>SDBV01012214.1_pt1 | contig 11018 bp, 10 predicted proteins | sample 2277081 | NCBI WGS metagenome assembly SDBV01 (sample SAMN10402039, study PRJNA504765) | marine sediment metagenome | isolation source: marine sediment core GS10_PC15, 223 cmbsf | place: Arctic Ocean: Southern Knipovich Ridge | collected 2010
CGCGTCGGCGGCGGCCGATCGGGGTCGGGCTCGCTATGAAAGTAGCCGCTCTTTTCCCAGAACGAGTACCAGCGCTCTTGGGCCGCATTGTGATCGTATTGCTTGGGGAGGGCGTCGTCGGTCATTCGTTTCTCTTAGGAAATCCGTTTCAGTTTCGGTACGTAACGATAGTGGTCGTCGGCGGAGTCGAGCGTCAAGTGAAATTGCATCGCCAGGGCGGCAATCCACATGTCGTTCGTCGCTTTTTCTTACTAGGTTGGTAAGTTCTTTTCATCTTGATCTCCTTAGATAGAGATGGGTCATCATAGCCTAAGCGATCTGATTTTACAATGAAAAAAAATATTTCAACCCTTGCGTGATATAGACTCCTTGAGGTAAGCTAGCGGTTTTTAGAACACAGAGTTCATTATGAAAGTACGTGCATCCATTAAAGCGGACCCTTCCAAAGGGGACAAAATTGTCAGACGCCGTGGGCGTCTCTACGTGATTAATAAGAAAGATCCCAACCGCAAGCAGCGTCAGAAAGGCCCTGCGCGCAAAAAATAGGTAAGACATGGCGACCAAAGCAGTCATTGCAAAACAGAAAAAACGTCAGCGACTCGTTGATCTCGGTTGGCAGAAGCGCCAAGAGCTCAAAAAAATAGTGCGTGATATGACCCAGTCGGACGAAGACCGTTTTGATGCTCAGACCCAGCTGAACAAGCTTGCAAAGAACTCTTCACCTGTACGTTTGCGTAACCGCTGCGCCTATACTGGTCGTGGTCGTGGTTACTTACGTAAATTCAAAATGTCTAGGATCTGTTTCCGAGAAAGAGCTAACGCTGGCCTGTTGCCTGGCGTGACTAAGGCTTCTTGGTAAGCGACTCTTCGCCAAGAAAATCTTTGAAGTGTTTCCAATCTTCTAAATCTTCATTCCAGACGTAGGTCTCGGTCCCGACCGTGGCTTCGTGGTAGGCTCTCATGAGTTCCTCAAAGGCCATGGGCCCAAATTGTTTATTGTCAGAGTCTAGATAGTACCAAAGCTTTTCTTTAGGGGGCTCTGGTGTTACGTCGACTGTGGGAATGGGATCTTTCTGGGCCTTCTTAAGACGCAGTTTTGGCATGAAGATGAGGATCAAAAGCCCCATTATACCGAGCAGCATTCCAATAAAAAACCAGAGATAGGGGTTTTTTCCGCGGCGCTGAGCCAGATAGGCAGTTAGAGATCCAAAGAGAAGCCACATCGCAACGGTTAATATATTCATTGAAATCCTTTCGGTATGCACCTAATCTATTGGAAAAAAGGGTTCTCTTCAAGTAAAATGGGAGATTATGAGGAGGGTGCTATGAATGAAAAATTTAATCAAATGGACACCAAAGAGCTGGATCTTCCAGAGACGGTCTTTGTCCGCGATATCGAAGGGCGAGTGTTTCAGGCAATTGCATTGCAATGTCTATCCCGCATTGAAGGGGTTGCACTACTCGAAGGAAACCTAATTGATAGCTTCCTCGGCCGCGATGGCCCTGATCGTATTAAAGGAGTTTCTGTAGACCAGGATCAGAAAAATCACTCGGTAAATCTTAAAATTGAGGTGAATGTCCTCTACGGTCTTCCCCTGCCTGCAAAAGCTGAAGAGATCCAGACAGCCATCGTTGAAGAGGTGAGCAAGCTCACGGGGCTTCACGTAGGTAGAGTTCATCTCATCTTCAAAAATTTGATGACTGCTCATCAGATGGTTGAAGAGGTTGAAGAGCTAGATCCTCCTCAAATCGAAGAAGCCACTGCTGCAGAGTTTAGCGAGGAGCTCTGATGCGCAAGGGGCAGCTCCTTTTTTCTGCAGTCCATTTTTTTAATGTCATTGCGATTGTCTGCCTCGGGGTGGTTTTTCTCTGCCTTGAATATGTTCCCGGTGCGCAGAGCGGTGCTATTTCCTTTTTCTCCAGAGCGCATGCCCATTTTCATTATATTGGCTTTCTCCTCTTGGGGCTGAGCGGGAGCCTATTCCTAGGACTCTATGCCATGAATCGCGCTCAGTACATTGAGGTGGTGATGGGAGAGGAGGTATCCATAGGGCTCGACGAGGGCGTTGTGAAAGAGACCATCGAGGCCTTCTGGGCGGGTCGTTTCCCCAATCTTGCACCACCTCTGGATGTCTACTTCTCCAAAAAGAAGATCCGAGTGATCACTCCGATGCCAGAAGGAGAGGAGAAGGCGCTCAAAGAGGTCGAAAAAGAGCTAGGCGCGCTCTTAAAAAAACAGCTCGGCTACAATCGCTCCTTTTCTCTCCTTCTCACGGTCAAATAAGCTTACGGATTTCTTCTATATCTTTTTGGGTGATGCCGTTCACGCTGCGCAATTCTTCGTCCGTGGCATTTTTGATCTGACGCGTGCTGCCAAATCGCTTAAATAGCCGCTTTTTCTTGACGGGACCAATGCCGGGGACCTCGGTGAGGGTGGTGGTGATGAGCCGTTTAGATCTGCGTTTGCGATGAAATCCGATCGCTTTATCGTGCGCCTCATCGCGGATCTGCTGGAGTAAAAAGAGCAGCGGCGAGCGGATCCCAAGCGATATGGGCTCTTTGCGGTCAGGAACAAAGACGCGCTCTGCACTCAGCCCCTTATCGTGGCGTGCGGCCTCTTTGGTAAGGGCAATGAGATCAACATTCGCAATATCGAGGTCTTTCAGTACCTCGATGGCGACATTTAACTGGCCCTTGCCTCCATCGATGATGATGAGGTCGGGAAGATCATCTTCCTCTTTGGCTCGCCGGAGACGCCTTTGTAGGACCTCACGCAGCGCGCCATAATCATCACTTTTTTCGATTCCTTTGATTTTGTAGAGTCTGCCGCGCCCCTTATCGATTTTGCCATCGGTGTAGGCGACCATCGAGGCGACAAGGTCACTCCCGGAGATGTTGGAAGAGTCAAAACACTCCATGCGCTTGGGATAACGGCTAAGGCTTAAACTTTCGACGAGATCGAGCAGCATCTTTTCGCGCAGCTCTTCCTGGTCTCGCTCTTTCTCATAGGTCGACTTGGCATTTTTAATAGCCAAATCGACGAGCCCCTTTTTATTTCCTTTCTGGGGATGGACAAGCGGAATATCTTTCCCGTGCGTCTCTTTGAGGATTTCTCGGATCAGCGCGCTATCTTTGAGTGGTGTCGGCAGTAGGATTTCATGAGGAAGGGAGCGCTTTTGCTGGTAGTATTGTAAGATGAAGGTGGAAAGCAGCTTCTCATCATCTTCCAACGCGCGGTTGAAGGTGTAGTGTTCTGAGCCGATCAGCTTGCCTTCGCGCACAAAAAGCTGCATCAATATCGCCTCATCGCCGCGCCTGAAAAGCCCCAGGCTGTCGCTATCTTTGCCTCCCATCTTCTGGACGATCTGCCGCGTTTTGGTCACATGTTCAATCTGGCGGATGGTCGAGAGTAGGGCTGCTGCTCGTTCAAACTCAAGATTCTCGGAGGCTTTTTCCATTTCGACGTAGAGCTTTTCCAAAATCTCTTTGTCCTTGCCCTTGAGAAATTGGGTGGCACCGTCCACGAAGGCATCATACTCCTCCTTCTTGCAAAGGTCGACGCAGGGGGCGATGCAGCGCTTGATACCATAGAGCAAACAGGGGCGCGTGCGCCGTTTTAGCTCTTCGTCAGAGCATTGACGCAGAGGGAAGAGCCGGGTGATGAGCTCATAGGCTTCCCTCGCTGCATAGGCGCTGGTGTAAGGGCCGAAGTAGAGCCCTTTTTCTTTGGGTTTGCCCTTATAGCGGATGAGTCGCACCCGCGGCCACGGGTGGTGGATATTGATCATCAAACTGATAAAGGTCTTATCATCTTTTAGGACGGCGTTGTACTTGGGCTGGTGCTTTTTGATGAGTGTGTTTTCAAGAAGTAGAGCTTCTTTTTCGCTGTTGACGACGAAGGTCTCGATGGAGTCGATCTCCATAAGCAAGTAGGGGATCATGGGACGGGAGTCCCTGCCTGGGGCGAAATATTGCTTCACCCGCCTTTTGAGATGTTTGGCCTTGCCCACATAGATGACCTTGTCCTCGCCATTTTTCATCAGGTAGACGCCGGGATCGGTTGGGAAGCGCTCTAGTAAATCAAGATCATAGGGCATCCCTTAAGGATACTACTCAAAGGGGATAAAGGTGAAGGAGGTAGGATCAGGTGTGAAGGTAAAGGATCCAGTATTGATGGCTTCTACCCCGGTGGAACGAAGGTTGGGGCTCTCGAAAGCGAAGAGTTGACCGCCCGTATTATCGAAATCAAATCCAGTGACTGCGGGAGTATTTGCTTGGTTCTTGAAGACTTTCAGCTTCATCGATCCATTGGGATTTAAGTCACCACTGGTTACAAACTGACTTCCATTTCCAATGACGGATGCCTGGTTGCCCAGTACGATAGCCTCGATGCTACCATTATTGGGGAAACTGATGCGATAGCAAGCAGGGATAGCCCCCGCTGACTGAATTGTCGCATTATTGTTTCGGACAAGGCCTGCAAACGCACCAGGTTGTGACATTTGGATATCCACGCAGTCATCACCTGTGATCAACAGATTATGCTCGATAATAACGTTGCAGAAAGCTGTGGCGCCAGGAAAGCATGCAATGCCTTCACCCGATCCTGGGTTTCCTGAAGCAGAACGCATAAAAGAGTTTAGAGAAAAAAGAGAGCGTGAAATGCCGCTGCTCGGATCAAACCTTATAGCTTTCGCACCCCCTACATCTGGTGGGGTCAGATGGTTGCCTAGTACCATGAGTTTTTCATTAAAAGTTCCAGTAAGGCCGATCGCATCGTTTGATGAGAGTGCTCCGTTGATATGGTTGTTCAAGATTTTAATATTGGAGGCATTGTTGCTGAAGATTAGGCGTTGTTGGCCGCCTGAAGCTGCGATATTTAAACCCGAGATGGTATTGCCATGAGCCACGGTGATGAAATTTATCCCACCTGCGGGTTGCAGGAATGGGAAGCTATCTGTCTGGCGGGGGATTTCAATCGCGCCAAAGCGTCTTCCCCTCACAAGGAGAGGGGCAGCAGATCCGATGAGGAGCTGGTTATTTTGCAGGGTGATGGGGGTGTCGAGGCCCATTGCAGTACCATCCCCCGGGAAGATGTAGAAGACATCCCCAGGATTTGAGACGGCAGCGGCATCGGCAAGGGAGCCGAAGGGATCCTCGAAGGTGCCTTGGCTGCCTGAGGTGTTATTGACGAAGAGGAAGTGGAGCTCTTCACCGGTGTTGAGACTGCGGGCTGTCGTTTTTTTCTTCTTTGTCGTGGTGGCAATGATCTCAAAACGCTCGGTCTTGCGCATCAGCTGCTCTTCTAGAGCGACATAGGCGGGGCAGCAGCCCGTTTTGCGCTCGCAGCGCTTGATGGAACCTCCAAAGGAAAAGTTTAGAGCTAGTTCGCCCTGGCCGATTAGTTTAAACTGGTTGTCATAGGAGATGGAGCCTTCTGCGGTGATCCACTCAAAGAGGTTGCTGCGTAGGGTGAACTGGAAGCCGCCAGCATCCTCCTTGAAATCGCCGCGGAGGTAGTAGCCCTTGAGTAGGGCGCGGAGCTCAAAGCAGTTGCAGTCAAAAAGGGTCTTGCCGATGGTCAGATCGATGCCGGACATGGCGGTCTCGAACTTTTTATAGACGATGGCCTGGTTTCCTTGGAACTTATGGAGACCGGTGCGGTAGCCCTTTTTGGTCTTGCTGATCGGGATGTAACTGTTGAGGTGGAGATCCCAGTAGGGCCAGAGAAATTCAGCACCGAGGCCGATCTGGTGGAAAGTGGTGTGGCGTGCATCGCCATAGTCCCAGAAAAAGTTAAGGCCAAGGAGCTGCTCGCTCTCTACGCAGAGGTAGCGGAAGCCGGTTCCGAGGTTAAAAGCGGGCTTGCCATCGTTAAAGACGTGGCCGCGGACATCGAAGTAGGGGAACCAGTTGGCGTCCACTTGTGCGGCGTAGAAGAGGTCGATGGAGCTATAACCACGCGCATAGCCAATACCCCCGGGGAAGCGGTGGCGTAGGGAGCTATTTCCGAGGCAAGGGCCGGGATCGCACTCGCAAATGCTGATGCAGGGGGCGCATTCGTCTTGTGCAATAAGTGAAATTGAAAGAGCTGAAAGTAATAAAACTAAAAATCGCCTCATAGTCTGACTAATATCAAATATTAGCGATTTTTTAAATCAAATAGTTTCCTAAGCGATTCAATAGGGGTTAAGCTGTTGAGATCAAGGTTCTCGATCTCTTCGCAGCGCGGGCAGGGCTTTTCTTGCTGCGGGCTAAAGAGTTCGAGTTGGGCGGTTTTGGGTGGGACTGGGACCGTAGTCTCGAGCTCGATAAGCTTTTCCTCTGCGCGCCTGAGTGCTTCATGCGGCAGACCTGCCAGACGGGCGACATGGATCCCGTAGCTTTTGTCAGCAGAGCCTGGGATGATTTTGTGGAGGAAGATGATTTCGCCCTTTTCCTCGTGTATGGAGACGCTCAGGTTGAAGGCCCCAGGGATTTTCTCTGCCAGCTCGGTAAGTTCGAGGTAGTGGGTCGCGAAGAGGGTCTTGGCTTTTTTACCTGGGGTGGTGAGGAGATATTCGGCAATGGCCCAGGCGATGGAAATCCCATCAAAGGTACTGGTGCCACGTCCGATCTCATCGAGTATGACAAAAGAGCGATTGGTGGCGTTATTTAAGATATTGGCGGCCTCTGTCATTTCGACCATAAAGGTGGACTGGCCGCGGGTGAGATCATCGCTGGCTCCGATACGGCTGAAGACTTTGTCGATGAGGCCGATGTGAGCTTTTTGCGCAGGGACAAAGGATCCCATCTGCGCGAGTATGGCAATGAGCGCTGCCTCGCGGAGGTAGGTGGATTTACCGGCCATATTAGGCCCTGTGATGAGCGCGAGTCTTTTCCCTGCGCCAAATTGGATGTCGTTGGGGATAAAGGTGCCGGCAAGGGTGGTCTCAATGATGGGGTGGCGCGCTTCCTCAACTTCAAAGCTGTCGCTCTCGTCGACAAGAGGGCAGACATAGTTGCGCTCTTTTGCCAATTTTGCCAGGCCAGAGAGGCAATCGATATGGGCAAGGGCATCCGCACTCTCCCGGACTTTTTGGGCATGGCTGGCAATCTCTAGGCGCAGGGCGTGAAAGAGTTCTGCCTCAAGCGCGCTGATCTGCTCGTCGGCAGATAAAATTTTGTGTTCGAACGTTTTGAGGGTTTCGGTGACGTACCGCTCGTTATTTACCAGGGTCTGTCTGCGGTGAAAACTCTCTGGCATGCGAATAGCGGCAGCTTTGCTCACTTCGATATAATATCCAAAAACTCTGGTGAATCCCACTTTGAGTGTTTTGATCCCAGTTTCCTGGCGCAGCTGGATCTGGTAGTTCTGGATCCACTTTTTGCTGCTGGATTTGATGGCCGTGAGCTCGTCGAGCCTTGCATGATAGCCAGGGCGGAATACTCCTCCGTCGCTGAGGCGCATAGGAGGTTCATCGACGAGGGCGGTCGCAATCAAACGGGCAATGGGGGTGGGGTCGCCAAGAGCGTCTTGGTGAGTCTGGATAAGAGGGGTTTCGAAAGGAAGGAGGGTCTCGATGACCTTAGGAATAGCAAAGAGGGAAAACGAAAGGGCGCTTAAGTCACGGGGCGAGGCAAATCCCGTTTCGATACGCATGATGATCCTTTCAAGATCGCGGATAGGGTCAAGGGCCGAGCGCAGTTTCAGAAGAGAGGAGAAGTGGGTATAAAAGGCTTCTACGGAGATCTGCCTTGACCTGATTCCTGAGGCGGAGAGTAGGGGCTGGTTGAGCCACTTGCGGAGCAATCTGCCGCCCATAGGAGTTTTAGTTTCATCGATGAGGTCAATGAGAGTGGCTTCTTTCTCCCCTTGGCGCTGCGGTTGGGTGAGCTCCAGGTGGCGCGCGGTTGCCTGATCGATGTACATAAAAGCGCTTTGGGAATTGGTCTTTAGGGTGCGGATGTGCATGGTTGGCAGCTGAAGGTCATCGCGGATATAGGCGAGCAGTGCCCCTGCGGCATTGATGGCTGCGAGCTGCCCTTTTAGCCCGAAGCCATCAAGGGAATGTACATTAAAATGGTTGAGCAGCAGATCTAGTGCTGATTGGTGGTCGAAATGCCATTTTTCTTTGAAGTGGCAGGTGGGGGACGAGGAGAGCTCTTTGCACTCTCTGAGGAGCTCTTTTTCGCCCTCTTTCCAGGTTTCGGGAAAGAGGAGTTCTTTAGGGTTTGCATGGGCGAGTCTATCGAGAAGTTCTTGGCCATTTTCACATTCGAAGGCGTAGAGTTCGGCAGTGGTGATGTCAATGAGGGCGACTCCCCAGGAGTGGTTCAGGTGGGTGCAGGCGGCCAGGTAGTTGGACTCTTTGTCAGCGAGCAGGCTAGAATTAACTACGGTGCCTGGAGTGACGATACGCACAACTTCCCGTTTGACAATTCCTTGAGCCTGTTTGGGATCTTCGACCTGTTCAGCAACGGCTACGCGGTAGCCTTTAGCGACTAGGCGGTCGATGTAGGTCTCGGCGGTATGAGCGGGGACACCCGCCATCGGGATCTCTTGCCTCTTGGTGAGAGTGAGGCTAAGCTCTTTTGCCATTATGATGGCATCTTCTTCAAAAGCTTCATAGAAATCACCAAGGCGAAAGAAGAGGAGGCACTCTTTTGCAGACTTTTTGCAGGCGTGCCACTGCGTCATCATGGGAGTTTCTTTGATTGTTGTCACTTGCGAATCCATTTTTTTAGACGGGCTATGCTAGGAATTTTTTTTCCTTCCTCAGTGGGAGTAGTGGAATAGACGCGTTCTTTGGGCTCTTCAAGAGGTTTTTCTTCGCTTTCATTTAGCGCTTTTTCAATCTGCTTCTGGGCACTGACCGTCCAGACGCTTAAATGGTGAAGATCCTCCTGAAGTCCTTTCAATACCGCACGGATCTCTTCGGGGCCCTGCTGCGATTTTTTTTGCAGCCGCGAGGGAGGACGGGCTGCCTGGTTTGCCGCGAGCTTGAGTTCAAAGACTCGGATAAGGAGGGGGATCATAGCTTTTTTGATCCTTTCGCGCAGGTCTTTTAGGCTGGGATCGGATAGTTCTTTAGCATCAAAATCAGCATGCATGAATGAAATTACCTCTATGGGGTAAGATTGTGGTCGATGCCATTATACACACAAGAGAGTTTAGATCACCTCCGCGATAAGATCGACCTGGTTGAGCTCCTCGAGAGCTATGTGCAGCTCAAGCGTGCGGGGGGCTCCTATAAGGCCCTTTGTCCCTTCCATGAGGAGAAGAGTCCTTCCTTTACCGTGCAACGAGGAGAGTCCTATTATCATTGCTATGGCTGCGGGGCTCATGGAGATGCCATCGCCTTTTTGATGGGCCATGTCAAAATGAGTTTTGTGGAAGCGGTGGAGAGCCTTGCTGAGCGGTTCAATATCCTCCTAGAGAAGAGTGCTGGGGCAGGGGAGCCGAAGGGGCCTCGCCGCGCAGAACTCAAAGAGGCACTTGCCTATGCCAGCGAGATCTACCATTTTTTGCTGCTCCATAGTGAAGAAGCGGGGCCGGCCCTTGATTATCTCTATGGGCGAGGGATCACCCTTGATTTCATCCGCCTTTTCAAGCTTGGATATGCCCCTGGTGAGGGAGATGTATTTAAAAAGCTAGCGCTCCGCAAGGGCTTTTCAGAAACCCTCTTAGAGGCCGCCGGACTTCTGACCTCATTGGGACGCGACTTTTTCACCCAGCGCATCACCTTTCCCATTACTGATCCCTTCGGCAGTACGATAGCTTTCTCCGCACGGAAATTCAGAGAAGGGGGCTATGGAGGAAAATATATTAACACCCCGGAGACCCCCGTTTTTAAAAAGTCGCAGACCCTCTTCGGGCTGAGCTATAGCCGCCAGCGCATCGCCAAAGAAAAGCGCGCGCTGATCGTCGAAGGGCAACTCGATGCATTGAGACTGATCCATGCGGGCCTCAACTTCACAGTCGCAGGACAGGGGACCGCGCTTGGCGAGGGCCACGTTAAAGTCTTGATCGATTTAGGGATCACCGAGGCGCTCCTTGCCCTCGATGGGGATGAGCCAGGGGCGCAAGCTGCAGTGAAGATTGGCAACCTCTTCCAAAAAAAGGGAGTCGGCGTTTCTGTCATCACCCTCCCCGAGGGGAGTGATCCCGATACCCTTATCCGCAGTGAAGGGGGCGAGGCCTTCCTAAAGAGACTTGAGGATAGCCAAGACTATCTCACCTTTTTGGTGACCCATTTTTCGCGCTCATTTGACCTCAATTCTCCCGCACAAAAAAATCAGATGATCCAGACGATCACCGGTATGATCAAAGCATGGGATGAGCCCGTAATGATCCATGAGTCGCTACGCAAAGTCGCAGAGCTTACCAAAGTCCCTGAAGGAGTCGTCGGTGTAGGGTCATCTACTCGCCGCGGAATGATTCCCAGATTTGGCTTTGCGGAAAAAACACTAGTCGATCCCGATCGCATCCTCGAGGTCGACCTCCTGCGCTGGCTTATTTTGCGTGGGAGCGATGAGCCCCGTCTTGTTGAGATGGCAAAGCTCAACCTCACAAGCGACCACTTCCGTAACGCCCAATGCGGCAGACTCTATACCTTTTTTCTGGAGCAGCATGCAAAAGGAGCCAGCTGCGATCTCATCGCCTTTGGTAGTGCCCTCGAGCAGGAAGAAGATCAAGCCCTTCTTGCTCAAGTGGTCCAAAAAAGGGTCAATTTGCAAAAAGCAGAAGCTGGACTAACGGAGGTCATCCATCGCCTATTAATACGCGAGTGGATGGAAGAGCGCGAGGCGATCAAAGCTAAAATCCAGAGTGGTGAGTGCAGCGACGTTGAAGTACTCGAACTAGCCAAAGAGTTTGATACAGTAAAAAAAGTCACACCAGAGGTAGCCCTACCTTGAACCTCATCTTTTTTGATAGCCACTGCCCTTTTTGTCGCGCCGCTGTTTCAAAGATCATGAAGCGAGACTCCTCCCACCTCTTCGCCTTCGCCCCCCTCGATGGCAAGACCATAGAAAAG
>SDBV01012215.1_pt1 | contig 11018 bp, 11 predicted proteins | sample 2277081 | NCBI WGS metagenome assembly SDBV01 (sample SAMN10402039, study PRJNA504765) | marine sediment metagenome | isolation source: marine sediment core GS10_PC15, 223 cmbsf | place: Arctic Ocean: Southern Knipovich Ridge | collected 2010
AGGTATCCAGCACCCTGGCTAGGACAGGCTTTCCGCCTAGCAGAGCGAACATCTTATCCACCCCACCCATCCGCTCCCCCCTGCCAGCAGCCACGATAATTGCGCCTACTTTTTGGTGATTATGCATTTTATGCCTGAGCACTCAATATTTGTCCTAATGTTCTCTAAGGAATGGTATTACTTTGGAGCCACTCAATTAGCCTATAAGTGGACTCAAGTGCTGTTGGTAGGGTTTGTAATGAGAGAAAGACCTTAGTTCTGTCAACCTGTCCACATACAGGATGAATTGCGTCATTTCTTTGCACACGAATCATCTCGAAAAGCGACATCAGGTGTTCTGTACAACCCTGATGAACAGAATAAGGGATGGTCTTTGCTTTGATAAGCGGATTAAGGGTTTTCCTAATCGTATCAAATATCTCTGGCAGGTTAGGTCTATCTAGTAATTGAGCAGCTTTTCTTTTGTTGCTTGGATTAGTCATGAAATCGGTGATTGCTTGCAAAAGTAGTAGTATTGCCTTCTCCGATGCTGCACCAATCATGACAGCTGAGGCGAAAAAGAGTTGTTGCCTGTAACAATTCAGGCTTTCAAAAATGTATTGTTCGATAACTGGGTCAAGATTTTTGACTATATTCCTCAAGAATTCCATATAACCTTGCGGGTCACAGTAATGAGGAGCTGATTTAGAAATATAATCCTGACCAAATTTAGTAAGTCTAAAGAAAGGCAAATTTGGATTTGATGCATCATAACCTGGCGTTACTATGCGCTCTAGGATAAGGTCCCAAATGATCTCATTGATTGTGAGTGTATCAGTGGGGTTTAGAGTCTTTGCTTGATAATATTTGGAGTCAATGCCGAGACGTTGGCAATCATCCGAACTTGGAAAGAGTCCGTGTTCTACAACTAACCTTTCCACGCTATCGATGGCACTAACAATCTGTGTTTGTGGCGTTCGACTTAGTACCTCTAACATAAGAGCACGCAGTATATGCTTCTCTATCATTTCTTTTCCGCCATTCTTTCAATCGACTCTGTTTCTTGTCTTCCCCCTCACCAGCCCCACCCCTATTGCTTCCCTCAATGTGCTGACCGGGATAAGCTCAATGTTCTTAGGGGCAGAAATCCGGACGCCAACTTTAGGCACCAGGCACCGCTTGAAGCCCAATCTGGCAGCTTCATTCACCCGTCTGTCCAGTTGAGAGACAGCCCGCAGTTCGCCGCTCAATCCTACCTCTCCCACTGCCACCAGTTGCGGGTCAACTCCTATATCACGAAAGCTGGAGGCAATAGCCAGGGCAATGCCCAAATCAGCCGCCGGCTCACCAATTCTGAGGCCACCGGTAACATTGACGATAATATCCTGATTACCCAGTTTTAAGCCAACCCGTCTGGTTAGCACGGCGGTAAGCAGCAGTAGCCGGCCAAAGTCAACCCCGTTGGCGGTACGCCGGGGTAAACCAAAGCTGGTGGGATTAGTCAGGGCTTGAATCTCCACGAGCAAGGGACGGGTGCCTTCGAGGGTGGGTACTACTGCTGAACCTATAGTTTCACCCCCTCGTTGTGACAGGAATGCCAGCGAGGGATTCTCCACTTCTACCAGACCTTGCTCCTTCATCTCAAAGACGCCAACTTCGTTGGCAGAGCCGAAGCGATTCTTCACGCAGCGCAGCAGCCGGTAGGCACTAAAAGGTTCACCCTCAAGATATAGCACCACATCAACGATGTGCTCCAGGATTCTGGGGCCAGCAATCGCTCCATCCTTGGTTACATGGCCGGCAATGAAGATGGGCACACCACTCCGCTTTGACCAGCTCATAAGCCGTAGAGTGCACTCCCGCACCTGGGTTACGCTGCCGGGTGCAGTATCCAACTCGGAGAGGTAAACCGTCTGAATGGAATCAATAACCACCAGACTAGGTTGCAACTCCTCAATCTGACTCAGGATAGCCTCCAGGTTGGTCTCAGCCAGCAGGTAGAGTTTCTCACCAGTTACCCCCAGACGCTCCGACCGGAGCTTAATCTGGTGCCGGGTTTCCTCACCGGAAACATAAACTACCTTATCCCGAGCCTGGGCTATCAAGGCTGAGACCTGAAGTAGGAGGGTTGATTTGCCAATACCAGGATCACCACCTATTAGTACCAGGGAGCCGGCTACCAATCCGCCACCCAGCACTCGGTTAAACTCAGCCAGGGGAATTGGAAAGCGGTCGGCTGCCTTGAGAACCACCTGAGATAGCTCTTGGGGTGTGTTAAGTGGGGAAATAGACGGGAAGGGAGTAGCCGGAGCAGTTACCACCTTCTCGACAAAGCTATTCCACTGCTGGCAGTTAGGGCAGCGTCCCAGCCATTTAAGGCTCTCCTTGCCACACTGCTGACAGACAAATACGGTTCGAGACTTATCGGCTTTATTCACAAATTGACTTTACCCGATTTAGAGGAGTAATGCAAGAGGAGTGTTTCGTAAGGGAGGAGCGAAGTCTCTCTAACATAACCAAGCCCCCCCCCTTCTTAAGAGAAAGGAGGATAAAGGGAGATGGGGTTATCAAGTAACTTAAAGGGGGTGAGGTCAACAAACAACCTAATTAAAAGAAGGTTTGGGCTGAAGTAAAACAGCTAGTGCTAGCTACAGCAACATCCCCAAGAATATGCCAGCCACCACTGAGGTGCTAACCGCTCCCGCCATATTGGGACCCATAGCATGCATTATGAGAAAATTCCTCGGGTTTGCCTGCTGCCCCATTTTTTGCACCACCCTGGCTGACATAGGGATTGCTGATACCCCGGCGGCACCTATCATCGGGTTTATTTTCTCTTTTAAGAATAGGTTGACTAGCTTGGCTGCCCATAGACCCCCGGCAGTGCCGAAGGCAAAAGCTACTACGGCCAAGCCAACGATAGCCATGGTTTGCGGTGTGAGAAATACTGAGGCAGGCATCAATGCCCCTACAGTTAATCCCAGGAGAAAGGTGAGAACATCAATGAACACGCCACCGGCTGATTGAGCTAGCCTATCGGTGACCCCGCTAGCCCTCAGCAGGTTACCAAACATAAACATGCCAATGAGGGGTACTGATTTGGGGACAAACAGGGCAGCAACGATAAATATCATTATCGGGAAAAGGGCAACTTCCAAATTGGAGACCGAGCGCAACTGAGGCTTCATATATATGGCTCGTTCCTTTTTTGTAGTGAGTAGCTTTATTACTGGGGGCTGAAGAATAGGTACCAGAGCCATATATGAGTAGGCCACTAATGTAACCGGACCCAGTAGTCGAGGAGCGAGGGCGGCCGTAAGATAAACTGTGGGCGGACCATCAGAACCACCAATGATGCCGACACTAGCTGCCTCATTCAAAGTGAACAACCCAGAGGCATAAGCGATGAAGAAGACGATAAAAACACCTAACTGTGCTGCAGCCCCGAAGAGAAACGATATAGGGCGGGCGATGGTCGGCCTGAAATCGGTCATGGCCCCTACTCCGAGGAAGATAAGCAGAGGAATTACCCCAGACTTAATCCCATAGATATAGAGTACGTTCAGTAAACCTATCTTCCCTTCACCTATAGCCCTTATCAGTTCACTTACTGTACCTACCTCGGCGGGGAAGCCCTCGGCAGTATATATCATTAAACCACCGAAGGGAAGGTTGACCATTAGGATGCCAAAGCCAATGGGTACTAATAAAATGGGCTCCATCTTCTTAGCAATGCCTAAGTAGACTAGAACCCCAGCAATGATGAACATTACGATATTGCCCCAGGTTAAGGCACCAAAGGCAGTCTCGTATAAACCAAACACCTATTTATCCTTTGCTTGAATTTTCCTTATGCCCTCTGGCAGTTCTTTGTATCACTAATCCCGTGAGCCAAGCTATCAATGATAGGATAATTAAGACGAGGATAGTTACTCCAAAACCGCCGCCAGCAATCGTTGCTGCCAAACCCCAGTCTATCATTCCTGAACCCCTCTAAATTAATATTCAATAATAGCTACCAGGTCCCCCACCTCAACTGCCTGCCCCGCAGAAATCGATATCTCAGTAACGGTTCCATCCACGGGAGCTAATATTGGATTCTCCATTTTCATTGATTCTAAAAGACAGAGTAAATCCCCTTCCTTAACCTCGCTCCCTTGGATAACATCGACACTGGTTATCTTTCCGGTTATTGGGAACTCTACTTTCTCTTGTGCCATTTATCCATCCTTTCTTAGAAGCTCTTTATTTTTACTTAATGGCTATCCAGCATTAGGCCTTAAGCCTGGTTACTATTTTGGGTTAAATTTAAAGGGCGGTTACATTATTTATCTCGGTTTTTCCGCCCTTTATATGGAAAGCTGGTCTATCATAAAAACTTACGGTTTATCATCCCTCAGTAATGCCCACTGCTGCTGGGTGTACTACAATCTCTTTCTCCTCTACGTCAACAACCGCCGTATCCCCTGAGTGGAACCTGCCTCGGAGCAAATCATCTGACAGTTTATCCTCAACCATATCCTGAATCGCCCGACGTAGGGGTCGAGCCCCAAAGACCTCGTCGTAACCCTTCTCACCCAAAAAATCTCTCGCCTCCTCAGTCACCTCCAGCTTTATCCCTCTTTCCGCCAGTTGCTGTGTTACTGGAACCAACATCAAATCTACTATTTTTCGGATATGCTCCTTGGTCAGGGAGTGGAATACCACCACCCCATCAATACGATTAAGAAACTCAGGACGGAAGGTCTTCTTTAACTCGCCAAGCAGCTTCTCTTTCATCCTCTCATAAGACTCCTGTCGAGTTTTAGTCTCGTCATGAACGGTAAAACCAATGGTGCTCCCTTTCCTGATTAGCTCAGCACCCACATTGCTGGTCATGACAATAATGCTGTTACGGAAATCAACCCGGCGACCTTTAGCATCAGTCAGGTGGCCATCATCAAATATCTGCAGTAATATGTTAAAGACGTCAGGGTGAGCCTTTTCAATTTCATCCAGAAGTATAACGCAGTATGACTTATGCCTTACCGCCTCAGTTAGCTGTCCACCTTCGTCATAGCCAACATACCCTGGTGGCGCACCAACCAGTCGGGCGACAGAGTGTCTCTCCATAAACTCAGACATATCAAGCCTGATTAGTGCCTCCTCACTACCAAACATAAACTCAGCTAGGGCTCTAACCAGCTCTGTCTTACCGACACCGGTGGGACCAAGAAAGACGAAGTTTCCTATGGGGTGTCTCGGGTCTTTGAGGCCGGCTCGGGCTCGCCTGACTGCTTTAGATATGATATTAATGGCTTCATCCTGACCAATAATGCGCTTATGTAGCACTTCCTCCATATTAAGAAGACGAGTGGTCTCATCGGCAGTCAATTGCACCACCGGGATGCCGGTCCACATACTCACTACCTCAGAGATGTCCTCAGCAGTCACCACCGGTTTCACCTGCTCTTGCTCAGTATGCCACTCGACTTCTATCTTCTTTATTTTCTCTATCAATTGAAGCTCCCGCTCACGTAGCTCAGCGGCATACTCATACTGCTGTGTTGCCAGGGCAGCGTCTTTATCTTTACGCACACTATCCTCAGCTTGCCTGGCTTCCTTCAAGGTAATAGGTATAGTTCTGTGTTGGATGTTTACTCTTGACGCTGCCTCATCAATCAGGTCAATAGCCTTATCAGGCATAAAGCGGTCAGGTATATACCTGGAGGCTAGTGTTGCCGCTGAACGCAGCGCCTCGTCACTTATCGTCAGGTGATGATGTTCCTCATAGCGCTCCTTAATGCCATGTAATATCTCCAAAGTTTCGTCTACCGAAGGCTCCTTTACTAAAATGGGCTGGAAGCGACGCTCCAGAGCCGCATCCCGCTCTACATACTTGCGGTAATCATCAAGGGTGGTAGCGCCAATACACTGCAGTTCTCCCCGTGCCAGTGACGGTTTGAGGATATTAGCCGCATCAACGGCTCCCTCAGCTGCCCCGGCACCGATGATAGTGTGGAACTCATCGACAAAGAGTATACAATTACCGGCCGTCTTTATTTCATCAATAACCTTCTTTAGCCGTTCTTCAAACTCACCGCGGTACTTGGTTCCGGCTACTAAGGAGCCCATATCCAGTGTTACTAACCGCTTCCCCCCCAGTATCTCCGGAATATCACCAGACGTAATACGGTGAGCCAGACCTTCAACAATAGCTGTCTTGCCTACCCCGGGCTCACCAATAAGAGCGGGATTGTTTTTCGTCCGACGGCTAAGGATTTGGATTACTCTATCAATCTCCTTAACCCGTCCGATAACCGGGTCAAGTTTCCCGGCACGGGCGGCTGCGGTCAGGTCGATACCTAACTGGTCCAGAGCCGGGGTACGAGAAGTGGTTCGGGTAGGCTTGGACCTAATCGCACTTTGACTAAGGATACGAACTGTTTCCGCACGTGCCCGCTCTAGCGTAATACCAAAACTATCTAATACACTGGCCGCTATCCCCTCCCCCTCGCGCAGTAGTCCTAGCAGCAGATGCTCGGTGCCAATGTAATTATGACCGAGTTGGCGGGCTTCATCTATGGCCAGTTCAATAACTCGCTTTGCCCTGGGGCTAAGCCCGACCTCACCACTAGAGGACTTTTCACCCCGCCCAATAATAAACTCCACTGCCGAGCGCACCTTAGTCAAGACTACACCGAGGTTAGTTAGAACCCTGGCGGCTACTCCCTCTTCCTCCCGCACCAAACCAAGCAAGATGTGTTCCGTACCAATATAGCTGTGGCTGAAGTGCTGTGCCTCTTCCTGAGCTAGGGTAAGGACCCGGCGAGCTCGCTCGGTAAACTTTTCGAATCTGCTGGCCATCTTTCTCCTCAGCGGTGCCGTTCATCTCATATTTGGCACACTATTTATTATAACATAAGGCAACCGAAGCTAAAGGTCAAACATAGCCTCCTGGCAGTGGCATATTTTCCACAAAGAGTTACCCCCTCAGTATCGTCTGCGCTGAGGCGTTTCACTGCCGTGTTCGGGATGGGAACGGGTGGTTCCACCTCGCTCTAACCACCAAGAGACTACTATTATTTTAGCACACTGCTTTGCAAAAGAAAAGGGGGCTTTATCTACCTCACCCCCTGTGTCCCCCTCATGCAAGAGACTCCATCTTCCTATATCGGAGAGGGGGAAGAAAAAGAAAGAGGGGCTTTCGCCCCTCTTGGACTGCCTGCAAGAATTGTGATAAGTACAGAATGGTTTCAGCTTTATCTTAGCCGCCGGTTGAGTTCCTCTCTCGGGATATTATTCCAAAGGCTTACTCTCCCCATAATGTCACCAAGGGTGCCTTTAGCGATGACTTTGTGTGCCGGAACGGTGATAGCGTGCTCACCCAAAGCAGTCATCTTCTTCAGACGGATGTGACTGCCCCGTTGCCTTACCACCTCGTAGCCCAAGGACTGAAGGAGTTTAACTAAATCACTGCCACTAACTTGAGGAAGCTTTGGCATCGGCCAGCTTCACCTCGGATAGAGTCAGGATAGTAACGGGCTCATCTATCTCACCGTAATGGGCAGATACCGCTTCCTTGATGTTTTGGTATAGCTCGTCTAAAGTCTTGCCCTGGGTGAATATATCCTCCCCGATTCCACGGGCACACCAGAACTCGCCATCAAAGTAGGTTTCTATCTTTACCAGCATGTGCGTCTCCGCTTTGACTTTTCACCGTATTATAACATAAAAGCCTGTAGTTTGGCTCACTATAGGCTAACCCCATCCCCCTTCGCATGATATATATCTACCTCACACCCTTTATCCCCCTCTCGAAGGACTAAACACCATGTCATATGCGCCAGGCTTATCGCCTTCCATTTCGAGGGGGATGTTGGCCGACAAATCAAAGTGATAACCATCCCGGGTGCTATCAGGGCAGATGGTCGCATACAGATCGAAGAGCTCGGCGAATCTAGCTCTCACATTATCCGGGGCGTGGCCCAACTCACAGGCTATGTCCCCACTCCAGTATTCGGCCAGCTTCTTGAATGTAGCCCTGTCCGGCGGCGCCGGCTCGCCTCGAAAGACCTCCAGTCTCCCCATCTGATCATTTAGCACACTCTCTTCTGACTTCAGTTGCCTGTGCGCTGTCCGCAGTTCTTCGTCGGTTATTATGCCCTCAGCCTGCTGCCAGGAGTACTGTCGCCTTTTCTGCTGCAGCTGGCTGAGCTGTTCCTGCAGGCCTCTGACCTGTCGCTCTATCTTCGCTTTTTGAGCCTTCCAGGCCCGTCGTTTATCCCTCACGGCCAACTCCAGAGCGTCGATCCCGGTGATACACTCCACGAAGGTATCCCACACACCGTCACTGAGTCTGCGCCAGGGGGTCCTCACGTTAGGGCATGGTGGGCAAGCTCGCATTGGGTCAGAGCGGATGCAGGCGCAGCCGTGCTTCTTTCTCAGGTTGTAGCTGCGTCCACATATCCCGCAAACGACTCGTGAGGTCAGCCACTTTCTCTTACCAAACCCGTAGCTGTTTTCACGGTTACGCTTGAGGTTGGCCAGGATGTGCCCGGCTTGTTCCTCGGATATCCGGGCAGGAATGAGGTTCCTGAGCTCGTAACCGCTCCATTCCCATATCCCGGCGTAACGCCTGGCATGACGGAGAACAACGGCTACTGTGGAACAGGTTATCACGGTCCCGGCTGGTGTCCTCACGTCTCTCGCCTGCAGGTCCCTGGTTATCCGGTTAATGCTGTCCCCACGCAAAGCCCTATCCAGTATCTCATCGACAATGGCTATGAAAGAGTTGGTCGTGAACTTCTTGTTGGCCAAGGTGTAACCGAGCATCCCATTGCCGACACCGGCTGGCAGTTTCCCATCTGCCGCCGTGCGGCGCCGTCCGGCGTTCATGTTAGCGATTGAAATACCGGTCTGGGTGTGCACACCAAAGGCCTGCAGGACGAACAGGATGAGCTGCATCGGTTCATCATCCGGCCGCAGCCACTGGTTTTCACGGACGAAACGGAGAGCGAGGCCGTTCTTCTTGCAGTCGAGGGCGATCTGCAAGGCGGCGTCAAAGCGGCGACTCAGTCTATCACACCTCGAGAAGCTGATGCCGTCGCACCTATTCTCCTTCTTGAGTCTTGCCGCCTCGGCCATCACTTCGTTGAACAGGTCCCTCTCTTCCAGGTCGATTGTGGCCGGTTCAACGATATCACGGATGCACCCCAGTCGATACCCATGGCTCCGGGCATCGGCGACAAGCTCGCTCTTCTGTATGGACGGGCCATAGCCTTCTGCCACCTCCTCGCTGCTGCTCCTGGTTAGACCGATCATCTCCAGTGTCCCATGCTTTGCGGCTTTCTCAGCGGATTCCCTGGCTCTTGTCATGTCCAATCCCTCCCTGGTCTATTGTTTCTCATTTCTGCTCTTTTGGCAGCGAGGCGTGGCGTGCAAGGCTATGCCTCAGGAGGGTGTTCCTCGCAGTCTTCTTTCAACAGCGGCTCGATTTCCTCAAACCAAAGGCCTGCAAACACTGTCCATCCGTGAACGTAATTGTATTGCGTGTTAACGTCAACGAAAGCATCGAGAATATCAGCGGTCTGCTGACGTTTTGCCGGGGCGTCTTTCGAGTCTACAGCATCGAGAAACCTTCGCGTTATAGTCCTGGGGGCGCGAAGGCTCTGCAGAGTCTGCCACCTAGGTAAAGTGCCCGATATCCAGTGCGCGCGCAGAAAGTCAATAACTCCAGTCCTGTCAGTTAATTGACGCCTAACCTGTTTGGCCACGATTTCAGTGAGAATACTCCCGATTCCTATCTTTCCAAGTAAGTTACCTATGACAACAGCATAGGTGGACTTTTTAGGGTCGGGAATCAGCGCGCTGTCTTCCCCCAGTTCTTTAAGCACTGTCCGCAGTGTTGTGAACACAGCCCGCTTATCACCAGGTATGACTCCCCACATAAAGCGGGCCGCATTGCGAAAGTACCTCTCCATTTTCTCTCTTTTTCCAGGGTCCATCTCAACCGCCATATCGGAACGCCGCTAATTCGCGTGGTCTCTATGACAACATAATAGGGCGTTTGTCTGTTTCTGTCAAGTATTTATTGTAATATTAATATATATATATTATAATATTAAGTAACGTCCTCTTTAGGGTTTGGAATTAAGTAATATTCTTGCGGGAGGCGCAAAGTCTGGTGATATGAAATGTATGATGACTTTTATGGGTCCTATGAAAATTATTATGACTATTATGAGAACTATGAGAACTATGAAATAATTTACATTCTATATAAGGATTTACATACAAAACTATATAGCCTATATGATGTGTAGACGAATAGAGAGGTGGTCGGTATGGCACAAAAATTGTCTCCGTATAAATTATCCAAGATGATGGCGTTATATTTCGAGGGCGATTCACAATCGCTGATAGCAAATAAGTTGAAGGTAAACCAAGCTACGATATCGCTACACTTGGGCAAGTTCAAAGCTCTGGCGGAGGAGCAGGGCCTTGAAACCGCTGCAAAGGAGTATGGAATCATGGATGAAGTAGAATCATTACACAGTTTAGCTGCTGAGTTGAAAAAGGCCAAACTGACGGTTGAGGAGGCAAAAGCCAGTCTCAAGATGGTGAGTCAACTGCAGCACCTCGGGGTCAAAGAAGAAGACTACAAGGACCTCATCCAAGTCTGCACGAAAATGAATGACGAAGGCTATATCGATGACGCGGTAAAACTCAGTAAGCTGGAGAACGCTACCGGTATGACTCATGGGGAGCTTCTCGACGAGTACACCAGCACCCACGAAAAACTAAAGAAAGCGCAGCAAGACTTGGAGGTCACCACTGCCAAGCTCAAAGCGGAGAAGGAGGAACTGGCTAACATCGAAAAGCCTGATAAGCAGGTTTTCCAGGTAGCATTAGACAAGCTGGGGGTTGAAGCCGCAAATGCAGTTATGGTTGGTAACAGGATTGACGCAGATATTGTGGGGGCAAACAGAGTTGGGATGAAAAGCGTGTGGTTTAAGTGGAATGACCGCTACGAGGAAATAATAGGCAGCGAAGACGAG
>SDBV01012216.1_pt1 | contig 11016 bp, 10 predicted proteins | sample 2277081 | NCBI WGS metagenome assembly SDBV01 (sample SAMN10402039, study PRJNA504765) | marine sediment metagenome | isolation source: marine sediment core GS10_PC15, 223 cmbsf | place: Arctic Ocean: Southern Knipovich Ridge | collected 2010
TCAGCCAGAATCTCTTCCTCGGTCTGGACAACCGAATCGGGGGGAAGCCCGCCGTCCTTTTTGCTCAAAGACATGGACCCCCGGCAGGTTGCGGGTCAGGGTCTGGTAGAAATGATGGTGAGTGTTTACGAACCCGGGCACGACCACGGTGTCGGAGCAGTCTATGACCCTGTTTTGGGAGCCCCGGACATCCGGGGTGGAAATTTCTTCGGCTATCTTCTCTATCCTGTTGCCCTCGATCAGGATGTCGAAACCCTTTAGAGACCCGTTCCCGGCCTTGGACAGAATATGAAAGGACCTCCTCGAGAAGGACGGCGTTACTGCAAGGAATAATACTTTGCGGAAAGTGTGGAAGACGAATGCATGTCCACTACCAAAAGCGTTCGAATAAGCTCGAGGGGAATTATCGGTGTGAACAATATGCACGAAACCAGGGGCAGCCCCCGTGCCAACGGGTCAGTGGAAGCGTAATTGATAAAGCGGTAAGTGAACTGCTATTGCAATCATTTACTCCCCTTACAGTAGAGCTCGCGTTTCAAATTCAGGATGAACTTAAACAGCGCTATGAATCTTTGGATCGAATGCGGCGGCAACACCTGGAACGATTGGAATATGAAGCCAACATGGCCAAAAGACGGTATATGCAAGTCGATCCGGACAACAGGCTTGTGGCCGATACGCTTGAAGCTGAATGGAACAATAAGCTCAGGGCATTAAAAGAGGCCCATGTTTGTGCACTCTGGAAAGAAGCCGATTGTATAGAGGGATATACAGAAGCCACGTTATACTTTTTGGCTATTCCACAACATAGTGAAGAACAAGCTAACAGAGCTCTTTGGTAAAAGGTCCCAATACCTCACTCCCATTCTCCGTCACTAGAATATTATCTTCGATCCTCAAACCTCCCAGGGCCGGAAAATAGATGCCCGGCTCTACCGTATGGACCATCCCTGCTTCGAAGAGGAGGTCGTTTCCCGGTGCAATAGTAGGCAGGGGTTCATGATACCTGAACCCCAAACCATGACCGGTAATGTGAACAAACTCCTTTTCATAGCCCGCCTCCCGGATGAGGCACCGTGCCGCTTCATCGGCCTCTGAGGCTTTGACACCAGGAGCTATCCGGGAAATCGCCTTCTCTTGAGCCTGTTTGACGACTTGATAGACCTTGTTCTGAGCATCCGTCGGTTTACCTGCTATCCGGGCACGTGTCCGGTCACACCAATACCCATCAACCACAACAGCCAGCTCCAACAGGGCGATCTGTGACGGTCCTAGCCGGCGTCTCGTGGTTATCTCCATGGGCCGATAGGCAACCGCCGTCTCCGCGGCCACTCCGATCTGAACTTTCTCAGCAAAAACCCGCAAGCCCATATTGGAGATTTCATTCGCCACCTTGATTTTTTCAATTTCATAGGGCGTTTTGCAAGCCCGCTCCTTGTTAATAAACTCGGTAGCGTCAATTAGATTCTCCTCCCCGAAGACATCGTTTAAAATAGACAGGGTGCCGGCGGCCGGGATATACAGCTCAGCGGCGTTCCACGCCGGTGCAATGCTTTCAAAATTTCCCTCATATCCGATGCGTTTCCAACTTTTTCCCTCTTTTATCTCCTTCAACGCCTTGCGGATTTCTTCTTCTTGATTGCCCGCATAATGGACGCCAAATTGATAGCTTGTACACCTGGCAGCCCACAGTTCAGACAGCGCCTCTTTCTCCTCGGTGTCCGGAACGATACAGACGGGCTCCCCCTCCAAGGGAAATACCAGGTATACCCATCCGCATAAAGGCCAGTATCCACTCAAGAACAGCACGTTTTCCGGCAGGCGGCAGACAATGGCATCGTATCTTTCCTTCTCCATCGCCTTCCTCATCTGTTCTATGCGCAGTTCATTCATAGTTGCCTCTTTAGTGCAGGATACTTGCAGTCGTCGAGCCCGGGAGGTCGCCACCAGGATCAACCGCCGCGGGCAAACTCCGGATACAGCGTCATTCCGCCGTCAATGTATAGAGTAGTTCCGTGAACATAATCCGAGTCATCGGAGGCCAGCCAGACAGCAGCACGTCCGATTTCCTCCGTCTCTCCAATCCGGTTATTGGGAATCAGACCCAGTAAGTCTTGATACGCTTCCGGAGTAGTCAGCTTTTCCAAATTCATCGGCGTACGGATGGCGCCGGGTGAGAGACTGTTGATCCGAATGCGCAGTGGGGCCAATTCCTGAGCAATGCTTTTCATTAACAACATGATTCCGCCCTTGGCCGCAGCGTAATTGACATGCCCGGCCCAGGGAATAACATCGTGGACCGAGCTAATACAGATGATCTTTCCCATTGCATACGAGATTTCCTTGTTGATGCCCTGCTTTTTAAATGCCCTGACAGCTTCCCGGGCGCACAAAAACTGGCCGGTCAGATTGACATCGATAACCCGCTGCCACTGCTCCAGGGTCATTTCATCAAAGGGAGCGTTTTCCTGAATACCGGCGTTATTAATCAGAATGTCGACTCGGCCGAACTTTTCGATCAAGAAGTCAAACATGCCTTTGACTTCTTTTTCCCTGGCCACATCCGCCTGGAAGATACAGGCCTGCCGGCCGGCCCGACGAACTCCTTCGGCAACCCGCCGGGCGCCCCCCTCATCGCTGGCATAGTTAACCAGGATGTCGGCCCCGGCTTCGGCCAGGGCAAAGGCGATCCCTTTCCCGATCCCCTTGCTGGCGCCGGTCACCAGAGCTTTTTGGCCTTCCAGCACTCTGAAGATGGGCCGCGGCGGCATCTCCACAGGAGGGGTATACATTTCTTGTGACATGATCGGCTCCTCCTTTAAAAGGGGGTCTAAAAAGCTACTTCAAGTCAGGATCCGGTACCATAAAGTCTCTTATTACCCTCACCAGATCCTCATAACTGCTAATAAACTGGCGCAGAGTTTTCCTGGTTGGCCCATAGCTATCAAACTCATCTATCGTCATGCCCTGTTCGTCGTAGGCTTTACGGAATTCAACAAACTTCTTTGAAAGCTCATCGACGATTTTTTGATCCACCTGGTTGTCCATTCGGGGGATTACTTCTACATCGGATCCATTGAACCGTTTCTGCCACTTATACGGTATCGACACAATCACATCCCCGCCGATAAACTCCGACCAGTGCCTATGGTTCCTATAGGCGGCTGAGAGCAGCCGCAGCCGGTATCCTCGCTCTTTATAAATCCTATAAGCTTTTTTCATCGCCGCTACTCCGGCCCAGTCAAGGCAGGCGGGATCGGTTATGATATTGTCCCGGTCAGCCACAATTTTCAGCCAATCGTCCAACCTTCCCACCATAATCGTGCAAACCGGGCCCATTTGAGAAATATCCTTACCCTCTCTTTCCCGTCTTTGCAGTCCCTTCTCGACCGCTTCGGCCACGGCAATGGCCTGGGGAACGGTAAAACTGACGGTTGCATTGATACTCACCCCCTGATAGGTTGCTTCCTCAATGGCTTTAATCCCGGCCTTGGTCGCCGGTATTTTTACGATAATATTGGGAGCGAGACTATCGAAGCGAACGGCTTGTTTGACGATCAGGTCCGTGCTGCGGTAGTACTTTGGATCTGTTTGTATGGAAAGGCGCCCGTTGTTGCCCTTTTCCCGATCGAAAACCGGTTTGAGCAGTTCGGCTCCTTTGACCGACATCTCCTCCACGAGCTTCCAGGCCAGCTCATCTTCAGTAGCGGTGGGAAGCTCCTCAATCATTTCTCTGATCCTATCCTCCCAGAAGTGCATCTCCTTTTTAAGAACATTACCGACAATAACAGGATTGCTGGTAGCGCCAACAGCGCCCTGTTCTATGGAATAATTCAACTCCTCAATGGAACAAGAGTCATTCCACAATACTGTATCCGTAACACACACCATCTGGTGTAACCGGCTTTTATATTTCTTTTGATTCATTATCACTCCTTATCGCAATGTATTCGATTTAAATGCTGTACGAAGAGAATCCTCCGTCAATGGGCAGGACGATTCCCGTTACAAAACTGGAAGCTTTCGACAGCAGCCAGACCACGGCGCCAATCAGCTCCTCAGGCTCGCCGTAACGTTGGAGCGGTGTATGCGCCACGACCTTCTTGGCGCGACTCGTCAACTCTCCGGTTTTCTGATCTACATGCAGAAAACGCAGCTGTTCGGTCATGAAGAAACCAGGGGCCAGTGCATTTACCCGCACTCCGGCATGGGCAAAATGAACGGCCAGCCAGCGGGTAAAATTCGCAACCGCCGCTTTAGCAGCCGAGTAGGCGCCTACCTTGGTGAGGGATGTAAGGGCACTAATGGAAGATATATTGACCACGGATCCACTCTTTTTTTCGATCATCCCCCGGGTGAACGCCTTGGTAGGTAGAAAAGTGCCCATAAAATTGAGATCAAAGGTGCTTTTGAACCCTTCCATTTCCAGGTCGAAAAAACTCTTTATATCCGGGTTATCTAGATCATCCGTTTCCAGGAATTCGTTTGTGGTGCTGCCCCTGGGGTCGTTTCCGCCGGCGCCGTTAATCAGGAAATCCGGTTTTTCCCATAACTCCGTAATCTGCCGATACCGCTCATCCAGCTGGGTTTCGTCCAGTACATTGCAGGCAAAGGCCTGAGCCTCACCCCCTTCCTGCCGGACGGCTTCCGCCCTCTGCTCGGCTTTTTCCAGGCTAATGTCCAGGACAGCAACCCTGACGCCCAGACTGCCCAGTGCCTGGGCCATGGCGCCGCAGAGTTCTCCTCCCCCGCCGGTTATGACGGCAGTTTTTCCTCTTATATTAAAGAGCCTCATTACATCTTTTTTCATTTTTGTATCCGGCCAGGTCCTACAGAAACTGTTCAATAAATCTGCGGCTCTGGATGAGCGCTCTTTTTCGCGATTCCAGGCTGTCTTCGTAAGCCCGGTCCTCAACTTCCACGACTGCCGCCCCTTTATATCCGATATCCGTTAAGGCGGAGATGAATCTCCCCCAATTCACGTCGCCCAGCCCGGGCAATTTGGGAGCATGATACTCCAGAGGCGTGGCCAGGATGCCCACCTCGTTCAGCTTATCGAGAAGAAGCTTGGCATCTTTTATGTGAACGTGAAAGATTCTGTCCTTGAACTCGTAGACCGGTGCAACATAATCCATCTGCATCCAGACAAGATGAGAGGGGTCATAGTTGAGCCCGAAATTCGATGAGGGTATCTCCTCAAACATACGGCGCCAGATTGCGGGGCAGTAGGCCAGATTCTTGCCGCCAGGCCACTCATCACCTGTAAAATACATAGGGCAGTTCTCGATACCGATTCTTACTCCCTTTTCCTCAGCATGCTTAACGATAGGCGGCCAGACTTCTTTAAACTTCTGGAAATTCTCCTCCCAATTCTTCGTATGGTCTCGGCCGATAAAGGTATTAAAGGTGTCCAATCCCAGCTGTTGAGTGGCGCTGATGACCTTTTTAATATGTTCTATATAGAACTGCGCCTGTTTCTGGTCTGCCTCCAGGGGATTTGGGTAATATCCTAAGGCGGAAATGCTCACTCCTTTTTCCTTTAAGAAGTTGTTGGTTCTGGTTACCCCGGCCGCATCTATCTCATCCACGTCAATGTGGGTTACCCCGGCATATCGTCGCTCCGCCTTGCCCTTCGGCCAGCAGAGCATCTCTACACATTCATATTTTTCTTCTGCGGCAAAAGTTACCACCTCTTCAAAGCTTAAGTCCGCTACAACTGCGCTCACAAAGCCAAGTTTCATTTTTCCTCCTAATTTTATCTTTATTAGACTTTAACCCAGCTTCCCTTCTCATTACTTTCCAGTATCTTCTCGCCCAGGACCAGCTCCCGTAATCCATCGACAAAGGTCGGGAACGGCGCCGGCGCCTTATAATTACCTTGCCGAATATAGGCGTAGATTTCCTTGTACATCTGCTTGGCCGTATCCGGGAACCCCTCATTGTGGCCTCCCGGATAATCGATCAGGGACATGGCTTCCGGATAGACCAGGGAAGGGTCTTTCAACATCAACTCATTATTGCCGTCCCGCCGGCCAATCCAGATCTGATTAGGCATTTCCGACTCCCAGGCTACCGTCTTCTTCGACCCGTCGATTTCAAAGCAGAGCCGGTTCTTCCGGCCTGCTGCAACCTGGTTTACCGTGACCACCCCCCTGGCCTCGCTCTCGAATCTAAGCAAGACCGAAGCGTAGTCCTCAGTATCAATCGGAATATCCTTATAATCTTCAGGCTTTAAGATCTTTCCCGCGTAGGTTTCCAAGGGCTTGAGCGGTTTTTTCCTGATTTTGTGAAAGGTAGCGAAATCCGCCATTACCTCGATAACTTTCAATCCGGTAATGTACTCGATCAAATCGAGCCAGTGGGAGCCGATATCGGCCACTGCCCGGGATTTGCCCGCCAGGTTCGGTTCCAATCTCCAGTTGTAGTCTGTGGGGTAGAACAGCCAATCTTGTAGGTAGGAACCGTGTACGGCAAAGATTCCTCCGATCTCCCCCTTTTCCACCATCTGGCGTAGCTGCCGCATCAGGGGATAATAGCGGACGTTGAAATTAACCGCATTGACCAGTTCTTTTTCCCCTGCCAACTCGACCAGTTCCTGTCCTTCCTTGACGCTGATCGCCAGAGGTTTTTCACAGACTACGTGCTTGCCCGCCTCCAGGACCTCCATGGCCATGGTGAAATGGAGATTGTTTGGCGAGCAGATATGAACTACCTGAACCTGGTCGTTGTTTATCAAATCCCGATAATTGCCGTAGCCATGCTCGATGCCTAAAGCTGCAGCCTTCTTCTTCGCCTCGGCGTCATCCGTCCCGGCAATGGCAATGACATCGATGTTTCCCAGGCGTCTTAACGCTTCTGCATGTGCCGGACCGATAAAACCTTTCCCGATAATGCCTGCCTTAATTGCACCCATCGGTGCTGCCTCCAATTATAATTTTTGCTATCATTTTTATCTTCTGCGCCTGTTGCTCACGTATACTATGAGCAGAACAAACAACACGATTCCGAACGCCGTCCATTTCCCCGCGTCGCCCCAGCCCAGCGCAACCAACAGGTTGGTCAGTGTTTGCAGGAATATGGCGCCTAAAATCACTCCTATATAGTTACCGTCGCCTCCGGTCAACGACACACCGCCGACTACCACCGCAGCTATACTTGGCATGACGTAGTTCGAGCCCATATCCTTGAAAGCGATACCCATATTGCCGATAAGAAACAGCCCGATAAGGCTTGCCAATACCCCGCTTATGACAAAGGCAGTACACCTTACCAGTCTTACGTTGACCCCGCTTAAGTACGCGGCTTTCTCATTCGTACCGGACCCGAACAGCATCAGGCCCCATTTTGTTCTGTACAGTATTATCATTACTATGGGCATGACAATGATCAATATGAAAAGTATGTTGGGGAATATGCCGGTGGACTTCGCGGCCATGATCTGCAAAACCGGCGAAGGCCTGCCTGTGATGTTCCTGCCGGCTGTGTACACGTTTATCACACCCTGCAGAATGTTCGCCATGGCCAGTGTAACCACAAGAGGGGGTAGCTTGAAATAGGCGGTCAGCACGCCGTTTGCCAGGCCAATCGCGATTCCAAGACCCAGCGCGACCAGCACAGCCATCCAGAGGTTCGCGTTCTGCCCGTCCATTATGCTTGCCGTGAATACGGCCGTGATTGTGGCGGTGTAGCCCACCGACAGGTCAAGTCCGCTGCCGCCGGCGGCAATCACAACCATTTGACACAAACCGAAAAGCGCAATATACGAGGCCAGCTTCACGGTCAGCAGTATCTGTCCGAGGCTCAAGAAACTGGAAACTGTTACTTCGCCCAGCACGAAGAGAAAGATGATAAGCAAGAACGCGATAATCAGTCTCTTGTACCTATCGTAAATCTTGTAGGCTGCGCTGCCCTGTCTGCTCATCACAGTGCTCATATGAACTTGCTCTCCTCCATAGCCTTTCTGTTGTACAGCGTATAGGCCTGTGAACCGCCAATGGCCACAATTACGATGAGTCCACCGAAAAGCGTCTGATAGGCATTGGGGATATTAGCAAAGAATATTATCTTGCTTACGAAGCTGAGGATCAGGGCGCCGATTATTGCAAAATACACGCTGCCCCGTCCACCGGTTAGTGCGATACCGCCTACAACCGCCGCCGCTATCGCCTTTAGCGTCAAGGGATCGCCCATTCTCGCATCGCCGGACCGGTTCTGACCCACGAAAAACAGAGCCGTCAGGAATATGAAGACCGAATTGATCATGCAGGCCTGCATCTGGACCCTCGCCGTATTTATACCGGTTTCGTACGCACTGTCGCTGTTGCCGCCGACTGCATAGATGTATCTGCCGGTCCTGGTTCTGCTGATTATATACCAGACTGCGCAGCCTATTAACACCAGGATGAGGGCGGGCGGAATAACGTCTCCGAAGGTCTTAATAGACTCGGGTGCGCCCTCAATAGCGCCGATCTTGTAAAACGCCTGGAACCAGTCAACGGTTTCCCCTCCAGGTGTCGGTCTCAAGAACAGCGCAATGCCCAGCCAAATGAAAGAGGTGGCAAAGGTAACGATAACCGGCGGAATCCTCAGATAGCCTATGCCTATGCCGTTTATTACGCCTATCAACATCGCCACGGCAAAGGTGACGAGGAGCGCATACATCCCTGTTACAGGAACACCCTCTTTCATTACAGAGGTTAAAACGCAGGTGAGCAGCGAAAGGGCGGAACCTACCGAAAGGTCAAGCCCGCCGGATATTATGACCACAGCCTGGCCCATGGTCAGCAAGATCAATGGAGTAAAGGAGTTGATGTTTCTGACGATGGATTTGGTTGCAAAGAAGTTCCTCTGCAGTACCGCGGTTATCGCGAACATGACAGCCAATATGAGCAACCGTGAAAAATCCGCATTGGAAATGAGCCTTCTAAGAGCAGAATCGCTTGCTGCCTTACTCGTTTTATTCACCCGGTCCACCTTCTTATACCTATCTGAGGCGCATGGAAGTCGCAATTATCGTATCGTCGTTGATGTCGTCTCCCTCGAGAGTCGCGACGATCTGCCCTTCGTACATTATCATAAGCCGGTCGCAGTATTCTATCAGCTCCTCGTTATCGCTGGCATACAGTATAACACTCATCTTTTTCTTTTTTACCAGGCCGGCAATATATTCGTACAAATCCCTCTTCGCTCCCACATCGACACCCTTTGCCGGGTCGGCAAGCAACAGCACATTGGTATCGAATGACAACCATTTGCCCACAACCACCTTCTGCTGGTTACCTCCCGACAGTGAGCTGACCGGCATGTCGAGGTTGTGGGTTACTATAGAAAGCACATCGATCACCTGCTCACATTCTTTTCTGTATTTCCGGCGCGGCGTGAACAACGGCTGTCGTTTTAGCCCCAGCCTGGGAAAGATTATGTTGGTAAACACGGAGTGCTTCAGGAACAGGCCTTCCAGCTGCCTATCGCCGGGAACAAGCAGGATGCTGTTCCGTATCGCGCTCGCCGGCCTGGTCAGTTTTATCTTTTTGCCGTTGATCTCTGCTTCGCAGGTAATGCCGGGGTAATTGCCCGCAAGGGCGAGCATCAGCTCCTGTTGTCCCTGCCCGGCAAGACCCCCTATTCCCAATATCTCGCCTCTCTTCAGTTCAAAACTCACGTCTTTGAGGAAGCCGCCGTAATTCAGGCCTTTTATGCTCAACACCGTTTCATCGGTTCTTGCGGTGTGGGTTTTTTCAATTTTTGCTTTTTGGGCCTCTCCGGTAATGTAGCCGATTATCTTTTCCGGGTCTTTGACATCGCTGGTGAAATCGATACTCTCGACGTTCGCGCCGTTGCGGAATATGACAACGTCGTCGCAGATTTCCATGACTTCCCACAGCCTGTGGGAGGTGAAAACGATGGCGACCTCTTTTCCCACGAGTTCACGCATGGTAGTGAAGAGGCTTTTCACCTCCGCCTGTTCCAGCGCAGCTGTCGGCTCGTCCAGTATGAGCAATTTGGGTTCTGCCGATATGGCTTTTGCTATCTCAACAATCTGCATCTCTCCCGGATTGAGCTCGTAGACCATTTTCCCGATATCCAGACTGGGAAGGAGTTGATCTACGATCTCATTCGAGATATCCATCGCGCTCTTATTGTTTAAGAACAGGCCCTTTTTCTCTTCCGCGCCCAATACAATATTCTGCCAGGCAGTCAAATCGGCGACCAGGCTCAGGTCCTGAAACACCATTGCTATTCCGTCTTTCCTGGCTTCGTATGGATTCCTGTATCTAACAGATTTGCCGTTGAACTTTATTTCCCCGGCATCGGCGCTATAGACACCGGCAATTATTTTGGACATGGTGCTTTTGCCTGAACCGTTGGCCCCCAGCAGACCGGTTATCCTTCCTCTTTGGCACATCAAATTTGCATTGGAAAGAGCGACGACTCCTCCAAAATGCTTTTTAATACCTGTTGCTTCCAGGACCTTCACAGCAATCACCTATCCTTCAAAAAAAAGGGTTTTAGGAGACAAGATAGACCTGCCTCCTAAAACCTAATAGAGTTCACAGAATCAATCAACGGCTGCTGCTATTGAAATAATTCGGCCACCTTGCCTTCCGGCATGATTTCGCTCAACAGATAGTCATCCGGCTTGTCCTTCAGCAGTTCCCAGCCTTCGTCGAAGTTCTCGTCGGTAATGAACATTCCCACCTTGTAGAAATAGGTGTTGTCCTGCAATACACCGGGCTTGAACTCCTTGCCGTTGAATAGCTGCAGAGCCATGCGGAAAGCGGTACCTCCGATTCCCGGAGGATTGGGCTGGGCGCAGGCCTTGAAGTCGGCCCCTTGATCACGGAGCTTCTTCCACTCTTTGAAGAAGGCGGTACCCGGGTCGCCGAACATGACCTTGGGCAGCTTGTTGACGTCGAGGAAGGCGGAGAGAACGCCGTACGCCATGCCGTCCTGCGGGATTGCGGCGTCAATCCTCTGGCCGCCACCAATGATCTGGGTAGCTACTTCTTTGGCTTT
>SDBV01012217.1_pt1 | contig 11016 bp, 5 predicted proteins | sample 2277081 | NCBI WGS metagenome assembly SDBV01 (sample SAMN10402039, study PRJNA504765) | marine sediment metagenome | isolation source: marine sediment core GS10_PC15, 223 cmbsf | place: Arctic Ocean: Southern Knipovich Ridge | collected 2010
TTATGCTAATTCTTTTCTAAAGGAATTTAATCTGCTTGGTTTTCTTAAGATTTCTTCAAAAACGGGAGAAAATGTTGCAGAGGTTTTTAATTACCTCACTAGAACAATATTAGAAAAACAAAATTTTTAAATTGATTTTTTATTACGGGTTTTACCATTCTCAAGTTTTAAAGTTATTTATTTTCCAACTTTAAACAAATTATCATTCTCATTTTTATTTTGTTTAAATAAGTTCAAATCGGGTTCCATGCTACTAAATCGATGGAACTGGTTGCTATCGAAACCTTTTGAGGGAACTCCTCAATTGGAACTCGCTTCCTAGAATGAAGAGGACTAATGAGATATATACCATCTTCTGTCTTAAGAGCCGTTGGTTCTTCTAGCATAACTTTATAGGCATTCGGCTTAATGAGAGACAACCAATCTTCAGGAATCGTATAAGGATCTATGTATTCACCAGTTGATACAACACTCCCCCAATTGCTTCGTGACTTGAGAAGGTTCCTTCTTTTCAGCTCATTAATGAATTCAAACGAATAATATTTCTCTGGTAAAAATAACTGGTTATTTATACCTTTTTCTAACTCTAAGTATGGATCTCTCATAACTATTAATAACATTTCAGCATGGAAGCCGTTATAACTACGAAGATCGTAAAATAAGTCTTCTATATTAATCACTAACCCACTCTGAAGCTTACCCATTAAATGGTAATAGTCGGGGCCATCATACCTATCTTTTATAGTAATAATATCTGAGATAAAAACCCTCACAGTCAAAACACCATTTTATCAAATGAATTATTTTTTTGAAATTAAGATCTTGTCTGAAAAATAAATTTGGCTATTTTCAAGTTTCAAAAAACCAAAGAATTCTTCAATATCTTTAGAATGAAGATTCAAAATATGAAACTTTTTCATATTAATATAGAATGTTTAAACTTGTCTGATCTTAAATTAATCTAATAAGTAAATAGATCTCTTCATCCAGTAAAAATTATAATTTTCCCATTAAATTCTGTATATATTATATTCCAAAATCCTTCATATTGAGACATCGAAACAAAAAAGCCTTCACTGATTTCAAATGAAAAAATATCTCTCCCAAATAGGTCTTTTACAATTATCTCATTATAATTTTTCTTGGGAAATTCGGTAATAGCTCTTTTTGGAGGAAGTGCTTTCCATCTTATTAAAAATTTTTTAATGAAACGGGGATCCATATTTCTCCAGTTAGTACTGAACTCTGATCTCATACTATCTGGAATTTCCCTCATTAAGTCAAAAGTAATTTTAGTATCATTAATTTCTATCAATATTACATCACAATATCAATAGGTAAATTCATATTAATAAAGCTGATTGTATATATATTAATAACTAAAATTCAGAGAAGTAATTAATGATAGAAATTTAATGAAATAAGATGGAAGAAAATCCACCCTCTGAAGGTGAAAGATCAGCAATAATAGGGTATCATAACCAATATACAGTAGCAACTTTATTGATATACAATGGTTTAATAGATAGAACTTTAAAGAAACTAATCCTCGTAGATCCTGAAGCGGGTCGTGTTGATGATATTCAAATTCTAACAGGAAATAGGTTAGATGCTTATCAAATCAAATGGAGTAGTACACCTCAGAATTTTACTTATAACAATTTTAAAAAAGATACCAAAAAGACACCAAATTTGATATATCAACTTGCTAATGGGTGGAAAAAATTAAAAACTAAAAATCCAGGAATTCGAATAGCCGTTCATTTATATACTAATGATAAACCGTCAATAAGGGATGACATGAAAACAGAGACTGCAATTTCACCTGAGAGACCCCATAATTTTCAATATTTTTTAGATAATGTATGGAATCCAATTAAGAAAGGTGTGTGTACTTTAAATGATCTTAATGATGAATGGAGTGCTATATGGCAGGAAATAGTATCATTGACTGGATTGTCTGATGAAGATTTTTATTCTTTTCTAAAAGACTGTGAATTAGATTTTGAACAGAAAATACCAGATAATTATAATATCATTGAAGATTTCTCCAAACTATTTCACTTTCTTTTTGACAATGTAGCTAAATCTGAAACTAGGAGGTCAGTATCTTTTGATCAATCTGAACTACTTAAAGGTTTAGAATGGGAAGACAGATTTACATTTCGAAGCACTCAATACATAATTCTTGAAGATTATTACGTACCAATAGAAGAAAAAATTCAATATTTTTTTAAATTAATCTCTTTAAATATGGGAGGATATTTAGCGATTCTGGGTTCTCCTGGTTGTGGAAAAACATCTTTTTGTTCTTTTCTAAGTTCAATAGAAAATACTCAAATTACCAAATATTTTATCAATATTGAAGGAAGTGGTGAATCTGTTACTTATAGAGCAGAAGCGGAAAATTATTTACATGATCTAATCTTGGATTTTGAGAAATTAGGTTTTAAAACGGAGAATAAAAAAATAACAAGAAATCTAAATATACTCAGAAGAGAATTTAAAAGACTTTTAGAGTATTGTAGAGAAAAATGGATAAAAAATCATATAAGAACAATTTTTATTATTGATGGCATTGACCATATTCAACGTGAACAACCACCTGCTGTTTCGATTACAACAATATTGCCAAATCTTACTGATGTCCCTGCAGGTATATTTTTCATTTTAAGTACACAAACCCTGAATTCTCTCCCTACAACGATTGAACACAATTTATCTAAAAATGAAAAAAGGATCATTTATATTGAGAATTTGTCAAAATCTAGAGTTTTTGAAATTATAGAGCGTTTCCCACTTAAAATTTCAATAAATTCTTATCAACAAGAAACAATTTTTCAGAAAACTAATGGTCATCCTCTAGCACTTATCTATTTACTTAATTATATTAATCAAATGGAAGATTTTAGTATATTAACTCAATTTTTGGATGATCATAGTACATTTGGGGAAAATATAGAGGAATTATATTTAAAACACTGGGAACCAATTAGAAATGCAGAATTAGTTGAATTTTTTGGATTTATTTCTAGATTGCGAGGTTATATTGACTTTAAATGGATACTCGAAGAATTTGGTATAGAAAAGGTAAATATATTAAAATCTTTTTTACATTATTTTAGAAAAGAAGGTACTCGATTATACTTTTTCCATAACAGTTTTCGTGAATTCTTACAAAAAAAAAGTCAAGAATTTACTCCAGATAGTGAAGCATCTTTAGATTCCTATTATCATAATAGAATTTTGGAAAAAATAGAAAGGAGTAATTTACCAAATAATCATCATTTGAAATATGATTTAATATATCACTGTTATCACGCAAAACAATACGAAAAGATTATTGAATTATCTGTACCTGATTATTTTAGGAATCAATTCTATAACTTACGACCATATACTCAAATCAGGGATGATATCAACTTAGTAATGAAGTCGTTTAAGCCAAAATTTAATCACATCTCCATATTTAATTTTTTATTAATTGGAGCAGAACTCCACCAGAGATTTGAGGTTTTAGATCATTTTTACGAGGATATTTTTAAGATTTTAATTCATCAAAACAAAATTCAGGTTGTTTTAGATTATTGTAGGGATGGATACGTTATTAAAGTTTCTCAAAGTGTCGCTTTAAGTGTTTGTTTAAACCTTTTAGATTATATTAAGTTTAAGGCGGGTAATTTAGAAGATGATAATCGCGATTTTATTATTAATCAAATAAAATTTTTATTAAGAATGTCAGAACCCTCTCACTTTGAAAAGGGAATTCTTGATATTGACAAGTATGAAATTTTTTACAGTTGGGCAAAAATATCTTCAAAAATTTATAGTGTCTATTATGTTTTTGATATTTTTGAAAAAATTAATTTTTCAAGCGAGGAAAATAAAAACTTAGTTAAAACAGAATTAATCAAGAAAATCTATACTTTTTTGATTAAAAATAGCACCTCTTCAAATATCATTGAAGAATTAGAATATCTTGAAAATTGCTTAAATTTAGACCATGAAGAGCATCTAATGCTATGGTTCAGCTTTCAAAGAAAATTATATAATTTTTATTTAGAACAAGGGGATAGGAAGAATTGTAGCTTTATTTTGCAGAATATACAAGAAAAAAGAGAAATTTTTGGTAGTGTTCTCCCAGTGAGAGTATTCATTGATGTAGGAGAAATTTTTGAAACTATACCTAACCGGGAAAAGATTTTAGAGCTATATTCTGAGGATTTCTTGAACATCCTAAGCGATAAAAGTATATTTGGAGTTGAAGATTATCAACAAACTAAAGAACGAGTTGTACGTATAATTTCTTTGATAAAATTATTAACGACAACAGAAATAATAGATAATGAAGATTTTTTTGATCAAATAGATGATTTATCTAAGAAGGATTTATGTGTATTTTACTTTAAACAAGCTATTGCCATTGTAGCAATAATAATGGGGAAGGGTCGATTAGGTCAATTCTATGATCAAAATATTTTAAATGAAAAATTACATCAAATTCTTGAGAATTACAAAAACTTTCAAAACGATTACCATCCGAGATATTTACTGCACAATTTGCCTTGGAATATGGTTTTTAATAATCTAATTAAGGTCATTGGTGAATTTTACCCCAATATGTTTGAGACTCTCAAAAATTTCTTTTCTTCAGAGTGGGATAATAAATCCATAAATATCAAATGGTATCCAAGTATCAAAAGAGAAATTCTGCTTTCTTTAGGAAAATATATTGTAAATAATGACTGGATTATTACTCAATTAAAAGAGCTTGAAGAAAATATGCTAGATAATCTTGATGTTCACAGAAGAATTGATCAGTATTTTGCTCATTTGGATGCTTTTAGAGAATTAGGTGATCAAATAAATGTTAATAGATTATTTAGAATGATGATGGCAGATTCATTTAAAATTGGATATAGAAAGGATCATCAATTAGAGTCCTTAATTAATTCGTTTAAATATTTAATAAGAGAGGATCCCAGTGAATACTTAAAAGAATTAACAGAATTAACATCATTAATACCACGATTAGGTGATCTAACGGAAGGACCCGCTGAATTCTGGGCAGGATTGAAATTGTTAAAAATAACTTCTCAAAAATTTCCTTTTCAAGCTTTTCAAATTTTTAATTGGTTGTTAGATAAAGAATCTATCAAATTTTTTGATGGATTATCTAAGATACTTGAAAGTAGTGTTGAAAATAACGTGGACTTGAATTTCTTTAGATCTGTACTTATTAATTATTTTATTCCATTATCTCAGATTGTTCCTGAGAAATTCATAAAAAAATTTCTAAAGCGAGAATGTGAACAAAATAACGAGGAAAAAATTCTAGATATTGTTAAACATCTTATCTCAGAAATTCGGAAATTTGCTTTACCTTCAATTAGGGGTGATTGGGTCAGAAATATAATAATTTATTTAACTAAATTTGGTATACCTATTGAAAAATTGAATATTACGGCAGAAGAAATAAGACCAGATAATGAATTTGATGATACAACTAAATTGGTACCACTACTTGGTGGTCCGCTTGACTTAATTGAATTATTAAATGACATTAAGAGTTTTTCAAAATTTAAAGCAATATGGGAATTAGAGACTAAGGAAAATTCTCGCTTTGATTGGAGACCCATTATTTGGAGATTATCCTATATATTAAATGATGAAGATTTTGAAAGTCTTTCAAAATTAGTCGTATCCTACTCTCCTCTAAGTTATGAGATTGTCAAAATCTATTATTATGATAAGAATAATCATGAAAAAGCACAAGAAATGTGTAAAAAAATTTTTGAATATTATAAGTCTTTAGATTGGCCACCAACACATTGGTGGTATCCCAAAATGTATAAAATATTAGTAATGTTATCAAGACTAAATCCTGATATAATTGATTCGGAAATTATTCCCTTTATCATTAAAACCTCTTTGGATAAATCGTATCGTCTTTATGACAAGATTTTTGTTATAGATAAGATTACCAAAATAATAATTCAAAGAGACAAATCGTTAACTCCTATTCTTTGGCGCGGAATTAAGGAATATATCAATCAAATTTTCTATAATGTTAAACCCTTTTCATTTAACTATGATTCTGCTAAATTAGTAACAGAACATGAAGTCTGTTTACGTTCTTTTATCATCAAAAACTTGTCTAATCATTTTAAAATTATAAGGAATAGGAGTTCTAAGCTATTACTTGATTTAAAAATATACGAGAATGATTATTTTTCTTCTTTAATTAGCAATCAACTGACTAATGGAAATGACGATAAATATCATCTTTTAATACTTTTATACATAATTTCCAAAAAAAATGTGTCAATTAATAATGAAATAAATTCATCATTAGAAGAATTATTTAAAACACCCAATATTTTTTATCGTTTTTATATTAATGAAATCCTTCAAAATTCAGGTCGTAGTTCTTTGGGGCAAACAAATTTAATAATAAAAACATTTGTAAATTTACGAAATGTACCCGCTCAAGACGCGAACATCAATCCTCAAATTGATAGTATGATCAATTTATTTTTTTCAAGTTTATTGTTACAAATTTCTGCAATCACTCGGATTTCATTCATTGAGCTTCAATCAACGCTTTATAAAATTATTCATAATCTCAATCAGAAATTATTCAACGAAGAAAACTACGCCCAAGAAGAAAGAAAGCATTATGATAAAATTGGTTTGACTTTTATTGATTATAAACCGGAATTCTCTATTGTCCGTAAAGCTATATACAAGCTTATTGCCTTATTAATTGATAATAATATCTTGGATAACAGATATATATCATTAGTAAATAATCTCTCAATTTTTGATTTTGAATTATTTACAGCTACTCTTCGATCCAAACCCAAAGAAATTCCCGCTTCTGTATTTGAAGGTTATTCTCTAAATCGGGAGAATTTCTTAGATAATATTGGAGGATTTGTAGATCTATACTACACAGAAACAATTGATAATAGAGTAGTATTAGGAGAATTTACAGAATATCAATTTTTATATCATCAAAGTGGTGCAGAAATAAGAAAATTCATCACATATTTCGATCATGAGCCACTCCAAGAAGAAAATTATTTAATTGCATATAATAAAAAAATTAAAGATTATATAACTCTAAATGAGGAGTTCAATGAAGAAAATCTAATAATTATTCGCAACCGTGCTAGATTTAACGACATAAAAGGTCAAGAATGGATTTCTATTAACCCAAAACTTCCTTTAAAATTAGGTTGGCATTTAAGCAATGAGGGACTCTTCAGATGGGAAAATAATGAAGGAGATATTATGGTTGAAACTATTTGGTGGACGGATGGGGAAGTTTCTATGAGAGGAGTTCATTTTTGCAAAATTGGCGAGGGCTGGGTGGTTTTATGCAATAAATCTGGTTTTGATATGCTGAGATCAATCGGAAATATAAAAGGAAAATACTCAATAAACCGATATCTCTCTTCTACAAGAGAAGAATCAGAAGAGGAATCAAAATTCTTTGAAGAAATTAATTCTAAATGATTTAAAAATTGTAATAATTATAATTTTTCTCATAAACTAAAGAATTTTCAAAATTTTTATAAAATTTCTCTTAAATTATCTTATAGAGGATGCACCTGATAATTTTGAGTTTATCCTTAACGAAAATCGCACATATAAAGAGAAGTATTATACATTTCTTCAAAAACTGGAGAAAATGTTGGATTTTAGATTATATAGGAAGTCTACCGAAAATCATCAAGATATCAGAAAAATTCAACACTCAAAGAATTAAAATAATTTAAAATTTTGAGTATCCTATACAATTATAAGACAAAATTAAAGAAAAAGTAATTATGATTGGTCTCTGGTTAAGAATTCAAAGTTTTTGATCATATTATATCAACAACGTAATTGATGAAGAAATGAAGGAAAAATTAAAAGTTAGTGAAATTAAGCTCATAAATCAGATAAAGAATCTTGATATAAATAAGGATCTAAAAGATGTTTTGTTACTTTTCCTGAATCAAATTATAGCGAAATCGCTTGATACTGACAAATTGATAATTCTAATAAATAAACTATTCTATATTAGTATAGAATTAGACATCTATTATTTAAGCCAAGAACATAAAATAATAGAACATGTAATTTATTTATTAGTTAAAGAAATTTTAAGAGACGATACTTCAAGAAAATTATTCTATCAAGAGATTAAGAGAGAACTAGAAAAAGAACCCCATGAAATGATACTTATTGGTCTTTTAGAGCATTTTATGTTTAATACGAGTGAAATTGAACTTAATCAATTATTAGGAATCCATTTACAAGAGTTTCATTTAGTTTTTTTTCAAGTGGTTATGGTAGATGCACTAGAACATTATCATGAATGTGATATGTGGGAAAAGGTTGGCGAATCAATATCGGGTTTAATTAAAAACAAAATTGAAATCTGTGTTGAAATTGATAATATAAATGGTCTTTATGAAATATTTAGCCATGACTTTTTTAATTGTTTGAATGTTGACGATTTAGTCTTTATTTTTTCTTACGATAAACTCAATCTAATCAATTTTTTAAGAAAGTCTGATTATGATAACGGTCGTTACGAAGCATGGTGGTGGGGTTTTCGATTTAAAAATCGGGATAATGAGATAATTATGAATATTATTCGTAAAGCTATGATTAAATCTTTTGAAGAATTTGAGGTTAAAACTTATGATCCAGTATTTTCTTTTAAGCTGATTTCTCTATTATCATTTGAAGATTTTAACTTAATAGAAAATAATCCAAATATTAGATTCTTCAGAATTTTAATGTTATATAAAGAATTCCTTGAAACCGGGAGATCAGGAACAGAATATTTCAAAAAATTTCTTAAAACGAAATCTATTAATCTAACTAGGACAATTATTCAAGTGATAAAGAGGAAAAATTTAAGGGATCTTTTTTTATTTTGGGATAATTTTTGCTGGGATGTGTTAGATATATCCGAAATTAAGGAACTTCTCGATAATAAGGAAATTAATCTGGTTGAAAGCCTTTTAAAATCCGCATTCTATTATGCTGAAACCAGAATAGTAGAAATGGTATACTATTTCCCAAAAAAATTAAAAAAGAATCTAGGGAGCCAAATAAAACAGCACGTCATATCTATCATAGAAAAAGACGAAAAAGATTTATTTACAGCAATATTGGCAATGAGACTTCTAGATTTCTTCAGTACTGAAGAATTATTATCTTTAATAGATGACAAACAACTTAATCTCTTAGAAAAAATCGATAAGGCCCTCGAAAATTCTTCTGATAAAATATATGTATTAAATGAAGTCTTTTATCAATGGCAAATTAAATTTATCAAATTTCTTTCAAGGTTTAATATTTCTATTAGTCAAATACTTATGTCCATAATAACCCGTGATGATGAAGAAATATGGGAAGAGGATTATTTAGATGAAGAACAATTTCAGCTAGAAGAATGGGTTATGATTGCAGATAAAACAATTCGCTTAAAAAATTATGTATTAGATCTGAGTGAATTAAATATTTATGACCTTAATTCTATTAGTGGGTTATTTAATTTAAAAACAATTAAGGTTTTAAGCTTGAGTAAAAACTATTTTGAAGAATTGCCCAAAGAAATTGGAAACCTTACAACTTTAGAAAAAATTATCATTGAAGAATGCAATATTTCATCATTACCTAATTCTGTAGGAAATTTACAAAATCTCAAGTACTTAAACCTTCAAAGCTGTAATATCAAGTCTATTCCTATTTCATTAGGGAATTTAAAAAAACTTGAAGTCTTAAATATTAGTTCTAACAGAATACACAAACTTCCAGATACGATTGGTAAATTAAAATCACTTAGAGAACTACATGTAAATTACAATCCCGATATTTTACTCCCTGATTCAATCAAGAATCTTAAAAACCTTGAAATCTTAAATATCAAAAATAATAAAATGAAACTTCTCCCAGATAACTTTAGCGAATTGGAATCTATTAAAGAATTAGATATATCTCGTAACTCCATTATCCTTTTACCAGATTGGGTTCGAAATTGGAAAAAGTTAGAAAACTTAAACTTGAGTTATAATGAAAATTTAAAGGAAATTCCCGATTCAATTGGAGAATTAGGTTCCTTACAAATATTCAATTTATCCAGGACAGGATTGATTAAATTACCTTACTCAATTGGGAATCTAAAAAAATTAGAAGATTTAGATTTAGATTATACCAATATAAAAGAACTTCCAGAATCAATTGGAAACTTGGGACTTTTAGATCAACTAAATGTTTATCATCATGGTGGTATAGTTAAGATTCCTGAATCCTTAATAAATTGTACTAGTTTAAGTTATTTAAAAATCAACGATTCAACAAAAAAAGAATATGCAAAATTTTTAACCCAACTAAAAAGAAATAGTGTAAGAAGAGGAGGTTGGGCTCTCAGAGTAATGTAAAGTTAAGATAAATTTTGAAATTACTCAGAGTACTTTTTCTTAATCAGTTTTACTAACCAATCTGGCATAATTAAGGACAAATAAGAGAGCACTATAAAAATTAATCCAAATCCCCAAGCAAGATAAATAAACTCTGAATATCCCTCATGTCCAAAAGTTATCAAAATAGTATCACCAGTTAACATAACAAATAATAAGATTAATCCAATCATGGAATATAATAGAAGATTTAGCCCTGTATACATAACTTTATCTTCTACATTCTTTTTAACTTTGTTAGAGATGTATGCAATATAGAGATAAATGAAATTAGAATACAGCACAATACCAAGAGTGGTATAGAGTCTGATATTTAATAACCCTTCATAATCTTGTTGAGGAACACCCCACCAATTCCATGGTAAGAAGACTATTACAGTTATGATTAAACCTATTAAAATTACAATAACAATAGCTTTTTTTCCCCTATCCATCATATGACTTGCGAATATAAACAAAAATATGTCAGCGAGAATTACCATGGAATAACCTAAAGGAAGTGATAGCTGATATATCTCTCGAAATTCTTGAA
>SDBV01012218.1_pt1 | contig 11015 bp, 9 predicted proteins | sample 2277081 | NCBI WGS metagenome assembly SDBV01 (sample SAMN10402039, study PRJNA504765) | marine sediment metagenome | isolation source: marine sediment core GS10_PC15, 223 cmbsf | place: Arctic Ocean: Southern Knipovich Ridge | collected 2010
GTTATGAACTCATGCTGGAATCGGGAACCTGTACTTCTCATTTGAATTTCGCCTCGTGGTCGTCCTGGATTCCGGCGCGATATTATACCGGACGTCAGTTTGCGGCTACTTGGGCACTCAGTTGGTCATGGCCCCGTCGACTGTTATTTACGGTCGCCTCACCTTTGATCCCGTGGATACGCCTGTGGCGAATACAGAAACATGTCCGTCGGCGAGAACCGCGTGGTTTTTTTATTCGCTTAATACCTGCAATATTTGTAGGGCTGTTTATCGAGAGCCTCGGTCAGATGGTGGGTTATGCAGCAGGAGCCGGGAATTCCATCGAAAAGGTAGCAGAGTATGAGTTTCACCGCATTAAACATAGTGAAACAGTTGAGCAAAATATATGGCCCCAATAAATCTGTAAGGTAGCCAACGTTTTTCAATATTGTCGGTCCTACCACTTCAACCAAACTAGGGTGGTATGGGTAAATACACTATGGCTCAGCTATTGCATCGCAGGTAAACAGTACGGTAAAATTAAATAGAAGAAACTCCATCGTATGGTTAGATAGGGGAGACAGGTGAGAGCCAAGGACCGTTGGAATTATCTAAGACAAGCACCCAAAATATCTGGAGACATCCTTTTTCGGGGACGCTACGATTTTACGTACGACCTTATGCCTGTTCATACTTCGCAGATGCCATTAAGGAAGCGGCTCAACCTGCTGAAGACCGGCGCCAACCTCATCTACCGACGACCTCATGCGTGGGGTTGGCCGGTTCACATACATACCGAACTGACGAATTATTGCAACCTGAAGTGCCGGGTGTGCCCGACAGGCATCGGCCAACTTGCTCGTCAGCCGGCAGCCATAGACCCAGCCCTGTTCGAACGTTTGATGGACGAGGTTGGGCCTTACTTGCTGACTATGAGCATGTGGGGATGGGGAGAGTCGCTACTGCATCCCCAATTGGCCGATATACTGCGCATAACTCAGCACCGTGGGGTAACAACATTCCTATCTACCAACGGGCAGAATCTGGACGATGAGAGGGTTTTACAGGCGTTGATCAGTTACCCACCAACATATTTAATAGTGTGCTTAGATGGTCTAACGGACGAAACAAATTCGATGTTTCGCGTCGGTGCCAAACTCGAGCCGGCCTTGACTGGTGTGCAGCGACTTGCCCGAATAAAACGCCAAAAAGGATTACAGCTGCCCGTCCTTCACTTTCGTTATATTGTTATGAAGCACAATGAACATGAACTGCCACAACTGCCAGAATTCGCTACCGAGAACAGGTTCGATATGTTAACCATTCGCACTCTGTCCGTCATAGACGCCCCGGACGACATACATGACACTCTAATACCGAATGACGAAAGGTTCAGAGCCTACGGGTACAGAAATCATAAGCGCGTCAGACGCACTGACTTCATCTGTGAAAAGGCCTTCATCTTTCCCGCAGTATTCGCCGATGGAACTGTTGTCGCCTGCGACCAGGACTGCAATGCGCAGCAGCGATATGGCAGCCTTGCCGACGGAACGTCATTTGCAGAAATTTGGTGGAGCAAACAGGCAGATAAAATTCGTAAAACAATCAGAGACAATCCTGAGAGTATCAGTAGTTGTAAGAACTGCCCGTTCAAGGATCGTCCAGTCAGCACTTGCAGCATCCAGTATTTTAACCTGCAAGGGTAAGTCCGCTATCTTGCTTCAACCCAACGCTGCAGCACTGTATCCAGACTGAATATATTTATCCGTGCTAAGTATTTACGACCATATCCTTGAGTTATACCGGAGGTTCTTATCTTCCTTCCACTGGGTCTGTCAGAAAGCCCATATGTATGTAGCGCTTGTCATCTACAGGCCTTGACAAGGAGAACTCATCCGTTTAAGGTATCTATCAAAGTGCCGATATGGCTGATAGTAAACAGGATACACGGTGATTAAGGGAAGTACATATTCAGATTGGCCCTGGCTGTTATATCTATACCTGATACGTGCATACTCCAGGTTCCTCACTGCCGGAAAATGCTTGAATTTCCCCTTAGTACTACAGATCCAGACGCAATCATTCTGCAACGGTCGATGTCCCATCTGTCCGTATCATATCTCAAGTCAGCTACTGGACAATGGTACTATGGAGTGGGAACTGTTTGAAAGAATAGCGAGTGGACTGGTATCGGAGAAACAGACATCCACGTTGGTGTTTGCATTGCACAATGAACCCCTGCTCGATAAAAGGTTGTTTGATTGGGTTAAGCATGTTAAGGCCAGTAGCTCAGAGACGCACTGTATAATAGTGACCAACGGAGAGTTGCTGGATAGATTTGGCTTGGCGGAGATGGTGCAATCAGGGCTAGACGAGTTGATTATAAGTCTCAATGCGCATACCAAAGAAACATATGAAAGTATAAATACCGGCCTTGATTTTGACAGAGTTATGAAGAACGTCCACTACGTGCTATTAGACCGGCACACGAAGCCAAAAGTGAAACTGAGGTTTGCACTAACAACCGAGAATGCTCATGAGGTGAAACTAGCAGTCGACTACTGGAAGACGCAGGGAGTTTGTACAACGGTACGTGGAATAACCAATAGAGCGGGCTCTCTGGACAACTTCCAAAGATTCAGGCTCAAGGATACCGACTACTCGGGGAAAGTCCTGTGGACGGTTTGGAAACGCCTGATGTCTGTTGCCAGAGGTTTTACAGGCTGTGATCTTCCGTTTTACCAGATGAATATCCTTTTCAACGGCGATGTTATTGTATGTTGCCATGATTGGAACAGAACAACGGTAGTTGGAAACGTAAAAACCGGTTCTTTGAGGGAAATCTGGAATTCGGAGAGGATGAATGAAATCAGACGACTGATTCTGCGAAAGAGGTACGAACAAATAAACTCGTGCAAAGCATGTTCTCTTGTAAAATAAATTGCCATGCAGCAGTTTTGTGCGCCTCGGTTCATGCCTGCTTGCCAAACTATGTCTGGGAATCATTCAATATGTAAATGACGGCTCGGAAGCTTCAAGCGTTAGAGACACAGGAGCAACGAATAAGCTGGCTTCATATTAACCGATGGAACAGACGGATTATCGGCACTTACATCGAGAAAGTTTCTTTAACGTAAGATATGGCAGCGACTTCTCCCCTGGTGTATAATCGGTTCAGGACAATATCAATCCTAGGATATAGAGAATGAGAATGAAGCAACCCTTAAGGGTCGCAGTTGTCGGCTGTGGGCTAATAGGGCAATGGCACCATATTCCGTCACTGCTCAAAATCAGGGACGCCGAGGTGGTAGCCATCTGCGATAAGAACGAAGATTTAGTAAAGAAGACGGCACGGAAATTTAACATCGGCAGGTACTACACCGATTTGTCAGAGATGCTCAGCAGAGAAGAGGTGGATATGGTGGATATCTGCACCGCGCCACAGACTCACCTGGCCTTATCTATCCAGGCAATAGAGGCGGGCTGCCATGTCCTGGTGGAAAAGCCTATGGCTTTAAATCTCAGGGAATTTGATGAAATGGCCAGTGCTGCGAAACAGCATAACGTTAAACTGTGCCAGGTTCACAACATACTGTTCGAGCCAGTGATGATGAAGGCACGTGCTACGGTGAGCAAAGGTAGTATCGGGGATGTGGTGGGGATAGATATTCAGACGTTGCACTCGCAGGCTAGTACCAAGCCCATGCTCATGAACAGGGAACACTGGTGCCATAGTCTACCCGCCTGGATATTCACTGAGACGCTACCTCATCCAATATACCTGGCGGCAGCCTTTTTAGGTAAGCTGGAGCCAATAGGAACATACACTAGGAAGTCAAGCAGCTATGATTGGGTGGTGGCCGATGAAATCAGAATAATCCTTAAGGGTAGAAAAGGTATGGGGACAATTAGTTATTCGTGTAATTCGGCTAAAAGCAAAACCATCATCGATATCCACGGCACAAAAAAGCATTTGCGCATTGACCTTTTAAATTCCGTCATAACTGAATATGGAGTTGGTACAGAAAGCCGTCCTTCACGCGCACTGGAAAACCTTGGCCAGAGCTTTTCAATATTGGCCGGCACCGTATCTACTTCGCTGAGCGTGATTTCAGGCAAATTCCGTAACGGCCATTACACTTTGATCCAGAGGTTCGTTGAAAGCATCCAGAACAACACCGAACCACCAGTCACGCTGCAGGAGGCAAGAGACGTTATCGAAGTGGTTGAAAAGATAACTACTCAAATCTGATCAGTATGTGAGTGCTTTTCTACAGCACTAGGAAATTTACTGAGGAGAATCTTCAGCTTCCAAGGTATGTTGTAATGGATCATAATGCTTGCCCTGATGAGCCAATACCGGGCAAACGCGCAATTTGTTATTTTCCGAAGTATCCCGACCGGTTGTGGAGTGATTTGCCTAAACTCGGTTGCATTTATATAGTGGTTGATAGTTAGAAAGAAACCCTTTTTAACCCGGCTACCTAAGCGGAACAAATCCATTTCCAGTAGGTTGTCCTCAAATATAACCTCACCGTTCTTGAACTCATAGCATCTCAACTTGACCTTCTTCAGAATGCTCCTGGTGAGCATCACACATCCATTCCCAGCAAGCCCCACCCCATAACGCGGTATCGGATACCCACAGAAGACAACATCGTAACCCTGTATTTCTTTCTCCATTGTCTTTATCACCGATGGCTCAAAAGTCATATCTGCATCCAGAAAGAGAAGGTATCTCGCTTCAGTTTGAGATAGTGTATATTCGCGTATTGCTTCTCTGCCGCAGGCTATGGTCCATAGGCGACTCCGCGCATAGTCCGGCTTCGCAACTTCATAGGGTAAAACGGTTCCCCTCAGCTTCCAAAAATTGAGACGTTCCTCCAATTCCGTTATTAAATCATGTTCATCGGTGGCCAAGATTAGTGCAGATGATGGGTAATTTTGTTGAATCTGTTTTTGATTGGAAAGGAACTTGTCTATAATATAGGAACCTTGGCGGTAAATCGGCGTACCAATCACAACATTCACTATAGATTTAAACATTGGACTTATTACACTACTTCTGTTGTGTCCTCTTTAGTTAATACAGTGCCTTATCTGACAATGGAACATTCTCTGCATGCGCTAATCTTTTCGTATCTCTTCTTGAGTATCAACCGCCGGATTTCGTTCATTCTCTCAGAATTCCAGATTGATCTCAGGGAACTGGTTTTTACGTTGCCTACAACTGTTGCTCTTCTCCAGTCGTAGCTACATACAATAACATCGCCATTGAAAAGGACATTCATCTGGTAAAACGGAAGTTCACAGCCTATTGCGCCTCTCGTGTTGGACATCAGGTTTTTCCAGACTCTCAAAAGCAATGGCCCGGTGTAGTGGGCATCCTTGAGCCTGAATCTTTCATAAGTGTCCAGAGAGCCGGCTCTATTTGTTATTCCCACTACTTTGGTGCGAACTCCCTGCTGATTCCAATAGTCCACCGCCTGTTGCGCTTCATGCGCATTCACTTCGTTAAGTACAAACATTATCTGCAGTTTTTGCTTCACGGACTGGTCTGATAGCAGATGGTATATATTCTTCATAACCCTATCGTAATCAAGGCCAATATTTATTTGCTCGTATGTTTCTTTTGAGTTAGCATTAAGACTTACGTTTAACTGGTTTAACTCCGATTGTATTAGTTCTGTTAAGCTGAATCTGTCTAACAACTCACCGTTGGTGGGTATTATACAATAACACTTCGGATTTATGGATTTAATGTGCTTCACCCAGTCAAATATCCTTTTATCAAGCAACGGCTCACTATGCAATGCGAACATTAGCATAGGTGACTGCGCCTCTGATACCAGTTCATCAGCAATTTTTGAGAAAAGGTCCCATTCCATAACTCCATGTTCCAGTATTTTGCTTGTAATACGATATGGACAAATTGAACACCGGCCATTGCACCTTGATTGCGTCTGGATTTGTATTGCCCTTGGAAAACTCAGGCATTTACCAGATGTGAAGAAGCTAGAGTACGTACGTAAAAAATACGAATATAAAGAGAAAGGCCAATTGGAATACGGATTTACCTTAACCATCACAAGTCCTGAGCGTTATCGGCAGATGCCCGTGGATATTATCTATCTCGTTGACGTCATAATAGCATAACACCAATTTAATTGCGCAAGTCATAATACTGGATGTGACCTGCCCCCAAAAAGGATACCACTTCTTAAGTTAGAGTTACCGGTATTCTAGACTCAGGAGCAGGTGGCCGGTAACCCAACGAGCTGTGAGGACGTACCTGATTGTACTCCCGTCTCCACTGCTCAATCAATACCTTCGCTTAAGAGCCACGAACTGAACGCTTTTAGAGCTCTCACTTTACCCTAGACGGTATAATTAGAAATCGGCCTAACCTGCTCATGTATTATGAATTCTCTGACGTTTATGACATTAAGATCAGCTAGTATTGGTCTTCTGTCAGCCGATTCCAGAAACCTTATGAAGTCATTGAGCACTTCGCGGTACCGGGTTACAGTTATGGGGGGCTTCCCCTCAGCCTTGTTCGATTGGGCAAAATGCACAATAAGCTTATGGAGATCCAGCTTCGACATGTTGATATCGCCCCACCTCAGATTGATAGCTCTCAATTTCATAATATACTTGCCTGCCTTTCATCGATATAGTCTGCCAAACAAGTAAGAGGGATGATGCGAAGAAATATTTACAGTCGGATCAGGGTGTCACTTTTCGGGAAAAAGAAAAACCACCCCATTCTTTGGGTGGTTTTGTCTAGCTATGAATTAATTGGTGGTGGTAGACCGTACAGGTCTCGAACCTGTGACACCCTGATTAAAAGTCTGGTAATATTGAGTCTCCAGGATCAATCTGCTCTATCGTGTTGTATTGAAAACTCACAAAGTCCGCAGTACATCATTTCTGTCCCGATTGTATATCCAAGTCAGTCAGGAATGGTATAATATGGGTCGGATTATCAGTCCCGCAGGGGGACACAGGGGGTAAGGTAGATAAACCCCCCTTTTTTTATGCCGGATAATATGTTAAAATAAGATTTGACTATGATTCCTAATAAGCCCAAAGGAAAAAGCGATTATTTTGACTAGAAACAGATTTTTTCATATACTGTTAGGTAAAGTTGATAATAGCCTTCTGGTGGTTAGAGCGAGGTGGCACCACCCGTTCCCATCCCGAACACGGCAGTGAAACGCCTTAGCGCAGACGATACTGAAGGGGCAACTCTTTGTGGAAAATATGCCACTGCCAGGAGGCTTTATATGAGGTTGACAAACAATCTTTTTCTTCCGCCTTTGACCTTTGGCTCTAGTTGTTTTATAATAAATAGCGGTGCTAGTTATCAAGCGGGAGTTCTAAGGAGAAGAGATGGTTAGCAGATTTGAGAAATTCTCAGAACGAGCCCGTAGGGTGCTTACCCTAGCTCAAGAAGAGGCACAGCGCTTCAACCATAACTACATTGGCACAGAGCACATTCTGCTTGGTTTAGTACGGGAGGATGAGGGGGTGGCAGCCAAGGTTCTAACCAACCTGGGCGTAGCCTTGAATAGAGTGCGCTCTGGGGTAGAATTTATTATTGGGCGTGGGGAGAAACCAAGTAGCGGTGAAATTGGGCTGACTCCCAGAGCTAAGAGGGTCATTGAACTGGCTATAGATGAAGCACGCCACCTCGGCCACAATTACATTGGCACTGAGCACCTTCTATTAGGCTCGCTGCGCGAGGAGGAAGGGGTAGCGGCTCAGGTACTAGATAGCTTTGGTATCACCCTAGAGCAGACACGTGCTGAAGTTGTTCGCATTCTAAGTCAAGGGGTGACCAGGTCCAGACTTGCCCGCACCAGCAGTAAGACCCCGGTTCTGGATCAGTTAGGTATTGACCTGACAGAAGCCGCCCGAGCGGGGAAACTTGATCCAGTTATTGGGCGGGTTAAGGAAATTGAGCGAGTAATTCAAATCCTCAGTCGCCGGACCAAGAATAATCCAGCCCTTGTTGGTGAGTCGGGCGTGGGAAAGACAGCAATTGTTGAAGGCTTAGCGCACCGTATTGTCGCCGGCGATATTCCCGAGACACTGGAGGGGAAAAGGATAATAACGCTGGATATGGGGGCGTTAGTAGCCGGGACAAAATATCGAGGTGAGTTTGAAGAACGGTTAAAGAAGATCATTGATGAGATAAAAACTGCGGGCAATTGTATACTCTTTATTGATGAGTTTCATACCATCGTCGGCGCCGGAGCGGCTGAGGGGGCAGTTGATGCGGCTAATATCCTCAAACCCTCACTAGCACGAGGCGAATTACAGTGCATCGGTGCTACTACCCATGACGATTACCGTAAGTACGTGGAGCGGGATGCCGCTCTGGAACGCCGCTTCCAGCCAGTTCTCGTCGCCGAGCCTTCTGTAGACGAAACTCGAGAAATTCTACGCGGAATTAAGGAGCGGTATGAGGAGCATCATCGCCTAGCGATAAGTGATGAAGCACTGAATGCAGCGGCAACATTAGCCGCCCGATATATACCTGACCGTTTTCTACCTGACAAGGCCATTGACCTAGTTGATGAGGCAGCGTCAAGGGTAAGGATTAAGCATGTGACTATGCCTATTACCTTGAGGGAAGCCAAGCAAATTGAGGATAGTGTGCATAAGGATAAAGATGCTGCCCTGGCTACTCAGCAATATGAGTATGCCGCTGAACTGCGTGAGCGGGAGCTTCAAATTGAGGAAAAAATAAAGAGATTGAAAGAGGAGTGGCAGACCGAGCAGAATAAGGAGAAGCCGGTAGTGACTGCCGAGGACATCGCCGAAGTGGTGAGTATGTGGACCGGGATTCCGGTGGTACAGTTGGCCAGTGATGAGACCAGCCGTCTGCTTAATATGGAGGAGGCGATACATAAGCGCATTATTGGTCAGGATGAGGCTATTAATACCATTGCTAAAGCGGTAAGGCGAGCCCGAACCGGGCTCAAGGACCCAAGGCATCCTATAGGCAACTTCATCTTTCTCGGCCCAACCGGCGTCGGTAAGACAGAGCTGGTCAGAGCCCTGGCTGAGTTTATGTTTGGCAATGAGGACACCCTAATCAGGCTTGATATGTCTGAGTTTATGGAAAGACACGCTGTAGCCAGGCTGGTTGGTGCCCCACCAGGATATGTTGGCTATGAGGAAGGCGGACAATTGACCGAGGCAGTGAGGCGCAAGTCATATTGCTGCATACTCCTGGATGAAATTGAAAAGGCTCACCCTGATGTGTTTAACATATTGCTCCAGATATTTGATGACGGTCACCTGACTGATGCCAAGGGTCGCCGAGTTGATTTCCGCAACAGCATTATTGTTATGACCAGCAATATCGGGGCTGAGCTTATTCGCAAAGGCGCCGCCATTGGTTTTACCACCCAGAGCGATGAGACCAAGAGCCGGCAAGAGTCCTATGACCGGATGAAGGAAAAGCTGCTCGGTGAATTAAAGAAGACCTTCCGTCCTGAATTTCTCAATCGTATAGATGGGGTAATTGTATTTCACTCTTTGACCAAAGAGCATGTCCGAAAGATAGTTGATTTGATGCTGGCTGAAGTAAGCCAGCAACTAGCGGAAAAGAGGATAAAGTTGGAGGTAACCGAGGCGGCTAAAGATTTTCTGGGTGAGAAAGGCTATGATGAGGTCTTTGGAGCTCGACCTCTGCGCCGAGTAATTCAAGATATGGTTGAGGATAAACTCTCAGAGGATTTGCTCCGGGGCAAATTCCACGAGGGGGATACCATTGTAGTTGACCTTGAGGAGGAAGAGATTGTAGTGCACCCAGCAGCCATAGGGGCACTGCTAGGAGAAGAAGATAAACCCTAAGCTATTATGTTGATAGACTAGCTTGCTGGTAAATAAAAGGGCGGGGAATAGAATGGATACCAAAGCCGCCCTTTTATTTCGTTAAAAATAGGTCAGATAACCGAGCATAAGTTGAAAAGGAATATAAAGACAGGATAGAGATATGGGAGTAGACTGGGGTCTCGCCGGACTAATTGGCGGCATTAGTTTTGGCACGGTCTTTGCACTATTAGTTATTCTAGCTGTAGTTATAAGACTAACCGGGCTAGTGGTCAGTAAAATCACCACCAGTAAGGATGAAACTGGTAACACGAAGAAAGGAGATTAGAAATTGGCGCAGGAAATTATAGAAGTCCCCATCACCGGTAAAATTACTAGCGTAAATGTCAAACCAGGGGATAAGGTTAAAGAGGGGGACACACTTTGCCTAATAGAAGCAATGAAGATGGAAAACCCCATATTAGCTCCGGTGGATGGCACCATTACTCAGATACAGGTCACCGCTGAGCAAATAGTTCATCCCGGCGAGATAATAGCCGTTATCGAATACTAGCAACTGGTGATTAGCATTGAATCTTTTTGAAACTGGGTTTCAGTTTTTTTATTGGGGCAACCTGCTGATGCTCCTTATCGGAGGAGCTCTAATCTACCTCGGAATTGGCAAGAAGATGGAGCCCCTCCTACTAGTGCCTATAGGTTTTGGCATCCTATTAATTAATCTTCCCCTTGGCGGCTTGATGGATTATGAGCTGCAGATAACAAACACGGCGGGAGTGCCCAGTAAGGTAATCAGTATAGAGGTAGATAAAACCAGCAGGATTGGGGAAAATGATGTTCTCTTAAGATTAGACTCAGGTGAAATACTGGCTCCAATCCATGGTAGGGTCAAGGAAATCATGGTTTCGCCCGGTCAGGAGATTGAGCCTGGCGAAGTAGTAGCTTTAATGATAACTACTGCCCAGACCCCCCTGCCGACCACGCCAGTTGAAACAACCATTTCGTCTAACGAGAACCTTCCGGCGGGTGTTTCCGCTCCCGGGCCGCCCGCGGTGGGTTCTCTTGGCTTCAGACCAAGACCCCCTTTAATCGAGGTCGGGCAGGGCGGGACCAAGTTGGACGGGCCGGTTACTGTGGATCCCGCGAGGCGGGAGTTGCTGAATATCGGGCGGTTCGACGCCTTCGTGGGTATT
>SDBV01012219.1_pt1 | contig 11012 bp, 9 predicted proteins | sample 2277081 | NCBI WGS metagenome assembly SDBV01 (sample SAMN10402039, study PRJNA504765) | marine sediment metagenome | isolation source: marine sediment core GS10_PC15, 223 cmbsf | place: Arctic Ocean: Southern Knipovich Ridge | collected 2010
CGGCCGGTTCCTTTTTTTTCGGTGAAAAGCTGAGCCCAAGGTTCATTCTGACCATCATCCTGGGACTGGCCGGCATGGCGCTTCTCGCGGTGTCGGGGCCCCTGCCGCTGCTCTGGAGCTTATTAAAAGCAGCAACGAAGAGAAAAGAAGGAAAGTCGATGAGGAGATTGTCGCGCTGACCGGGGCAACGGTGAGCAGCGAGGCGGTTGTGAAAATATTTAACAGCCATATCGGCGAACTGAAGAAGCAGTTGCAGGAAAAGGGATTGATAGAATAATGGCCGATGACGCGAAACAGATAAAGCTGGGGCAAACTTTTTCAGCGGGGATTTGGGACCAGAACCCGGTGTTCAGGCTGCTTCTGGGTATGTGTCCGACGCTGGCGGTGACCGGAGCGGTCAAGCCTGCTCTTACGATGGGGCTGTGCGTGATGTTTGTGCTAATGTGCAGTAATATCGTTGTCAGCCTGATGAGAAACCTGCTTAAACCACATCTTCGAATACTAATGTTTACATTGACGATAGCGACTTTTGTTACGATCGCGGATATGTTCCTTAAGGCTTATGCGCCCCAGATGAGCGCAACGTTAGGGCCATATATTCCGCTGATTATTGTTAACTGTATTATCATCGGCAGGGCTGAAGCTTGCGCGAGTAAGAACGGCCTGGTTGTGAGCATCGTGGACGGATTAGGGATGAGCGTCGGATTTATGCTTGCTTTGTGTATCCTGGCGAGCGTGAGGGAACTGCTGGCGACCGGTGCGATATTCGAGTATCCGATACTCAAAGTGGTCGGTGACGGCGGATGGTTCACGCCATGGACGGCGATGAGTATGCCGGTCGGCGCGTTTATAACGTTAGGTTTGTTACTGGGTTTGATTAACATGACTAAGAAGAACAGAACGAGTAAGGCTGGTTGTCATGGATTACGTTAATACTCTTATAATGGCTTTTATCTCGGTGGTGCTGATTAACAATCTCGTGCTGACGAAGTTCCTTGGTATCTGTCCTTACCTTGGGGTATCGGGTCGGCTGGATATGGCATTCGGGATGGGAATGGCGGTGACTTTTGTTGTGACGTTAGCAGGGACGATGACGTGGCTGATTGACCATTTGATATTAATGAACCCGGCGCTGGCGGCATACGGACTGGAAGTAACACGGTATGTTTGCTTTATATTGGTAATCGCCGGTGCCGTGCAGTTGGTTGAAATGTATCTGCGGAAGTTTTTCCCGTCGCTGTATGAGAGCTTCGGGATATTTCTGCCTTTGATTACGACGAACTGCGCGATACTGGGTTTGTGTTTATTCCTGAACCTGTGGGAGATTAATAATTTTGTAACAGCGGTTGTGCTGAGCTTCGGAGCGGGTATCGGGTTTACTATGGCGATTTGCATCATGGCTGGGATTCGCGAGAACCTGAAGCTGGCGGATGTGCCAAAATGCCTCAAGGGAGCTCCAATTACACTTATTACGGCGGGGTTGCTGACTCTTGCGTTTATGGGCTTTGCGGGAATGATTAAATGATACTTGCTGATATTGTGCAACTTTGGAATAGTGCGTGGCCTGCGGCTGTGATTATGTTAGGCTTAGGCGCGGTCTTTGCGCTGGTGCTTTTGATAGCGAGTGAGAAGCTCAAAGTAACGATGGACCCTAAGATTGAGCAGGTACATGAGGCCCTGCCGGGTATTGACTGCGGAGCATGTGGATTTGCCGGCTGCGCATCATACGCCAAGGCGATTGTTGAAAACCCCGAACTGATTGGCAAGTGTTCGCCGGGCGGCGGAGCGACGGCGGAAAAAATCGGAGTGATACTAAACCTGCAGATAAGCGCAGAGGGCGCGCCAAAGCGACCGATAGTGCATTGCAGGGCACATACGGACGACAGAACGTATTACGCACAGTACCAGGGCATAGAAACGTGTACAGCGGCGAACGCCCTTGCGAACGTGCAGGCTTGTAAGTTCGGCTGCCTGGGATACGATGATTGTGTGGCGGCGTGTAAATTCGATGCTCTGTATGTAATAGACGGGCTTGCGACGGTCGATTACGAAAAATGTACCGGCTGCGGGGCGTGTGCAAAAAGCTGTCCTCGCGATTTGATACAAATGGTGCCGTTTACAAACGAGAATATGATGACGGTGGCGTGCAACAATAAGGAGGCGGGTAAAGTTGCAAGGTCGATGTGCCAGGTTGGGTGTATTGTGTGCGGACTGTGCGTCAGGCAGAGTGAATTGTTTGCCGTGGTGAACAACCTGGCGAAGATGGATTACGAGAAGTATGAGCCGGACGAAAAGACTGAGACCGCTTATAATAAGTGCCCGACGTGCGTGATTGTGTATCGCGGCAAGAGTGCTCCACAGCCGAGAGAACCAAAGAAGAAGGCGGCAGCGGCAATTTAGTACTTACTGTAATCTATTTTATATATTTTTCTGCGCCGCTGGTGAAAGTCATTTCGTAATCGGGGGCGGGAGAAATCAAAATAGCTTCGGTGTTTTCCAACGATTCTATCAGCTCTAATCCCTTTTCTGCTCCGAGGACACTTACCGCGGTAGCGAGAGCGTCGGCATCAACGGCCTTTGGGGCGATTACAGTAACGCTTGAGAACTTTTTGCTTCCCCTGCCGGTTTTGGTATCGATGATATGGCTTTGTTTTTTGCTGCCAATTAGAACATAACGTTGGTAATCGCCGCTTGTCGCGACGGCGGTGTCATTGAGTTTGAGAATGAGCCGACTTCGGTCTTTGTTGGCCAAATCAGGGTTCTGCACTCCAATGAGCCAGTACTTTTTGCCGCCGGCTGGGATGCCGAAGCAACGGATGTCACCGCCGAGGTCAACCATTGCTCCTACAGCGCCGAAGGCCTGGAGGGTTTCGACGGCTTTGTCGATAGCGTATCCTTTGGCAATACCGCCGAGGTCAAGCTTCATGCCGTCAGCGGACAGCCGTACCGTTTTACTGACAGGATTAAGTACAATCTTATCAAATCCGATTCTGCGACGGACCTCTTCGAGCTGTGCGGGGTCGGGCGGCTGATTCGCTTCTGCAGCTTTTTGCCAAAGCTCAATTAACGGCCCTACCGTAATATCAAAAGCACCGTCTGTTAATCGGCCGTATTCGACGGCAGCCTGGAGGATTTGGAAAGTAGAGTCACTGAGATTTACCGGCTCTTTCGAGGCGAGGGAATTGACTTTACTAATCTGGGAGTCTTCGATGTAAACGCTGGCGAGCTGCTCGATTCGGCGCAGTTGGCCGAAGGCGTCTTCGATGGCCTTTTGAGCAATGTTTCGGTGCGGAGCTACGGCGACGATTCTGGCGAAGGTACCCATTACCATTTGCTCGCCGCTATCAACAGAGACCGGGCCTTTCGGCAAAAAATAGACAAGTGCGAGAATCAGAACGGTAAAAACAGCTATTCTACCCAGACGCTTGGTATCCATACAATTGCCTTAAAAACGTTCCTGAGAAAAGGTTGTTGTTCTGTAATTTCAGATTTTTGATATAATAGGAAGATAGTGAAAAAGCAATTCAAAAATCTTGCGGATAATCTTGAAGATGGATTTTTTCCTTTCGTTCGCGGACCGAGCAGATATGTAGGCGGAGAGGTAAATCAAATCTCCAAGGACCTCGAAACTTGTGACCTGGCGGTAGCTCTGTGTTTTCCTGATGTATATGAAGTTGCGATGAGCCATACAGGTATGGCGATACTTTATGAAGTCCTTAACAGTATCGAGAATGTCGCAGCGGAAAGGGTATTTGCGCCATGGATTGATGCGGAGAAGGTCCTGCAGGAACACGGTCTGCCTGCGTTCAGTCTTGAGTCGAAAACAGCGCTGAAGGATTTTGATATAGTAGGTTTCAGCCTGACTAACGAGTTGTGCTATACGAACGTTCTCAACATGCTTGACCTCGGGGACATTTGTGTTCGCAGTTATGAGCGGAGAGAAAACGACCCATTGGTAATAGCGGGCGGCGCGATGGCAAACTGCTGCGAGCCGATGGCGGATTTTATCGACCTGTTTGTGTTAGGAGAGGCCGAAGAAGCAATTGTCGAATTGGCCGGACTTGTGATTAAGGCAAAGAGGACCGGCAAGAAAAAAGGGGAAATTCTTGCTGAGGCGGCGGAGCGATTCGAGTGGGCGTATGTACCTGCCTTGTATGAATTTGAGTACAGCGACGGCAATATCAAAAAGGTCAAATGCATCAATGATGACTTTGATGTTAGGCGAAAGAATGCCGTAGTAGAGGACTTTGAAAATGCCGTGGTTCCTCTGGCCCCGATAGTACCTTTCAGGCAAGCGGTTCATGAGAGGGTCAGCGTTGAGATAATGCGTGGCTGTCCGGGCAGGTGCAGGTTCTGCCAGGCGAGTTACTGCCGCAGGCCGATTCGCTATCGCAGCATCGATAAAATCGTCGAGACAGCAAAGATGGCGTATCATGCGACGGGGTTTGACACGGTAAGCCTGCTTAGTCTTTCAACTGCCGATTATCCGCAGCTCGAAGAGCTGGTTGCCCGGCTGAATGAATACTTCCATGATAAGCATGTAGGAATATCTGTGCCGTCTTTACGTGTCGATTCACAGCTTAAAATAATACCGCAATTAGTTAAATCGGTCAGGAAGAGCGGGCTGACCATTGCCGTCGAGGCAGCGAGTGAGAAGCTAAGAAAGATTATCAACAAACCTATCAAGGACAGTGACTTGTTCAGTGCGGTCGAGGCGGCGTATGAGGGAGGCTGGCAGAAACTTAAGCTGTATTTCATGGCAGGGCTGCCGGGAGAAACCGAGGAAGATATTGTGCGAATCGTCGAGCTGTCGAATGAGCTGGCGTTGCTTCGCAAAAAAGTTGATAAAAGAGTCGCCAATATAAATGTGGCAGTGAGCTGGTTCGTGCCGAAACCTCATACACCTTTTGCGTGGGTCAGACAGCAATCACAGGAGTATTTTGAAAATGCAAAGCGGTTGATACTTGATAAGAAAAGGCAACTGCGAGCGAAGTACCTGCAGTTCAAGTTTCACAATATCGAACGGAGCATTTTAGAATCGGCGATTGGTCGGGGTGACAGGCGGTTAGGCGATGTTATTGAGGCAGCGTGGCAAAATGGAGCGAGGTTCGATTTGTGGGATGAGTGTTTTGATTTCGGGATATGGGAAAAAGCGTTCGCCAGCAGTGGCCTTGACGTTGAGGAATTAGCGCAGAAAGAATTTAGCACGAAACAGATACTGCCGTGGGAACATCTTGGCGGGCCTGAAAAAGAGTACCTTGTTAAACACTACAAGGACGCAGGTATTATTTCCTCGTGACGGCTGGGGGTAATTCAAAACCTACTTTGCCCTTTGATTCCCTGAAATCGACAATAATTTGCGTGGCCTTTTTCGGGTCATCAACCATGGTGAAGTCATCGAGGTCTTCGGGGGAGATATATTTGTGTTTGGCGAGCATGGTTTGCTTAATCCACTCGACAAGGCCCTGCCAGTAATCGGTTCCCATCAACAAAACGGGGAACGAGGCTTGTCTGAGGGTTTGTATCAGGACTAACGACTCGAAAAGTTCATCCATGGTTCCGTAACCGCCTGGCAGAACAACGAAGCCGTGGGCGTATTTCAGGAACATCATTTTGCGGATGAAGAAATACCTGAAACTCAGTGATATGTTCTGGTATTCGTTCGGTACCTGCTCCATCGGCAGTTCGATGTTGAGCCCAATGCTTTTTGCGCCGGCTCGTTTTGCGCCTTTGTTGGCGGCTTCCATGATTCCTCCGCCGCCTCCGGTTATGACGGCAAAGCCGGCCTTTCCAATTTCATATGCGGTTTCCTCGGCAAGAGAGTAATATGGGTCTGTTGGTTTCGCTCTTGAGGAACCGAACATGGAGACGGCAGAGCCAATCGAACCAAGCTCTTCGAAACCTTCTACGAATTCGGCCATGATTTTAAATATTCGCCATAAATCCTGGACGGGCTTGTTGCCTGGGTAATGATTCATCGTTTGTTAGCTCCTTTTTACCTGCCTACCACAAATCCGGTTTGTTAGCTGAAGGACAATATCTGCTTATCGGGCAGTTGGCACAATCCGGCTTTCTTGCCTTGCAGATATTTCGGCCCAGTAGAATGACAGTGTGGCTAAATGCGGACCAATCCTTCATTTGTACTATTTCGGCCAAATCGAACTCTAACTTTATGGGGTCACTGTTTGCCGACAGCCCCAAACGGCGTGAAAGGCGGATTACGTGCGTATCACACGAGATTCCGGGCTTGCCGAAGGCATTGCTGAGTATGACGTTTGCGGTCTTGCGTCCCACTCCGGGCAGCGTTGTGAGCAGTTCCATGGTGTTGGGTACATCGCCGCCGAAATTGTTTTCGATTACCTTGCAGGCGGCTTTTATGTTCTTGGCCTTGTTGCGGAAAAAGCCTGTCGGTTTGATGTTCTGTTCGAGTTTGGTCAAATCGCAATCAGCGAAGTCTTTTGCAGTTTTGTATTTTTTGAAAAGGTCTTTTGTGACGATGTTAACGCGGACATCAGTACACTGGGCCGAAAGTATAGTCGAAACAAGTAACTGCAAAGGCGTTCTGTAATCGAGTTCGGTCCGTGCGTCTGGAAATTTCTTTTTCAGTATTGGCAGAAATTTCTTTATCCGCTGCGCGGCGTCAGCTTTATCGATTTTCTTTGAGGTTTTTTTCTTCGGCATCAGTCTTTCTTCGACGGAAGTTTGTTGAGTTGCTCAATCAGTTCGCCTGCAAAGATTTTGCCGTGCCATCGTATATCTTTACCGTCCGGGAACAGCAGTATGCTGACCGGCACGCCGGGTTCTTTGTATATAATTGCCAGATCACTCGTAGCCGGGTAATCGGCGAGGGTAGTATCGGCTTTGACGGCGAGGATTTCTTTTTCTTTGAGCAGGTCGGCGACATCTTTTCGTGAATATACAAGTTTATCAACGGTCTTGCAGCTCAGACACCAGTCTGCGGTGAACTTTACGAGGACTGGTTTGCCTTGTTTCAATTCATTCTCTATTCGTTCGATACCATAGTCCTGCCAATCTATGAGTTTTACAGGAGCACGGAGCAGGTAGAATCCTGCGGCGACGGCGAGAGCGACAGCCAGCAGGCGGACAATGATTTTATTATGAAGTTTAGAGCCGAAGCCTACCCAACCTCCCCACATCCAGACACAGAAGCTAAGTACAACCGCGAAATAAAGCACACCGTTACGTCGGGCCTGGGGAACAACGGTAATCATCCATACAGCGACCGCAATCAGGACGAAGCCGACGAATCTTTTGAAGATATCCATCCACTTGCCCGGCTTGGGCAGTCTTTCGAGCAGGCCCGGAATCGCAGTCAGGATTACATAAGGAATACCCATGCCAAGACCGATGAACAGGATAGCAATAGTTGCAGGGACAAGCGGTTGGCCTTGTGCCCATGCGAAAGCGGCGGCGAGCAAACCAAAACTGCATGGTGTGCTGAGAATCGCGGCGAGAAAACCCATACCGACCGTGCCAGCGTACCCAGAGCCCGAAGAGCTTTTGCCGGATACCGAAGCAGGAACGATAATCGCAAAGACGTCGAACATGAACAATGCCAGGACGATTAAGACCAGCGCCATGACCGTCACGAAAACAGGATTTCGGAACTGGTCGCCCCACTGCAATGCAGTACCGACGGTCAGTTGCAGGGTGATGTTTGCCGCTGCCAGGCAGGCAAAGAAAAGTGTGATACCAAGGCAGAAGGCAAGGCCCATTGTTATTTTTTTGCCTTTATTATTCTTAGCTTGTTCGACAATACGCAGAACAACCAGAGGCAGGACGGGCCAGACACAAGGCATGATATTGAGTGACAGCCCGGCCAGCAGAGCGAGTCCGAGGGCATACCAAATCGGGTAGCTTAACAGGGCAGATAAGGGGTCGGTCTTCTTGAAATCAATCGATTTGTAAACATCGTCACGATTCGGGTCAAAACTGATTTTAAGATTTTTTTCAAACGGCGGCAGGCAGAGTTTACTGGTACAGGCAAGGCCGGCGATTTTCACGGTGACGTTGACCGGTTTATTCTCGGTAGTTAGCTCAGCCTTAGAGATTGGAACAAAGACAGTAAAAGAGCCTTGATATACTTCTGCGCGTATACCGGTCGGGTCTTTGTAGGCTTGTGACTGAGGGAAGACGGGTTTATCGAAAGCCAAGGCCGGAGATTCAGCCTTGATTTTCAATTCATAACCCGGCGCCGGTGCGGTTGCCGCACTGGCATAATAGTGCAAATCGTCAGTGCCCTCGAAAAGAATAGCAATTCCCTTTTGGCCGTCCAGCTCGGCAGGTTCAAGGCGGGCCCTGGAAACCTGGTCCTGGTAACTGACAATTTCTAACCAGGAGTCCGAAGGAGCCTGGGATTCCTGTGCATATAAAGCGGGCACAATTGCGAGAAAAGCCAAAACAGATATTGAGATTATAATTCTGGTGGACATAGTAGACCTCCGGAAAATAGTCAACAGTCATGCACTTACTCGGCGGCGTCTTTTTCGGTTTGTGCCTGGGCGTCATCAGGGTTGTCGGCCTTGGCCTGTTCAGTGGCGAGCAGGTCGGCAACGGTAGGCTTATCAAGCTGGCCGCCGTCGAGTATGACTTTGACATCTTCGGCATCGAGAGTTTCGTATTTTAGAAGTGCGTTTGCAATTGTCTCCACTTTATCACGATTAGCCTGTATAAGTTCCTTCGCCATGTCGTAGGCCTGGTCCATGAAGCGTTTGACTTCGCCGTCGATTTCTTCTGCGGTTTTGTCTGAGTATTCCTTATCACTGGGCATTGGGAAGTATATCTGTTCCATGCCTGTCTGCGGCTCATAAGCAACCGGGCCAAGTTTTTCGCTCATACCCCAGGTGGTTACCATTTGGCGGGCTAAGGAGGTCGCCATCTGGATATCCGACTGTGCTCCACTTGAGACATCGTCGCAGAACATTTTCTCGGCGATACGTCCACCGAAATATATTTGGAGCTGGGCCATACAATATCGCCCGGTATAGATGGTGCGGTCTCTTTCAGGCAAGGCAAAAGTGGCTCCGCCCATAGGTCCGCGTGGAATAATGCTTACCTTATGGAGAGGGTCGGCATCTTTAAGCGACGCCTGTATAAAGGCATGCCCAGCCTCGTGGAAGGCGGTTATCTTCTTCTCGCTCTCGTCGATAACTCTTGATTTTCTGGCGCGTCCCCACCGGACTTTGTCCCTTGATTCTTCGAGGTCGGACATTTCTACATAGTCTTTGTCGGCCATAGTCGCCAGAAGCGCCGATTCGTTTATGATAGCTGCCAGGTCTGCGCCGCTGAACATCGGTGTACCTCGCGCGAGTCTTGAGAGGTCAGTGGCCGGTCCCATCTTGACCTTTCTGGCGTGGACCTTGAGTATCTGGAGCCTGCCCTTGAGATCCGGCAGGGGTACGACGACCTGCCTGTCGAAACGTCCCGGTCGGGTCAGAGCAGTGTCGAGTATGTCTTTTCTGTTGGTCGCTGCAATAACGATGACCTGGTCGTTGGTGTCAAAACCGTCCATCTCGACGAGGATAGCATTTAAGGTCTGCTCTCTCTCGTCATGACCACCGCCGGCGAATCCGGCACTGCGTTTTCGGCCAATAGCGTCAACCTCGTCGAGGAAAATAATGCATGGGGAGTTGTCCTTGGCCTGCTTGAAAAGGTCGCGGACGCGAGATGCCCCCACGCCAACGAACATCTCGACAAAGTCACTACCGGAAATGCTCAGGAAAGGCACATCAGCTTCACCTGCAATTGCTTTTGCCAGCAGTGTCTTGCCGCAGCCGGGCGGGCCTACTAAAAGTACGCCGCGAGGAATGCGTCCGCCGAGCCTCTGGAACTTCTTCGGATTCTTCAGGAACTCGATGATTTCAGCGACTTCCTCTTTTGCTTCTTCGATTCCCGCGACATCTTCGAAGGTGACATTGACTTTATCTTTACTCTGCAGGCGATGTTTGCTCCTGCCGAATGACATTAACATTCCGCCTGCGCCGTGCCGCATATTCCTGATAAACATGAAATATATCAGGCCGCCGAAGATGAGCAGGGGAAGAAACCACTGCGCGAGTATGAGCAGCCAGAGGTCCTGGGCGACAATCTTGATTTCAATATCCTTGTCCCGTGTCAATTCGTTCAGCCTGTCGGCAAAGAGGTCTGCGCTGAATTTAACGGTAAAGGAATCAGGTGCATCGGCATTATCATCCGCCAGGCTTGCCCTGAGTTTGCCGTCAATCCTCGTGTCACCTATTTTAAGGCTCTTGACCTGGTCATTTTGCAGATATTGCTCGAATTCAGTCCAGCTTATCTCTGTGCTGGAGACCGCCCTGCTGAGCAGCATTATCGCAGAAAAGACAAGTATCGCTATTAGCAGCAGGTTCAGCGGGTTGCGTTTATATTTAGGAGGCTGTTGCTTTTGTCCGGGTCCACCCTGTGGCGGTTTGGGATTTTGAGTAGGTTTATTCTGGCCGTTGCTCATAATGTATAATCACGCTCTAAAAATGGTATGCTGGTTAAATATCACTTCAATCAAAGTCCGACACCTGTCCCGTACTACCATGGTGTTTCCATCAATTCTACGATTCGTTCGGCCAGTTTGTTTGCCGCAAGTGACGAACCGTAAGCTATACCCTGGTTCTGCCACTCCGAATAGGTCGCGGCTGCGGTGGCCTTTTTGCCTTCGAGCAGGAATTGACCCGTCTTGAGGTTCTTCCAGTCGACGGTTGCAGTAAAGACGACTTCTCTTTCGAGAGGCCTGCCGGTTTCTCTTTCTGTACTTAAGATGCTCCTGCCGGCACGGCCGATATAGCCGCTGATTACGCTGTCTGCACGGTCGAGACTGGAAACGACCTTGTATGGTGTGTCGGCTTCAATCCGCTTGGCCAGTGCGTCGGTTAACTCGTACTCAACCCCCCTTTCGAAGGTTTTATTATCGAACATTTTAACATAGACACTTCTGATTTCGTTGCTGAACAGCGGCTTAGTCGAATATCCGCCGGGGTCAT
>SDBV01012220.1_pt1 | contig 11012 bp, 9 predicted proteins | sample 2277081 | NCBI WGS metagenome assembly SDBV01 (sample SAMN10402039, study PRJNA504765) | marine sediment metagenome | isolation source: marine sediment core GS10_PC15, 223 cmbsf | place: Arctic Ocean: Southern Knipovich Ridge | collected 2010
CCGCGACCTGAACCGGCTGCGCGATTTGAACGAATCCTGCGCGGCATTGCGCCTTTGCGACATCGAGGGTTGGATGAAACTCAACAGTATCGCGCTGGGGCCGAGGGGATTCGTGCCTTGGGACCCGGTAGCGGCGGCAATGCTTGTGTTTCCCGACCTTTATTCAGATGCCTCATCCCGGCTCAAATGTTGTATTCGATAAAAGCTTCGAGCTTTTCGAAAAGAAACTTTCGGATTACTCTATCAAGCCGGAAAATGTCGCCGGTGTGATAAGCGAAACCTACCAGGGAGCAAGCTGCGGCTTTTTCCCTGATGAATACGCGAAAAAACTCCGTGATTGGTGCAGTAAATTTGATGCGGTTCTTATCCTTGACGAGGTTCAGGCGGGATTCGGCCGTACCGGAAAGATGTGGGGATTCGAGCACAACGGTATCGTGCCCGACATAATGTGCCTCGGAAAGGGAATTTCATCCAGCTTACCGGTTGCCGCTGTCGTCGGAGGTGAGGACATTATGAACCAGTACGGTCCGGGATCGATGACATCGACCCACTCAGGCCATCCTCTCGGGTGTACCGCTTCACTGGCATCTATAGAACTTATCGAAAGCGAAAACCTCGTGGATAATGCCCGCATCATGGGCGAACGGCTACATGAAGGTTTGAAAAAAATCCGTGATAAACACAGCGATATATTTGATCTTCAGGGCTGCGGCCTTGTTTATGCCCTTATGGCGCTTAAGGACAGAGTTGATTTTGAACCTGATGCCGATCTGGCTTTCGAAGTCATTCATCAATGTTTCAATGCGGGGCTTCTCATGTTTGCGCCGGTAGGAAGAGGAGGAGGATGCATAAAAATATCTCCACCGCTCTGTATAACCGCTGATGCTGTTGATGAGGGTGTTGATGTTTTAAGCGCAATTGTGGATAAAACGGTCGAAAACAGGAAGAAAGTTTGATGGTAAATGTTTAACACCGATAATAAAGGTCTTGCCGGATTTTGCATAACCGGTATTAACTATCTTATTCTGAATATAATTATCGGAAATTGAAATTTCCAAACTTCTTGCAAAATATTTTTTCAATTTCTATATTTTATTAATTACAAAATTACAAAAAATTCATTTTCGGACAATATATTCTAAACTAACCATCAATTGTCTGAACCATAATTTTCATGATTAGATGGATTAGCATGATTTAACATAATCCTATAAATCCTGGTTCTGACTTTTTGTGTATTTTCATTTTGTGAATAATCCGGGTTTAGCTTCTTAACAAAACTCTGGTAAAAATGGGGGAATTTTTTTCTGACAGGATAACAGGATAAAACAAGATTTTTTTATACTAATCCTGTTTTCAAAAACGATAACACTTAAAATCTGTAGTATTGTGTAGAGACTAAACTCTATTTTAAGCAACTTTTTCAAAAACAGTCTGAACCGCTGATACCTATGATTAAAAGATTCCTATGATGCTGTGATTCATAACCTGTTTACTTATCATTGTTATCATTACATCATGGCCATCAGTGGTTCGGACAATGTGTGCAATATGAATTATCTATATCCAATTATTTGAAAAATTATGATAAACAGGATTAAAAGAACTATCCTGTTATCCTGTCAAAATTTGCATTATCTCTTGCAGGTATTTCGGCAATATATGAAATTTGCCAAAGTTCAATTCTTAATCTATTTTTTCATTAACAACATATCATCAAAAAACAGGCATTTTAGAACTTTTTTTTCATGGGCGGAAATAATATAATGGACCAATATTTTTCATCAGAAAAAATTGACCCGGAGATTGGCGGTCAGCCAGTCGTAGAATTGCGGACACCGGCATCATCATATAATAAAAAACCCCAAATCATTGCCGCTCATGTAATTCCGGGCCGTGGTATGAATATCTATCAGCTCGAAGCATATCTTCCCGGCAAAGGCGAAGTCGATATGTTATATGCTCCGCCCCTTGAAGAAGCTCCCGGTTTTTTTGACAACGGACAGGAAGACTTCATGGGAAACAAGTCTTTTATGACTGGCGGCGCCATTCTCGTTCCCTACCCGAACCGTATACGAGGTAAACTTCTCGCGGACGGCAAATCCATTGAAACGAAAATACACGGTAACACTGTGATACTCCCTGCCAACTGGTCATCTGCGGGCAACACCAAGGGTGAAAAGGTTGCGATGCACGGTCTCATACTTAAGAGCGGTATGAACGAGATTACCACACATTCGGACAATTCAAAGGCACAGGTCACCGGAGTTCTTAAAGCCGGGGATTTTGACGGCCGCTGGACAGGTCGATCCCTGCTGACCACAACCTGTACTCTCACAGAAAACGGTTTCAATTTCAGCGTTAAAATAGAAAATGTCGGTGATGAATCCCTGCCGGCAGCGGTGGGCTGGCATCCTTATTTTCAATTTCCCGGAGGAAAACGTGAAGATTGCAGACTTCATATTCCCGCCCGTTCTGTGGTGACTGTAAACAATTACGATGATGTTTTCCCTACTGGGGAAATTGTATCTGTTAAAGGCACAAAGTTCGACTTCAGCGACAAATCCGGCGTCCCTTTGAAAGATACTTATTATGACGACAGCTTCACCGACCTTGAAACTGACTCTGAGGGTTATTCTGTCATCGAAATGGTCGACCCATCCGTAGAGTACGGCGTCAGGATCTTCGCCAACAGTATCAACAGGGCAGTTCAGATTTATGCCCCGCCCGATAAGAATTTTGTGGCAATCGAACCCCAGTTCAACTTAACAGACCCGTTCAATGAAAGTGTATGGGGAAAAGATGCAAACAAAGGTATGGCTATTCTTGAGCCGGGTCGGTCGGTAACCTATAAAATTAAAATTGAACTTTTTATTCCGTAAGACCATTAACCCGAACCTGATAAACCGCACAGTAAAATAGGAATTTAAGTGAACACGCCGAAACGATCATCTGTCAAACGATGGAATCCACTGTTAGGTGAGTGGACAATCATCGCTCCGGCCACTTCCGGCAGGCCCTGGAGCGGTACAGTAGTATCCTCAATAAAAAAAGACCAGCTGGAATTTGACCCCGAATGTTATCTTTGCCCCGGTGTAAAACGTGCCGGAGGGGAAGTAAATCCGGATTATAAAGATGTCTATGTTTTTAACAATGACTTCCCATCTTTCTCTATGGATTATTCTATAGAAGAGCATAATAAATTTCATCATGAGGATATTCCTGCTCATGGCATTTGCAGGGTTGTATGTTTCAGCCCGATTCATAATATTACTTTACCGGAAATGGAAACCGGTGAAGTTTTAAAGGTTTTAAATGTTCTTTGCGGGGAATTCGTGAATATGTCCGCCATACCCGAAATTCAAAACGTAATGATGTTCGAAAACAGTGGTAAGATTATTGGCGTTTCCAATCCTCATCCTCACGGTCAGATTTATTCCACCGACTTCATACCCAGAATTCCCGGCACAATGTACTCTAATGCAAAAGCGTTTATGGACAGTAAAGGAGAATGTCTTTTTTGCTCGGTAATGGAAGAAGAATTACGGGACGGTATTCGTATAGTTTGCCGGAACGATCATTTCACCGCGTATGTTCCATATTTCGCCCGTCACACTTACGAGATACATATAATGCCGCGGAGACATGTTTCTTTTATAACGGAATTGAACAATGAGGAATTAATCTCACTCGCGGAAATTTACCGGGAAGTGCTTGTCAGATACGATAATCTTTTCAGCATGCCCTTTCCAAATATCACTGTTTTTCAGAACGCACCATGCGCGGAAGATATCAATCCCGAACCATATCATTTCCATATCGAATTTTACCCACCTCTGAGAAGCCCGGACAAGATTAAATACATGGCTGGATTTGAATCCGGAGGCGGGAATATCATAAACCCATCTCTGCCCTGCGAATCTGCAAAAGCGCTCAGGGGGGTTCCGGATATTCATTATACTATCTCTCTTTGAGAAAATTAAATTTAAAGGAAGTTTAACATGAATGAAATTGTAAAAAGAGTTTTTGATGAGTTTATTGAAAAATATTCATCCGAACCCGATATCATAGCTTCAGCACCGGGAAGAGTGAATCTAATCGGGGAACATACTGATTATAACGGCGGACTTGTTCTCCCGGTCGCAATCGACAGGGAGATTGTTTTTGCGGCAGGAATAGTACCCGGAAAAACCGTAACCGGCTTCTCGGTCGATTTCAATGAGGAGGCATCCTTCAAGGTGGGTAAATACGATCCGAAACATTCATGCGGATGGCTTCGTTATGTAATGGGCGTACTTAATGAATTGGAAAAGATCGATATTTCCATCGAGGGATTTAATTTCACAATGGGCGGAAACGTTCCGATAGGTTCGGGGCTGTCATCTTCAGCGGCACTTGAAATTGCTGTACACACAGCGATGGAAGGTCTTCTGGGATTTCAATCGGATGATATGGCTGCAGCTCTCCTCTGCCAGAGAGCGGAAAACAATTTTGTCGGTGTGAACTGCGGCATCATGGACCAGTATATTTCAAGGATCGGACGTAAAGATCATGCAATCCTCATTGACTGCAGGGACCTCTCGACAAGGGCGATTAAGATAAACACTCCCGGCTGTTCCTGGCTCGTGATAGACTCGAAGAAAAAACGGGGTCTGGTTGACTCGGAATACAATAAAAGGCGCAGTGAATGCGAAGAAGGTGTAAAAACTGCTCAATCCGCTTTCCCTGAAAGATATATTAAGAGCTTGCGCGATATCACCCTTGATGACCTGAGTGAACTCAGGAAATTATGCGATGAAAACGTATTCAGGAGAGTAAAACACAATGTCAATGAAAACGACCGCGTTTTAAAAACGGTAGAAGCTCTTGAAGATGGCGATGTCGACATTGTGGGTCAAAACTTTTATGCATCCCATGAAAGTCTCCGTGATGACTTCGAGGTCTCTTGTGATGAGCTTGATATGCTTGTCGATATTCTCTCAAAGGTTGATGGAGTAATCGGCGCAAGGTTAACCGGTGCGGGATTCGGCGGCTGTGTAATCGCTTTATTAAGAGATGAAGCAGTCGGTGATGCCAAAAAGGCAATAAATGAAAAATATCATTCTGAAAACCTCCCGGACGGTGAATGCGCCGATATCTGGCCTATTAAAATTTCCGAAGGCGCAAGACTCATCGATAAGGATGAAGGATAAAGGGTAAAAGAAAAATCGTATATCATGTATTTCTATAATGGTTACTTACAGTAAAAATAAACTTAGATTAATCGAGGAGTATTTATAATGGAATTAGGTGTTCTCGATACCGGATTGTTTTTAGCATTTTTCGTAGTGGTAATCGGTACAAGCATGTACAAAAGCCGTAAGGAGGAAACCGGCGAGGATTTCTTTCTGGCAGGCCGGGGACTGTCCTGGCCGCTCATCGGGCTTTCCCTCATAGCGGCGAACATTTCCACCGAGCATTTTGTCGGGATGTCGGGACAGGGCGCAGGCAGTGCCGGTCTGGCAATTGCAAGTTACGAGTGGATGGCAGCCATTACACTTATTTTCGTGGCGCTTTTTTTCCTTCCGAAGTTTCTCAAAAGCGGTATCTATACAATCCCGGAATATCTCGAATACCGCTACAACGCGACTGCCCGCGCTATAATGGCAATTTATATGATTGTTATATACGTTTTTGTCACAATCTCAGCGGTAGTATATTCCGGGGGCTTAACCCTCTTTACAATTTTCGATATGAAAATGATACACGGGGTATGGCTTATCGGTGGAATAGCTGCCCTTTACACCACATGGGGCGGATTAAAAGCTGTCGCATGGGCTGACCTGTTTCAGGGCTCGGCACTGATCATCGGCGGGTTAATTACCCTGATCCTCGGTTTTAATGCAGTAGGCGGAGTTAGCAGCTTCTTCGAACATAATGCCGACAAACTCCACATGATACTGCCCGCAGATCATGAAGTAATACCCTGGACAGCTCTTGTCATCGGTCTCTGGATTCCCAATTTCTATTACTGGGGGCTGAACCAGTTCATTACACAAAGAACTCTCGCTGCAAAAAGTCTCAGGGAAGGCCAGATCGGGATTATTTTCGCCGCAGGCCTGAAACTCATTATCCCCTTTATTATTATCTTCCCGGGAATAATGGCCGCACAGCTTTACAGCGATCAGCTCACTGTTACCAGCGACGCTGCTTATCCGCTCTTGATTAGAAATCTTATACCGGTCGGATTAAGAGGATTCATATTCGCTGCAATCTCCGGGGCGGTTATAAGTTCTCTCGCATCGATGCTGAACTCCGCTTCCGCAATTTTTACGATGGACCTGTACCAACGTCACTTCAAAAAGGATGTTTCTCCACGTTCGCTGGTAACTGTCGGCCGTATCATGACAATTGTATTTGTTGTTATCGGCTGTCTGATCGCTCCGAAACTGGGTTCCGAAAGATTCAAGGGAATATTCAATTATATCCAGGAGTTTCAGGGCTTTATCTCTCCGGGAATTCTCGCGGCATTCATTTTCGGTTTGGTCATTAAACGCGCTCCCGCTTCAGCCGGAGTCTCTGCGCTTGTTCTTAATGTACCCATCTATAGCATTCTTCTGGCGTTTTTCGGTAATATCGCATTTCTCAACAGAATAGCGATTACCTTTGTGGCCCTGTTGGTAATAATGGCAGTTATCACAATGATTAAGCCGCTCTCCGAGCCGAAAGTAATGCCATCGAGGGAAGACTTCGATATGAAACCTGCGCCGTCGGTTAAATGGATGGGCGCCGGGGTGATAGCTGTAACCCTGATTCTTTATGTTATTTTCTGGTAAATCTAATTTGAAAAATCTGACAGATTAACACGATTAACAGGTTGAAAATATTTTTGTGACTATTGTAATATTTAGAATAATTACGGGCAATTCATTAATTTCCCGTACAATTTGTTCCGGTTAATCTTTTGTATTTATCCTGTAATCCTGTCAAAAATTTCTTTGAGAATATGTTTTAATGAGCAATCATGCTATAAGCACATATAATCTCACACGCGATTTTGCCACAGTTCGCGCTGTTGACAGTCTGACTCTTGAAGTGCCTTCCGGGATTGTTTTCGGCTTCCTCGGGCCCAACGGTGCGGGTAAAACTACGACAATCCACCTGCTGCTTGGACTGCTTGAGCCGTCTGAAGGGGAAATCGAGGTGCTGGGCTATAACATCCGTACACAGGCCGATAAAATCCGTGAAAATACCGGGGCATTACTCGAACACACCGGACTTTATGAGCGATTGAGCGCGCTGGATAATCTCGAATATTACTGCAGGATCAGGCGATTACCCGCGGCAGTCCGCAATGACCGTATAAAAGAGCTGCTGACACATCTCAACCTCTGGGACAGACGAAAGGAAAAAGTCGGCTCATGGAGCCGCGGCATGAAGCAAAAACTCGCAGTAGCCCGTACTCTGCTCCACAGACCGCGCCTGATTTTCTTTGATGAACCAACAGCGGGTCTCGATCCGGTTGCGGCGGCGAATCTCCGAGAGGATATTGCAAAGCTTGTTTCCCGTGACGGTGCAACAGTATTTTTAACGACTCACAACCTCAGTGAGGCGGAAAAATTATGCAACCTGGTGGCAGTTATAAACAGGGGAAAGCTACTAACAGTGGGACACCCGGATGAACTCAGGGCCAACAGCAGTAAATCACTTGTTCAGGTCATCGGCAGAGGTTTCAACGATAATGTACTTTCCATACTTCGGTCAAGACCGGAGATCATTAATGTTGAGCAGCTAAACGGACAGATTCATCTTGACTTAAAAGAAAATGCTAAAATGTCGCCTCTGTTAAGCATAATGCTAAGCGAAGGTGTTGAAATTGATGAGTTCAAAAGAGAAAAGGCCAGTCTTGAAGACGCCTTCCTGAGACTCATGGAAGAAGAAGATAATGCTGAATGATATATGGACTGTTTTCCGGAAAGAAACCAGAGAAATAATCAATATGCGTGATACAAGGAGAGGAACTTTAATTGCCATATTGGTTCCATCGTTTATTCTGGGAATCCAGTTACCCCTTCAATTCGGTGAAAACTGGGTTGAGTCTCCGTTATGGCTCATGTCCTGGATTATTGTGCCTATAATTTTCGTTTCGACCATAATTGCCGATTCATTCGCCGGAGAACGTGAACGCCACACCCTCGATACGCTGCTTTCCACACGGCTGTCCGAAAAATCAATACTCCTTGGAAAAATCTCTGCAGCTTTAGTCTATGCGCTCGGAGTAACTCTTTTCGTTGTCATGCTGGGCATTGTTACGGCTGTAATTGCTCATGGGAAGGGCATTATCCTCAAGATTTCATCCTTCAGGGCTTTCACAGGGCTGGCTTTAGGGATTTTAGCCGGAAGTATCACGGCTAATGCCGGAACACTGGTTTCATTGAGAGCATCAACAGTAAAACAGGCCCAGCAGACTCTCGGTATTGCAATGATGTTTGTTTTCTTTTCCCCGACTATTATTGCTATGACAGTGCCGAAAAGCACTTTAAACAGTTTGAAAGTTTATCTCGGTGATTTGAATCTTCAGATACTTGTTATTGCTTTTATTACTTTCCTCGCGGCAGTCGATGGAGCACTCTTAATGTGGGCAATGGCAAAGTTCAAAAGAAGCAGAATGATGCTGGAGTGAGCAATTTCATATAATAATTTCGCAGGCATGTCTATTAAATTTCACTGCCTGATTCTTCATCCCTGTCGACAAAAATAAACCTATCAAGCAGACGGACAAACTCACTCCATTTTCTGTCGTCTTTTTTTGCTTTTTCAGTTATCCTGCCGACTGCATTTAGCTTTGAATCAATCTCATCCGCATAGTAGAGAACGAAAGCTTCCGGGATCATGGGTTCAACAGGCGTGCTGAATTCCTTAGCACCCTGATGTGAAAGCATCAGGTGGCTGAGGAGCATTTTAAGCTTCTGGGGGAAATTATCGACACGTTCGCACATGTTCCTTACAAAACGCTCGCCCATTACAATATGTCCCTCCAGTCTGCCTTCATCGGTGTAATCTATCGTCGTGGTCACAGCATATTCCCTGATTTTACCCACATCGTGAAGAAGGCCGGCAAGCACAAGGAGGTCATGGTTCATATCCGGGTGTTTTCCTGCTACAAAAACACATATTTCGGTAACGTTCACCGAATGTTCAAGTAAACCCCCGATGTATGGATGGTGCCACTTCATTCCTCCCGGAGCCCTTGCGTATTCCTTCATAAACTGGGCGTTTTCAAAAATCTCTATACCGAGACCCGATAAATGAGGGTCCTTTATGCTCCCGACAAGTTCCATAACACGGGCCTTGAGAACATTTACATCGGCGGAAGTTGAAAGGATAAATGACTCGGGATCATATTCTCCATCCTCGGCAGGGCGGATTTTATCGATACGCATCTGTGGCATATCACGGTAGCTAAGCAACCGTCCCTTGACTTTGACAATATCGCCTTTAGCAATCTGCTGCTTGATGCTCTGAGCATTTTCCCACACAACTCCGGGTATACTGCCGGATTTGTCCGATAACTCGACATCCAGTCTGAAACCACCGCCATACTCCTTCAATTCACAGCGTTTCAAAGCAAATAAACCGATAAGGTCATCTCCCTCGGTGAGTTCTGATATCATCACATTTTCATTCATGTTATTTTATCCTTATAATTTCTTTATCCGTGATAATAATATCCAGTTTTTCATCATGTGGTTCGACAGGAACAGTCTCTACTTCCTGGAAAGAATAACCCAGGCCGATCTTCGGGCATGTACATTCTTCGAGGAGAGTATCATAGTATCCTCCACCGAATCCGAGCCTGCCGCCTTTCCTGTCAAATGCCAGAAGCGGTAATATAACGAGATCAAAATCCAGAGGCGCAACCTCTCTTTCTATATTATAATCCGGTTCCATAAGGCCGTATTTTCCCCTGGAAAGCTCATCAAACGATCTAATATTAATATTCAGGAGCCGGTGTGCCTCCTTTCCGCATCTCGGCACAACAACCCTCTTGCCGCAGTCAAACATCTTATAAATCAAACCAAGAGTATCCGGTTCGTTATTAATAGCGGAAATAAAAATGTGAACAGTATTGGCATAGTACCACTCCTCGAGGCTTACACACCTGTCTATTATGGACTGGCTGTTCTGGCGGAAGGAACAGATTGAAAGTTCGGTCCGTAATTTTTTCATTTTCGCACGGAGTATTTTTTTTTCATCTTTACAATTCAAAGCATCGAGTCTCTATAAAAATTTATATATCGAAATTATACTGAAATATATAAAAAAAATTAAAAGGAAAATAAATAAATATTATTTAAGTACAAATAAATTCTGAAATATTTATAAATTAAAGTAAAAATAAGCTTTAAGAGCTTATCTATTATCAATTTCTATACCACATTAACATGAAATAACTCAATATTCATTCTTCCCTAAATATTTTTTTTCAGCATAATATCTGCACAAAATAATCTTAACCTTGCAGTAATATAGCGGAAGGATATATATTAATACAAGTTTGAGTTTTAAAAGAGCTTCGAATAAGACATCAAAAGCTTGCAGTTTCACCTGGAATCCACATGGGAAAGTGTTGATTGCCTGATAAAAAATTGTTCCGATGAAATTATCAAAGGAGAATTCATTCAGACACCCGATGAAATGCAGGAACAGGATTTCAATGCTGATAAAATAAATAAGCTGACGACCCTCTTTCTTGATGGTATTGAAAAGCAATTTGCTGCTGATTTAATTAAGTGATTAATATTTCTTTAACTTGTATGTAATACCAGTATAATGTATAAATTTAAAATTTCAGAGGACTGAGCAAATTATGAACAAAAAAAAGGGACTACGGGATCTTTTTAACATTCTTCACATAATTGACGAACAGAACGAAAGCGCATACAGAAAGATCACCGGTTCGTATTATTACGATGATTTTACTTTGACTGTCGAGTATGTTCCGGATAAACCGGGGACACGTCCTACCAGGC
>SDBV01012221.1_pt1 | contig 11012 bp, 7 predicted proteins | sample 2277081 | NCBI WGS metagenome assembly SDBV01 (sample SAMN10402039, study PRJNA504765) | marine sediment metagenome | isolation source: marine sediment core GS10_PC15, 223 cmbsf | place: Arctic Ocean: Southern Knipovich Ridge | collected 2010
CTGATGATGGGCGAGGACGGGCTGAAGATGTCCAAGCGGAAGAAGAACTACCGCGATCCGGGCTACATCTTCGACCAGTACGGCGCCGACGCGATGCGGTGGTTCTTCTTCAGCGGCCAGACGCCGTGGACCTCCGTGCGCTTCGAGGAGCACAACATCCGCGACGCGCAACGCGAGTTCCTGGTGCGGCTGTACAACGTGTTCAGCTTCTTCAACATCTACGCGAACATCGATGGATTCGAGCCCAGCCACGAAGCCACGCAGCCACGTAGCCACGAAGGGGCGGGCTGGCGACCGGTCCCCGAGCGCTCCGAGCTCGATCGCTGGATCATCAGTGAGCTGCATCGCACGACGCGGTTCGTTCGCGAGAGCCTCGACAGATTCGAGAACTACCCCGCCGCCGGACGCCTGAACGAATTCGTCGACGCCCTGTCCAACTGGTATGTCCGGCGTTCACGCCAGCGCTTCTGGCGCGGCACACAGGACCAGGACAAGTGGGACGCGTACAACACGCTCCACGAGGTGCTGGTCACGCTCGCTAAGCTGACGGCCCCGTTCACGCCGTTCTTCGCGGAGACGATGTATCAGAATCTGTGCCCAAGAGACGGAGAGACGGAGAGACGGAGAGACGAAGATGGCGGCGCGCCGCTCAGTGTTCACCTCTGCGATTATCCCGGCGTCGATGAGAGCCTGATCGACGAAGAGTTGGCCCAGGAGATGGAGCTGGTGCGGCAGATTGTGTCACTGGGCCGGGCGGCCAGAACTTCGGCCAAGCTCAAGGTCCGGCAGCCGCTGGCCCTGGCGGAAATCATCCTGGCCCGCCAGGAGCACGCCGACTGGCTCCAGGCCCATAGCGACCTGATCGCCGAGGAGCTGAACATCAAGCAGGTCGAGTTCACGACCGAGGCGGACCAGTACGTGACCTATCAGCTCAAGCCGGATTTCAAGGCCATCGGGCCCCGCTTCGGCAAGTTAGCCAAACAGGTCGCCGCCGCCGTCAGCCAGGTGGACGCCGCGCAAGCCCGCCGGACCTTGGTCGACACGGGCGAGCTGACGGTGGAAGTGGACGGCCAGCCGACCCGCCTGACCGAGAAAGAGGTCCACATCCGGCTGGAGGCCCGGTCGGGCTGGTCCGCCGCCCAGGGTCGCGGCGGCGTGGTGGTGGTGAAAACGGAATTGACGGATGAATTGCGGGACGAAGGGCTCTGCCGCGAACTGATCCACCAGGTGCAGGATCTGCGAAAGAAGCACGCACTGGCCTATGAGGCCCGCGTTACGTTGTACGTACAAGGTTCCGATAAACTGCACCAGGTGGCCGACGGCTTCGCGGAGACCATCCGGACCGAATGTCTGGCCCTGCGAATCGAGCGCGGCGCGCCGCCGGCGGGAACGGAGACCCAGACCGTAAAGATCGCCGGCGAAGAGGCCACCCTCGCCATCGTGACGGCGTGAGCCATCCCGGACGCCGGCGGTCGGCAGCATAGCTGCGGGAGCGCCGCGGCGGGGCGCCCGGCGCCGCCTGAATCCTGACAAAAGACTTGCGCGAGCCCCACAAAACGCTTACACTACCAAGTCACGATGCCTATGGGCCATGGGCGTCAGAGTATATCCCCATGAATGATCTGCTGAGTTCCGCTCTCGAGTACACCCGCCGCGCGGACGCCGCGCCGCAGCGCCCCTGGCAGCGCCGGCCAGGCGTGCGGATCGACCTGCACTGCCACTCCACGTTCTCTGACGAGACGATCCGTTGGCTGCCCGGCATCGTGTATCACCCGCTGTGCGAGCCGGAGGAGGTTTACGACCGGGCCAAGGCCCGCGGCATGGATTTTGTCACGATCACCGACCACGACACGATCGATGGTTGCAAGGCGCTGCTGGATCGGCGCGGTGAGCTGTCCGACTTCGTCATCGGCGAAGAGGTCTCGGTTGGCTTTCCGGAGGATGGAACGGTCGTGCACGTCAACGTGTACGATCATGACGAGGAGCAACACCGCGAGATCCAGCGGCGGCGGGAGAACATCCACGAGCTGGTCGCGTACCTGCGCGCGATCGACAAGCTGTACGTGATCAACCACCTGACCTGGACCCAACAGCAGCGCGTGCTGGCACCCCGGCAACTCGAGACGCTCCTGGAACTGTTCGACGTCTTCGAAGGCCTGAACGGCAGCCGTAGTTACGCGCACAACGCCTTCGCCTGGTACGCGACGCGGGGACGCAGCAAGGTGCTCGTGGGCGGCAGCGACTCACACACGCAGCGCGTCGGCACCACGTACACGCTCAGCGCGGGCTCCACCCCCGTCGAGTTGATCACCAACATCCGCGCCGGTCGGGCCACGGCCCGCGGCGCGTTTGGCACGCTCGAGAAGCTGCGCGAGGACGTCTGGGCCGTGCTGCAAAAGGCAGTCGAGCGTCGGATGGCCGCGGAAACCAGCCGGTGGAATCGCCTCCTGTGCACCAGTTTCCGCCGGGCCGGCAGAATGCTGCACCCGCTCGTCTGTCTGGGCTACGGCAAGCGCCAGGACCTGCTGATCCGCGGCTTCGTGCGCGCCTTGCCGGTTTAGCCGACCGCGCCCGGCCCGCGCGGTCAGTCGCCAATCGCCGGCGGATCATCATCCCGCCCTGTTCCGCTGAAGAGCACGTTGTCGGATTGCGGACTATCGTCTGGATAGTGCCCATCGTCGGCGCGCCGATAGCCGGCCTGCTCGGGCGTCAGCGTGTCAACGTGACCATCGGCAAACCCGAAGTTCGCCTTGCTCCGGTGTCGGGGGTCCGGCGCGCTGCGCTGCCCGGCATCGCAGCGATCGCTGGTCGCGGTCAGCCGCGGCGGGTCGAGCATGTAGCCATGGTTGCCGGCCGCCGTCAACTCGGCTGATCCATCCGGTCGGTTGGGCGTGCGCGCCTGGCTCGGCAGCGCCGCCGCGGTTCCGATCGAGTCGGCGGTCACAACCGTTTGCGCCGCCCGGATGTGGCTGGTAGTAACGGGGAAGTTCCGGAAGCGGCCGCTGCCGCGCAGCCGTGCGTTACCGAGGAACTGGTAATTGTATCCGTAGGAAGCATTCCGCTCGCTGGTCCAGTCGGAGACTTGCGTGCAGACGAGCAGCGGGTTGTCGATGTTCTGGTGGATGTCCTCGGCACTGGGGAAGGTGAACGCGTAGATCTGCACGGCGGCCCCGAGGCTCGCGAGCCAGCGCGGGCGGTATTTGTAACCATTGCCAACGAAATAGAGGTTGTTGCCGGGCAGCGTCGCCGGCCGCGCCGCCACCACGATATCCCGATGCTCTTGCGCGTACAGCGTCCATCCGATGCCGGTCTGGCGCAGGTTCGCGGCACACACAGTCGTGCGGGCCAGGCGGCGGGCAGCGCCTAGCGATGGCAGCAGGATGGAGATGAGCAGCGCTATGATTGCGACCACGACGAGCAGTTCGATAAGCGTGAAGGCGTGCAATCGACGAGACATAACGGGCTCCGGTTCGGGTGGGCAGCAGCCGGTGCATAACCAATCGGGTGATTGATATAACAAACTTGCGGCCGTTATGTCAATCACAAATGCATGATCCTGCGGCAGCGGCGCGACGTTGAGACATGGAACTATCGGACGCTGAAGTGCTTGTTCACGCTCTCAGCAACACACGAAGGACACCCAAGTCCATTTGGCAAAAGCACTTGTGACATCCCGGTCGACCCGACCGGCCTGTACCCCAGGAAGAGAAAACACAGGTCACGCCCCACACGGAATTGCCGGAGAAACACGAGAAAAACGCGTCGGGGCGCGAGCCAGATTCGGCTGGCTAACCCATGATTCTTGCGTGAGTAGTGCGGTAATCTACGTCGCGTTCCTGGCTGAGCCCGGGTTGTTCATGAGTCTCGCGAGCGATTGGCGCTACCCAATGAAACCGCGATGGTTGCAAGCGAATGCGGGTTTCGACGGCCGCACACCGCGATCTCGGGAGATTCGCCCTATCCATGACTTACGACGCTCAGGAATGATCCGGGCTAAGCGACGTTGACCACCCCTTGAATCTCCGGCACCTGCTCCCGCAGGTGTCGTTCGACCCCGTTTTGCAGGGTCTCGGCGGCGTGGGGACAGCCCGAGCACGCTCCCGTCAGCCGCACCTGTGCGATCTTGTCCTCGATTCCCACGAAATCGATGTCGCCCCCATGCGACTGGATCGCCGGGCGCATGCTTTCGATCGCGTCCCGCACGCGCTGTTCAAGTGAGTCGGCATTGGGCGTCGCTTCGGTCATGTCGCTCAGTCTCCTGGCTCATCGCCTCGGGCAGCTCAATCCCGGTTTCCACACTGGGTCAGACGGGATTCGAACCCGCACTGTCAGGTTTTTAAGACCTGTGCCTCTGCCAATTGGGCTACTGACCCGCGACCGGAAGGCACGCGCTCGGACGCCGCCCCAGGGCACGTTTCGCTGCCCGCCGGGAATGAGCAGCCGTGGTTCCGTCGCGGTCCTCGGCCACCGTCGTTTCGCAGGCCGCTGCGGATCGCCTACAATCAGCACGAATTCAATCGTAGGCGGGTGCCGACGGTAGTGCAATGCGAGCAGCCTGGGTGATTTCGATCGGAACCGAGTTGACCCACGGCCAGATCGTGGACACGAACGGCGCGTGGCTCTCCGCCGAGTTGGCCGAGCTGGGCCTCCGCACGCAGCGTCACGTCACCATCCCCGACGATGTCGGCGCCATAGAAACCGTGATCTTGGAGGCCGCCACGGCCAGCGACGTGGTCCTGGTGACCGGGGGCTTGGGGCCGACCGACGACGACCTTACGCGCCAGGCACTGGCGCACGCCGCGGGCGTGGAGCTCCAGCTCCACCCGCCCACACTCGAGCACCTGCGCGAGTTTTTCGCCGCCCGCAAACGCGAAATGTCGCCCGCCAACGCCGTGCAGGCCATGGTCCCGCAAACCGGCACGGCGATTCCCAACCAGTGTGGCACGGCCCCCGGACTGCGAATCGAATTGCGCGGCACGCCGTGTTACGCCCTGCCCGGCGTCCCCTTCGAAATGCGGGACATGTTTGCCCGGGAGGTGGCCCCGGCCTTACGTTTGATCGCCGGCGGCGCATGCCTCCGCTGCCGTCAACTGCACACGTTTGGGCTCGGAGAATCCGGGCTCGGCGAGCGGATCGCGGACCTAATGGAGCGCGGGAGAAACCCGGAGATCGGAACCACGGCGTCGCATGGCGTCGTGAGCATTCGGATCAGTGCGACCGCGGCGAGCCGCGACGACGCTGAAGCCCAATTGGATGAAGCGGAATCGGAGCTCAGACGGCGCTTAGGCGAAGTCGTCTTTGGCCGCGACGACGAGACCCTCGCAAGCGTCGTCGCAGCGCTGCTGGTCGAGCGCGGCGGCACCCTCAGCACCGCGGAATCCTGCACCGGCGGCTTGATCGGGGCCATGCTCACCGATGTGGCGGGCAGCAGCCGTTATTACCTCGGCGGAGCCATCACCTATGCCAACACAGCCAAGGTCGGCCTGCTCGGCGTGCCGCGTGCGGATCTGGAACAGCATGGTGCCGTGAGTGAACGCGTCGCGCTAACTATGGCGAGCGAAGCGGCGGAGCGGTTCAGGAGCGATTACGGAATCTCGGTTACGGGCATTGCCGGTCCAACCGGCGGCACTCCACAGAAGCCGGTCGGCCTCGTCTATGTCGGCCTACATACGCCGCAGGAAGCTGTCGCGCGCGAGTTTCAGTTCGGGAGGGACACGCCGCGCCCGGCCATCCGTCTTCGGGCGGCGCGATCCGCGCTGAATATGTTGCGGCTACAGCTCTTGCGCGCAAGTGGGAAAGCCGCTCACCGAACCGGGTAGCCCCCTTCGGCGTACCTCTCACAGCGACCGAACGTTCACAATTCACGTGGCAGTGGCCGATAATGAGGGCGGTGGGTACCTTACCCGTTGGGCCCGCTACCCGGCGACGTGCGGCCGCGTCCGGAACCTGACGACCGTGAGCGGGTACCCACAGGAGAAGCCGAATGGTCCGAAAAGTGCCCGTTCCGCTGTTGTTCGTCGTCGCCTTTCCTCTGCTCGTGTGCGCCCAAGGCACCGCGAGCGAGGAAGCACAGCAGCAGTTTCCGGAGCGGCCGCGGGTAACGACGGCGGAGGCTCTGGAGCGGGCTCGCGAGGGGTGGGAGCTCGGCTCGCTGGCGGAGGCGTTGGACATCGTCCGGGCCGTCCTGAGCCGTGAGCCGGATAACGTCGAGGCAAACCTGCTCGCGGGTCAGATTCTGATCGACAGCAACAACTACAACCTCGCCCGCGAGTACTTCTTGAAAGCGCTCGATATTGAACCGGCCAGTTTCACCGCGAACCTGGGCCTGGGCAAGATCTATCTCGCCAATCGCAGCGTCCGGCAGGCCGCGTTTGTCCTGGAGCAGGCCGAGAAGGTCGCACCGGCCGACCGGCGGGCCGAAACGAAGCTGGCACTGGCCCGCGCCTACAGCCAGATGGGGGACGTCAGCCGGGCGCTGGACAAGGCCCGTGAGGCGGTCCAGGCCGACCCGGCTAACCTGGACGCGCTGGGCGCCTTGGCCGAGATCCAACTGGCCCTCGCCCGGCGGGACCCACGGCGCGCGGAAACCGCACTGGAGGCGGCGGACAGTCTGGTCGAGAAAACCATCCGAATTCTCGCGCAGACGCCCTGGAACCGGCAGGAACTCCTCCGCCTGAAAGGGGCGTTCGGGGTCCAGTACAGCGCGCTGCAGACCTATTACTACACGTTGGTGCAACACAACTTGCGCCGGGAACCCACCGACGAGGTGCTGCCGGAGCGGATCAGCGATGCCGCCGCCATCTTGAATCGCATGGCCGAGACGTGGCGGCAGCAGGCGCTACTCGACTTGATCTTCTCCGAGCATGATGCCCTGATGCTCTCGGAACGGGCCGTTCAGTTTGAGCCGGAGAACATCAAGTACCTGGAATACCTGGCGGTCTCATACCAACAGATGCAGGTACTGACCGCCAAGCTCCTCGGGCCGGAGGTCTATCGCGACACGGCCATGTCCGAATCGGCAGTCGCGACCTGCCAGAAGATCCTGGCGATCGACCCCGATCATGAGCAAGCCAAGCGCTACCTGCACGCCATGGGCGCCCCGCTCACCCCCGCGCCGGGGCCGACGGAAGAAGACTCCGACAGTCCATAGCGACGTTCAAGCGTCTGGGCGCGCGGCCGTTCCCCCAACACCGTGCCTGGCTGGGTTGACTTACTGAACGCCCGCGCGCGCGTCGAAATCGTGCGCCCGCGCCCCGCTGGAGTCGGTCACGCGCCAGAGAAGCTGCGGGAATGGCGGGTCCCTATCGTCACGCACGAAGACGTAATCGATCCGCCCGCCGCGGAAGAAGTAATTGCACTGGGTCGTCGTGGCGGTCACTCCGGGCGGTGCCAGGACCTGGTACGATTCGCCGCCCAGACACTCGCAGCCGGTGCCCTGGATCTCGTTGGGCACGCGTCGACCGGACCCCATCCCCAGGGAGCGCTGGCCGGCCATCCGGTCCGTGTCGTCGACGTAGTAAAAGGCATCCTGGAGGCAGTCACCCTCGGCCGACGACACGACGATGATATCGCACGGATTGACCGCGGGCCTGCTGACCAGCAGATGTCCCCCGTTTCCACCTCCGGGATTGTGGAAGATGATCAGGTTCGGGACCGGCATGCGGCGCCCGGCACTCGTGAAAAACGCGTCGTACGTCGGCTGCGAGCCCTGGGCCGGCCCGATTGCCGAGGCCAGCGCGGCACCGGCACCCTGGAACCGTCCGTTCTCATGAAAGTAATAAAGCGCCGGGCCTTCAATGCACAGGTTGCCGAATTCCCGCTCGCTCCCCTCCTCAACCAGGATGTAGCCGTTCGTGCGATACGTATCGATATCGGCCTCACACACCGCACCGTCGGGGTACGTGTCGCCATTGACGTATGCGATCATCACGAAGAAGTAATGGATGTAATCGAACTGCGCGAGATTGCGCATCGAGATCGTGATGAACTTGTTGGTCTGCGATTCGTTACAGGGATCGCCGACGACCCCGCCGCCGTCCCCCAGGGCCGATCCCGTCTGGCTGGCGGTAGTGCCCGGGGTGACGAAAAACAGGCTTCCCTCGCCCGGGAAGAAGAAGAACGGTGTGCCGCCGGCCGGGAAAGCACTACTGCCGCTGCAACCGATCGCCAGCGCGAAGCCCACCGCCAAAACGGCGGCAACCGAGGCCCGCAGGCCGTTCCACGTATCATACGAACCACGCATTCGGCGCACTCCCACCGGGTACGGCGACCCGGCCGGTCGAGACGCTCGTTTCGGCCGCCAGGTCGTCCGTGGCTTTGGAACTCAACTCAGTAGCAATATATACACGCCCCGGGTTTCCGACAAGCGACCGGCCCGGAGAGCCCGAAACCGCAATCGGCCCGCCAATTGCATCAAAGCCCGATTTGCGGCAAACTGCACCTTCTTAGCGGAGCACCGGACGCCATGAGCAACCCCGCAAACGGCACGCCCCAGTCAAAGATTCTCATCGCCGACGACAATCCTCAGATTCTCGAGTTGCTGGAGGCGTACCTGGAGCCGCTTCAGACCGAAGTCCGCCTGGCCGCCGATGGGGAAGCGACCCTCGCCGCCGTCGAGTGCGACGAACCGGACCTCATTCTCCTGGACATCATGATGCCCAAGCGCAGCGGTTTCGAGGTCTGCCGCATCCTCAAGGAGGATGCCCGCTATCGCGACATCCCGATCATCATGGTCACCGCGCTCAACGAGGTGGGTGACATGGAGCGGGCCCGGGAGAGCGGCGCCGACGATTTCATCAGCAAGCCGGTGAACAAAATCGAGTTGCTGGCCCGTGTGCAGAACCTGCTGAAGTTGCGCCACATGAAGCGCACGCTCGATCGCCATGGCACGGACGCCCCCGCGGAGGAGTAGCGGCCCCCGGCGCAAAGGGGGATTCACCCGCTGAGAAGCCCGCGCGCCGGTGCCCTGCTCGCCGTCGATCCCGTCAACGCTTGCGCTTCGCCGGTCGGCGACGCTGGCCTGCGGGCTGCCACTCGCCGGCGTCGCGCCGGCCGGGCCTCTCCGCCGGACGCGCTTGGGTCGCCGAGATCTTCAACTCGGGCGACTCCTTCAACTCCTTGATATGGTCGCGCAGGGCGGCGGCCTTTTCGAAATCCAGCTCTTCGGCCGCCTGGAGCATCTCCTGCTCGAGCTGCATGATCAGCTCGTCACGGTCATACTCGCCCTCGTCCGCACGGACCGCCTCCCGCACCCGCCGCATGGCCGCCAGTTCGCCCATCAGTCCGGCACGAATCTCCTTGCGTACGGTGTCCGGCGTAATGCCGTGGTCCGCGTTGTATTTCAACTGGATGTCGCGCCGCCGATCGGTCTCGCCGATGGCCCGCTGCATGGCCGCGGTCATTCTGTCGGCATAGAGGATCACGTGCGCGTCGACATTGCGGGCACAGCGGCCGATCATCTGCACCAGTGAGGTCGCGCTGCGCAGAAAGCCCTCTTTGTCGGCGTCGAGGATCGCGACCAGCGAAACCTCGGGCAGGTCGAGCCCCTCCCGCAGCAAATTCACGCCCACCAGGACGTCGAAGTTCCCGATCCGCAGGTCGCGCAGAATCTCGACCCGCTCCAGCGTGTCGATCTCGCTGTGCAAGTACCGCCCGCGCAGTCCGGCTTGTTGAATGTAGGACGACAAGTCCTCGGCCAGCCGCTTGGTCAACGTCGTGATCAGCACGCGCTGTCCGGCCGCGACGCGCTCGTTACACCGCTCCAACAAGTCCGGTACCTGCCCGCGGGCGGGCTTGACCTCGACCACGGGGTCCACCAGGCCGGTCGGCCGGATGACCTGCTCCACTACTTCGCCGGCACATTTCTTCAGCTCATACGGGGCCGGCGTCGCACTGATAAATGCCACCCGCCGCCACATCGCCTCGAATTCCTCGAAGCGCATCGGGCGGTTGTCCAGGCAGCTCGGCAGCCGAAAGCCATGCTCCACGAGCGTCACCTTGCGGTTGCGGTCGCCGTGGTACATCGCCCCGATCTGCGGAATCGCCACGTGCGATTCGTCCACGATGAGCAGAAAGTCCTCCGGGAAGTAATCCACCAGCGTGTACGGCTTGGCCCCCTCCGGCGTGCCGTTGAGATGGCGGGAGTAGTTCTCTATGCCGCTGCAATAGCCCACTTCCTGGATCATCTCCACGTCGTACTTGGTCCGGGCCAGCAGGCGTTGGGCCTCGAGCAGCTTGCCCTCATGCCGCAACTGCATCACCCGCTGGTCGAGTTCCGCTTCGATCGCGGCGACGGCCCGTTCGATATTCTCCTCCGGCAGTACATAGTGCACCGCCGGATAGATGAACACCTGCTCGCGCTCCTGGAGCACGTTGCCCGTCAACGGGTGGATGTAGGTCACACGCTCGACCGTGTCGCCGAACAGCTCGATGCGGATGCAGTATTCTTCGCTGGCCGGGGCCAACTCGATGACGTCGCCGCGCACGCGAAAGGAGCCGCGCTTGAGCTCGGTGTCGTTCCGGTCGTATTGAAGGCGGACGAACTTCCGGAGCAGTTCGTCGCGTTCCCACTCCGCCCCCACGCGCACGTCGATCACGCTCGCCTTGTACTCGTCCGGGCTGCCCAGGCCGAAGATGCACGAGACGCTGGCAACGACCACGACGTCCCGCCGGGACACGACGGAACTGGTCGCGGCCAGCCGCAATCGGTCGAGGTCGTCGTTGCGCGAGGCGTCCTTCTCGATGTAGATGTCGCGCTGCGGGATATAGGCCTCGGGCTGGTAGTAGTCGTAATAGCTGACGAAGTACTCGACCGCGTTGTTGGGCAGCAAGTCGCGGAATTCCTCGTAAAGCTGGGCGGCTAGCGTCTTGTTGTGCGAGATCACCAACGTGGGCACGCCCAGGCGTTGGATGACGTTGGCCATCGTGAACGTCTTGCCGGAACCGGTCACACCGAGCAAGGTCTGGAACTGCCGACCAGACGTGAAGCCCTGCACCAGCTTCTCGATCGCCTG
>SDBV01012222.1_pt1 | contig 11011 bp, 4 predicted proteins | sample 2277081 | NCBI WGS metagenome assembly SDBV01 (sample SAMN10402039, study PRJNA504765) | marine sediment metagenome | isolation source: marine sediment core GS10_PC15, 223 cmbsf | place: Arctic Ocean: Southern Knipovich Ridge | collected 2010
GCTGATTTTACTTATCGATAAGGAACAGATTCTTGGGTTTATCCCCACCCAAAATGATGCATGGGCATTTGTCTATGAACAGGTGAATCGGTTCTACTATCTTATGCTGTTTGCACTGATCACCGTTATTGTATTGAGCAACCCATACGTTGGGTTCGGGCGGCTTGTGCTGTATGCCCTTTTTGGCATGCTGTATAGCATCATCCTGTTTCTGTTGCTGTACTGGCTGCACGGTTTGTTTAAGCGCGTGTCATCCCGTGTGTTTTTTGCAACAGTAGATGATGTTTCTCGCGAGCGGTTTGCAAATGCAAAAACCTGGTTTGGGATCGCTATTATATGCTCCTTTTTGATCCTTAGTTTTTTTGGCTTAGTGATTGGTGCAAAAATTTGGGGATGGCCGATCACCCTTTCAAGAATTACTGAGTTTTTCCATTATCCGTTGATTGGCGGTGGAACAGAGACGGCGATTACGCTGGTTACCTTCTTTAAGATAATAGTGTTTGTGTTTATTGGTTTTGTGGCAGCGTATAGCCTTAACAAATTCGTATTGGATCGTATTTTTGATCTGCTTCTAATCGATCCGGGGGTGCAGCATACGGTATCAAGCATTGCACAATATCTGGTGATTATCACTGCGGTATTTTTGGGCTTTCAGAATGCCAAACTGGGTGTGTTGGTTAACTATATTTTTGCTGGCTTAGTCCTTGGTTTGGGTTGGGTATTAAAAGAGCCTATCAGTGATTTTGTTGCCTACTTCATCATCCTGGTACAGCGTCCCATTAAAATAGGTGATTTCATTCAGGTTGATCATGAGATAACCGGTGTAGTGCGTAAGATTACTGCCCGATCGGTTATTTTACGAAGAAAAAATAGTACCACGTTGGTGGTGCCGAACTCATATTTAATCAGCAGAACGATAGTAAACTGGAACTATACACGAAACTTTATCGCATTTGATGACATTATTATTCTTGTTGATTACAAAGAGGATCCGGAGAAGGTAAAAGGGGTTTTGTATGCGGTGGTTGAAGAGTTTCCGAATGTGCTGAAAAACCCGAAGCCATGGGTGCGTCTTGATAATTTTGATGAGTATGGGTATGAGTTTATGGTCCGTGGCTTTATTAGTTCAGTGTACACGCTTGAAAAATGGGAAATCGCAAGCAATATACGGCTTGCCATCGTGAAAGCATTTGAGGAACACAAGATTAAGCTGGCGCCTGCACGTCTCGTGCTTACCCGATCAAACAAACTTGGGGCTAACAATGCAACGAGGCGAGATTAGACTCTTTACTCTTCTGGCTTATCGAATGTCTTCTTTTCCTTGGCGAGTAGCTTATATATTTTCTGATGTGCATTCGATATATAAATGCCGAGAGCAATAAGGCCGAAGGCCGCAAGCAATACAATAGTATTGAGGGTTTCTCCGCCAATGCCGAGCGCATTAAAGACCAATAAAATACCACCAACAATGAGCAGGATTCCCTTTGCGGTATCTGAAAGATTTGTAAAGAACTTCACGTAAAAACTCCTTTTCTTGAATTAATAACTTTTGCATTTCACTCTACTATTCATGGGTGCCAATCGCAATAAAACGACGAGGCGATGTCGACAAGTATCGGTAAATGGCGGTATCTTGACTTTTATACGGTTTCGATGATAACCCTTAGTAGACAATTGAAATCAAACTATCTGGTGGTGTACTGGACCTTATGAAAGACAAAGCTCTTTATTCATTTTTTTCGACCTTGGTTCGGCCAAAATACCAAATTGCCGCGCTTTTGGTTACTTCTCTTATTACTGTGTATGTTCTTAATCGAGCATTGATGCTGTATCGCCCGCTTGAAAAGATGACGCAGGTTCTTCCTATTACCCCGCAGAAAATCAAAGAATGGGGTGGCGAGCCCACAGAAGTGCAGACGGGGTTATTCATCACCAACTGGCACGAATTTGATGTGCGTGACAATGTGTTTGTATTTGACGGGGTGCTGTGGTTTCAGTTTGATCCTGCCCTTATTTCATTGGATACCATAGATAAGTTCTCATTTGAAAAAGGGGAGATTCTCAAAAAATCAAAGCCAGATACGAAGTTGATTGATGGTAAGCTGTTTGCCGAATACGAGATTCGTCTTCGATTTACTACAAATTTAAGCCATAAAATGTTCCCGTTGGACGATCATCGCATTTATATTGCGATGTTAAATACGTTTGTCTCTCCGAGTGAAGTGATCTTTAAGGTAAACAAGAACAGTTTTTCCTTTTCTGAGAGTGTCTTTATTCCTGATTGGGAGCAGATAGATTATGAGGTGAAAAGTGGTTATGAAGAGCAGGATATTGATAAACGGGATAAACGAAAAATAATTCGGAATCCAAAAGTTATGTTTATGCTGGATTTTCGTCGATCAGGGATAAGTCTGATCATGCTTATCTTGTTGCCGATATTCCTTATTTTCTTTATTGGTCTCTTTTCGTTTGCATTTGATCCTTCTGTAGCCCAAATGCCTATTGTGGTTATTGCAACTACGGCGTTGACGTCGCTGGTGACGTACCGTTTTGTTATTCAGCGGATGTCTCCTACGGTGGGATATTTTCTGTTGAGTGATCTTATTTTTACGTTCTTCCTGGCCTTTGCCTTTGTGGTGTTTATTATCGGGGTTAGTATGGTAAAGTCGGGTGCGTTGCAGCATCTGTTGGTTATTGTGCGTGGCGTAATGTTTCTGTTGTTTCATATCTCGTTCATTATTTTGTGGTACTACCTGCTGATGTATTGGATTTCTTGAGGGTTGTGATGAAAAAATATGCATTGATCGGAGCGCTCCTTTTTGCGCAGGGTGGGTATGTTGTTTCTATAGACGCCCGTGCCATATTTCCTACGCTTACGCAGGTGCAGCAGTATGCAGAATCATTGCCTGAGCATATAGAAACAGAAACTGATTGGTTGAATCCCGATTTCAGCTTGTTTCATAAGGAACGCGTTCCTGGGAGAATGCGTCGATTGATTAATTGGTTTGGTTTAGGGCGTAGAGCGTGGAATCCTCATGAATTTAATAGATTGCTGCGCTCTCTGATAAAAAAACGAGAGCTGAACGGTCTTATGGGTGATTTTATCCAAAAATACCAAGCAGCATCGGGAGAGCGTATTTTTATCTGGACCGATTCATTTGGTGCGTTTCACTCGCTGGTGCGAGATCTGGGAGAGTTGCGCAGCAAGGGGATCATTGGGGATGATTTAAAGATTGCAAAACCTGAATATCTTTTTGTTTTTAACGGTAACGTTATTGATCATTCTCCCTATGTCCTTGAAACTTTAACCTTGGTTATGCGTCTGCTTGAGGCAAATCCGCAACAGGTGATCTATACCCGCGGTGATCATGAGGATAAGCAAGAGTGGCATAGCTATGGATTAGCACGAGAATTAAAAATGCGTGCGGCCGGCCTTTCTCGCGAAACAATCCCGTTAAATAAATTGGTTACGCAATTTTTTAATACGTTACCGCTTGGTCTTTTCTTGCCTCAGGTTACGGAAAAAGAAATAGACGTTGTGCTCATTGCAAACAATGAGTACAGCAAATCAGGCTTCGAGGTGAAAAAAATCGCAGGATTTTTAGAGAAAGAAGAAAATGGTAGATTGAGCTCATTTAAACTATCAAACAAATTGACTGCCAAAAAGTCGGTGCATGTCAAGGTACTTATTTCTGGTGAAGATCGTTCTATTACGTATCACCAAACCCCAGGCCTTAGCATGCTGGGGATGCAGCGAGAGGCATTGCGCTGGTTGAGCTTTTCGTCACCAACTAGCAGGAATAGACGTCTCTACGAATTTTTTAATGACGCGTTTGTTGAGCTTGAGATACAGGATCAGCTTGATGATTGGACGCTTACGCTCTACAACCAGGATGTGCGCAAGTTATTTGGTTTTAAAAAGGTGGCTACGTATGATCTGCTTACCGGTCGGCGCATAAAAGAAGGGGTGAAAAAATCGAAAAAGAAGGCCCCACCAAAAGAAAAAGAGAAAAAAAAGGAGCCGCCTAAAGAACCATCAAAGAAGCCTGAGGCAAAACCGCCGAAGGAAGAGAAAAAAAAGGAGGAGCCGGAATCAACGGGCACGCAAGAGGCGGTGATTGGTTCTACGCTCGATTTATCTAAGAGCGCAAGCATGATTGGAAAGCCGGTTAAAGAAGGGCTTGAGATTGCGTTCAAGCAGATGACACAAGCGGGCGGAGCCGGTTCATTTTTGCCCCGTATCGTTATGTATGATGATGGGTATACACCAAGTAAAACACGAAGCTTGGTGAAGGATTTTTTAGATAAATCAAATGTTGATATTTTTCTCAATTCGGTGGGAAGTCCCACCACAGAATCGTATCTTGATTTAATTAAGGAGGGGAAAGTGCTCGTCTTATTCCCCTACACAGGAGCCCCCATTTTTCGTAAACCTGAGTTGAAATCGATAGCGCATATGCGTGTGGGATATGTTGATGAAGGTCGTGCGTTGGCTGAATATGCACTTGATGAATTGCAAGCGCGCAAAATTGTTATCTTTTATCAAAATGATGCGTTTGGACGGGGTGCTTTGCAAGGGGCTATGGAGATTTTCAAAAAAAGGGGCAAGGATGTCATCCAAGTCCCCTATGAGCGAAATGATGTGCAGTTTGACCAGCAGGCAAAGATTATCGAGCAAACGGACCCCGATACCATTTTCTTTTTTGCCGTTACGCCATCAGCGCGGAGCTTAATTCGACAACTAGGCGTTTCCTTTTTACGCGGAAGAAACCTTATAGGTATGTCGGTATATGATGAATCATTTGAGCGTTTTTTGGAATCAAAGGGCCTAAAGTTTGTGATGGTGCGTGTGGTGCCAAATCCAAAAACCAGTGAATTAGAGATTGTCAAAGAATATAGAGATGCGGCAAAAGGGACGAATCATGTCCTGAACTTTAACTCGTTAGAATCATTTATTAATGCTGGCATATTTTTTGATATTCTTAAACGTATCAAGCCTCCCCTAACGAAAGAAAAAATCATCAAAGAGATAGAGAGTATTAAGAATTATAATTTTAAGGGGATAGAGCTTGATTTTGACCCCAATTCGCGGGAGTTGGTGAGAACGTTGTGGCTTGATACGGGAGAAGGGCCATGGATTAAAAAGGAGGTGCGCTTACCTTCAGATGAGAGAGCTGCTAAGGAAGAGAAAAAGGTGGAGAAGATTCCGGAGAAAAAGAAGGAAGCAAAAAAAACGAAGAAAGAGGAACTGAAAGAACCGAAAAAAAAGGAGCACGAGGTAACACCAGCGCCAAAAAAAGAGAAACCTTCTGAAAAAAAAAAGCGTCCTGAGGTAGCGCCGGGAGAAAAGGAGGAGATTACGTTTGGTTCTACGATGGATTTGTCAAAAAGTGCGAGTCCGATAGGAAAGAGGGTGAAGGAAGGGCTTACGATTCGGTTTGATCAAGAGCGTAAGGCTAAAACAGTACCGAATGTTGAGCTCTCGCTAATCACTCAGGATGATCAATATACGCCACAAAAAACGCGGAAAGAGGTAGGCAGATTTATCGATTCGCTTAATATTACTAAGATAATAGGGTCGCAGGGGAGTCCGTCTCTTGAATCGTACCTTGATTGGATAAAAGAAGGGAAAGTTCTTGTCTTATTTCCTTTTACGGGTGCTCCCATATTTAGAAAACCCGATTTAAAAAACCTTGTTCACTTTCGTGGTTCCTATATTCGGGAGGGAGAAGAGCTTATTAACTATGCCCTTGATAAGTTGAAGGCCCGTAAGATTGTTATTTTTTATCAGAACGATGCGTTTGGTAAAGGGCCATTAGAGGGAGCTCGTCGTGCATTAAAAGCGGCGGGAGTAACAGATTTTGTTGAAGTGCCTCATGAGCGAAATGACGTTAATTTTAAAAAACATGCAAAAATTATTAAGAAAGCTGATCCAGACGTCATTCTCTTTTCTACGAATGCAACGCCGATCCGTGGCATTATTCGTCAAATGGGCGTGGGATTCTTTTCTGGAAAAAGCTTGCTTGGTGTTTCAGTATATGAGGATGCCTTTGAGCAATTTTTAAAGGATAAGGGGCTTAAGTTTATTCTGACTCGTATGGTGCCCGATCCGAGAGAAAGTGAGATAGAAATAGCAAAAGAGTATCGTGAGGCAGCCGATGCAGCCGGCACGTCGTATGATAAGGTTTCGTTTGAACAGTACATCAACGCAAGCATTCTATTTGATATGTTGAAACGAATTTCCGGTCCTATTACGAATGAAAAAATTATTGAAATGGCAGAAAAGACGAAGAACTATTCGTTTAAGGGATTGTTGCTTGATTTTGATCCAGAAACACGAGAACTTTCACCCGTTTTGTGGCTCGATACTGGGGAGGGACCGTGGATTGAAAAAAGTGCGCGCGATGGAAAGGTCAAGACGGTTGAACCACCTGCGGAGCCCGAAAAAGAAGCGGTGAAGGAACCAGAGACAAAGAAGGAAGGAGAAGAACCAGAAAAGAAAGAAGAGAAAAAAGAGCCTGAAGAGAAAGAGAAGAAGGCGGAAGAACCTACCAAAACAGAACCGGTTGTTGAAGATGGTGAAAAAAAACCATTAACGCTAGGTTCACCATTGGGTCTTACAAGGGCAGTAAAATTTCAAAGTAAGTCGGTGAAGGCGGGTATTGATTTGCGATTGAAAGAAGAGCGTGAGGCCGGCGAGTCGGTAATCTCACAGGTGATTGTGGTGGATGATGAATATACGCCACGTAAAACGGTGAAAGAGGTAAGACGGTTTCTGGAGCAGGGGATCGATATATTGCTTACTCCTATGGGAAGCCCCACGTTAGCAGCGTATCTTGATCTAGTACGAGAGGGGAAAGTTCTTGTTCTTTTTCCTATGACCGGCGCACCACTGTTTCGTAAAAAAGATTTAAAATATATGGCCCACATTCGGCCTTCATACACAATAGAGGGAAAACTTTTGGCTGAATATGCACTCGATACGCTTAAGGCAAAAAAAGGAGTGATGTTTTATCAGGATGATGCGTTTGGTCAAGGACTTCTTGAAGGGGCGCAGGAGGAGCTCAAAAAAAGAGGGATTACTAATTGGCTGGCGGTGCCCTATCAACGCAATGATGTTACTTTTGCAAAGCAGGTTGCTCGTATTAAAAAGTATGATCCGGATGTTCTGTTGTTCTTTTCAGTAACGACTGCTGCGAGGGGGCTGATACGTCAGCTAGGTATTCAAGAGGTTGCGGGAAAGCACATGCTTGCCAATTCTGATTTTGGAGAGGAGGAATTTCAAAGGTTTATGAAGGAAAAGGGATTAAAAATGTTCTATCTTAACGCAGTTCCAAATCCCCAGCAAAGCGATATTGCTATAGCAAAGCAGTTTCGGGACGCGGCAAACCGAGAAGGTGTTCCGATTGACGTGTTTAGTTTAGAATCCTATCTGGCAACAGATTTTCTTATTGATATAGTGAAGAAGATACAGGGAGCGGCGACGAAGGAAAAAATTATTAATGCTATTGCAAAGGTAAAAAATCATAATTACAAGGGAATGCTATTCAATTTTGATCCCGAAAATCGTACTCTATCATCAACCCTCTGGATGTACACAGGTAGTCCCGATTGGCAGCAAATTGAGGTACAACCAAATAAAGAAGATACGAAATGAAGAAATCCTGGTTTGAACGTTTTTGTGGACAGATTGTTCGCCCGCAATATCAAGTTATAACTCTCTGTTTTACCCTTGCGGTGGTGTTGTTTTTGGGCTGGAAGGCGATACGGTTATATCGTCCTTTAGAGGAATGGCCGGAGGTGAAATCAATTGTTCCCGAAAAAGTAAAGGAGTGGGGGGGAGAGCCAGTGGTGGTTGACGTTGGTTTGTATCTGACTAACTGGCGTGTATTCGATGTGGTGCACAATGATTTTTCAGTTGATGGTGTAGTCTGGTTTCAATTCGATCCAGCGTTAATATCATTAGAAACGATTGGTAAATTTTCGTTTGAAAAAGGGGAGCTTTTTGGTAAATCAGAGCCGAGTACAAAACTGATCGATAAAAAATTATTCGCCGAATATAAGATTCGGTTGCGCTTTACTTCAACATTAAATCATCAGTTTTTTCCCCTGGATGATCACCATATTTATATGACATTGGTAAATACCTACGTTTCCCCCAATGAGGTGATTTTCAAGGCGTATAAATCGGATTTTGCAATATCCAAACATATACATATTCCGGGATGGCGTTTGGTCAATAGGTCGGTGAAAGCTGGTTACGAAGAAGGCTATTTTAGCAAGTTTGATGAGCGCAAGGTTATTCGGTACCCGGAAGTGGTATTTATGCTTGATTTTGCTCGGTTTGGCATTAGCTTAATCTTCCTCATATTCTTGCCGTTCTTTTTGATTTTCTTCATCAGTATTTTTTGGCTTAGTTTTGATCCGGACAGGGGTCAAACTATTATACCCCTCACCACGGGAGCTCTTGCATCCTTAATTGCCTATCGATTTGTTATTCAGGGGATGTCTCCCAAGGTGGGATATTTCTTATTGAGTGACCATATATTTACGTTCTTTCTCGCGTTAGCATTTATTAGTTTTGTGGTTGCACTCATTTGGGTACGATATGGAAAAATGAGCTCTGTGATGATTAAAATACGAGGCATGACATTTATATCATTCCATCTGCTCTTTATTGGGGTGTGGTATTATCTTCTTTTCATGTGGGTTAAAGGATTATGATGAGGCGATGCGTCTATTTGCTGATTTTTTTACTGGGGCTAGGTGGTTTTCATCAATCCATGCATGCAGTGGCGTTTACTACGTTGACTGAGGCGCAAGAGTATGCGGCACAATTTCCTGAGTATGTAAAACCGGACAATAACGATTGGTTACGGCCAGATTTCTCTTCATTCCATCGAGAAAACAGGCCGGGAGCGCTCCGTCGCTTTGCCTCATGGTTTGGTGTTTCTTATCCGGTGTGGGATGCTCGCAAATTTAAAACGTTACTTAAAACGTTAGTAACCTTAAGAGAGCGGGATGAGTTTCAGGGCGACTTTGCAGAGCAGTATAAGCCGAATAAAGGGGATAAGCTTATCATATGGGGCGATCTATTTGGGGCGTTCCATTCATTGGTGCGTGATCTTGCCTTTTTGCGTGAACAGGGCGTTATAAACAAGCAGCTCAAGATCGTTAAGCCCAACTATATTTTTATATTTAATGGGAATGTGATTGATGGCTCTCCCTATGTGTTAGAAACATTAACGTTGATTTTACAGATCTTATCGGTCAATCATAGTCGGGTATTTTATATTCGTGGTTATCATGAAGAGAAGGAGCGGTGGCACAATTTTGAGCTTGAGCAGGAGCTAAAGGGGCGGGTGCGCCATGTGTCGCGTGAGGCCATTCCCCTGAACAATCTCCTAGTCCGATTTTTTGACACACTTCCTATTGCACTCTATGTAACACACGATATGCAAGAAGAAATTCAGGCGGTACTGATTGCGAATAATGAAGCGGTAATCAACAAATTTGGGGGGGTACAGGCCTCACATTTGTTAAGCGGCGATGAGCCGCGAGGATTCTTCAAACTTTCTGATAAGAAGAAACCAAAGAAGAAGAAGATAAAAATCAAGGCATATATTACGAGTGAAGATCGATCGGTTAGCTACCATAAAACCGAAGGCCTTTCCCTATTAAGTGCAGTAGAAAGAACAGCCACCTGGTTGGTATTTTCGTCTCCGACAGAGCGTAGCCAAAAGCTGTATCAATTTCAGTATGATGCATTCGCGCGCATGACGGTCAATAATGGTATTGATAGCTGGACCATCTCTCTTTTCAATCAGCGGATAGCAGGATTCGATGGGTTTCAAGAGTCGGTTGTGTATAATCTGGTGAGCGGTTGGCCGATTAAAAAGAAAGATCATCTTAAAGAGAAAGAGCTCTATATTGGTTCCACAATGGATTTATCTAAAGGTGCAAGCCCCATTGGCAAACGGGTAAAGGAAGGGCTTAAGCTTGCGTTTGATAAGGAGCACACCCTCAATACGGTTCCCGGTTTTGTGCCGGAATTAGCAACGCAAGATGATGAATATACGCCTATCAAAACGAGAAGCGTTGTTGAACGGATGATCAAAGATGGTATTACCACCTTCATAGGATCGCAAGGCAGTGCGTCGCTTGAATCCTATCTCGATCTTATTAAAGATGGGAAAGTACTCGTGCTATTCCCCTTTACCGGTGCCCCCATTTTCAGAAAGCCTGAGTTGAAACACCTCATTCATTATCGCGGATCTTACATTCGCGAGGGGGAAGAGTTGGTTCAATACGCAATAAAAGATTTAAAAGCAAAGAAAATTGTGATTTTTTACCAGGATGATGCGTTTGGGAAAGGAGCGCTTGAAGGGGCGCGCAAGGCGTTAAAAGCGGCGGGTGTTACGAAGTTTCTCGAATTGCCTCATGAGCGTAATGTGGTGAACTACAAAAAGGAGGCTGGGAAAATCCGGGATTTCAATCCCGATACGATTCTGTTCTCCACCAATACCCTCGCCATTCGTGGATTGATTCGCCAGATGGGAGTGCAATACTTTGCAGGAAAGAACCTCTTGGGTCTCTCGGTGTATGAAGACGCTTTTGAACGATTCTTAAAAGATAAAGGATTAACCTTTACGTTAATCCGTATGGTACCAGATCCGGAAACGAGTGATCTCCCGATCGCAAAAGAGTATCGTGCATGGGCAGGTAAGCTCAACGTTCCGTATGATAAGGTCTCTTTTGAGCAGTTTATTAATGCCAATATTTTGTTCGAAATTTTGCGTGCGATTGAAGGGCCGATAACCAACGAGAAGATCATTGAGAAGGCAGAGCAGATGAAGAACTATCCATTTAAGGGATTAGTTCTTGATTTTAATCCTGAAACGAGAGAGCTTTCCGGCAATCTGTGGCTTGATACTGGCAAAGGGGATTGGATTGTAAAAGGTACGAAAAAAGAAGCAGCCAAGCCTCTGGTAAAGCCAGTTGAAAAAAAAGA
>SDBV01012223.1_pt1 | contig 11011 bp, 13 predicted proteins | sample 2277081 | NCBI WGS metagenome assembly SDBV01 (sample SAMN10402039, study PRJNA504765) | marine sediment metagenome | isolation source: marine sediment core GS10_PC15, 223 cmbsf | place: Arctic Ocean: Southern Knipovich Ridge | collected 2010
ATCAAATCTTTTCAAAATGTTAGCCAAGACGTTGACCAAACACCCCTAAAGGACAAAAAAAGGGATTAGCCAAAAACCAGCTAATCCTTTGTAGTTGTTGTGGTGCCGAAGGCGGGACTTGAATTATAGGGAGAGCGTGTAGTAAAATCAACAGGTTACAGAGATGTGGTTGCCAATATTTTGCAGAGGTTTGCAACTTAGGCGCAATCAGAATAGCACACAGAATAAGGTTTTTATGCGTTTCCATTATTTCTTTATACTCTATTTTGCCGGGATTTGCAAGGGGAACTGAATTTTTCAAGAAATGTTAGTATATGAAGTTTTTTTAAAAAATGTGAAATTAAAACTTGCAACTCTAATTTATCATTGTTATATTTTGTTTTACAAGAAAATTGCTCTTTGAAACCCCCAGTTTTAAAGCTGGGTAACGTAAAGTCATAATTGGCGTGAAAGTCTTGAAATAACAAGTACCAGGCAATCAGCAGCAGGCCTCCCAATTACTACAGGATAGAAATATCTGAGTAATGGGGAGGCCTTTTTTTTTATTGAACGAGAGGAGAAAAAATCATGAATGGGGATTTACGAATTTCCGAGGCAGCTAAATTGATCAGTGTGCATGTCAACACATTAAGAAATTTTGAGCGCCGGGGCCTAATCAAACCATTACGAGATCACAACGGCTGGCGAAGGTACTCCGTCGAGGAGACTCTTAAGATTAAGGAATTAGTAAACCTGAGAAGTGAGCAAAGCAAATGCAAGGTTGGCTAAAGATTAAAGCTGCTAGTGAGTATTCCAATACTAAGGAAAGGACTTTCAGGAGCTGGCTGAAAGACGGTTTGAGACATTCGCGTATCAACGGAACCCTCTATTTTAAGGTGGAGTGGATCAATCATTTTATGCAGGCGCACGAAGTCATCAATAACAACAAGGTTGAGGTTGATCAAATTGTGGATGAGGTCACAAAAGAGCTTTTGTAAGGGGAATAAATGGATAATATCAATATCAACATAAATAACGCTATCACAATTAATAGAAACCTGCCTTTTATAGTGGAAGATCACCTCCACAAAAGAATGACCTTTGTAAATCCTGCCTATGTTGAAAAGGAAAAACATGGCTACTGGACAGGAGACACACCCAGGGAGCTTTCCTTTCTTGAGAGAACCGATGAGGGGCTTATCATCCCTCGCGGCTTCATATCCCAGCTTCTTTCTATCTTCAATCGCTATGGCATTAGTTACACTATCGATGACAAAACCAGATCCTTGCCAGAGGTTCCCTTTGAATTTAGAGGGCAGCTATACCCTTTCCAAGAGGAAGCCGTTAAGGCAGTTTTAAAAAATCGGTTTGGTGTTATCGACGCCCCCGCAGGCTCCGGTAAGACTGTCATAGGGCTTTATGTGATAGCAAAGAGAAGGCAGCCGGCCCTTGTCATTGTGCATACGAAAGAACTTATGAATCAATGGCAAGCTCGGGCGGTTGAATACCTGGGCTTATCTGAAGATGAGATAGGTCTGATTGGGGGTTGTAAAAAGGAGATCGGCCCCCGTTTAACCATCGGTATTGTCAATTCGGTCTATAAGATAGCAGATGAGCTTCGAGACTATATCGGCTTTCTTATTGTTGACGAGTGCCACAGGACACCGGCAAAGACCTTTACGGAGGCCGTGACCGCTTTTGACAGCCGGTACATGCTGGCCCTTAGCGCCACGCCATTCAGGCGCGATGGATTGACCAAGTTGATCTACTATCACCTCGGAGATGAGCGGTACAGGGTAGAGCCCAAGGCGCTACAAGACTTAGGCCGGATCATGAGAGCAGGCCTAGTCGTGACCAATACAGATTTTGACTATCCCTATGAGGATGATTACCAGCAAATGATTGAGGCCTTAGTCAATGACGGTGATCGCAATAGTCTCATAGCGAATAGCATCTTAAAGATAAACGGAGATGAGGGCATTTCCCTGGTTATCTCTGATCGTAAAAGTCATTGCCGCACCCTTTTTGATCTCATCAAGGAAAAGCGGTCTGTGGAGGTCCTTAATGGCGATATGACCAGCAAGCGAAGGGAAGCAATTGTGGCGAGATTGAACCGGGGGGGCGTCAAGGTTTTGATTGCCACGGCTCAGCTTATAGGAGAAGGTTTTGATCTTCCGGCGCTATCCCATATTTTCTTAGCAACACCGATCAAATTTACTGGCCGTGTCATTCAATACATTGGCCGAATCCTCCGGGTAGCCGAAGGAAAGACCAAGGCCACAGTCTATGATTTTGTGGATAAGCCAGGGGTACTGCAGGCTAGTTTTCGCACAAGGAAGCATGCATATCGAAACCTGGGGATTACAGAACAGGAAGAGATATATGAAAACTCTTAAAGACTACGCACTCCAATGCGCTCAAAGCGGTTTATCGGTGATACCGGCAGATATCAAGACGAAAATACCTTCTGTCAAGTGGAAGCCGTACCAAAACGAGATTGCGTCTGAATCAGTGATAAGGTCGTGGTTTAATAGAAATGAAGCTGCGCTGGGTATTGTTTCCGGCAAAATCTCAAACGGCCTGGAAATGTTGGATTTTGATAATGAGGGCGAGCTTTTAAGAGCGTTTGCCGAGAAAGTTGAAAAGATTGCACCTGGCCTTATTGGACGCCTGTTTTGGGAAGACACACAGAGCGGAGGCAATCACTGTGCTTATTATTGCAATGAACTTGAGATACCAAGCAGCCTGGAATTAGCGAAAAAAGGGGTCAAGGTTGACGGCCCTGGTGATCACACATTCAATGGGAAGTCATATAAATCTAAACGATATGGAAATAAATGGCACGTCATCTTAACCTTGCTTGAGACCAGAGGAGAGGGCGGTTATTTCATCACAGCGCCGTCAAAGGGCTATAAGCAGCTATATGAGGTGAGCTTAACCCAGGCCCCTGTTATTTCAGCAGAGGAACGCCAGATTTTAATCGATGTTGCCTTGTCATTGAATCAATGGATTGAACCTGTAACCCAGCATTCCACTGAAAAAAAATTCACTGAGAGGAAAGGACTACCCGGGACTGATTTTAATGAGCGGGGAGATGTCCGGGCCATACTCAGAAAAAATGGATGGGAGGATACCGGAAGGACGGGTGATTTTAATGGTATTCCGGTTGAACACTGGCGACGGCCCGGCAAAAAGAACTCGAGCTCTGCCTCACTAATTGACGGAAAAATCCTCCATGTTTTTAGTTCTAACACTGACACCTTCAAGCCGTGGACTTCCTACGGTCCTTTCAGTTTGTATGCGTTATTAGAACATAATGGAGACTTTACAGAGGCGGCCAAAGCCCTGGCTAAGGATGGATATGGAGAGGAGAAAGCATCAGCTCCATCGAAGGTTGTCCAGGTGCCGAAAGGGTACACGGCGGCTGAGCTCATGGAGATTGATTTCCCGGAGCCTAAATGGGCTATTCCAAACGTCTTATGTGATGGACTAAACCTCTTTGGCGGAAAACCGAAACAGGGAAAGTCAATGTTTGCGTTGAACCTTGGAATCACAATAGCCTCTGGTGAAAAAGCGTTTGGGGAATTTAAAGTTAATCAAGGAAATGTCATTTATTTGGCGCTTGAGGACCCGTTTAGAAGAGTAAAAAGGCGTCTTGAAATTATGCTGCAAGGAAAAACGGCCCCAGGAAATCTCTACATATATAATGACTGGCCCAAATTGAATGAAGGGGGTCTTGTCGAGTTAGAAAAGAAGATTCACGAGATCGGAGATATAGGACTCCTAATGATTGATACTCTGGTGAAATTCAGGGGCACTCCAAGTAAAATAGGCAATCCGTATTCTATCGATTATGAAGATGTGGCAAAATTAAAAGACCTATCCGATAAATGTGATGTTCCCACGTTAGCTGTGTGTCACTTAAGAAAAGAGCTTGCCGAGGACATATTTGACACCTTCAGCGGAACTTTAGGCTTGACTGGCGCTGCGGACGGCCTGCTTGCCTTTGCGAAAAAGAGAGGACAATCCAGCGCCGATTTGCATATCACCGGGCGCGACATTGAGGACGCTGAGTATGCCTTGAAATTCAATAGCGATACTTATCTCTGGGAATTTTTAGGAAAATCGAGGGATATCAAGAGCACTAAAAACCAACAGATTATTTATGATGCCTTTAAAAATTGTGAGTATTCCCTATCACCCAAAGAAATCCATGACATGACAGGACTGTCTTTACAGTACGTGAAAAAAACTTTACCCCGGATGTGTGAGAAAGGGGAGATCAAGAGGATCGATAGAGGTCAATATGCTTTTATTGAGTTACCTGATTAAGATACTTTCAAAGTACCCTAAAGGTCCCCATAGTACCTTTTCAATAAAGTATCCGGGGGCACCTTCAAAGGGGACTGTTTTAGATAAAAAAAGGGTATTAGGGTATCTAGGGTACTTTGGGTACCTTCCTGGAAAGCTATACTGGACGTGGCTTTTAAAAGTACCCTATAAAATACCCTCTCTTACCCAAGGGTACCTTTCCGGATGTTTTTGTCATAGTACCCTAAGTACCCATAGTTCCCTAAGTACCCTAAGTACCCATAGTTCCCTATATATATATAAAAAAAAGAGAGAGAGAGAGAGGGGGGGGGGACTCATTAGAGCATTGAAAATGGCGCAAAGCTATGCTGTATAAGGCTTAGAGGGCTAAATAAAAGGCGTTGACAGTTGCGTTGACAGTTGGGGGTGACGCAGAGCTTGCTGGAGAAATTTGCAAAAGAAATAGAGAAGAAGTCTGAGGAGCTTAGCTCTTGATAAGTGAGCTTAGCTTAAATACAAAGGATTGGACTATGATTTTTAAGGAGCTTGTAAAATTGGAACCGCGCTTAGGGGGACTTCGGGATGAGGCAATAAAGTTTATGACCAATTCGCCCGGGCCTTGGCACAAGAGAACTAAATATTGGTATCATACGCTAAAGCTGCGGTTCAAACACTTGGTAGGATTTTTGGCAGAGAATCAGGAGTTAGGCAGTTGCGAAGCCTATGACATCGGATATCAGGAGTTGTGTGTTATACTTAAAGTATAGTGTTCTCAAGGGTTTAGACAGCTCAATTTTGAGCCGGGCTCATATAGGGAGCTGAGCTGAAAATTCAGCCGAGTAAACGTCAAAAAAGCCCGCTCCAATGCATGTGCAAAGGACTCCTCAATACTGAGGAGACCGGCCAGGGTAGTCAAATACACTGTTTGACGCCAATAAAAGGTAAGTTATTGTAAATATTAAGCAAATTATCGGGCCTGATATCGAGAGGTTGCGTATGGGTTGCAAATTAACGTGATAAACAATGGCTAAAGTAAAGAAAAAGAAACGTATTATAAGGCAGGATCTTGTGCAAAAGAGGCTGCCAAGTCTATACCAGGGCACAAAACACAGTGCTTATACCTGGATGAGAAAGACAAAAGCAGGCCAGTTGCCGCCGGGCAACACCACTGTCGCTAAAAGTTTGGCAGCTATCGAGGTGACACTGATCGAGCACTTCGGCGAATTAAACGGCCCTCAGCAGGTACATTTAAACCTTTTAAGGCCCCTTTTAGTGTTTTGGATGCTTCATCCATGCTCAATAGAAGATGACAAGCTGGCAGCCGATTACAAATGGGTGCATGGCAAGCTTGAGAGCGGCTTGCGTGTATTGTGTGAGTTAGGCAGTAGCAAATCACAAGGCCACATTCCCACCATACCGGAGATTTTAAAGAAATATGAGCAACAGTCCTAACATAATAACAGCAATAAATGATCCGGAGCTTTTCAAGCCCTTGTTTAAGGATCTGAGTACGTGGCAGGCGTGGATAACGTTGCTAAAGGCACTATTTGGCCTTGAAATGGACAGAAAGGAGAAGAGGTTATTTAAGGCATGTACTGGCAGAAGAAAGCCTCCTCAAAGGCCATTTCGTGAACTCTGGGCCATTATCGGGCGGAGAGGAGGCAAGTCTTTCACCTCTGCTATAGTAGCTGTCTTCTTGGCTCTGTTCTATAACTACAGCAGATTTCTTTCCCCCGGTGAGCGGGCAGTCATTCAAATCCTGGCAGTTGATAGGAGCCAGGTTCAGGTGATTTTCAAGTATATATCGGCCATTTTGCACTCTAGCAGCACGTTTGAGCAGTATATCCAGAATGAAACCAAAGAGACGATTGAGCTAACAACCGGCGTGGATATAGAGGTAATGACATGCTCATTTCGCTCTATCAGGGGCCGTACAGTGGTGGTTGCTATCTGTGATGAGATTGCCTTCTGGAGAATCGAGGGAGTGAATCCTGATAAGGAAGTCTTAACAGCTATCAGGCCGGCCATGGCTACCATACCTACCAGCTTGTTGCTCGTGCTTAGCAGTCCATATGCGCGGGCGGGTGCGTTATACGAGGCACACAAAGACTACTACGGCAAAGACGACCTGGACGTTTTAGTCTGGCAGGCCGAAACCAGACTAATGAACCCCACCATCAGCAAGGATCTTATCAAAAAAGAGGTAAAGAAAGATCCAATAGCAGCGGCAGCTGAGTGGTTTGCTAAGTTCCGAAAAGACGTGGAGAGCTACGTTACCAGAGAGGTGATTGAAAGTTGCATTATCAAGCACCGGGCAGAGTTACCCCCGGCTTCCAATATCCGCTATGCAGGGTTTACCGACCCGGCAGGCGGCAGCGGCAAGGATTCAATGACGTTAGCGATTTCTCATTCAGAAAACGATATCAAGGTTCTTGACCTAGTGAGGGAAATTCGACCGCCGTTTTCACCACGGGAGGCAGTAGCCGAGTTTGCCAGCATCCTCCAACGCTACAAGATATCCACGGTAATAGGAGACCGTTACGCTGGAGAGTGGCCACGGGAGCGGTTCAGAGAGTACGGCATCAACTATCAGGTATCTGCCAAAAACAAGAGTGAACTGTACAGGAATTTTTTGCCAATATTAAACTCCAGGCAGTGCGAATTACTTGATATTGACGTATTAGTAAACCAGCTCCTGGGCCTTGAAAGAACTACGGGCCGCTTGGGAAAAGACTCAGTTGATCACTTGCGCGGCTCGCATGATGACGTTGCGAATGCAGCGGCGGGCGCCTTGGCAGGTGGTAAGGCAGGGATTGTACCAAGAATTTCATTTGTGAGTACCGGCGAGCCCACGCAAAAAACGCTACCTAAAGAAAAGCCCGAACTCGGACCGGGTGAACAGTTGATTCAGGTTTACGACGGGCAAGGTTTTTGTGGATACGAGAAGATAGGCGGAGGGCCACGCCCATGGTTGCCGTTACATGGTGACGGGAGCGAACCTTCGTGGTTCCATTAACAGAAAGGAGATTTAAAAATGGCATTCAAGGAGAACTTCTTACGAAATACAAACTGGTCGGTATTCACTTTTTTCGAGGCAGGCGATCCAGATGCTGCAGAACCGTTTGCTACTAACATATCTATAAACGGTGCTTTCCAGCTTGCCGAAATCCGCGTGGGGTTTAGTGGGCTGTGCAGCAACGATATCATACTGCGTATGCATTTGAGTTCGATTGAAGGCACTGAATACAATTTGCTGCTCTTATCTTATGCGCTTAACAATTCTCAATTCTACCGGTGGCAGCCAAGCACTGTACCGATGTTTTTTCAAAGTGGAGATACTGTGCAAATATCTTGTCTAAGTGACAATCTCTGGCACTTAAACGTAATTGGCTGGGCTGTGGGTGCTGTTGAGGCGATTTTTCAATAGAAGGTTTACGTTTTGAAATTACACATCGATGTGTAAATCTAAAGTTGTGACAAATGTCACAAGAAACTGTTCTTATATTAAGAATGGTTGAATTAAGTAGAGGAGATTTAATGGAGGAAAAAATGGAGAACTTGCGATTCATAGCAGCCGGGCCTACCACAATCTCTGTGGTTCCCAAAAAGATTGTCAAAGTCGAAACTCATGAATCTGGAAAATCAGTCGTGAAGCAAAACATAGCTCTTGGTTATAGCGCGAAGTCAGATCGTACGGGTTGGAGCCACATTGAGATATTTGCAGACGATTCAAATACCTATGCGTCAGCGCTTGCGTGGAGGTGCTGCGATGATTTGTCGAATATCATTTTTCCAGTCCTGGCAGGCAAGTCAAAGACGGTGAAAATCGAAATTGCCGGGCAGTTCATTCCACCAATCTCAAAAGAGGCTATCCATGAAATTTGTAGATTATACAGGATCTTGTCCCCGCATTTCAGCAGCTTTTCAGCGATTTCCCAATTCAAATTGGAAAATTCCAGAATGATTGAAGAGCTTATTTTTTTCTTGATAGACAAGGTTGAAGGCCATGAGATTGAGTTGGAACCATGGCAAAATGAGGTCTTACGGATCAAAAGACAAGAACGAGAAAGTCAACGATAACAATTTAACAATGAGGAGAAACAGTTATGGAGACAAAAGATTTTAGCAATGAACCGGACGTTGTTGCACAAGTTCAGCTTGAGATAGAAAAGCTGGGTGAGAATACCAAAGTGAATTATACGCAACTTCGCAGAGCCCACGAGAGCCTTAAAAAGCTCGTGGATGAGAAAGGTACGTCAATGGACGCCGAAACCAAGTCTCAGATAACCAAGTTGACTGAGGACATCACTACCCGGCAGAACGCCATTGACACCCAAACCACCAAGAGAATAGACAACATTGAGACCGCTTTGAGACGGCCAGGCTTTGAGATCCCAGGTGGAAATGAAGGGCCGTCGATGACGGAGGCGAAGGAGTTACAAATCAGTTGCATGATTGCAAAGGGGCGCGGTGACGAGGGTGTTAGGTATGACGAGTTGAAGGCCGCCGATGTGAATTTTGCTGCGTGTCAGGAATATAAAGGGGCGTTTGAAAATTTACTTCGGAAGGGCAAAGAGGTAATTACTCCGGAAAATGTCAAAGCCCTGCAAGTGGGAATCGACCCATTCGGCGGATATACGGTGACGCCACAGATGAGCAGCAATATCATCAAGAGACTTTTCGAGCTTGACCCCATCCGACAACTCGCAGGTAATGAAACCGTTACCACCGGGGCGCTTGAGTGGCTGGTTGACTGGGGCGACGCCGATTCTGGCTGGGAGGGAGAGACAGAAAAGGGGCCGGAAACCGATACGCCAGAGTGGAAAAAGAAGAGAATTGCGGTTCATACGGCCTACGCAAAACCAAAAGCGACACAAACCATTATCGAGGATTCTGGTATCAATATCGAGAACTGGCTGTCGGACAAGGTTTCCAATCGCATTAGTAGAGTTGAGGGAATTGCTTTTGTTAATGGTGGTGGCATAAACACGCCGAGGGGCTTTTTGACCTATCCCAACGGCACGAACTTCGGGCAGGTTGAGCAGATACCGATGCTACACGCAACAAATATCACGGCGGACGGCTTCATCAAGGTCAAGTACAGCCTGATTGAGCAGTATCTTAATCGGGGTACGTGGCTGATGAATAGACTCACCGTGGCAGAAGCTATGTATTTGAAAACAGGGACTGGCGAATATATTTGGAAGCCGGGGCTCGCCGAGGACAGGACCAGCACGATTTTGAGCTTACCGGTACGCATGTCCACCACGATGCCGCTTTCGGGTGTTCCCGGTAAACTGCCCGTGGCGCTTGCCGATTGGAAAGAAGCTTATATGATAGTTGACCGCTTGGGCATCACGGTACAGAGAGATCCATTTACTTTGAAGCCCTTTGTTGAGTTCTATACCCGCAAAAGAGTCGGTGGGGATTTGGCGAATTTTCAGGGTATCAAGCTCGGCAGAATGTCCGTTGCATAATAATGCTTGCCTGCGCGTGAATCGCGTAGGCAGGTTCAATCTTACAGGAGGGATGAGTATGCCAAATTATTTTGATGCGCCATTTGAAATTAAAAGCGTAGAAGAGACAGGCATTTTTCGTGGCTATGCAAGTATTTTCGGTAACAAAGATTCCCACGGGCATATCGTCGTGGCGGGCGCTTTTTCCAGGACGTTGAAAGAAAATGGGAGAAATACGACGGGCGTTGCCATGCTAAAAGGCCATGATACCAGGCGTCCTATCGGAGTTTGGAATGTACTTGAGGAAGATTCCAGGGGGCTAAAAGTTGAAGGCCAACTTATTCTGGAAATCCAAGATGGTCGAGAAACGCATGCCTTAATGAAAGCTGGGGCACTAAAGGGGCTCAGTATAGGATATGATACTCGGATTTATAAGGATGATGCGAAGAAGAAAGTAAGGTATTTACAAGACCTGGATTTATGGGAGATCTCCCCGGTTGTTTTTCCGAGCAACTTGCGAAGCACAATTACTACCGTGAAGGAACTTTCGCAAAATGACACAAAAGCGTTAAGCGATATTTTATCGACCCTTGAACGAGTAAACTTTGAGGTAGCCAATGAAATGTAAAAACTTACGGGGCAATGAAGAGCTGGGTGTTTTACTCGAAAAGGTATCAAAAAGGACTGGCGTGGACACTGGCGGCTTGTGGATTTTGGCGGAGGCTATCCACCAGAGGCTTGATTTCATTGAGACTAACAGGCTAAGGGACGAGCTTGAGACTGAAATAAATAAACTTGTAACTGAGGCAAACAAGTGTCTGTTGCAAATTGAGACAAAAATCCATGAACATGAGGTCAGGGGAGCTCCCGGTGCTATTATTGAAAAGGCGATATACGCAACAGGGTTAACGCCCCAGGGGAAACGGAGCACGCTTCATTAATATAAAGTAACTGGCCGCGGTGAGTTTACACTAATGTTAGTTACTGGCGTCTCTAGCATTTGTGTCCTCCTACGCTGCGGCCGGTTTCAACACAGAATGGCAGGCACAAGTAAGCTGATGTCCTGGAGCTTCTTGATGAATGATACTATATAGGGGCGCTGGAGATAACGCGAAATCAGGGCTATTTTGAGGGCTTAGGTAGGGTTTTTTCTCTTTCTTTCAGATAATCTATCAAGACTTTTGAAATGAGATTGCTTAAAGTCCGGTGCTCTTCCTTTGCTATTTGCTGAAGTTCTTTTTTTATCTCTTCAGCTAATTTGATAT
>SDBV01012224.1_pt1 | contig 11011 bp, 11 predicted proteins | sample 2277081 | NCBI WGS metagenome assembly SDBV01 (sample SAMN10402039, study PRJNA504765) | marine sediment metagenome | isolation source: marine sediment core GS10_PC15, 223 cmbsf | place: Arctic Ocean: Southern Knipovich Ridge | collected 2010
GTTCTTCCTTCACGATTGCTGGGGGTTAAGAAATTTTAAAGTCTCATCATACTCTTTCTTCTTCTTTTCTGTAGCAGTGGGGTAATTACTGGGGATGTCTCCTTTACACTTCACTTTCGTTGCGAGAACGCTCTCTGACAGTCTTTTGCGATACTCTGATACACCTGTTGGGGGATTATGGCTCAGTAGCACCGAAAAGCATACTAAAAGCCAAGGGGAACGATGAACACCCGACCGAAATCGCCAACTTATTCGGCAAGAGACTTGTAATTGCCCAAGAGACAAAGCCCGGAATGAAATTGCGGGTGGACCTTGTTAAGGCGATGACAGGGGAAACGCTAATGACCGGGCGATTTATGCGACAGGATTATTTCACCTTCAGACTGACCCACAAGATGATTTTGATGACAAACAACCTGCCTGTTATAAATGATCAGTCGGATTCAATTTGGGACCGTGTACACCTCATAGAATGGCCAACCAGAATACCACGGGAAAATATAGATTCCCACTTGACCGAGAAGCTCAAAAAGGAATGGCCCGGCATACTTAATTGGATGATAGAGGGGGCCGAAAGATGGGTGTCTAATGGATTCACCCTTACCCCACCGGCAGCAATCAGGAACGCCACCGAACAGTACCGAATCGACAGCGACCCATTAAGCGAATTTATCGACGACTGCCTCGATATGGATGACGAAAAAGCGGTTACTCCATGCAAGGAATTGAGGGCGAGATATGACCAGTGGGCGGCGGAAAACAACATCAAATTTCCAATCGGAAGTCGCAAATTTAACGCAAGCTTCCGAGACCGAGGCAAGAAAATCGCCGTAAAGTGGTTCAGTGGCAAAAACGTTAAGTGCTGGTATGGTATAGGTTTACGAAATCAGGGGTATGTGAGTGAACCGTTTGAACCGCAAAACCCGGTTAACATCTATGAACAGGCCTCGTGTAGGGGTTAATGGAGATATGCGGTTCATTCGGTTCATTCGGTTCAGTTTTAATAGGGAAGTATAAGCAATAGTGGCTTAAAGATTTAGGAGAAAAGCCTGAAAATAATGAATTGGACAACAGCAAGGAGGCCGTCGCGGCGTTATCCGGAATTCGTCAACATTGACTCGATGTAAAGGAAACTCAGGTGCAAGGATGATTGCGGTATCCTGCTTGCCCGAATAGGCAAAACGTTCTTTTTCAAGTGAATAGCGTCGAATAACATTGCAAGGATTGATTGTAACGCCCGATCTCTGTCCGGGTGATACCATAGCACCCCCCTGATTGAGAAGTTAAGGGCGGCGATGAACCGCCCCGACTTCTTAATCGTCTAATGCGTCAACTTGCCGTTTGCGGCTCTGGTTATCTGTTTTGGCGTAGATTGCCGTCGTTGCAGGGTTGCGGTGTCCAGCTTGATCCTGAACGAACCGCAAGTCATGCTCGATGTTGTAGAGCCTTGTCAAATAGGTGTGCCGTAGTATGTGCGGGTGCAACTTGCCGATTCCGGACTGTTCGCCGATACGCTTAATCTTTGTGTAAACCATTCGATAGTGCAGACGTTTGCCATTGTAATTGACAAACAGGGGGGCATTGGGTCCACCCCCCGGTCCATGTATCAGTACCTACCAATCCCCGAACTATCACCCATTTTCAACCAATAGACATACCCCATACATTATGTTTATATCGAGGATGTTAAACAGAGGACGCCCCGGCCTTGAGGGGAAAAAAGCGTAAGGATAAGGCCGGGACGCTTTGCGGACATATCAGTATAGCCAAACCGGGCACGAATAGCAAGCTGTCCCCACCATATATTATATTTCATATCATAAGTTCAAGACACGAAAGGATTATAATGAAAACCAAGCAAAACGCTTTGACTGCCTTTGTCCGCAGGCATTGTGCCAACTGGAGCGTACCGGACAAGTATTGCACCAATATCGACGGCCCATGTTGTATTGCCCAAGGCAAGCGGTGTCGGTACTTCGAGGAAAGCGTATTCAAGATATGCGACCCATCCTATAGGTACGCAACGGAAACGGGCCAATATGAAACCCTTCTGGCTTTGTACTTGAAGATCAATCCGAACCTTCAACAGACCGAACCGGAAAAGATACGGCTTTGCGATTGCGGAACACCGTTGAAACCGAGACGCCGGATATGTGATATTTGCCAGAAAAAGCTACGCCGGGCCACAAGGCGGAAATCGTACCATAAAGCCGCCTCATAGACTGGACAGTTAACCGTTTTTTATGCCCCTTTTTGATACCGTTAAGGCCGTTTTTAAGGGGGGTACTTTGCAGGGCGGCATAATAGTCCGGATTACCCTATTTCGCAAGTTAACTGTACCACAGGCGATGTTTGCAAGGCGTACCAGTGAAAAAACGAGAGTTTTGGCAATGCAGAGAGCATTTTAACGGTGAATTGTAGCTACTAAAAACTTAAAACATTAAAACATTATGCTTGATTTAGACGAATAGAATAGTGTAGAATGGTTGTTGACGAAAGGAAGTAGGATTATGTGTGTCCCCCATGACAATTTAGCCCCTTTTTCTTTTAACCAAGAAAAGGCCATTCAGGCGATAGCGTTTCTGTTAAAACAAACGCCTGAAACAAATCGGTCTGATGAGTATATGCGAGTCTTAAAACTATTATATTTTGCGGACAGGGAAAGCATAAAAGAAACAGGAACACCTATAACGGGCGACCGTTTTGTCGCGCTACCCCACGGGCCAACTCTTAGCCGTTTATATAATCTTGTACGTCAAGAAGCACCGGGTGGTGTTGAATGGGACAAATATATTGAAAAAGATAACTATGTTATTAGACTTATCAATGACCCTGGTAATGGGAAGTTATGCAGATATGAAATTGAATTACTGAGAAGGATTTGGGAGGAAAACCGAGGCTTAGGGGTATGGGATGTCGCAAAGAAATCAGAAACCTTTCAAGAGTTTATAAAGAATAATCCCGGAACATCCTCTAAGCAAATTCCATTGACTGATTTATTAGATGCTCTTGGGCGACAGGATTGGTTTGAGGCTATACTGGAAGATGCACAAGACGACACTGAGTTTGCACGCAGATTTGCGGTGGGCTAATACATGGATTTCACGGAGGGAAGTTGCTTTCTTTTAGACGATAGCGGAGGTAGACACCCGTGGGTGATAATATCTGACCCAGAACAATCCAGCAGCGAAATCGTGATCGTCAATTTTACCACCTATCGGGACAAGGGCTACGAAGATACAAGCTGCATTGTCGAAGCTAATGACCATAACTCGATAAAACACAAGAGTTATGTTAATTATCGTCGCTCACAGATAGTGGATTTACCCAAGCTTGCATTATGGTTTAGTACGGATGAACTTAGACCCCGTGAACCCTTGACACCTGAGTTGTTAGGAAGAATCCGGCTTGGAGCAAGCGAATCTGATTTCCTTGATTTTGACGCTGAGCGAGTTCTGAGTATGCAGCGCTTAATTTGACTGCCTTCTGGTCATCGCATCTTATTCTAAAACACCCGGTGCCGACGATCAATTCGTCAGGGCGTTTCGTCGGAGGATCGCCTTGCGGCAATGTCGGGCTCGGTGCTCCAGGGCGGCAAGTTTACGCGGGCGGCTTGATCATCATCGGCAGTTTGCTTGGATGCCTCCATTAGCTGAACAATGATACCGTGAAGCCACGGCAGGCAGGCGGTTGCACCGACTCCACGAATATCCCAGTCTTGAAGAGCGCCTTCGAGTTCGGCGATTTGCTCGGCAATGGTTTGAAATTCATTGTCCGTCATGGGCAATCATACCCCTTAAATAGCCCTCTCCATCCGGGATTATACCTAATTTGTATCGTTTGGCAATTTTTTTTCCTGTTTTTCTTTGATTGACACGGGCCAAAGGGTATAATAGGTGGGTAAATTCATGGGTTTTTGCTTGGAGGTGAGAAATTATGAAACTCAATGTGCTTGTCCTGTCCTGCCTGATATTGGCAATTCCCTGCGATGCAGAAACAATTGTAGTTGACCCTAATGGTTTTTTTGACTTTACTACCATTCAGGCAGCAATAGACTATTCTTGGAATGGTGATACTGTTGTGGTAAGGTCAGGAACTTATGTCGAGGACATTTACTTTATCGGTCGGGCTATAGAGTTGAGGTCAACTGAGCCTGAAATTCAATCCACTGTGGAGGCAACTATTATCACAGGCAGAATCACTTTTGAATTTGGTGAGGGGAATGACTCTATTGTTAATGGCTTTAGCATCTTGGGTTGGATCCGTTGTAACGAAAGCTCTCCATCTATCAGTAATAACATCATTACAAATAGCGGGATAGGTATTTACGGCAGCCAAAATGCCGAACCTGAGATACTAAACAACACAATTTCTGATTGCGGAATATACTTTTGTCATGGATTAATAGAGGGGAACCACATTAATAACTCAGGTGGGGCAGGATTGTCAAATTGTGGCGGAAGAATTGCAAACAACCTGATAGAGAATAGCAGTGACGGTGGAATAAGCAGCTGCTCAGGTCTTATTGAAAACAATACAATAAGCGGTAATTCAACCAATTATAATGGAGGAGGAGGTTTAACTGACTGTAGTGGCACGGTGAGATATAATACAATTGTAAACAATACGGCTTCGGGGCTAAATGGAGGCGGTCTTTATAATTGTGATGGGGATATTTCGCATAACCTGATTCAAGGTAATTCTGCTAAATATGGGGGCGGACTTAGTGAGTGTGACGGCAATGTTACGAGTAATAAAATTATTGAAAACAATTCCTCTTACGACGGTGGAGGTCTTCATATGTGTCAGGGGACTATCGCGAACAATATAATAAAGGGGAACAGTGCGGGGTCGGGCTACTCTGGAGGCGGCCTTAGTATTTGCAATGGAGACATCTTCAATAATTCCATTGTAGGCAACACTGCAGATAGGGGTTCAGCTGGAGATGCGTTATATGCTAATATATTTAAGAATAATATAATCGCTTTCAACTACGCGTGGGTTGATCATGGAGGCGCATTTACCGGTTCTTATGACGAAGGGTACAACTGTTATTGGGGGAATGTGAACGGGAACTTCTATTTTGATTCACATGGGCAGCCTACTGATTTTGCGATTGACCCTCTCTTTGAGGATTACGTTAACAATGATTTACACCTTAAATCTGAATATGGCAGATGGCATACTGCAACAGAGCAATGGGTCATTGATAGTGTTACAAGCCGCTGCATTGACGCAGGCGATCCGGCAGACGATATTGACAAAGAGCCCAACCCCAACGGCGCAAGAATTAACGTGGGAGCCTATGGCGGTACGATTTATGCCAGCAAGTCTCCAAACGGTGACGGCCCTGAGCCTGAGCCGGAATGCGTGGACCGTCCATCGAAAGACTACAATAATGATTGCAGAGTTGACTTGAGAGATTTCGCAGAGTTTCTATCAGAATGGCTTGCCTGTGGACTCGATATTCAAGAAGCATGTTGGGAATAACCCGAACCCACCACGCTCTTACTTCTCGGCATGGGCGGTTTGATGTTGAGGCGGAAGAGATAACGGCTCGCTGATATACACCGTAACATTTCCAAAAAAGACACAAAGCCCGTAGCTGTGGCAGGGAATTGAAAGAGAGGGCGTCAATCAGAAAAGGCCCCCCAAAGGAGCCGAGAGACGCTTCACTGCAACGCACCGGCCCCTGGCGATGAACACATTTGGGCTATCTACCTCGATTTGGGCACCCATTGGATCGCGTGTTGAACTTGCAGAAATGACAAATCGAACCTTGTGAACGTCTGCGATATGAGCAACAACGACGAACCGATTACTGAAAACCGTTCTGTGTTCTTGTGCGTGATTTCGTATTGCATCAATTTGTTCTTTAGAACATTCCAAGTCAAAACGTATGTCGCCGCCAGAGAATAATCCCATCATCATTGCCTTTGGTGCATCATAGAACCGCACTATATACTTGCCACCTAATACATCTATGTCTTCGACATCACACGTAAACGCGATGGGCCTGCCGTTGGGGCGTACAAGTGATTCTTTAACATCGATAGTCCACATTTTTTGAAATAGTGGAATACCGTCACTGATTGATTCTTGCCAGTCCGTCACGGCATTGTGTAGTGCTGCAAATTCCTCGATTTCATGCCTTGCCTGTTTCTTGTCTCGTTCATCCTCCACCTTTGCCTGCTTGGTCTTCTTTTCGCAGCCAAGAACGCAAAAAGACAAGAAGATGATAAGAGTAACCTTCGTCATAACAACTTCTCCCTACTTATGTCTCAGTCACAATAGCCTTCCATGCGGGATTATACCCCACCCCACAGGTCGGGTCAATTCAAGATCGTCGATTGTGGGCGAAAAAAACTTGAGACAAATCTTGTTTTTCCCTTGCAATTCAGGTGGATTGTGAGATAATGCCAGTATGAAATACACAGCATCAAGTCGATGTATCAACTCAAACACAATGGCCGGGGCATCCGTCTCAGTAATGACCGGTGCGCTGCTGTGTAGCGTCATTAAACCCCGGCCACCTATTTATTGAAGGAACATATTATGAAAATCTACAAACCAAAAAACAGTAAAGGAAAGACCCGCTCCAAGTGGTACATAACATTCTACCACCTCGACAAACGCCGCAGGGTGGCAGTATCGACCAACAGGACCGCAACCGAGAAGATCGCAACCGCCGTAGATGGTATGCTGGCCTGCAATGGTAGCTTGACCCCTGAATTACAGGTGTTTGTTTCAACGATGAATCCGAAGCTGCGCGACAAGCTGTTAGACTTCGGCGTCATCACTAAAGATCAGGTGCCGACAGTATCAATCCACGCAGGTAAGACGCTGGCAGGCCACGTTAAGGATTTCAGCGACTCTTTACGGGCAAAGGGTAACAAAGCATCGAACATAACCTATGTGGAGAGAGCGCTTAGCAGAATATTTGCCCGGTGTGGATTTGATTCGATAACGGACATCGACGCCAACACGTTCTATACAACCCTTGCCGATATGCGGGGGGATAACTTCGGAGAACGCAGCTTTAATCGTTGCCTGAAAAGCGCCAAGCAAATGACACGATGGCTCGTACGAGAAAATCGGGCCGACTCCGATCCCCTGAAATATCTATCCTGCATCACACAGACAGAAAAACGCCGACAACGTAGAGCCTTGACCCTGGACGAACAAAGACGGCTGATCGAAGCCACCGCCAAAGGCAAGAGGAGGCATCACAACATAGACGGACCTGCCAGAGCCCTACTGTACCGCACGGCATTACAGACGGGCCTACGGGCCAACGAACTGCGAAACTTGACCGTAGGGGGGTTTGACTTTGACGCCCGCACAGCAACGCTTGAGAGTGCCTTTACAAAGAACAAGAGACTTGCGGTCCAGCCGTTGACAAAATCACTGGCAGCAGACCTGCAAGCGTTCGTATCGAGCAAGCTACCGACAACAAAGGTCTTTACCGTGTCGCGCAATACCGCCGAAATGATACAGATCGACCTTAAAGCCGCCGAGATTGAATACAAGACCGACGAAGGGCAAGCCGACTTTCATTCGTTGCGCCATAGCTTCATCACGAACCTTGCAAGGGCAGGCGTACACCCATCCGACGCAATGGTACTTGCAAGACATTCGACCATCACCTTGACAATGAATTTTTACACGCACACACACAGAGAATCTTTGCAGGGCATTATTGACGCACAACCAGACCTTACAAAAAAAGTGCCCAAAAAGTGCCCAAAGAGTGCCCGACAGTGGACGGCTACGGACAGACACGGACAGGGAAACAACGATAACAAGCCAAAAACGGCGATTGCAGGATAATATAAGGGGCTTCAATTTGACTATAAGGCAAGACATGATCGACGCCGCCGCCAGGGCCAAGAGTCAACTGACTGACTCGACCGACCTTGTGGTGGAATTCACCGCAGGCCGGATCAATCCAGACGGCGGATTCAGGGGCAGAACGCCCAAAAGCGATCTGTATTACACGGTCTTCGGGATCGAATCGCTGATCGCCTTAGGCGCCCGCGTAAACCGCGACCGGGTCCTGGCCTATCTCGACCGATTCGCAGACGGCAGATCCCTCGATCTGGTCCACCTTGCATGTCTGGCGCGATGCCGCGCGAACCTGCGCCCACCCGAACACGCCGAGCATAAACTCGACGAAAGAATCGCTCATCGCCTGGAATTTCATCGCTGTGCAGACGGCGGCTACAGCAATTCGATGGGCGCGAAATCCGGCACTGCATACGCATGTTTCCTCGTGCTGGGGGCCTATCAGGACCTCAATCTCGAGATACCCAATCCAGCCGGCCTGATCGAGTGCATCCTTTCCCTGCAAAGGCCGGATGGCTCCTTTGCAAACGACGCGACCATACAGACCGGCTCCACACCAGCCACCGCTGCCGCCGTTACCACGCTCCATTATCTGAATTGCCCGCCGCCGGCGCCTTCGGTGCAGTGGCTGCTGGCCCGCAGTCGTGCCACCGGCGGATTCCTCGCCGCGCCCGTCGCGCCCATCCCCGACCTGCTCTCCACGGCAACTGCGATACATGCTCTGTCGCTTGCGCAAACCCCGCTGGACGACATCAAACAGCCGACCCTGGAGTTTATTGACAGCCTCTGGAGCACCGATGGCGCCTTTGCCGGCAACTGGCTTGACGAGACGCTCGACTGTGAGTATACCTATTACGGACTCCTGGCACTTGGCCATCTCAATGGTGACTAATGGATATTGACCAAAGGCCCCTTGGCGAAAGGCTTAACGACCTGAAGAGCCGTCTGGTGAATTCGCGCGGCGAATCCGCCCACTGGAGAGGCCGACTTTCAAGCAGCCCCCTCTCTACCGCAACCGCCGTCTTTGCCCTTTCAAGCGTCGATCCCGCCCAACATCGATCTCTCATCGCAAATGGTCTCGACTGGCTCGTGCAGAATCAGAACCCCGACGGCGGATGGGGCGACACAATCCGCAGTCAAAGCAATATCAGCACAACCATGCTGTGCTGGGCGGCCTTTACCGCGGCAAGCAAAACGCAAACGTACGACAGCGCAATATCACGCGCAGAAGTTTGGCTTGCAAAGCGAGCGGGCGCTCTTGAAACCGACGCGCTCGTCGAAGCGATCTATGAAAGCTACGGCGCCGACCGTACATTTTCAGTCCCCATCCTGACGATGTGCGCCATCGCCGGACGCCTGGGCGCCAATCCTTGGGCGTATGTAAAGCCCCTGCCCTTCGAACTGGCCGCCTTGCCGCATCAAATATTCAAGTGGCTCAATCTCAATGTCGTAAGTTACGCGCTGCCCGCGCTCATTGCGATCGGCCAGGCAAACTTCCATAATAATCCCCCCGCCAACGGCCTGACAAGATTCATTCGCCGGTTGACAAAGAACAAAACCCTGCGAATCCTGCAAAACATTCAGCCGCAAAATGGCGGCTTCCTCGAAGCTACGCCTCTGACGAGCTTTGTCGTGATGACTCTGGCGGCCGCCGACCAAAAAAACAGCACCGTTGTCTCAAAGGGCATCGATTTCCTTGTCAAATCCGTCAGGTCCGACGGAAGCTGGCCCATCGACACGGATCTTGCGACATGGCTGACGACCTTATCGGTAAACGCCCTCGCTCAGGCGCCAGATTACAAAACGCTGCTTTCCCACAAAAACCGCTCACAACTTCTAATCTGGCTGTTAGGTCAGCAGTATCAGGCCCAGCACCCTTATACCCATGCCGCACCCGGCGGCTGGGCGTGGACCGATCTGGCAGGCGCCGTCCCCGACGCCGATGACACGGCGGGCGCTCTCATCGCGATCCACAATCTCACCGGTCCCGCCGACGACGTAACCGGCCAGGCCTTTGCCGGCGTCAAATGGCTGCTTGACATCCAAAACCGCAACGGCGGTATCCCAACCTTCTGCAAAGGCTGGGGCAAGCTGCCCTTCGACCGAAGCGCCCCCGATCTGACCGCCCACACGGTGGCCGCCTGGAGCCTGTGGCTTGACCAGTTGCCCCCCCCCGCAAGAAAACGCACCGAAAAAGCAATACGACGAGCGGTCGTTTTCCTTAAACAAAATCAATCGCCCGAGGGCACCTGGATACCGCTGTGGTTCGGAAATGAGTCAAACCCGCGCAAGGAAAACCCCGTCTACGGTACGGCACGTGTGCTCCTGGGACTAAACCGCCTTACAATGGAGTTTCTTGGCGGCGCCGAAGCAAACATGGCTGCGGCCGTCCGCTGGCTGCTTGATATTCATGCCGATGACGGCTCATGGGGGGGCGGGCGCCTTGCACCGTCGATCGAGGAGACCGCCCTTGCAGCAGATGCCCTCGCGGCCCTGCTGCTTCGCACAAGACAGGACCAGAAATTCTCAAAGGCCCTGAACCTGCCCATTGAGCAGATGCGGCAAGCCATCTGTCGGGCGGCCGCATGGCTGACCGAACATGTGGACAATCCCCAACACATCCCTTCGGCGCCTATCGGCCTGTACTTCGCCAGACTCTGGTATTTCGAAGAACTTTATCCGCTGATCTTCACCGTCTCAGCCCTGCAGAAAGTCCAAAACCTCCTTGCTCTCGGATAAAAGCCGCCGGTGCTCTTCAAATAGAATTCAAGAATGATTGAGCAGATACCAAATAGCTGTTTATCCTTGCAATCTGTATGGTTTCCTGCTATTGTAGTTGTATTGTAATATTGGAAAGGACAGGATGATGCAAAAATTGAGGTTAGCTTTGCTTTGCGGCGGCCTTTGCCTTCTGCTTGCCCCATCGAATTCCTACGCGTATTCACCTCAAGTTGGCCGGCCGCACCCGGATTTCACCTTGCCCCGCATCGATAATCGACAACCCGTATCACTCTCACAGTTTCGAGGCCGAAAAGTCCTGCTCGTGCACTTTGCATCATGGTGAAGCGGTTGTCGCCGGGCCGTGCCGGTCTGGAACCAGAAGACCAAACAATGGGTCGAACAGGGCAAGCTCGTGGTCATCGCAATCGCACAGGAGCATCATGCG
>SDBV01012225.1_pt1 | contig 11011 bp, 7 predicted proteins | sample 2277081 | NCBI WGS metagenome assembly SDBV01 (sample SAMN10402039, study PRJNA504765) | marine sediment metagenome | isolation source: marine sediment core GS10_PC15, 223 cmbsf | place: Arctic Ocean: Southern Knipovich Ridge | collected 2010
AACACTGCTTGCGAGCAAGCAGTGCCACCCAGTTTTTGACAAACAGATCTTGCACATCCGAACAGGCGAACGGCATCACTAAGAGCATGCTTCCGAAGACGGACCCATGGCACCCACCCATCAAATCCCACCGGCCACCACTAGTAGATTGAAAAACCTCGAAGAATCTCGAAGAACTTCGAAAAGAATTGAATTCCGTCGAAGGCCAGAGACGGGCCAGCAAAGAAAACGCAAAGATATTGAAGAAAATCGAAGGCCGGCTAGCGATAAAAATCTTTATTTGGAGACTGTGAGATTTTGGGTGTCTTTGGCGAAAACGGCTGAGCGATTTCGGCGGCGGCTAATCGAGAGCCTTAAATTCACGCAACGTCAACGGCTGCTGCGGGCACTTGTCGCCCTTAATGTAGGTCTCCGCCCGGGCCTGGGCATCATCCATGGCAGACTGAATCACGCCTACGAATTCTCTGGTGTCCGACTTGGACAGATTCGGCGGCGCGTAAAAGGGTTTTCCGACAACGTACCAGACACGGGTGAACAAAAGTGGGATGTCAATTTTCATATCACCTGGTCCAAGGGACACAAGTGCCTTCGAGGCGATGCCGCACGGAATGATAGGGCTCTGGGATTGCGAGGCAACCCAGGAGACTCCGGGCGAGACGACTGTCCGCCGCGGGCCGACCGGGCCATCGAGAGGAATACCAATGTGCTTGCTTTGCAGTATCCGCAGCATCTCACGCATCGCCGACCTACCGCCTCGATTCTTCCCACCATGGTCGGTAGAGCCACGAATCGTCTGACCTCCAAGAAGCTGGTAGATTTCATCAATTAGCGTTCCATCTGTGCTTTGGGAGATCAAGGGCACTATCTGGGTGCTGTGGGTGTAGGCGGGAAGCAGAAGACTTTCATGCCAAAAGGTGTAGATGGCCGGGGCCTTCATCCGCTGGGGAGCGGCATCAAGATCGTCCAGAACAAACCGGTGCCGTAGCGACCCGCCGATAGTACGGATAACTCCGGCTACAATCCTGGCTGCAATTGACATCAGCTATCTTCCTTTCGGCGGGCTCGGATAACGCAAGTCTACATGCTACACATCTAACGCGCGATAGACAACCCAAGCCGAGGGTATTGTTCCAAAGGCGAATGAGCATTCGGCCATTGGGCCAATGGCAATAGGTTTTGATGAAACCAGGCCGACTTTTGGGTAATAATTGGAGCGTTTTCGCCGATCCATGGTAACATAGTAGGCTAGGAATACTTTGCTGCAAGTCCATCGATCGCCGGATTCCTCCGGCTGGGCGCCGTAAAAAAAGAGGATTATAACGATGTTGCGAAAAAGCGATCATCTCGCTGCTAGTGCATTTGTATGTCTATTTCTGGTTGGGCTTTGCGGTTCGGTTGCGATAGCGGCCTATACGCCCCCGATAGGCATACCGGCACCGGGTTTTGGTATTGATGAATCTCACACCATGTACGCCGGGCAGACATACGTAGCCGGCGGGTTCACCTACCGTGACGCAGGCAACGGGCCATATACGCATTACATCGATAACACGCACGCCAGCGCCACCAACACAAGCAACCCTTACGGCACGGCCGCTATGCCTCGATTGGATATTTACGACGGGAATTCCAAGACACTCCCGGCAGGGTCGGTCGTCGAGATTCACGGCGGTCCTTACGAATATTCCGGCTGGAAGAAGATCATCGTCCAGGGCACTGCTGCAAAGCCCGTTTTCATTCGCGGGTTCGATTCAGTTTCCAGGGTACGCACGCAATCGGCGACGGGGCTGGTACATGACCTTCGTATCGAGGGCTCTTATCTGATCTTCGAGAACCAGGAGTACTACAACGGCCCCTATATCAGAATCTGGGAAAATTCCGACCACATCGCGATCCGTAACTGCGAAGTCCACAATCCTGTGGACGTGTGGAAAAGTTCGGGCGCCGGTATTTCTACACAGGATTACTGCAACGACATCGTCCTCTATAACAATAACATTCACCACATCCAACGCGGCTCGGAGATCGCGCCCATCGACGCCCATGGCGTATCGATAGGATCAGGAAACTATAACTACTGGCTTCTCGAAAACGAGATCCACCATAATAGCGGTGATGCCTTCCAGGCGAGCCACCTTGCCAATCCGGCTCCTCACCATATCTATGTCGGCCGGAACGAATTCCATGACGACCGCGAGAACGGCGTCGATCTCAAGACGATTGACGATGTGGTCATCGCCTGGAACGTCATTTACGGATATGAAACTTCGGCGACATCTTCCGGCGATGCCATCGTCATCGGCTCTAACGGCTATTCCACACAGTTCGGCCCGCTTCGCTCATGGATCCTGTTTAACGAGATACGTGACTCTCAAACCGGGATTCGTATAGAGGGCGCCGAAGACTGCTGGATCATCGGCAACACAATCTACGATATAACCGGCGACGGGGTCTCGTACGACATCGATCCCGATTCCGACAATGTCAACGTCATCGGCAATACGATAACTTCGGTCGGGGGAGATGGAATTCATCACCATTGGCTGTTTGGTGCGACAAATCTCAACGTCGCCAGCAACATCATCTCCGATGTCGGCGGTGATCACATCGAAGTCTCCCTCTCACTGTACACAGCGTTTACTGTCGTCAATAACCTGTTCTACCAGAACGGCAGCAACATTTTGATTGACTGGGGAGATACAAACTACTCCGGCCTGTCGGAAGCTGCGATCAACGCCCTTTCCGGCTGGTCGAGCAACGTCATCGGTAACCCGATGTTCGTCGATGCGGCCACTGATAACTACCAGATTCAAAGCGGCTCGGCGGCGATAGATGTCGCAATTGAGACGACTGCCTACGCAACGTTCCAGAGCCTTTACGGCATCGATATTCGTGTAGATATGGCCGGAGCTTCACGTGCTCAGGGCTTGGGCTGGGATATGGGAGCCTTTGAGTTTCCTGCGCCTACACCTGAGGTTATGGGCAGATACGTTTTCTACAATAACTCCGCATGGGATGGCAACGACCCAGCTGCCAATGCCGCCGACGATGCTGCAATCGCAACGGACAAATCAGCCCTGGTTAACGGCCAGGTTGCAGTGTTTGCAAACTACACGAGTTATTCCAAGGGCATCAACGGTATCATGGTCGATGCGACCCTAACTGGCGGAACTGCCTCAGCGAGCGACTTTACTTTCAAGGTCGGCAACGATTCGACCCCCTCAGGTTGGATTGCCGCCCCGGCTCCTGCGAGCGTAACTATCCGCACGGGCGCGGGAGCGAGCGGTTCGGATCGGATAACGGTTACCTGGGGCATCGACGATATTGTCATTGAGTGGCTTGAGGTTACCTACATCCCGGCATTGGACGTATTTTACTTTGGCAACGCCCCAGGCGAGACGGGCAATTCACTCACGGATGCTGAAGTTACGCCCACCGATGAAATTTACGTCCGCAACAACCCAGCAACGCTGGCTGTCAGTCCGGCTTCGATTTCCCATGCGGGCGACTTTAATCGCGATAAAAAAGTTGGCCCGACCGATCTGGTCATCGGCCGGAACAACGGCACGAATTCTTCGACGGCACTTAAGCTGATTAAGCTGATACTCAACTCGGCTCCGGCAGTCCTTGCCGGGCCTGATGACACGATCACGCTGCCGGCGACAGCTTCACTGGATGGCACGGTCAGCGACGATGGCCTGCCTGACCCGCCGGCTGTCGTTACGACAACCTGGACCAAGTTCACAGGCCCGGGCACGGTTATATTCGGCGACGCCAATGCCGTCGATACGGCCGCATCGTTCTCTACTTATGGCACGTACGTACTTCGTCTGACCGCTGATGATACCGACGAGACGACCTATGACGATGTTACGATTACCGTTAACGCCGCACCCGGCACGAATTTCCCGCCGACGGTCCTTGCAGGGCCTGATCAGGCCATTACCCTCCCGGCCGATGCTGTACTGGACGGTACGGTAACTGACGACGATCTACCCGCTCCGCCGAATTTAGTGACCACATGGTCGAAGATTTTCGGCTCTGGAACGGTAACGTTCGGTGATTCGGCGGCAGTTGATACCACAGCCGGTTTCTCGGTTGCAGATCTTTACGTTCTTCGTCTGACGGCCGACGATGGTGATCTGACGGCCTACGATGAGCTATCGATCACGGTCAGTGCCGACCCCTCCGGCACGGGTGCATTCGTTGAATCCGGCGGAACGGTCGTGATGGAGGCTGAGAATTACCACGACAACGACACCGGCAATAGTAATGGGTGGTGGACCCAGGAAAGTATCTATACCGTCTATGCAGGCACCGGGTATGTGGTTGCACCTTCCAACACTGAGGGTAACGAAACCTGGGCTGATGGCGGAGCGGAGCTTGATTACGCGATCAATATCACTAATGCCGATACCTATCGGGTCTACATGCGTCGTTACCATCTGAATCCTGGTGGCGGGAACAACTCCTGTGTCATCGGCCTGGATGGTTCGGAGATAGTTGAGTTCGACAATTCTCCTCTGACTCAGAATGCGTGGGTCTGGACGACTCATAACGCCCAGGTCTTCTTGTCGGCTGGCTCGCATACGTTCCATATCCGTCGCAAGGAGTCGGGTTACAGAATCGACCGGATCGTTATTACGACCGATACCAGTTGGTCGCCGACTGGCTTAGGCCCGCCCGAAAGTGCCAGAGAGTAAAGCCCGCTATCCAATAACAACTAACTGATGTAACTTCAGCCCTGGGGACTACGGTGTCCTCGGGGCTTTTTATGTTGGCGGAAACTACGGGGGGGTTGATCTCGACTCGCTGCACCTGCTGAACTACGGCCGGGAGCTATTCATCTGTCGATTGTGCTAACAGCTTCGGTTACCGCACGAAACTGTTCGACCTGAAGTGGGTCAATGTAGCCAAAGTGATCTGTTATCAGTGGGTCTGCCTTTACACCTTTTGGAGGGCTGACAAAGCCTCGCGAACCAACGCCGAAGGTTAACGCGCCTCCTGCGGCGATGACGTCCTTTGCGTAGTCGATAAGTTCGGCCGTGTCGAACCGGCATCCACTGCTTGCCCAGCGGTTGCCGAGATGGGTCCACGCATGCCACTGTACTCCGTCTTTAAACCTGCCTTCATCCGGCTTGTAAGTCAGGTCATTGGTTTCACCGGCGAGATAGTCATTTTGATCGGTATAGCGATACCACTTATCGTCGCCGGGGTTAAACGCAATAGCAGCATCGGGATTGCCTGCCCGAAGAGCATCGGCAATTTTCCCAAACCATTTCTCTCGATCCTTAGCGTGCTTGATTTCGTCTATCCAAGCCCCGTCAATCCACCAGCCAGAGACCTTCTTGCCGTAACGGAGCGAGTATTCTCTGTATACGGCCGCGATGTTGTCGAAGAGTCTATCACTCATTTCAGCTGGCCAACCACCCATGCGTTTGGCGATCTCCGGATCTACCATGTTGCAGTATGAGCGACGGTCGAGCCGGAGGGTAACGTAGAGCATCATGCGGATGCCCCGCTTGGCCAAGGCATCGTAAAGTTCCATGGGCACGTCGCGCTGGGGAGTGTATTTGCTGTGGCCCAGGATTTCATCGTAGGTCATGTTCGGGGCCAACAGCAACCAGGGCTGATGCTGAATGGTTAGCATGAACCACTTCGCTCCAACCTGTGAGGCCTGTTCGGCAATTTTTTCTACCTGGAAATCATTGGCTACTTTTTCCACATCCTCAATCTTCCATGCGCAGTAGGTGGTAGCCAGGCCGATCTTGCCCTCGTACATCCATTGGGTTCGCTCGGAAGCGAGGTCGCTCTTGACGCTTTCGTTTTCCGCCTGAACCGCCGCCAGGACCGAAAGCACGATCACCCCAGCCAATATTGATACAGCCGACTTGTTGAAAGTGCTGAAATTCATCGGTCCCTTCCTTTGTAAAGACGCAGTATCACCCAAAAACGCTGCTGTCGACATGGGGTCTTCCTGTTTCGGAAGATGAACACGCCCGACAGGACTCGAACCTGTAACCTGCGGTTTAGAAGACCGCTGCTCTATCCGGTTGAGCTACGGGCGCTTGTTGTTGCTAAATAAAGCCGTGTGGAAATTTACGGGAGGGGCAAAAAAGCTTGCTACGCCCGTTGCCACGCCTGCCAATCAAATTCATCGAATCAACCTGAATGAATCTATCTGCGCACTCGCATTTGGTCAAGCCCATCCGCCGGATAAGGTTGAAATTGGTTTTGGCATCACTGGTGGGATTGAGCTCGCCAGGTGGAACGGAATCAAACTTACAAACAATAAGTTGGCAGTCCCCAAGCAATGGCGGATGTGGAAACAACTCCAGGCCTGTAGTATAATAATGATCGCATCGATTGCACTCGAGGCGGAACACGTCAATCCGGTTATTACCGCGGTAGTTTGGGAGCACAGATATTTAACTCGGGCTCGTAGGCTTTCAATTGAAGGAAAGTACCTTGGAGATAATTGACTCTCATATTCATCCGCCATTAAGCGACGGCAGCAACTATAATTGGTTCCCTGAGAGCCTGGCGATAACTTCGCCAAGTGAATTTGTCAGCTATCTCAAGGAAGCAGGGATAACAAAATGCTGCGGAGCGGTTATAGCCCAGCCAAAAGGGAATGACTACTCGGCCAACATCGCCAGGATGAACCAGTCTGCCCTTGAATTCGGCCATAAGGCAGGCGACTACTATATGCCCGGTTTTCAGCTGGACCTGACCGATCCGGATAAGGCATGTTCTGACTTGGATTATTACTATCACAAAGAAGGCGTTCGCTGGATTGGTGAGATGTTCATGCAGTCACTAAATCAAAACGCCCTGATTTCAGCAGGAGCTTTCGAAGTTTATGACCTGACCCAAAGCCTGGGCATCCCGGTAAGTATTCACAACAGCCGGATGAATATTATCAGCCAAATATGCAATGGGTTTCCGCGCCTCAATGTGGTTCTGTCTCACGTGGAAATGAGTCAGGGAGATTTAATGGCCTGGCTGGATTTTGTACGCCAGCTTAATAATCTATATATTGATCCAGCACCCAACATTACCAGCCGGTTTGGCCTGATTAAAAAAGTGGTAAGCGAAGTCGGTGCCCACAAGGTTGTATTCGGCAGCGGTTTTCCAATTCGATGCCCCAAAACCGCGGTGGCCAGTTACCTGGGCTCCGGACTCAATGACCTGCAACTTGAATCGGTTTTGAGCCTCAACTTCAAGCAATTGACCGGGTAGAATTAGAGCGGTTTAAGTAATGATTGTCGTAGCAGTGCGTAGCGAGATGTCTTGGCCCGAGGACGGCGAAACAGGCATAGCCGCAGCTATGTCGATGCAGCCGGACGAAGCGACCAAGGCATCGCAGTAGCGAGGATGCGACAAGAATTGCTTAAATTGCTCTTACTATTCATTTCCTGCTGCTTTTAACCAAACTTTTGGCTCGAATTTCAACTCACTGAAGACACCGCCGGGGTATTTGTAAAAAAAACGCACAAAATAGCTCTAAAAGCAAAATCTTTAATCTGAAAAACCCGAGTCAATAATACCTTAAAAGAGAAGATCATATCTAAACAGACTAAAGAGGATTTAAAGCAGGCCAAAAACAAAGCAAATAAGAAGGCGGAATCCTACATGCCGGTTTAGTGCTAAATCCAAATCAGCTAATGCAAAGTTGTCCTTATAATCAGAGTATAGTGCTCGATTCGCCCCAATCCAAAACCGCTTGACGCATTCCATTTCTGTGGTACTCTTTACTCAGGTCACTTTATCAGGGTCGTTGTCAACTTGATGCAATCCATGCAGTAGCAGTACCTTTTTAGTATCGGTGACCTGGTATTGGTTCGCAGTATCTTTTAATTCACTCGGGGCGTCGCAAGGAAAGGTTCCTGCGCGCCTGCTTGGCCGATTAATTGTTCTGCGGGCACTTCTTTCATTAGCTGTTGTAGTACGGCCTCGGGCCAGGGAGTTATGACGGGCTATGAAGTATTCTTTAGCTGATCTGTTATTATCCGTTTTGCAACGTCGCGGTTGCCGTTCAGGCCAGTCGGTCAATTCTCTTGTATCAGCGCAATATCGTTTTGCGATCAATACGTTTCATATCGGTGAAACCACAATTGGTTTATCAAACTTACGGACCATGTCCACTTTCAAAGGAATCTGCCCATGAACTCTCTAGGTAAAAAACTCACGATGTTAGCGATCATTGTTGCTATGGCAGGGACTGCTGTCTTTGCAGCGACGTACACGATCGATTCCAATCAGGCAGTGCCGTTACCTGAGAAGGCCAAGTACAATATTTTCGTCAATAACCGCCCTGACGATGGTGAGACGGTCTTCCAGGATCCGCCGGTATTCACCTGGACCTATGAGCCTGATCCGGCGACGATGGCGTGGCAGGTCTACTACACACCGGATTCTCCCATGCGTAAGTTCCGCTTCCAGATATCTTCAGACAGCGGCTTCAGCACTTTGCTGGTTGATAAGGTTACCGTGTGCAACAATTACAACTTCCTTGCGCCTCTGAACGTCGCTCAGGCATGGTGGCGGATAGGATACCTGGACCCCAATGATGAGAACATAGTCCAGGAATGGTCTGCTGTCCGGACTTTCTACATCGCCGGCAGCCACACAGACTGGGACCGGTCGAGCCTGGCCTCGGCGAGCTATCTTGCCTCCAAGGCCAACCACCCCAGAATGATCTATAATTCATCTAACCTGCCGGCGATTCGCAGCTGGATAGCCGGCGATACCCGCGCTACTGCGCGGCTGAACCAGATCAAGAGCTGGGCCGATACAGCCCTTGCCGCGTCCTGGTGGACAAGTCCCGGGCCGTCACATAACAATAGCGAATTCCAATTGATCCGCCGAGTTGCCCTGGCTTGGTTGCTTACCAACGATACGAAATACCTTGATAGCGGCCAGACGGTCCAGACGCTGGTGGATTTGGCACAGGTTTATCTAAATGACGTTCACGACCGCAAGGACGATACTGACGGGCATTCGATTCGCTCTTTGGCGTTTGCCTTCGACTGGCTTTATAACCAGATGACCCCCTCCCAGCGTAACGTGGTTATCAACGCTCTTGACCGCCACGCCGACTGGATCGTCAACTACCGCATCTTCCGCACGCCAGATGGTGGATCGAGTCTGTTAACTACGCTGATTAATAACCCGGGTATGGCCATCGTGCCGACGGAAGTGAGTGCCAGGTCGAGCTGGCAGGTAGGCGGCAGCCACCAACAGGATAACTTCAACATGGCGATGTACGCCGCCCTGGCTGCCTATGAGCACGGTGATAACCTTCGTGAACTGCTCGATCTGGGCATGAACAGCGTCATTGGCCAGCCTTATTTCATGGGTAGTGAGGAAGGCTATAACGCTGGCGGCACGTATTCTGCCGGCAACTTCCTGAAGTACCTCGATATGTCCATCGTTGCCGATACGGTTTTTCCTGAAATGAACTTAGCACAAAACCCTCATTTTGATATTGCAGACTGGTTAGGTTGGTTTTCTCCGGTAGATCTTGAGCAATCGTACTTTGGGGACACTGTCTGGCGATGGACGGGCTTCTCGGCAGGTTGGACCTGGGGTGAGGCTGCGGGATTATTTACAGGTAACGGCATTGCATACAATCACTGGCTGAACGAAAATGGTGGATCCATCACCAACCGGAACCAGAACGATTACCTGTACTCTGACATAGTTCTTCCCTGGCTTTATTCCGTTCCAACTACTGCTTCTGAAACATCCCATGGCGCGGTATTCCCTTCAGAAGGCTGGGCGATGGGCAACTCGATCGCGCCAAGTTCGGCAAACGCTATCGATGGTGCAGGCTTTGTCTTCAAATGTACACCGCGACTGAATCGTGAGCACGCGGACTTCTGTGACCTGTCGTTCCAGTTGTGGTCTTATGGCGAGCATATCACCCGAACCGGCCACAACAAGGACAACAACACTGCCTATGGCACGAACAGCATCGCCCACAACACCCTGCTGATTGACGGGCTTGGTCAGAATCAGATTCTCGAGGAAAGCCACTGGCGCACCGGCGGCGGGCAGGAATACTTCGGCGAGATCATCGCCTATGATGAGGGGAATGATTACGTCTACGTCTGCGGTGATGCGACTAACTCCTATCCGCAGCAGACATTCAATTTCCTGAGAAAGCACTCCTACCCGATCTTCCTGACCCAGGATGCCGGGCACCTTCAAAAGATGCGAAGGCACTTCCTGTTCGTACGAGACAAATACTTCGTTATCTTCGATGAGTGCGAGGCAACGGTGGCATCGAAGTTCACGTGGCTGTATCACGTGGTCGATCCGACCTGGACCTGGTCGGATACCTCCAAGCCAAAGTTCATGTACGAGGTCGGCAACGTGGATGTCTATCTAGAGCAGATTGGCGATCCGACTGCTCTGCAGATTGATACGTGGCTCGAGAGCGATGCTTCACATAGTAACCCGATCACAGGCGAGGTCTTCGCCGATGGTTTCGCAACTGATCCCGCAACGATCATACCGAATGCGCCGCGTAAGCTGTGGATATCTAACAAGAACCTGGCTACGACGCACACATTCCTGACGGTTATTTACCCTGTAGATAATGGCGGGGCCGCTCCGACCATTACGCGTATCAATGACCTGACGGTCCAGGTCTCAGACGGAACGAACACTGATATCATCACGTTTGATCCGGCCCAGGCTTCTGGTGCTACGATCTACGTCGACATCGCCGACCTTGGCGGGGGGATAGGCAACATAGCTCCCAACGTCGATGCAGGCGCCGATCAGACCATTACGCTTCCGACCGATACGGTTAGCCTCGATGGAACCGTTACCGATGACGGCCTGCCTGATCCGCCTGCCTCTGTGACCACTGCATGGTCGAAGATGTCAGGGCCTGGTACGGTTACCTTCGGCAGTTCGACGTCGATTGATACCACAGCTGACTTCTCGGTGGCTGGGACGTATCTTTTGCGTCTGACGGCGGACGATAACGACAAGACTT
>SDBV01012226.1_pt1 | contig 11011 bp, 16 predicted proteins | sample 2277081 | NCBI WGS metagenome assembly SDBV01 (sample SAMN10402039, study PRJNA504765) | marine sediment metagenome | isolation source: marine sediment core GS10_PC15, 223 cmbsf | place: Arctic Ocean: Southern Knipovich Ridge | collected 2010
AAAGAACAGGTCTCCAAAAAGCATTATCAACAACAACTTGCAGTTGAACGCTTGAATCTAGAAAAACAAGCACTTGAAAAACGTATCATCGAATGGCAAAAGCATATTGAACAATACGATACTGAAATAGTACATATAGATAAAAAACTCAATATCATTGTTAAAAATATTGGCGATCAATTCGATCTCAATACATTACCACAAAAAGAAGAACAATTTGAAAAACGGAAAAATACCTATCAACATTTTGCGGCATTAGGTAACTTACTTGCACGAGAACTAAAAAGTTTAGAACAAAAAGAACAGTTGGTACATGGTGACGACCCAAGCTGTCCATTATGTGAACAAAACCTTTCAGCTTCTCGTAAACGATTTTTAAAATCCAAATTTGTACAAAAAAAAGAACATGTTACTCACTGCTTGAAACGATTACATAGCATTGTACCAAAACTTAAACAAATATTGGTTGATCAACACAATCAGATAACTAAAACAAAAGAAGCACTGGAATTAAAAAAAACACAAACCGACATTGGTACGCAAAAACAAGAATTAACAAACGAATGCACAAAACACCAAACAACATTAAGAACAATTACACAAAAAATTAGAGATGAACAAAAAACTATTGCTGAATCTACACAAATAAATATTGTGGCGCAGGATAAAACATATCAGCAGTATACACAACGCATTAGACAATTAGAAAAAGACCTTAAAAACAATGCATATAATGCAACGCACTACCAAGAAGCACTCAAGCAACTTAAAGATATTGAAACTAAACTAGAACAACGAGAAGCTATTCTAAAAGAACTTGCGTTACAGGATGAACGAAAAAAACGTATTCATGAACAATGTAAACTTTTAAAAGAAAATAAAAAAAGAAAAAAAATACTCATAAATGAGCAAGCACAGTTTCAAAAACTTACAAAAGAAATACAACAGTTACAAAAAGAAGAACAACGCATCGAACAAGAACAAAAAAATATTACTCGCCAAAAAGAACAGCTATTGCAGGAAAAAGGAAGTTTAGAAACACAACAAGAAAAATTACAAGAACTTGAAAAAGAATATAATGAACAAAAGAAAAAAATAACACAGCTCAATACAGTAATCGAAGATTATCAAACCATTGCAATGGCAACGGGCAAAGACGGTATTCAAGCATTGTTAATTGAAGATACAATCCCAGAAATAGAACAAGAAGCTAATAACTTACTCTCAAAGTTAACCAACAATCAATCACAAATATTTATCGAATCATTGCGCGATCTAAAAAAAGGCGGCACCAAAGAAACACTCGATATCAAAATTTCTGATTCTATAGGCATCCGACCGTACGAATTATTCTCTGGTGGTGAAGCATTTCGTATTGATTTTGCATTACGTATCGCCATTTCAAAATTGTTGGCACGCCGTGCAGGTACTGCCTTACAAACGCTTATCATTGATGAAGGCTTTGGCTCACAAGATGAAGAAGGGTTACAACATATTATGGATGCCATCTATAAAATACAAGATGATTTTTCAAAAATTATTGTTGTTTCTCATTTATCTACCATGAAAGATCAATTTCCAGTTCATTTTTTTGTTGAAAAGAAAGTTAATGGTAGTCAGGTACAGGTTATAGAACAAGGATAATGTAAAAGAACTTTACCTTGTTATTTAATTTACTCGGTAGTCGAATTTTCAGTTTCTTCGACTTTTTCAACTTTTTCAAAACTTTCTGCTCGAGCCAATAGATATTTTTGAAGGTTAACTATTTGAACTTTGCATAGATTTTTTTTAATATCATTATTTACCATCTCAAAACCTTGAATGGCTTTTAAAAGCGTAAACGCTGTATTTATTTCCGATTCTTTCGTCTTTTGTCGGAAATATTTGCTCTGAGTTTTTACTAATTCAAGAATCAAGTCCAAGTTTTTTTTTCTGGTGTATTCTTCTTGTTCCAATAGATGCATACCAGATCTAGCTAGAAACATATCCTCAAGGCCTAATCGCATCATACCATCAATGCCTGTGATAACAAATTCGTTCTTTTCCGTATCAGTATCTGAAATAGCAGAATTCATAACAGCATTATACTTGTCCATAGCATAAGCAGGACTTACTGCCATAAAAATGGTTGCTACAATAGCAAAATAAAAAGATGAATATCTCATCATGAAATATCCTTACGTTGTTGAACATTAAAAACACTTTTTCAGAACACTTAAAAACACTTCTCCCCGTATCTAAGCTACCATTAACTTTCTTTTCAACAAAAAAATGCACTGGGAACTAATCTTTACATGGTAGATAAATGAGAAACAACAATAATTTTTGAAAAATCATCTTGTATTTTAATAGGTGTTACTTCAACGCTGCCAACTTGCTTAATTACTATACAGTGTTTCTATGACATTGTATCACTGACTGACTTTTTATTTTTTCCATTCGCTTAAAATTACTACATTAGATAGTTTTTCTTTCATTTCTTCGATATCACCAAGAGCAAAACAATTGTGACTAACATCAATCTCTTTAAGTTGTTTTAATTTTTTAATTTTTTCGATTGGTAGTTCTTTTAACGCATTACAGGCAAGTTTTAAACGTTCAAGTTGTTTAAATTTTTCAACTTTGTCAGGTAGTTCATTTAAGTTATTGCATGAAAGATCTAACTCTTTAAGTCCTTCTGGAAATTGTTCGAACAATTTTTTGATAATTACAGAAGATACAATCTTTGTTTCACCGGAAAAAATACGTAATTTTTCTAGATCCGGAAAAAGTGATACGACATTTAAATCCGCGAGTACAAATAGCATATCGCTTTTGACTTCACATAATGATGTATCATGTTTGCGCACCACCCATGATATACGGTGTATATCGTTAGGTGAACAGCAGCGATTAACTATTAACAACTCCTTTGTTGCGCTAGAATAATTCCTAATAATATCACATAGACCATCTTTACTGTAGTTATGCAATGATATCGACACAGTCTTTTCATCAAAATCACAAACACCTTTATAACGGGTATCAGATAATATAGGATAGCAACGACATTTATCTTTTAAATAAATATAAAAAGTTTTCGGTTTATCACCATAAGAAATAGCTACACTAGAAACATCCATTGCCTGAGCATGCGCAACAAGTATGCAGAGAAAAGTTGCAAAAATAATATTTTTTGTAGTAGTATGTAACATAACTTTATCCTTTCAATTAATCTAATCTAATCTAATCAATCGGTACCACTTCGTGAACATCCGGCATCTTTTCTTTCAAAGCTTCTTCAACTCCCATTTTTAACGTAAACACAGACATCGGACATCCAACACATGCACCGTGAAACTTGATATAGACAATCCCATCTTGAAATTTAATGAACTCAATATCACCGCCATCCATTTGAATATTGGGACGTATAGTATCAAGTATCGATTCAATTTTTTGAACCGTTTGCTCATCTGTCATACGCTACACCCATTCCAGCTTTGCAATGGTAGCAGTGTCACTTACACGTTTACCTAACGGAATAACACGGGTATAACCACCTGGCCGATCAACATAACGCGGCGCAACTTCGCTAAACAATTTAATTACTGCTTGCTTATTGTATGGTAATAATGCATGAACACGACGACGGGCATTAAAAGTATTACCTTCACGTGCAATAGTAACCACTTTTTCAGCAAGGCGTTGTACTTGTTTAACACGCACTTTTGTAGAAACTAAATGATCGTAGGTAATCAAATGAATAACCTGATTTCGTAATAATGACCTACGATGAGACGATTTTAGATTTAATTTCTTGCGACCATTTTGATGTCTCATAATCAGTAACCTTTAATTTTCTATTGTTCACTTTCCAAAATTGCCTTTATATCTTCTTCCTTGATATTCATACCAAATGAAAGCCCAAATGCTCTCATGCTCTCACGCACTTCATTGAGTGATTTGCGTCCAAAATTTTTAATTTTAAGCGCATTATCTTCAGCAATATTAACAAGATCAATCACTCGATTAATATCAGCATTAATTAAACAATTGTGCGCACGAACTGAAAGTTCAAGCTCATCAATTGGTTTAAGTAGCAATTCGATGGAAACACCTTTCAACCCAAGCTTATCAAGCTTTATAGGTTCATGTTCTTTCTTTTCTTCGGGTGCTTGAGAAATTTCATTAAATGGAATTTCTGCGCTCGTTAAAAAATGCTCTAATTGCGTTCGTAATACCGATACTGCATAATGAAGTACATCTAATGGATTTTCTGATCCATCAGTATGAATACACATTGTAAGCTTATCGTAACCGATTACTTCACCAACACGCGTTTTTTTCACATCAAACATTACCTTGCGTATCGGTGAAAACATCGCATCTAAATAAATACGACCGTCTTCTTGATATTGACTATCAATTGGCCATTTCGCTACTTGATAGCCACGACCAGTTTCAACAAAAAATTCAATATCAAGTTGTCCATCAACTGCTACATGTGCAATAACATGGTCTTGATTAATAAGTTCTAAATGAGAATCAGCTTTAATATCAGCAACAGTTACTTCTTTTTCACCAGAAACGGTAAGTCGCATTTTACCCGGCTTACCTTCTTTATTGCGAATAACAATATCTTTGACATTAAGTAATACATTCATTGCATCTTCAACAACTCCCGATATCAATGAAAATTCATTGTTGATACCTTTAACAATAACCGATGTTACTGCCGCCCCTTCAACTGCACCAAGCAAAATACGACGCAGCGCATTGCCAACCGTCATACCAAAGCCAGACTCAAGTGGTTGCGCAATAAGCTCACCATAGGTCTTACTCAACTTTTTTTTGTCCCAATCTAATCGAGGAATAATTAACGATTTATACTCCTTACCCTTGTCCATTCAACCTCCTGAAAACAAATTTCAGTGTTATACAAAACTATTACTTGGAATACAACTCAACAATTAAATGTTCTTCAATAGGAACTTGGATATCTGAACGTACTGGAAAACGCAATACGCGACCTGTGCGTGTATTTTTATCAAGTTCAAGCCATTCTGGAACCTTAATTCCTATTTTCATTCTTTTATCAATTACATCTTCTACGAATGTCTTTTTCTCAAGTACACGCGGAGCAAGAGTAATTACATCATTAACAAAAACATAATATGAAGGAGAACATACTTTTCTGCCATTTACATGGATATGGCCATGTACAATGATTTGTCGTGCTTGTATACGTGATTTAACCATCTTCAATCGATATACGGTATTATCTAATCGTCGTTCTAGCAAACTTAACAAATTTTCACCAGGCGCACCTTCACGTTTTGAAGCGATAGCAAAAAAACGTCTAAACTGACGTTCACGAACACCATATATACGCTTTACTTTCTGCTTTTCGAATAACTGTCTACCATATTCAGAAAGCTTCTTTTTTCTTTGTGTTTGCTTCTGTGTACGTTCCTGATTTTGTTTGAGTGCTTCCGTTTTTCTTTCCATAGTTCCTTACATACCATTAACAATGATCATACCATTAAAGTGATCGTTCTATTTATACCCAATTATACCCGACGTTTTTTAGGTGGACGACATCCGTTATGTGGCAAAGGAGTAACATCTCTGAGAACTGAGATATTCAAACCAGCCGCTTGAAATCCTCTCACAATAGAGCCTCTACCAGATCCAGGCCCCTGTAAGTTAATTTCAACATTTTTTACCCCCATGATGTGCATTTCTTTTGCAAGATTAGATGCCATCTGCGATGCAGCAAATGGCGTTCCTTTCCGCGATCCTTTATATCCCAGACGCCCAGAACTTGAACGCAATAATACATCACCATTCATTGTAGTTATGGATACCAATGTATTGTTAAAAGACGATTTTATATGAGCAATAACTGAATCAACTTTTCGCTTCAGTTTTTTTGATTTTTTTTTATATGCCATACTAATTATACCTTTAGCTTAATCAACGTTATTCCTTGGTAACCTTACGTTTGATCGAAACCGGATGTTTTTTCGGCCCTTTTCTTGTGCGTGCATTCGTACGAGTACGTTGACCACGAACAGGCAATCCCCTTTTATGGCGATAGCCACGATACGCATCTATTTCCTGTAAACGTCTAATATTCATCGTAATCTCTCTACGCAATTCACCCTCTACTCTATAACTTTTTCTTATTTCTCCCTGAATTGCAGTAACTTCTTCATCAGTTAAATCTTTTACGCGCTTATCAAAACTAATGTTAAGTTTTTGCAAAATATCTCGTGAGGAAGTAAGCCCAATACCAAAAACGTAAGTTAAACCATACTCTATACGTTTTCTGTCGGGTAAATTTGAACCTTCAATTCGACGAACCATATACCACCTTATTTTCTTCTAACTTGTTATCCTTGACGTTGCTTATGTTTAGGATTTTTTTTGCAAAGAACCCTAACAACGCCCTCTCTTTTAATAATTTGACAATCTTTACAAATTTTTTTAACTGATGTACGCACCTTCATGATGCAACTCCTACTATTCTTTGTATCGTAATACAATTCTACCTCGTGTTAAATCGTACGGAGAAAGCTCGAGTGCTACGCGATCCCCAAGCAAAATACGAATATAATACATTCTCATTTTACCTGAAACATGAGCAAGAACCACGTGCCCTCCTTCAATTTCTACACGAAACATTGCATTCGGTAATGTTTCTTTTACAATGCCATCAACGCGAATAACTTCTTCTTTACGCTTCATATATACTATCGCCCTTCCGCGATATTATTATTTCTTGTTAAAATCACTGGTTCCCCATCCGTGATTACAATTGTATCTTCAACATGTGCTGCCAAACTGTTATCAACTGTTTTTACTGTCCATCCATTATCAGCAACGTACACCTCATAGTTACCCATTGTAATCATCGGCTCTATTGCAAGTGTCATACCAGAACGTAAAACGATACCTTTACCCGATTCACCATAATTTAACACTTCAGGTTCTTCATGCATTTGTTTGCCAATTCCATGACCTGCAAAATCACGAACAATACCAAATCCATGTTGCTCAACTTCTTGTTGAATAGCTGCTGAAATATCCGACAAATGATTACCAACACGTGCATTAGAAATACCCTTATCGAGTGCTTTTTGTGCAACATCAATCAACTGTTGTTGTTCAGCAGAAGGAGTTCCTAAAAAAAAGACTCGTGCCATATCAGCACAATAACCCTTCCATGATGCACAAATATCAATTTTTACTAAATATCCCAATTTAAGCATTTTACTTGCTTCAGGTACTCCGTGGACCACTTCATCATTCACAGAAATGCAACACACATGTTTATAACCCATATATCCTTTGGTCTTCGAAACAAGACCTTTATCCTTCAGGCGTCGCTCCAACCACATATCAATTTCTAACGTACTTATGCCTGGTCGCACCAATGAAGTAAGCTCATCAAAAATGTTCATTAACAAACAACCAGCTTGAGCCATTTTGTTAATTGATAATTTATTTTTAATTTGTATCATAATCCTCTATGAGATTACCTGCTTAAATCGTTCAAAAACATTCGATAACGGCTTATCCACATCAACGTCACTCATCTCCTGACCAATAGAACGGTAGAAATCGAGTAAACCTTGTTCATGTTTGTGATACACCGTTAATCGTTCTCGTATGGCATGCGATGAATCATCTGCTCGACGAGCAAGATTATTCGCACAATAATCACAGGTCAGATTATTCTTCGGAGTCAACGATGATCCAGGGGCAAGAGAATAAACGAACTGACAATTCTTATTCTGGCAAATAAAACGATTACACAATCGATTAACTGCTTTGTCATCAGATATAAGAAGCCGTACAACCTGTAATGCAAGGCCTGTGAGTGTTGTTTGTAATAATTCATTAAAAGCACGCGCCTGCACTACAGTACGAGGATAACCATCCAAAATAATAGCAGATACCGTATCTACATGATCAGTAAACCATCCCACAACCATTTGAGTAATAAGTTTACTATCCACTAGTTTACCAGATTTTGTAGCAAAAGCTATTTTTTTTCCTATTTTTGTTTGTTCTGCTATATGCTTTCGGCACAAATTACCAGTTGAAAGCTGAACCCAACCAAGATCGGTCACGCAAAGACGTGATAACGACCCTTTTCCCGCTCCTGGAGGGCCAATCAAAATAAATATTTCCTTGTGCAAGCTCAACGCGCCCCCCTACTCTTAAGCCGACCACTCGTTAAGAATCCTTCATATCGATGCTCGATCAAATAGGATTCAATTTGGGCCGCTGTTTCAAGCGCCACGCCCACCACAATCAGCAATGCAGTACCACTCATTATGCCGCTCAAATAAAATGGCATCCGAATAGCTGCATGAACAATATTAGGAAGTAGTGCAAGAAAGGCAATATAAAATGCACCAACCAGGCCAATACGCGTTAAAATATAATTGAAAAATTCTGCAGTACGTTTTCCAGGTCGAATACCTGGTATAAATCCACCGCCCTTTTTAATATTATCTGCAAGTTCTTCCGGATTAAATACCAATGCAGTATAAAAAAATGAAAAGAAAATAATAAGAACAAAATTAAGTACACCATGCAACAAACCACCTGGAATCAAACTTTCTGAAACAAATTTGAAAATTGGTAACTGCACAGCAAGTAATGATACTGCAAAAACCGGTATATTCAATACAGCATTGGAAAAAATTACCGGCATTATCCCTGCGGTATTAATTTTGAACGGAATATAGGTACTTTGTCCACCATACATCCGCTGCCCAACAATGCGACGGGAATATTGAACCGGAATCTTTCGTTCTCCCTTTTCAAGAAAAACAATACAGGCGGCTATCCCAATCGCTATAGCAAATATCAAAATACCAACAATAGGATCAATGTATCCTTCTTGTATCGCTGCCAATGTTTTAAGAATATCATCTGGAAAACGGGATACAATACCGGCAAAAATGATCATAGAAGCGCCATTTCCTATCCCAAATAAGGAAATTTGCTCACCAAGCCACATGACAAATATTGCACCCACCGTCAACGATAGCATAAACATAATACGGAATGCCCAACCTGGATCAATAACCAATCCATACCGCTGAACAAGTAAACTAAAACCAGCACTTTGAATAAGACTCACACCAACCGCCAAGTATCTAGTATATTGATTAATTATTTTGCGGCCATATTCGCCTTCTTTCATTAATTGTTCAAGTGTTGGTATTGAAAGAGTAAGCATTTGCATCATAATAGATGCGGTAATATAGGGCATTATTCCAAGTGCAAACAACGTACATTGTTTGAGACTTCCACCGGAAAAAAGATCAAGATAAGCAAATAAACCACTTAATCCAGTTTGTTGACCCATTAATTGATGTAACTTATCAATATCAATACCAATTACTGGAATGTGGCTTCCAAAACGATGAATTATTAATATTCCAAGGGTAAACAATAATTTTTTTCGCAACTCAGGAACAAAGAAAATATTGATAAAATTTTTTAGTAAAATCACTCCTTAGCTCTCCTCAATTAATTGCGCTGTACCACCTACCTGATTAATAGCCTTCGTTGCTGACTTACTAAATGCATGAGCAATTACCGTTAATTTTTTATTTAATGAACCATCACCCAAAACTTTAAGCATAACGCGTTTTTTTATTTTTCTTTGTTCACTTTTTTTAATCTTTATAAGACCTCGCTCAATCAACATTTCTATAGTAACTTCATCACCATCATTAAAAACATCATCAAGACGTTTTAAATTGATTGTTGTAAAGTTTTTTTTGAATCGTGCATTAGTAAAACCACGTTTTGGTAATCGACGATATAACGGCATTTGACCACCTTCAAATCCTGGCCTTACTTTACCGCCAGAACGTGCCTTTTGCCCTTTATGACCTCTACCAGACGTACCACCTCTACTTCCCCCGCGACCTCTTCTTTTTTTCTTTTTTCCTGCTGGAGTTAAATTATCTAAGCGTAACATCATGTACCCTTAACCATTTCTTGAATTGTTTTTCCTCTAAGCTTAGCCAAGTGATCAGCTGAACGTAATTTTGCTAACGCATTAAGCGTAGCCTTTGCAGCATTTATACCATTTGTTGATCCGATAGATTTGGTCAGAACATCTTCAACTCCTACTGCATTAAGAACTGAACGTACCGCACCACCGGCAATATTACCAGTACCCTTTGAAGCTGGACGAATAAGAACCTTACTCGCACCATGCTTTCCTTTTGCTTCATAAGGAATTGTTGATCCACGCAATGCGACAGCAATCATTTTCTTGCGAGCTTTACTGGTTGCTTTGCTTATTGCAGAAGAAACCTCACGGCTCTTAGCAAGAGCTATACCAACATTACCTTGTTTATCGCCAGAAACAACAAAGGCCGTAAATGAAAAACGCTTACCACCCTTTGTTACTTTGGTAACACGTCTTACACTGACCACATGATCGACAAATATTTTCTCTCTTGTGATTTCTTTGCTTGTAGCCATAATGCAAACCTAAAAATTAAAATTTTAATCCACCTTCACCTAATCCTTGAGCAAGAGACTTAACCCTACCATGGAAACGAAAACGGCCACGGTCAAAAACAATCGCATTAACACCTTTTTCTTTTGCCTTCTTGGCTAATTCAAGCCCAATTGCATACGCTTTTTCTTTTTTATTACCTTTAAGATCTTTCAACTCAAGCGTAGAACAACTTGCAAGCGTCTGTTGTTTCATATCATCAACAACCTGTACATACATATGTTTAAGACTTCTAAAAACAGTAACACGTGGTACCATTCCCAAACGCTTTAGATTTGATCGCACTCGTTGTGTTCTACGTTTTGCTCGAATTCTATCTTTTTTTCTTATTGCCACGTTTTGTCCTGAAAAACTTTACTTTATGAAACTACTTTTGTTTTACCAGCTTTACGTCTAATTTGCTCTTGAGCAAGCCTAATACCAGTTCCTTTATACGGTTCTGGCTTACGAAGCTACTTAACCTCAATGCAT
>SDBV01012227.1_pt1 | contig 11010 bp, 11 predicted proteins | sample 2277081 | NCBI WGS metagenome assembly SDBV01 (sample SAMN10402039, study PRJNA504765) | marine sediment metagenome | isolation source: marine sediment core GS10_PC15, 223 cmbsf | place: Arctic Ocean: Southern Knipovich Ridge | collected 2010
AAAGATATAAAAAATTATTTATTTAGAAGGAGGTAATAAGCTATAAAATTTGTGGTATAAATTCCCCAGCATAGGTGGGGAATTTATTTTGCAATAATGGGGAATTTGTAGTTGCAGAAAACAATGGCAGAAAAAAATAAACGAAAACATATATGAGACCTGTATAGAGTTCTGCTATATGGCTGAAGAAGGCAAGAAAATATTAAGAAACTATATCCAAATTTAGCAATATTAACACTTAATAAGTTCTGCACCTTTATTTCTAAAAAGCTCTAAAACTTCTTCTATGGTCTTATCCGGAGTAGAAGCACCGGCAGTTAAAGCAATCGTACTATAAGAAAAAAGAGTAGAGGTTATTTCATCTGCTCTTTCTATCCAGAAAGCATTACCGTATTCGTTTGCAATATTGTAAAGTTTTTCTGAGTTACTGCTTTTTTTCCCGCCAATAATAAGCGAAGCATCAGAAAACCTGGAATATTTTTTTATCCATGCCTGCTGTTTTTTTACAGAGGAGCATATAGTATTAAGCTCAACAATATCTTCTACTTTAAGGTTCCTTTTTAATATCTTTACTATTTCTTTGAATTTTGCCTCAGAAATAGTAGTCTGGGCAATAATAACTACTCTTTTATCTGTAGAAAAATTTTCTGCTTCTTCTAAATTTGTAATTAATACTCCCTTATTTGATGCATAGCCCAGATGGCCTATTACTTCCGGGTGATTTGGATTGCCGACAATAACAATTATATAGTCCTTGTCTGCATATTGATTAATTGTTTTATGGATATTCTTTACTCGTGGACATGTTAAGTCTTTATAAGGAATATGGTGTGAGTTCAACCAATTTTCTGTTACCGGTGGAATACCGTGAGCACGGACGATTACAAAATTATTTTCATCTATTTCTTCTTTTTTATTCACTACAGATATTCCCGCATTTTCTAAAGATTGAATTATAACAGGATTATGGATTAATTCACCAAGAGAAACAATATTCTGTTTTTCTTTGGAAATTTCCATGGCCCGCTGAAGTGTACGTGTTACTCCCGAGCAAAAACCCGCATGCTTGTCTATATAAAGTTTAATCATAATTATTCCTGTAAATATAATAGTACGTCCATGTACGATTATTTGTACTAATGTGGTCGCACATCCTGTGCTCCTCTATTTCATAGGGATTTCTTTCGAAATCCCTATGTACAATAAAAATAATATAAAAAAGTGGAAAATAATATAAGAATTAATTAAAAATATATATATAATTATTATTGTTCAGGAATTTCAATTGAGATTCCTAAGAAAATAAGTTCTATTTTAAGGATAATTTGAAATGATACTAGAAATTTTTAAACTGTGGCAGGTAATTGTAATATGCGCGGCTATTATGATAATTCTGCCGATAATTTTTTATGTTTCCTCTTTTGATAACAGGCCTATTAGAATAAAAAAAGTACGAAAATATAGTAAAGTTAAGGACAAAAAAAAGAAAAAAGAAGATAATACAGAATAAAAGGATGAAAAAGCCGAACAGGATGATGTTGATTGAAAGGAAGATGAAAAATAATACTTTAATTTAAATATCATACATATTTGGAGGGTCAATAAGTGAATAAATTAATAAGTGCATTAATACTAATTCTTTTACTTTTTTCATGTGTATCTACAGATGAAAAGGATAATAAGGAAACTACGAGTGAGGTAGAAGTAATTGAAAATCCTACTGAAGTAGAAACTAATGAAGTAGAAACTAATGAAGTAGAAACTAATGAAGTAGAAACTAATGAAGTAGAAACTAATGAAGTAGAAACTAATGAAGTAGAAACTAATGAAGTAGAAACTAATGAAGCTTCAGAACCTGAATCTGCAATTATATTAAAAATGTTGTCTTATCTTGATAACGGATTAAATAAAATATCTGAAGGTTCAATTTCCGAAGGAATTAAACAGCTGGTTTCCGTGCTTGCAGTTAAGGAAAATATTATAGAGCCTTCGGAAGAAGCAGAGGAAATTGCTTTATGGGCAGAAACAAAGCTTGAAAAACTCGGTGCTGCGATTTCCATAGAAGCAGATACTATGTGGATGGATGCAAATATGAGCCAGATAACAGGTAGTACCGTAGAGCTTAGTATTCAGCCAAATATAATTCTTACTATTACTTTAGAAACGGGGAAATCATTAATTTCCAATGCCCCAATTTACTTTGAGTTTGTTCAAGGGGCAGGTACTCTTAATAACTATGTTATTACCAATTCATACGGCCAGGCTGGCTGTAGTATAATTGAATTCCAAAATCCGGCGGAGGAAAATATTGTTCGCGCGTATCTTGAGTACCGTGTAGATAGTTATACATATAATTTTAATTCTGCAGTACGTGATTTTGTATATGTACCGCCTGCACATACAGCTGCAATTGTTGTTCTGGAAAAATCGGTTGTTGGAATATCTAATGATCCTCTTATTCTGGATCCGGTTTATAATGAATTAAAGCAAATAGATTATGAATTTTCAATTTATAACAGTGTGCTGAATGAAGAAGGATTTATGCTGGCATTTAAAGGGGATATGAATGCAATCCGGAATCTTGGTTTAGATACAAATGTATCTTATTTAATAATGCTTTTAAATGACTGTAATAATATGATACAAATGACAAATTTTAGTGGAGATCCTATAAATGCGTTTATGTCCGAAGCCAAAGCAACTATAAGGGTAATTAGGGTTGTAGACGGTACTGTTTTATATCAGAAGGCTGTAGAAAGGAATCATGATAATGGCCTTCATGGACAGGGAAATTCAAAAGCAGCAGCAGCTCTTAATGTGCAAAGAGAGATCGCAGGTGATCTGGCCATGGATATTAGGGTGAATCTCCGTGAAATAAAAGAAGCATTATTGGGGAACTAATTAATGAAAGAGTGTAAAAAGAAATTTATAAATATTATAAAAATTGAGATGGAAGACTTAATAGAAGACTTAAATAATCTTGTAGACGATTATAAAGAAAAAAAAGAGAAAGACTTAATTACAAATTATGTATTTATGGAAAATCTTGCACTTATTCAGCATGAAATGTATGGAATAGGTAAGTTTTCAGAGATTGTTTGTGCTTTAAATTTAGAAGATTATAAAGATATAGAGGAAATATCAGACCATATAAAGGATATTCTGGAAAAAAAGATTGCTACATCGGATTTTGCAGACTGTTTATTTCCAATGATTAGTCGAAGAATTGTAAAAGCATCTATATATGTTAAAGATTATTTGTAATTCTTTTGCAAATATATTGCGATGTTAAAGAAAAATAAGATCTCAGGCTGCAAAACACGCTACCTATGTAAAACAGAACCAGGCTATATTACGATTTTTGCAAGAGGCTCTACTAATAAAAAAATTAACTATCTTTAAGAGGTTCCCTTATAGGCTCCTGGTCTTCATGCCTATCAAAAACCACAACAATATCCTGGCTAATGAAAATCAATAAGATTAAAATATTAAATATTTTCATTATATACAAAATGCATTGACTACCATTCATAGATTTTCATATATTAATAATATCTATGCTGAGACATGAAAACCTTGATATATGGGAACATAAATTAAAACGTATTTTTGATAAGATTGATGATTTTCTTGAGGAAAAGTATGGTAAATTATATGAACTTCATCCAAGAAGAGCAAAGGTCGGAGAGACTTCAAATAAAGAGCATGACGGGCTATTTAATGTTGGCGCGAGTTATTCTCTTGGGCTCGGGTCAAAATATGGTGCCGGTTATGTGATAGAAGTTCATTTTGCTACTATGGAGCATGTACCGGATGAACTTAGATCGGAAATAGCTTTAAATGTAGTAGAACAACTGGAAACAGAGCTGCCGCAGGTGTTTCCGGACAGAGGATTAAGTGTGGAAAGAGATGGGAATATTTATAAGATAATCGGAGACTTTAATTTGGGAGAAATATAATAATTTAGAGTTTTTAACTTGCAATTAATATCCACGTAAATTATGATTCTATCTGAAGTGTAATATATTATTTAGCAGAAAAATATTAAAAAACCTTAATAATAGATTAAGGATAAAAAAATAAGAGAAAGAGGGCATGATGAGTGTTCAGCTTAAAGAATTAATTGATAAAATTAAAAATGAAGGCATAAAAGAGGCAGAAGACAAAGCTTCTGCAATAATAAAACAGGCAGAAGGTGATGCTAAGAAGATAATTTCGGACGCAAAAGCAAAGGCAGAGTCTATTCTGGAAAAAGCAGACAGTGAAGTAACTCAGATTAGAAGTTCTTCGAAACAGGCAATAAAACAGGCTGCAAGAGATATGGTACTGAGTTTAAAAACAGAAATTACAGAAATTTTTAATAGAATACTGTCTTCTGAATTAAAAAAGGCACTGGATATTCAGGTGGTAAAAGACAGTATTTTGTCTATTGTTAAGGTTTTAGGAGAAAATCAATTAAAAGGAGTTCAGATAGTTGTTCCTGAAAAACAACTCGATGATATAAAGGAGTATATCTTAGGAAAACTCTCTGCAGAAGCTAAAAAAGGTATAGAAATAATGCCTTCTGCCCAGATAGATGTCGGATTCAGGCTTGGTGAAAAAGATGGTACTGCTTTTTATGATTTAACAGAGCAGGGTATTACAGACTTTCTTGTTGGATATTTAAATCCTCGAGTTTCTGAGTTTTTAAAGGGAGCTTAAAAGATTTGGGCCAGTATTATTTTTTAGTTGCATCACTACCATATTTATCTAAAGACTCAAATGTTCAGTTAACTGTAAGTGATTTTCAAGCTTTATGCAGAGAGCAGTTAACAAAGAGTGATTTTGAAATTATAGAAACGTGTAAACTTAATAATTTCAATTTAAATGAAACTATCAATAATACTTTTTTAAAATGGCAGTTGTGGGAGATAAATTTAAGAAATGAACTCTTAAAATTACGTTCTCAGAAAAAAGGTATTCAACCGGATAAGTATTTTGCCTCCTGTGAGCGCATTATAGAAGTTGATGAAATTGCAAGAAATGCCTTTAATCAAATTTCTCCATTGGATGCAGAAAATATGCTGGATAGTGCGAGGTGGGATTTCCTGAACAGTATGGAAGTAGGAAATTATTTTAATATAGATAAATTAATACTTTATTCCCTGAAACTACAGCTTTTAGGAAAAAAAGCTTCTTATAATAAAGAGCAGGGAACAGAAGAGTTTAATAAATTAAAGCTAGAAAAATTAGAAAAGATAAAATCTGGAGAGAATGTATATGACTAGCTCAAAAGGTAAAGTTGTAGGTGTTAATGGTAATATGGTTACTGTTGAATTTGACGGTAATGTTTTATTAAATGAAGTTGGTTATGTAATAGTAGATGATAAAAGATTAAAATCTGAAGTTATACGTATAAGAGGAAAAGAAGCGGAACTTCAAGTTTTTGAAATGACCAGAGGAATTGGCATTGGAGATGAAGTTGAATTTACCAAAGAACTTTTAGCTGTAGAACTGGGGCCTGGTCTTTTAGGGCAGGTATTTGACGGATTGCAGAATCCATTGCCGCGGCTTGCAGAGAAATGCGGCTTTTTCCTTGATAGGGGTGTATATCTTCCTGCATTAAGAAACAGTAAGATAAAATGGAGTTTTACACCGGATGTTAAAGTGGGTGATAAAGTTACTCGAGCGGATATCCTGGGAAGTGTCCCTGAGGGGATTTTTAAACATTATATAATGGTTCCTTTTAATTTAACAGAAAACTATTCAGTAAAGTGGATAGCAGATGCCGGTGAATATAAAGTTTCGGATAAAATCTGCGAATTGGAAGATGGAAAAGGAAATGCAATCCCTGTTACTTTTGTGTTCGAATGGCCTGTTAAAAGGCCGATTAACTTTTATTCTGAAAGGTTAAAGCCTACTGAATCTCTTGTTACAAAGGTTAGAATCGTAGATACTCTTGTTCCTGTTGCCAGGGGAGGAACTTACTGTATACCGGGCCCGTTTGGCGCGGGTAAAACTGTTTTACAGCAGATAACAAGCCGTTACGCGGAAGTGGATATTGTAATTATTGCAGCATGCGGTGAGCGTGCCGGAGAAGTTGTAGAAACTCTAAGGGAATTTCCAGAATTAATAGATCCCCGGACAGGTAAATCATTAATGGAACGCACAATTATTATATGTAATACAAGTTCCATGCCCGTTGCTGCAAGAGAAGCATCTGTTTATACAGCTGTAACTTTAGCAGAATACTACAGACAGATGGGACTGCATATTTTGCTGCTTGCAGATTCTACATCAAGATGGGCTCAGGCCATGAGAGAAATGTCCGGTAGGCTCGAAGAAATACCAGGAGAAGAAGCATTTCCTGCATATCTCGAATCTGTTATTGCTTCTTTTTATGAACGCGCGGGAATTGTACGATTAAAAAATAATCAATTGGGTTCTGTTACAATAGGGGGCACAGTAAGTCCTGCAGGCGGTAACTTTGAAGAACCTGTAACCCAGGCAACATTAAAAGTTGTAGGTGCTTTTCACGGGCTTTCCAGAGAACGTTCCGATGCAAGGCGGTATCCTGCTATCCATCCGCTGGAAAGCTGGAGTAAGTATCCCGGAACAGTAGATAAAGTTAAAACAGAGTATGTAAGAAAAATGCTATTTCGAGGTGATGAAATAAGTCAGATGATGAAGGTAGTAGGGGAAGAAGGAACCTCTTTAGATGACTATATTATTTTCTTAAAAAGTGAGTTTTTTGATGATGTATATTTACAGCAGAATGCATTTGATGCTGTTGATGCCGCAACATCCAGGGAAAGGCAGAGGTATATTTTTGATATTTTGTTAAATGTTTTAATGGTGGAATTTGAATTAAAAGATAGGAATGAAGCTAGGAGTTATTTTTATTCCTTAAGACAAAAGTTTTTAGATTTAAATGGTTCAGAATTTGATTCAGATGAATTTAAAAATCTCGAAAAAGAAATAAAGGAAATGATTTCTTCCAGGCAGATTCAGACAGAAGAAGAGTATGAAGAATTATATAAAATAGCTTTTAGTTAAAAGTTTTTAATAATATTATTTGATGAGGCTTAAGAGTATGCAGAAAATATACAGTAGAATTGAAGAAATAGCAGGAAATGTTATTAAAGTAATGGCTGCAGATGTTAAATACGGTGAACTTGCAGAAGTTACATCTCGGCATGGGAAATCCTTAGCAGAAGTTATCAGGCTTAACAAGGACCTTGTTTCTTTACAGGTTTTTTCCGGTGGAAGGGGCGTATCCACAGGAGACCAGGTAAAGTTTTTAGGCCATCCGATGAAAGTTTCTTTTTCTGATAATCTTTTAGGCCGTGTTTTTAATGGACGGGGTGAGCCAAGAGATAAAGGCCCGGAATTATCAGAAGGTATGATTGAGATTGGAGGGCCGTCTGTTAATCCTGCTAAAAGAATTATTCCGCGAAATATGATTAGGACCGGAATACCGATGATTGATGTGTTTAATTCTTTAGTAGAATCACAAAAACTTCCTATATTCTCTATTTCCGGAGAGCCTTATAATGAACTGCTCGCGCGAATAGCAATGCAGGCAGAGGTAGATATTATTATTCTTGGCGGCTGTGGTTTAAAGTATGATGATTACCTGTACTTTAGAGACACTCTGGAAGAGGGCGGTGCATTATCACGAAGTATATTATTTGTTCATACTGCGGCAGATCCAGTTGTTGAATGTTTAATGGTTCCGGACATTTCTCTTGCTGTTGCTGAAAAGTTTGCATTAAACGGAAAACGAGTGCTTGTTTTATTAACAGACATGACTAACTTTGCTGATGCAATGAAGGAAATTGCTATTACTATGGAGCAGGTTCCTTCTAACCGGGGTTATCCTGGCGACCTTTACAGCCAGCTTGCTTCCAGGTATGAGAAAGCAGTAGACTTTGAAGGCGCGGGTTCTATTACAATCCTTGCTGTAACAACTATGCCCGGCGATGATGTTACACATCCTGTGCCGGATAACACAGGTTATATTACAGAAGGACAGTTTTATTTAAAGAACGGAAGAATAGAGCCTTTTGGTTCGCTTTCCAGGCTTAAACAGCTTGTAAACAATAAAACAAGAGATGACCACAGGGCATTAATGGACGGCTTAATTCAGCTTTATGCATCATATATGGAAACTTTGGAGAAAAAGTCTATGGGTTTTAGAATGTCGGACTGGGATGCTAAATTATTAAAATATGGCGAATTGTTCGAATCTGAACTGATGGCGCTTTCTGTAAATATTCCGTTGGAAGCTGCTCTGGATAAAGGGTGGGAAATTCTTGCAAAATGTTTTTCTAAAGAGGAAGCAGGTATAAGGTCAGAATTAATGGATAAATACTGGCCAGAGCAGTAAGGAATTATGTAAGGTATTATGGCAAAAATAAAATTAACGAAGAATGAGTTTAAAAAACAGAAAGATGCTTTAAAACGATTTAACAGATATCTGCCTACGCTGTTATTAAAAAAACAGCAGCTCCAGACTGTTATCCGGAAAGTAGAATCTGATATGCTTAAAGTTCAAAAGGAACAGGATGCTGTAATTGATAAAATTATGAACTGGGTAGAGTTATTCGGCTCAGGTGTAAAACCGGAAATAAAAATAGATGAACTTTTTAATATAGAAGAAATAAAAATCACAAAAGGAAATATTGCAGGTGTTGATATTCCTGTTTTCGATAGTATCGAAATATCAGAATCTGAATATGATTTGTTTAAAATGCCTTTATGGGTAGATACTGCTTTGATGAGTTTTGTAAAGGTTCTGTCTTTAGGTGCGGAACGATGGGTGCTGGAAGAACAGGTAAGGCTTCTTCAGGAAGAGCTTCGTGTTACAACACAGCGTGTAAACCTTTTTGAAAAAGTTAAAATACCGGAAGCAAAGCAAAATATAAGAAGGATACTTGTATTTCTGGGCGACCAGCAGACTGCTGCAGTTGTAAGAGGAAAGATTTCCAAGAATAAGCTCAACAGAGCTTCTTAAATTTTAATAGTGGTTTTAATAGGGATTTTGATGTTATATGTTAAGGATGAAAAATGATTGTTAAAATGAAAAAAGCATCAATAATTATGCTCGATAATTCACATAACGAATCCTTAAAGGAATTACGTAATCTTGGTGCTGTGCATCTTGATACAGATTATATTCAGAGTGGAACAATTAATGAACTTGAAGAGAAGAAAAATAATCTCGAAAAAACTCATATAATTTTAAAAGAGCTGGAAAGAGAAAAGTATAAAAAAAGTAAAAAACCAAAACTGGAAATTACGGGAAAAAATGAGGAGCTTCTGCATAAAGCGGTAGAGATAGCAGATAAGGTTTTAACATTAAAGGAAGACGAACAGGCAGAAATAGAAGAAAAAGATAATTATAAAAAAGAACTGAATAGGTTGTTGCCCTGGGGATTTTTTAATTCTGTAGACATTTTTGAACTTGCAGAAAAGGGTTTTTATATAAAGCTTTATAAGCTTACCAGAGAAGAAGCATCAAAATTGCCTGAGGATGTTTCAGTTTTTATTATTAAGGATGATAAAACATCTAAGTTAGCTGCACTGGTTACGAAAAATAAGGACCTTGAGATAAAGGGTGAAAAATTTATATTAGGTGAATTATCAATTTCTCAATTAAAAGAAAGAATATTACAAAACGAAACTGAACTAAATAATATAAAAGAGGAATTATTAAACCTAGTTTCTGAAATAGATTATGTAAAAAATGGAATGGATATTCTTACAGGTATAATTGATTTTGAAAAAGCGCGTGAAGGCATGAATGTAGATGATACACTTGCATATATGACTGGTTTTATTCCTGTAACTGAAGTAGAAAAGCTTGAGAAATTGGCATCAACTAACAGCTGGGCATTGCTTTTGGAAGAACCCACAGAAGAAGATCCGGTACCTTCTTTTGTTAAGAATAATAAGGCAGTTAGTATGATAAGTCCTGTATTCAATATGCTAGGAGTGACACCAGGTTATGCGGAATATGACATTAGCTTCTGGTTCCTTTTATTCTTTAGCATATTCTATGCAATGATTATTGGAGATGCAGGATATGGTGCAATCTTTCTGGCATTAACAATTGTTATGCGAATTAAATTTAACAAAGCTCCTGCAGAACCTTTTTTCTTATTATTAGTAACATCGATTACTACTATAATCTGGGGTACTATAACAGGAACATGGTTTGGTGCGAAAGTTTTTGTAGATGTATCCGTTGCGAATCCTTTACCTATTGCAAAATTCCTTTCGATGTTTGTGATTCCTCAAATTGCAAGTTTTCCATTAAATGAGATAGATACCGGGCCTTTTATTATAAAAATATGTTTTATAATTGGCCTTGTTCATGTAACTATTGCTCATATAAAGAACATTTTCAGATTACTGCCTAAAATTAAAGCATTATCTGAACTGGGTTGGTTAAGTGTAGTATGGGGCGCTTATCTTCTAATTCAGACTCTTGTTGTTGGGGTAGATGGAAATGCTGCTATTTTACAGCAGTTTCCGGAAATTACATATTTTCCAACCTGGATGTATCTTGTTTTAGGCGGACTTGGACTGGTTGCGTTATTTGGAGAGCAGAATGGCAAGCTTTTTAAAGGAATAGCAATAGGTCTGGCAAAATTACCTTTAAAATTGCTCGATGGAATTAGTGCTTTTTCTGACATTATTTCATATGTAAGACTGTTTGCTGTAGGCCTTGCAACAGTAAAGGTTGCAGAAAGTTTTAATAATATGGCAGCAGGAGTTGGTTTTGGATTTCCTTTAGTGATAGGTGCTGCATTAATTTTAATTGCAGGCCATGCATTAAATATAGTAATGGGCGCTATGTCCATAGTTGTTCATGGTGTCAGGTTAAATATGCTTGAGTTTGCAGGGCATCTTGGAATGGAATGGACAGGGATACCATATACGCCTTTTAAGAAATATAAAGGAATGTAAAATATATAGAGGATTAACCTTAAGGAGGAATGTTGGATGGAAATATTAAGTGAATGG
>SDBV01012228.1_pt1 | contig 11009 bp, 10 predicted proteins | sample 2277081 | NCBI WGS metagenome assembly SDBV01 (sample SAMN10402039, study PRJNA504765) | marine sediment metagenome | isolation source: marine sediment core GS10_PC15, 223 cmbsf | place: Arctic Ocean: Southern Knipovich Ridge | collected 2010
CGATGCCTCACTCGCAAAATCCTCGAAATAGCTCGCTATTCCTGTGGTTTTGCTCTTTCGGATCAGCCAAATCTGAACCCAATCTAAGCGCCAATTCTGCTAAGTTATTTTTGCGCGAACCCTTAGAGCTTAACACATTGTCCAGTTTTTGGGGTCCATCGCCATATTCTTCCGATTTTCTTGCCTAAATTTAAAGAAAAAAAGTTCTCTACGCTTATCAAACTTAAAAAGATGCTTTATCCATCCCACCACATTTAAGTTTTGGGTGGGAAAGTATTCCAAATATATAGTTGCGTCAACCATACTCTCTGGGTCCATATAACGGCTATGCTCTCACAGTCTGGTACGTGGCTGCTCGACCAAAATGCTGCCACTGTCTCGTACTGGATTACCGGTTGCAAGTAGTTTCCCTTTCGGTTGAAATATATATGTTGTGGCCGGTTTAATCTCTTGTAAATAGTTGGTTTCTTTATAACCTTCAAACCTGATGGTGAGTGGATGGTAATCTGCTCGGGGTATATAGAAGCGTACGCATCCTTGTTTATTGGTTTTGAAACAACCCAGTCCAACAAGAACGACTTCTCCACCACAAATCGGATTTCCCTGTTGGTCAAGGACCTTAATCAAGCTTAAACGTCGTGACGGAAGGTATTTGGCAATCAACTGCCTGAATTTACTTGCGCTATTAGGTGCCGGCATTTCTGTCACTTGTTTCAGCACATCCTCTTCATAGTCCCCATGTTTTCTAGGAGTCTTCCAATTTTCCCCATATTTTAAACGCAGGTATTCCTCGGGTGGATTTGGCACGAGGAAAGTCTCTTTAAGAAAGGATATTTCCTTTAATTCCGTAAACAGGCTAAGGGGGGTTTTTAGGAAGGGGAATTGGATTATGTAGTCATCAACGACCTTATAGCACAGCCAGTCAATTCTTGTTGAGTACTTAACCAGGGGTATATATGGACTTACACTCAGATGATCTATTCTGGCGAGAAAACCGTGATTCCTGAAAGCTACAACAATCTGGTCAAGTGACTTCTCGGTTACACCGTGAAATCCGATTACCGAACCCACGTCGACGTCGTCATCCCATGGCAGTAAATCGTTATCTCTAATCGCTCCGAGACATGTTCCCTGTCGAAGGAAAAAGGTCACGCCGAAACTATCCAGAATATGTTTGACCTCCGTTAGCGCCTTGATTGCATTATTCCGGTCTATTGGTTCTTCTGATTCAAGCCATTTATCTAACCTTTTGTTATCTTCTGTACTCATACTACTATCCATCACCTTTCACTCCTCCTTAATTTGTCCAGCAAAACGCTGAAGACCTCGAACGTAAGCACGTGGATTAAGAGCATAATAAAATGGCACCGAGAATGGTGCCTCGTACCAATCCTGGGGTATGACAATTATCCTCAGCAGCAGAAGTAAAGGATAAGAATTCCCTTTTAAAGCTCGGGGTAAGGGATAACTTTAAGTTGCATGCCGTACCAGGAAACATCTCAATATGTAGTAGAGCCGGATATCAAGTGGCACCTCACCGGATCAATTGCCGGTTTGTTGTGTTGTCTTTGAATTGGGATTGTTTGCGATTTGTGTTTCATAATGAATTTTAGAAACAGAATCATAATTTGTGGGATGTTTTATAAGTTTGTATTGACGATTATACTCCACAAGCATGCTGCTGCTGATCGCAGGGGTCCTGGAAAATACAATCAGTCGATCCTTGCTGACCGTATTGAAATTATCGTCCCCATGTATTAGAAATTGGGCACCATGCTCATCAAGCACCGCATTGGTGATAATGTAGGGCGTCTTAACGACCTCTGACACATACCTGATTGATTCCAGTATCTCTTTTCTGAATTTCCATGGTAGCAGTGGTGTGTGTCCTTTGTATTTCTCTATGTCATAGTCGGTTGAAAGCCCAACCACTACTTTCCCATATTTTGCGGCTTTCCTGAGAAGTCTTATATGACCGTGATGTAACAAAGTGACTGACATATCGACTAATACACGTATGCTCATTGTTTAGTTCCTCGCAAGCTGATGAAATAATTAAATATATTGACAATTCAATCTGTTTGGAACTGACGAATCTTGTCGGCATTACAGTCCCGAACTTGATCAATCGCCTTTAAACCGAGGCTTATTTGATCGGTCTCTATCAATGTCGTTTTAAACAGATATTAGATGAAAGCTGCTTTTCAACCACCACTGTGAACACAACGCGGGGGACCTAAGGCATTGTATGCGTATCTTAATCTCTCAAACTCCGCGGGCAAATGATACTTCTGCACGGATTTAATGCCTCAAGGGCAGCCGTGGGAAACAGGTGTAATGAAATCTGAGGGGGGGGGTTCCGTTAAGGTAGTAGGATGCGCAAGATTTAAAGCTCCTTCCAATCGTCTGGGAATTGAGATAATGAAATGAAATGGATAATTCTTTGCGCTGTTGAACTTTCTTTCCATATAGTCCTTTTTGTCTTTGTGGCAATATAACAGTATTCCGTGTTTTTATTTGAGACTTTGTATCTATACCAGCATGGATTCATCTGTGTCAATCAGATTCGGGACGGTGGTTTTCAACTTTAGGGGGTTCAGATACATGTATCTCTTGCCAGAAAACTAAATATCATCCAAGGAATACAAAAAACAACGGGGGGCAGGGCTACATTCTTGACAAATCCAGTTTTCTTGCAATCTTATCAATTTTACTTTTAAGCTTTTTATCATTGCTTATTTTATCAGTAACCTGCCTGCTTACGTGGGACACGCCGGATTCTCCAATCCCGAAATGGGTGCCGATATCTTTCAGTTTTTCGCCTGTATATCCTTGAGAAAGAAACATTTTTACATTTCTACTCAAAGCAGATTCTTTTCCGAAAACGGATTCTACTTCATCGAATATATCTTGCATGGATACTTTCTCAACCAGGGCTTTTATCACCGGCCGATCTCTATCAGGTTTTTTGCCTGCTAAAAAATTGTCTTTGATGAAGGTAATAAAACCTGGGCTGCCTAATAGGGTAGAGCTCACAACCTCATCCATCGGGCTGTCATATTTATCATTAATCAAAACAGGCAGTTGTTTAGAGTTTCTCCCTTTTCAACAATGCCACTTTTAAACGGATCTCCCCCAATTAACCACGTCTTTCTATCTTGGGGTTAATTTCCTCCCTCAGCCAATCTGCAAAAAGATTGATTCCTACCACCAGCAAAATCAAGGTCAAACCGGGAAATACGACCAGCCACCACATACCTGCATACACATAGTCTTTCCCGATAGCGATCATCATGCCGAGAGAAGGTTCTGTAAGAGGAACGCCGACTCCAAGGAAACTCAGAGTCGCTTCAAGCATGATTACCACGGCAAGATCTACTGCCACAACGACAAAAATCGAGGGGATCGCATTGGGTAGAAGGTGCTTCAAGATAAGCCTGAAATCCCCTGCCCCGGTGGCCCTGGCAGCCATAATGTATGTCTCCTCTTTGACTGCCAAGGTAGTGCCGCGCATGGTTCTGGCATACTTTACCCAGTCCGGGATACAGATGGCGATTATAACGATCAGAACCCCCCGGTAATTAAAAAGTCCCAGAAGAAGAATAGCCAGAAGGGTTGTGGAAAAAGAGAAGACGACGTCGGCCAGCCGCATGGTTATCGAATCCAGTATCCCACCATAATAACCAGCCAGCAGACCAATAATGATGCCGAATATTCCGGCAATAGTGACCACGCTAAAACCCACGACCATGGAGGTTCTTAATCCATAAAGGATGGTGCTTAAAACATCTCGTCCCTGGTCATCGGTTCCAAGAAGAAAGGGATATTCTCCACCTTCCATCCAGATGGGTGGGGTCAAAAAATGATCTAGACTCACCTTCTCCAGATCATAAGGGTTCTGGGGCGCAATCATAGGGGCAAAAAGGGCGGCCAGAATAGAGATTACGAGCAGAAAACTCCCCACAAGAGCCGAGGGGTCATGGGAAAAGTTATAGAAAGTCTTTGATTTAAAAAATCGTTTAAGCATATTTAATCTTTGGGTTCAAGAACGCATACAGAACATCCACAATGAAATTTATAGTGAGGATTACAAGCGCTGCCAGCATAATATAAGTGACAATAACAGGTTGATCGGTTTCATAGATAGAAGTAAGCAAGAGATTTCCGGTCCCCGGCCACTGGAAGATGGTTTCAGTAACAAAGGAAAAAGCAATCAGTTCGCCGAATTGAAGGCCGGTAATGGTCACCACAGGGATCAAAACGTTTCTCAAGGCGTGCTTGAAGATCACCGTCCTTGCTGGGAGACCCTTGGCCCAGGCGGTCTTGATATACTCTTCTGCCAGGACTTCTCTCATACCGGCCCAGGTTAACCGGAGCAGTACGGCAAGCTGATACATTCCCAGTGTGAGAGCCGGCAGAATCAGATGCGTGATACCACTCCAGGTTAAAAAGCCGGTACGCCAGAAACCGATTGTGACCGTCTCTCCCCGACCAAAAGGGGGCAGGATTTTCAGGTAGACGGCAAACACCATTATAAGGAGGATTCCCGTGAGAAAGGTTGGAATAGAGATATTGAAAAGGGAACCTGCCATGATCAACCGGTTCCTGAGTAAACCCGGTTTCAGGGATACCAGAACGCCTAGGCCTACACCCAGGGTAATGGAAATGAAAATCGCTGAGATGGCCAGTTCCACGGTCGCAGGGAGCCGTTCCAGGATAAGTCCAAGAACCGGCACACGGCTGATATAAGACTTGCCGAAGTTGCCGCGAGCGGCATTGGCGATAAAGCTCGCGTATTGCACATAAAATGGCCTGTCAAGGCCGAATACCTTCCTCACCATCTCACGCTCTTGTACCGTAGCATATCTTCCGGCAAGCGACAGAACAGGGTCCCCGGCGTAGCGAAAAATGGCGAAACAGATAAAGGTGACGACCAGAAGGACGAAACCGCCCTGGATCAATCTTCGTGCGATAAATGTAAGCATAGCCACATCCTGTAAAAGGGAGGGCCGGCAAGATATCCGGCCCTCGATTCTTAGGAAAAATTACTGTTTGGAAATCTCTTTGAAAACCAGCCAACGGTCAGGGCGAGGTTTAAAGCGTATTCCTTTACCTTTCTGGATAGCATAAAGATCCTGCTGATAATGCAGAGGGATAAAGGCAATTTTATCCATCATCACAATTTTGTTCAGGTCTTGCAGGATCTGGAGCCGTTTTTCCTTATCAACCATGCCTGTGGTGATCTCGATAAGGGCATCGATAGTGGGATCACTAAACAGGGCACCATTCCAGACACCATATCCGGTGTCCGGTTCAAAGGTGTGGATTCGCTTGGAAAAGGTTCGCCCTGCGTCATAGGTGCCGTCAAACCATCCGATAAGAAAGAAGTCGTGCTTTTTCTTAGACAATTCATTGAAAAAGAGAGATTTGGGCTTCACATCCAGCTTGGCCTTGATGCCTACTTTGGCAAGGTACTTTACCACGGCCTCGGCAATCTTCTCGTCCTGGACATATCGGTCGTTAGGGCCGGCAAGGGTAATCTCAAACCCATTTTCATACCCCGCTTCTTTTAGGAGCTTCCTGGCCATCACCGGGTTGTACGGCAGGCGCTTCAGATCGGGGTTGTATCCGATGGTGGGCGGATCCACGATTTGTGCAGCGGGTGAGGCATGGCCCCTCATAATCTTTTCGATAATCTCATCCTCATTGATGGCCATATATATGGCCTTACGAACAAGGATGTTTGACGCAGGACTTCCCGGCTTGTTGCCAAGCGTCAAAAAGATAGCTCTTCGAGACGGCCGGCTGATCACCTCGAGTTGCGGGTTTTGGACGACCTTTTCATACAATTCTACAGGAACACCGGAGGCCAGCTCAGCCTTGCCGGAGACGAGAGCGGCAAAGCGTGTGGAAGACTCCTTAATGGGCCTCAGGTCCACGTTTTTGATGGGCGGCGCTCCTTCCCAGTAGTCCTCATAGGCCTCCATTTTGAGGTATGACCCCTTGATCCATTCTACAAACTTGTAGGCTCCGGTTCCAATGGGCTTTTGCCCAACCTCACCCGGATCCCTGGCCTCTGTCGACTCCTTGTCCATGATAAAGATCAAATGAAGGCCGATGGCGAACCACGGAATCGGTTGCGTGGTTTTAATGACCACTGTGTAATCGTCAAGGATATCAATGGACGCAATGTTCTTTCCGGTGTTGATGAACTCGGATACTTCCGGGTCAGTCAACCGCTCGAAGGTGAACTTCACGTCCTCGGCGGTAAATGGGTTGCCATTGTGAAACTTGACCCCTTTTCTGAGATAGAACTTCCAGGTCAACAGATCAGGGTGTTCATAGCGCTCGGCTAGAGCAGGGGCAAGGGTTCCTTCAGCACCTTTGAGCTGAAGAAGACCGTCAAAGAAATTGGCCATCACTGAAAGGTTTGAATCTGCGTCAGATCCATGCGGGTTCATAGTCCTGGGTGGAGAGTCGATGACCACCGTAATGGATGAGGCACCAATAGCCTGCCCGGTAAGGCCGAACAAGGGAACCAAAAAAAGACCGATGAATAATAATAGAAATGTTTTTTTCATAGCTTTTCCTCCTTTTTTCCTTTTTAATGAATATTATTGCCAGATTTTATGAATGTTTCACCTCCTTTCATATATACTGCAACGCAATTTACTGAACGGATCCAAAAATGGTATTAATAAAGAAAACAGCTCACGTAATGTTCGCTTCCAAGTTCCTTTAGCCCAGGGGTCTCCTGGTCGCATCTGCTCATCCTTTGCCGGCACCGTGGGTAAAAGTGGCATCCTGCCGGCGGATGTATTGGGCTCGGCACATCACCTTTGAGAATTATCCTCTTGCTGTGCATTTTCGAGTCAGGCACAGGGACGGCCGAGAGCAAGGCCTGAGTGTAAGGATGCTTAGGATTCGTCAAAATATCTTTGTAATGTCCGGTCTCGACAATCCTGCCGAGATACATGATGGCAATGCGATCACAGAGATACTCTACCACAGCGATATCGTGAGCGATAATGATGTATGAGAGACCAAATTCCTTCTGTAGGTCGATCAAAAGGTTGATAATCTGGGCCTGTATAGATGCATCCAAAGCCGATACAGGCTCATCTCCAACAATAATACATGGGTCTAGGACAAGGGCGCGAGCAATACCGATACGCTGTCTCTGCCCGCCGCTGAACTCGTGAGGATATCGTCGGCCCTGCTCAGGGGACAGCCCCACCTTTTCAAGGATGTATGCAATGCGATCATCCCTTTCCTTTCCCCGGTAAAGATTGTGAACATCCAAGGTATCAGCGAGAATTTGCTTAACACTCATCCGTGGGTTAAGCGAGGAATAGGGGTCCTGGAATATGATTTGGATCTCTTTTCTTAGTTTCCTGAGGTGCGTCTTATCTAACCCGGCGATCGCCTTTCCCCTATATATGACTGTTCCGCCCGTGGGCTCAATGAGTCTCAAAGCAGCAAGGCCCATTGTCGTCTTTCCACAGCCGCTCTCACCCACAATCCCAAGGGTCTCTCCCTCATCTAGCGCGAGGGAGACGCCGTCAACGGCATATACATAACCCACCGTGCGGGAAAAAAGGCCTTTCTTGATCGGAAAGTGGACCTTCAAATCTTCGATTTTGAGAAGCGTATCCAACCCGTTGATATCCCTTTTTATGGGTATAGCCAGCACCGGACCCGGTGTCCATCGTCCACATCTCTCAACTCGGGAAGCTTTTCCCGGCAGATATCCATTGCCTCACTGCACCGGGGGCAAAAAGTGCAGCCTTTCGGCAGGTCAAAGAGACCGGGAACCATGCCCTTGATTTCCTGTAGATGTCGGTGCCCGCCCCGGACGCGGTTGCCAAGTTTTGGTATAGCCTTCAGAAGTCCCCTTGTGTAAGGATGCTTGGGATCCTCAAAAAGCAGCGTGATTTCGGATTCTTCGACCACCATTCCAGTGTACATCACAATAATTCGTTGAGCGATTTCAGATATGATCCCAAAGTCGTGGGTAATTATTATAATGGCGGTGTTATAGTCCTTCTTGAGCTGTATCATGAGATCAAGAATCTGGGCCTGAACCGTCACATCCAGTGCCGTCGTAGGCTCGTCAGCAATAAGTATCTCCGGATTACAGGAAAGGGCCATTGCGATCATGACGCGCTGCCGCATGCCCCCTGAGAGCTGATGAGGGTATTCATGTGCCCTTTTCTGCGGCGCGGGGATCTGCACTTTTCTCAGCATCTCGACGGCCTGATTCCAGCTTTCACGTCTGCTGAGTTTTTTGTGAAGAGCGAATACCTCGGAGATCTGATTACCGATGGTGAAGACAGGATTGAGTGAAGTCATAGGTTCCTGAAAAATCATGGAAATCCGATTGCCTCGGATAGACATCATCCTGCTCATCGGCAATTGGACAATATCCATTCCATCAAAAAGGATTTTACCATCGACGATTTTTCCTGGTGGGTCGGGTATTAGCTTCATAATTGACTGGGCCATGACACTTTTTCCACACCCCGATTCTCCCACAACACCAAGTATTTCTCCCCCCTTCAGAAAAAAAGAGACATTATCGACAGCCCTCGCTACACCTTGAAACATATAAAAATAAGTCTTGAGTTCCCTGACATCGAGAAGATGAGTTTGATTGTTCATATTCGATTCTGAAAAAATGACACCAACCTCCCGCCAGCACTGTTAAATATCCCGCAAGGCACTCTATCAACAGGGCTAATCACCCGGTAAAGGCCTCAAGGCCCTACAATTCCAAGATTAGTTACAAGTTTTAAGTAAATATTCGGTGAATCACTTCGGAATCATAATTTTCGAATATAATATATTGAAATTATTGAACCCGAAATTTAACTTGAAGTGCTTGGCCGAATATTTACAGTTTCCACTTCTCCTGACCTCTTTATAAACTCATCAAGTTTATGATAGAGGGCATAGACACTTTCAATATTCACATGCTCATTTTCAGAATGATGGCTCTGATCGCCATCAGCTCCCCAGACAATTCCTTTGATCCCGTGTTGCGATAGAAAGCGGGCGTCACTGGCACCGTGTCCGAATCCGAGTGCAGTATTTTTTGATATATCCAACAGCAGGTCCAGATAAGGAGATTGGCCGCCATGGAAAAGGGGCTCTTTTGTCTCGACCACAAGTTCTCCCTGTATTTCTCCTCGCATTTTCACAATCAGTTCGTCAATATTGTCATTTTCCGTGTACCGGATATCGAATACGGCCTCCGCATAATCCGGAACCTGATTATGGGATTTTCCTGCGTGGATAACACTGAAGTTCATTGTCCTGTGCCAATGCCCTGGGGCGGATTGCCCGAAGAATGTTTTTAATGTCATATAGTCGCCGATCAGCTTCTCAATGGCATTATCACCCAGCCACGGCCTGGCGCCATGGGCTGCTTTTCCTCTGGAGATCAGTTTAAGTTTAAGGATACCCTTTTCCTTAACCACGATATTTTGAACATTCCCGCCATCCAGGGCAATACAAAAATTTGTTTTAACTTGCGCAAGTGCCTTTCTGGCACCATCGCCGCTTAATTCCTCATCGCTTGTAATCAAAATGCCGAAGGGCAGATCTTCCTGCCCTTGATTTACAATTCGAAGTCGCTTCAGCTGCTCTTTTAATAAAATCAGCGATAAGGCAACCGCATACTTATCATCGAGACTTCCCCGGCCATAGAGTTTCTCATCTTCCTCCAGAGGTATGAATAGTTCATCAGGGGCATCAACAACGTCGATATGGGTCATTAACAGTATGGGTGCACTCCCCTGGGGAGGGACCAGAATGGATGGAACATTATCGTGGTCAAGTCGCTTGTACCTGGCGTCACAATTTTTCAGAAAATTTTCTATAAACGCAGTGCATCTGTTAATTTCCTCAGGTTTTGAGGACGTTGTCTTGAATCGAATCAGCTCTTTGGTAAGTGTAACGATTTCTTTCATTGCGCGCATTACCGCCCCCAGCGAAATGAAACTAATGCAGGAGGGCGGCCTAGGGTCTGGCAGCCATCGCAGCGCCCACCGGAATAGATAGTAATTTTATCTGAAAATCGATGGATCAAAAAAAATGGACGGGAATAAATGTTGTTAGTCAACGGGAGCACCTTTGTGCCTGCACTGATGCATGAATGAAATTTTTTAACCAGACCATGTGCTACTTTTCATTATATGGATCGGATTGCCGCTAAATTGCGCTGATAACCAACTAATTTTTAACGGTTTTGGTATCTTATCAATCGCTTAATCTTTAATCTCTATTACTTCATCAATTATAATGCCGCGCTGTACCAGCTGCTCTTTGAAAGAATCGTAAGGAATATCAATCGCCGGAGACAAGATTCCCTTTCTATCGATCTGTCCGAGACCAATCATCTGAGCGACAATACTGGCGGGATAACCAACCCCCATGCTCATGCCGAAAAGCCCCGTTTCAAGCTCCCTCTTAATTATCAGGTTAGTAACAATCGACTTTTCCCGGCCGTCCTTAATTCCTACAAAAACATTGCGCATGGCCACCACGTCTTTTTCATCATCCCGGTACTGGAGTTGCGGCTCCATTAGCTTTACCAGGAATTGGTTTGGGCTCACTCCCTTTCCCAAACCATCCACCGGGTCATCCGATAGGAAGCCAAATTTTTTAAGTGGCTGCCAGAAAGCACACCAACCCGGCCAGCGAAGAGCATAGCGACCCGTCTGTTGAATGGTATCGGTCACGCCTAAAAGATCAGTGTAAAAAATGGCGTTGCCATTGGGTATTGCCTCCAGTTTACCCAGACCCGGAAAAGATATCTGTCCAATCATTTCGTTGTCATGCTGGTCAGCTGCCGAGACAACCAAACGGCGGCCGTCTTTGATAAAAATCGACTCACGATTTTGGGCGGTAAGGACCATGTTCCAGTTCCAGCTTATTTTATAGTTGAGAGGATTGTCACAGGCCTTTTTCTCGGGGAAGCCCCCACAGTATGAGTTTAGTATATAAAG
>SDBV01012229.1_pt1 | contig 11009 bp, 6 predicted proteins | sample 2277081 | NCBI WGS metagenome assembly SDBV01 (sample SAMN10402039, study PRJNA504765) | marine sediment metagenome | isolation source: marine sediment core GS10_PC15, 223 cmbsf | place: Arctic Ocean: Southern Knipovich Ridge | collected 2010
CCCTGGCGGGTCAGGTCCTTATCGAGTGGGGCTTCGGCGATGGGTCTGAAGGCGTCAATCGTCTCGACAGTGGACCCCTGCGGAGGTGCACCAAGAAGCTCCTGCATCATCGCCGCCCATCGCTGCTTGTAGACCATGTGCATCTCATCCATGTTCAGGCCCATCTTCATGAAGAAGATCCACCCCAGGTCCATATACAACCGCACGGACTTGCGGTTGTGCGGTATCCCACCATCCCGCAGGAGCTTCACGCTGTTGTAAACCCAAAGCCATCTCTCCTGAGGGGTGTGAGTAGTCACCGAGATATTCCACGCCATGTTCCATGCGTGGAACCCCCACACACCCGCAAAGCTGGGCTGGAGCTTGCAGATGAAATCCGCCAGTTGCATCGCCTCGTAATGCCTACCGTTGTCCTTGAGCTGCTGGGAGCGAATCCACAGGTAATTGACGATAGGCGCCCGCAACCCCCCCGGCGCCATCATCAGCAGCGCCCTTCCCGGGTAATTCCGAGCCACCTCCGGTGGGTTCAGCTCATACTCGCGGCCCTGCTCGCTGAGGGGGTATTGCACGATTCCCGCCCCTACCAGGAGGGCGGCGGCGATCAGGACCCAGAGAAACTCCCGTATTCGCGGTGTATTTCCCATCCGCGCTCCTACACCTGGACCCTGGCCAGTTCCCGGCGGTGGAAGAGCAGAGAGGCGATCACAATCACCAGGAGGCTCTGGACGCAGATTCCCCAAACGGCTGTCCCGCCCACCTGCTCCCACGAGATGTTCATTCCGTCGACGAGGGAATCCGCCGGTGAGGTTCGCCCGAGGTCCGGAAGCAGAACGTTCATACACTTGACGACCAACAGGGAGAAATAATCGAGCACGGTCGGTTCACCACCCGTGATGGTCCCGTAGCTGACGGCGTTGATGATAAAGTTCCTGCCCAACTGGAACGTCAATATCACGAAACAAAACAGGGATGCGACCGGAAAGGAAACGAAGCTGCCCGCCATTACTCCCAGTGCGGCGAGAAAGACCAACTGGATAAAAATCAGCGTGATCCCTCGAACGAGATTCCACTCGAAGCTCCCCGCCCGATACAGTACCGCGATGTCGTCGTCGAGCACCGTGACGGTCGTTGCGAAGCCCCCGGGGCCCTTGGGTATGTTCACGTATCGCACGCGAAGCGTCCCGTCGCTATCGACGAGGCGTCCCGAGACGGTCAGTGTGTTTCTCCCCTCCGCAGCATCGGTTCTCCGCTGTCTGTAGAATACGTTGTCCCTGTCATTCCTGATCTCCCAGATACTGCTCAGTGTCGCGTCGGGGGGAGAACTGGCGGGGTTGGACTTGTAGGTAATCTGAACAGTCGGATCGGCGACGATCTGGACGGTCTTACCCTCCCCGAGCAAGGTGAAGGCGGTGCGGGCCATCTCTTCGGGCCGAAAATGAACCACGAAGCAATCCTTTTCCAGGCGGTGCACCTGCCCCTCTACATCGCCGATTCGCACCGGTCCGGCGTAGGTCAGCGCACCGAGGATCTCCGGACTCGTATCGATGCGCATCATCCCCCCCTGGGGAGACATCTTGACGATGTGTCCGTTTCCGCGCGTCTGGTTGCCCCTCACGCGTATCCCTGAGAACCGCCACACCCTCGTACCGTTCGGTGGGATCGATTGTATGGTCCCTCTGACCTCCTCGGTTATGTCGGCGATCATCAGTTCGAGGGCAGCGGCTTTGTCGCCCCCGGATCGTGCAGAGTAATCCCCGATCGCCGCCCGGAACGCACCTTGTTCCTTAAGCGTCTTGATTCTCGCGGCGACACGGCGTGCGATTTCGATATCGATGGGGTCGGGGGCGATTCTTTCGCGGGCGGTGAATACTTCCGTCTCAACGGCGCGGCGGTCGTCCGGGTGCAGCGCCTCGGCGGTCCGTAGATATTGCGCAAGGGCATAGATGGTGCAACCCGCCGCCACCACCAACATCGCGTCTATCCAGACCACACCAATCCACCTGCCCACAATATACTCCCAGCGCGCAATGGGCTTGGTCGCCACAGAGAAGATGTGCTTGTTCCTCATGTCGGAGGCGACGATCGAGGTCGCAAGAAAGATCGTCATCAGGGACCCCAGTACGGCGGTGATGGAGACAGCGTATGAGAGGAACGTTCTGATCTGACCGGCGAGGGTCCCGTCGCCCTTCATCATCTTGAGGAACGGCATGGCTGTTAAGGCAGCGGCGAGCAGGACGATGAACAGACCAGCGACTTTCATCCGCAGGCATTGACGAAAGGTGTGCCTAGCTACGGCCCACAGGGCAAACATGCGCTTCACTCCTCGGTTTGATCTTCAGGGTGATCCTCGATCAGGCGTTCGATGACCTCGCGGTCCGCTTCGGCGGGCCCCTGCTCGGGAGCTTTCGGGACCGCTTCAGTGGGTTGCGAAGGACCGCGTGCGGTATCGATGAGCTCTTCGATCACCTCGCTTTCCACCTTCGCGGGCGGTGCCTGAGGTCCCTCCGCGGCACCTTCGTCCTCGGGGGCGGGTTTGGCGGCCGCTACCAAGTGTTCGATCACCTCGCGACCATCGAGAGCCGCCTCGCCCCGCAGGAACTCAGCCACCTTCCCGCCCGCCAGTGCCCCACCCGTCGCAACTCGCTGCCGCTGCGCCTCGGTCACGATCCGCAGGAAAAGCGATTCAAGCGTGTCTCGCGGAGTGGTTACCTCGAGCAGTTCCCTACCCGAGCTCTCCAGGAGACCCTGGAGGCGTGAGAGCGTCTCGGCGTCGAGACGGTCTGTGGTGATCTGCGTCTGTTCGCTCAGTGCGAGCAGCTCCTGGATGTTCCCTTCGGCGCGCTTGCGCCCTCCGTAAAGGATGTTCACGCGATCGCAGACGTCCTCGACGTCCGCGAGGAGGTGACTGGAAAGCAGGACCGTTTTCCCGCGCCCCGCCAATGTGCGAATGAGGTCCTTGATCTGTCTGGTTCCGATCGGGTCCATCCCGGCGGTGGGTTCATCGAGTATGAGCAGATCGGGATCGTTGATGAGCGCCTGTGCGAGTCCGATCCGCCGCTGCATCCCCTTGGAATACTCGCCCACGCGGCGGTAGGCGACGGCGGAAAGACCGACCATATCCAGGAGCATCCCGATGCGCCTGCGGCGCTCGAGGCGTGGCTGATGGAACAGGCGCCCGTAGAAATCAAGCGTCTCGTGTGCGTCGAGGAACGGATAGAGGTACGATTCTTCCGGGAGGAACCCGATGCGCGACTTGACGGCGACGTCGGTTGGGCGCTTGGAGAACACGGCGATCTGACCGCGCGTGGGGAAAAGCAATCCCAGGATCATCTTCAACGTCGTGGTCTTTCCCGATCCGTTGGGACCGAGCAGCCCGAACACCTCATTCGGGAAGACCTCCAGGTCCAGGTCCGCGACGGCGGTGACCTTCTCTCTAAGCCAAAAGTCCCGAAAGACCTTGGTCAGTCCGGCAGTCCTCACGACACACTCGTCGGTTTCAAGGGTAGTATCGATTTTTCTGCTCTCTTGCAGTTAGTCAGGTCCGCTCCGCGCTTCGAGCTACGGTGTCCCGGAACCGGGGCCTTGGGCTTCTTTCTCGCGTTTGAGTATCTCCCTCCGGATCTGTTTGCGGATCTCAGGATCGGGACTGATCCGATAGATCATCTTTCCGCTTCCCGGTGTGACGTAGATCTTTTCGACGGTCGTCGACGAGAGTATCGCATCGCGGACCTCGGCCCAATGGCGTTCGAGCATGAACTGCGGGTTCTTCTCGTACTCGCTGAGCAACTCGTCGAACCGTTTCGCCCTGCTCTCGGCCCCCTGCACGACCTGGGTTCTGTAGGCCCTGGCGTCGGCGATGACGGCGCTGGCTTGACCGCCGATGGACGGGCCCATCAGGACCTCCTCGACCTGTGCGAGCAGTTGTTTCGAGCTTTCCTCATCCGTTTCCTTAACGTACTGTCCGATGAGATTGTATTGACCTTGTGTCGATTCGATTGGAGAGCTGCTCCGCCCGGACGCGGCGAATTCCTCCACCTCCCCGACGAGAATCTCGTGATTGGCACCGGCGGCGGCGTTGAGGATCTCTCGCGCGTCGGCGATGGCTTGGTTGCGAACCTCCGCCTGCTCGCTGATGGCCTTTTGAGCGTTGAGATACGCCGGAAGCGCCGCGAGCGGCCAGGTGCTCGTTAGGTTGATCGCGGTGATGCGCACCGCCTCGTACGCTCGCCCGTCGACGCTGGTGAGCTGGTTCAGCCGCCGCTGGGCCTCCTTTCGAATGGCTTGGGAGAATTCCGCCTTGTCCCTGCGTTGAATCCCATCAGCGGTTCGCCTTGCAGCGGCCAGAATCGCCGCCTTGCAGACCTGCGAGTGGATCGTTTCCTCCAAGTCCTCGATGTTCTGCTTGCAGGCCTTCGCTCCTTCGGAACCCTGGATGGCGTATTTGCAGATCATCTTAATGTGCAGGAGATTCCTATCCCCGGTCAGCAGCGCACCGCCGTATCCGGGTTGCAACCCCTTCGCCGGAGCGCGTCTCATGTGAAGCGGCTTGAGCTTGTCAGCGGCCGATTCGTACACCCAGGCATCCTCGACCGTCAATGTCCGCTCGCTGGTATCGACAAGTTCGATCTGCCCTACCGGGAAGGGGTACGTATACGCAAGTCCCTCCTCTGCGGTTCCGACGACGCGCCCGAAGACCTTTATGATCCCGACCTGATGGGCCTCGATGCTTTTGAACCCGGTGAAAAGGAACGCGACAACGACGAAGATCATGATTATGGTCAGGATGCGAAAACTGACTTTGAGGGCGTCGGCGAGCGATTCCTGCGCGCGATTCGCCCCACCTTCCACGTTCGCTGGCGTCTTTGGAGGTACCTCGCGAGGAGGTGCGTCCTCTTGCATATTTAAATTCTCACCCATCCTTACACCTCTGATATTACCTTCCTTCGCTCTTTGCCCCAGACCCGCTGCGCCGTTTATCGCTCGCAGCGGGCGAAGCGGGCTCTGGGAGTTCCTGAAGGAACGGTCCGCTCCGGAAGAACCGGACCGCGGGTACCTCAGAACCGTCCAGGAGGATCGTGGTGTTCGCAGAGAGGTTCTTCTTCAGCGACTCCAGCGATCTGAGGAACATCGCCAGGGGCTCGTTCTTTGCGAACTTGCGATAGTGCTTCGCGGCGAGCGTGTCGCCTTCGGCGCGGATCTTCAGGGCCTTCCCGGAGGCGAAGGCGAGTATCTGCTTGCTAGCGCGTTGAGCTCGCGCGCGTATCGCCATCGCCTGGGCCTCACCGGCGGCCTTGTACTCCTGGACGAACTGCTCCCGCTCCTTCTTCTGCGTCTCGATGACCGCCTGCGAAACCGTCTGCGGTAACCCGAGCAGTTTCATCCCCACGCTGCGAACCTCCACCCCGTATTCGTCGAGCATCTCTCGTTGCAGGGGATCGAGGATCTCCGCCTCGATCTGGGCGATCTGCATCTTCTCCGGATCGGTGTTGACGAACTCGGAGAGGTTGTGGCGGGAGACCACGTTGCTCTTGTGATTTCGCAGCCGATCGCGAAGGCTTTCGATCCCCGCGTCGATTGTCACCAGTGACTGATGAAACTTCACCGGGTCGGCGATCCGCCACGTGCAGTACATCGTCAACAGGATGTTCTGCTGATCCTCAGTCGTAAGCTCACCGTATGGATCGTCCAGGATGAAGGTCCTCGCATCGTACTTCACGAGGCGTTGAATGGGCCACGGCCACTTGAAATGCAGCCCGGCGTCCGTCCGACCCTGATAGACTCCCGTCACCCGTCCGAAGGTCCTGATAAGGACGATGTCCTGAAGCTCGTCCACCGTAAACGCGACCGTGAAGATCAACAGGACGAGCACGACCAGTCCCGCCAACAAGAACATTCCTACGTGTTTTCTCATTTCTGTGTTCCTCTGTTCCCAACCTGGGGTGTTGTTTCATTCACCGACTTCGCCCTCGAAGGCGCCTTGCATGAATTCCTCTTGGCGCTCCCAGTTCAACCAGATCTGCAACTTATCCGGATCCATACCGATAACGTACTTGTTGATTCCCGGGAGGACCTCATCCCACACACTCAACCATCGGTCCGTCATGTAGATGTAGGGAGAGGCCTGAAACGCCACCAGCGTCCGCCCAAACGCCTGCGCCCGGGCCATTTCGGTGAGTTCTTTTTCGGTTCGGTCGGCCTCGGCGTCGGCGAGGAGCTTGGCCGGTCCTCCGACGGTCGTCTCGAACAACTTTTCGGTCTTCCGGTGCGCGTTGGCGATGGCGCGGTCAAAATCAAATCCGGCGGGGTTCGCTTGAATCTCTTTCAGCAAGCCCAGGTGCTCCAGATACCACCCGCGGAGTTGTTGCTTGGGCGTCTTGCGCTGTCCACCACGCATCTGCCCCAACAACCGCTCCTGGTAAATCTCCTCATCCAGGGCCTGGACGTTCTCCTCAGCGCGATGGATCTGCCCGGATAGGATTTCGGGGAGGCGCGTCGGATTATCGGGGAGCATTTCAAGCTCCTCCAGGGCATTGATCGCCAGGGCCAGTCTCAGCGCGGCCAGGGGTCGACCGGCCACCTGAACCAGGATTCGATTAGCTTCGGCCTCGGCTTGGTAGCGCGCCTGTAGCATGCGGCGTTCGGCTTCGAGGACGGCCTCGTAGGCCTCGGCCACGTCGGGGGGTGGATGGACGGCAGAGATCCCGACATACTGGACGTGCACACCGAGGCTGAGTTCGTCGCTGCGGGCTTGAATCCGCCGCTTTAGTTCATCGGCGGCGCGCTGGCGACCGTAGGTCATTATCGCTTCAGCGCGATTCGCACCACCTCCCTGGATAGGGGAGCTCAGGGTGGCGCTGGCGCAGTATTGCGACATTTCGCGGTAGGCGATGTTCTCCAGCAATTGGGCGGAATTGGCGTACCTGTAACCGAAATCGTATGGATTGGAGATGACGTACTGCACCGCCACCACCAGCTTGATGATATTGACCGGGGGAGGAGCTTGTTCCTCGGACTCCGCGAGCCCTGCCCCGCGCGGAGCCACCGCCACCAGAAAATCCAATTCCTCCCGGGATCCGTGCTCCTCGGTCCACAGAAACAATTCCCTCCCGTTCACAATTGTCGCTTCGCGCTCTTCACCGGCGCCCAGGAGAATCTCGTGGACCTTTTTCGTCTCGAATCGCTGGACGGTGTCCACCGGGAATGGCCACTTGAAATGCAGACCCGGTTTGAGCGTGTAGCGATCGGCGTCGGCGCGGCCCCAGTGGAGGACGATGCACTCTTCGCCCTCTCCGACCAGTACGATCGAGCTCATCCCCATCTGCACGGCCCCTGCGAATACCAACAGCGGGATAAATGCGTGCGAGAGGAGCTGATAGAACCACGTCTTGGATACCTCGAACCCGAACTGGTAGTTCAACGCCTCCGCGATGGAGTGCCCGACGCGCCCGGGCTCGGCAATGAGGTTGAGCAGGCGCGAGTCGAAACTCTCCCGCCGCTCCTGCCCCGGTATGCGAGGCCGGTAGAAATCGAGCCCCAGATTCAGCAGCAGCTCGGCGGCCAGGATGAATTGCGCCCCTGCAACCGCGTACGCCACGAGAATATCTATCTTGGTATTCCCGTGCCTCGCCCCAATCAGCGCGGCCAGGACGGTGCCCATGAACAGGACGTTAAGCAGCAGGTAACTACCCGCCGCCCGCAAGGATCGCCATCGCGCATCGGCGCTCATCCCCGTCGAGTAGCGCGAGAAAAGGAACGCTCCGAACGCGATTACCAAAGTGAGCAGCATTCCCTGGGCGGTGTTTACGATTTCGCTCGCACCCTGTGCGCGAAGGTACCTCACCAGTAATATCGCGATGGTGACGTGCATGGCGGTCCAGGTGAGCGTGAAGAGAGGGACGATCCAACGCTCCATGAACCGCACCCTCGCTGCCGCCGGGCGAAGCTCAGCCCCCTCGGGACCCTCAAAGATCGTCCCGCGAGTGGTCCCCTGGGCGGAGAGCTCTTCGAGCTGGGCGGATTCGCGGCGCTCGAGCTGGTGAGTGTAAAACAGCAGCGCCACCATCAACCACAGGGGAATCCCACCAATCAGCAGGAGCATGCAGGACATCGCCGAAAGCGAGCCGGTCCACAGCCATATAACAAGCATCACCGCCGTGAACCCCAACTGCGCGACAGCCCCGGCGATCGAAACGTTCTTAGCACGTCTGCGGGCAATCATCTCGTGAGATTCTCCTGTCTGAGGCCCGTGAGATTGCGAAATTCCCCGCGTGCGAAGGGGCGATCCGCGGTGAGTCCTTGCGGTGCACAGGTGTCCCGCGCTACAATTCGCCCTGATGCGGGCAACCTTCGCCCCGCACCGAACGTATCACAAAGGTCCGTGAGACCCGCAACCCCGGGAAAGCATCGACGATGATAAGGTTCTACGCCATATTCAAAAACACTTTCGTACAGACCATTCGACAACCGATCTACGGGGTGCTGATCCTGGTGACCTTCGCGGTTCTGCTCATCTCCGTTACCCTCGCCGGGTGGACGATGGGCACCGATTACCGCGCCTCCGACCAACGGATGCTGGAAACTCTGGGGCTTTCTACGCTGCTGGTGGCGGGGCTGCTCGTTGGCGCCTTCAGCGCCTCGAGCGTGCTTTCGCGCGAGATAGAGGACCAGACCGCGTTGACGGTAATCTCCAAACCGGTCCTCCGCGCCACTTTCGTACTCGGTAAGTTCGCGGGGGTATTGGCGGCGGTATCGCTGGGTTTCTACCTCTGCTCCCTGGTGTTCCTGATGACCGTGAGGCACCGGGTGGTCTCGGCCAGTTTTGATCCTTACGACGTTCCTGTCATCGTCCTGGGAATGAGCGCCTTTGTCCTGGGGATTCTCAGTGCGATGGTGGGTAATTACTTCTTCGGTTGGTCTATCATCTCGGCCGCCGTCTGGAGCTCCACCGTCCTGCTGACACTGGCGATGGGGATATTGAGCTTCGTCGGGAAGGAGTGGGCGATCGTGCCCCTGGGTCACGATACACTCAAGGACTTGGCGATCCACGGGCAGTTGCTGGTGGGGATGGCGCTGATCTTCATGGCGGTGATGATATTTGTGGCGGTGGCTGTAGCTGCGAGCACGCGGTTGGGACAGGTCATGACCCTGGGTCTCTGCTGCGCCGTTTTCTTCGTCGGATCGATGCATCAGTCCCTGTTCGGCCGCTGGGGTGACGAGATCGTGGCGGTCCGCGTGATGGGGTGGATTGCACCGGACCTGACGTCCTTCTTCCCGCTCGACGCGCTGAACAAGGACGTGACCATTCCCGCGCGGTACGTCGCAACGGCGGGAGGATATTGCGCGCTCTATATGGGGGGAATACTCGCCCTGGGAATCGCACTGTTCGAACGCCGCCAACTCGAGCCTATCAGCACCTCGGGGAGCATACCCGGGGCGGTTGCGCTGCTGGGGTGGACCGGACGCATGCTGGGGATCGCGGGGGCGATCGTAGGACTTGTCCTGCTCTCGCTCCCGGGGTTCCACGGACTTACCGGGTTGGGATTGATCGCGGGGATTCTCCTCGCCGCCGCGCTGTCCTGGAAGCTCTTTAGCGCCTTCGCCGGGGCGGCACCATGGGCGTACTGGACGCTGCTCGTAGTTGCGGTATTGGCGCTGGGTGCGCTGATCGCCGCTGTCTTCTTTCCCGCCGCGATCGGATTCGCTCGCGCAGGACCCCTGCGCGTCATGCGCGTTACGGGCGCTAGCGTCGCGATGGTAGTGATCCCGATCCTTGGTTTCCCGAAACCGCTCCGCCATTTCCAATCTTCCGCATGAGCGATCGCTTAATCTTGCGCTCGCAGGATTCCCTACGTCGTCGGGACCGCCTCCACCCTGATCCGGTCGGTCGGGGCCTCTTCGGTCGATTCACCACGGTGCAGTTCCTCCCCAAACCGCACGAGTCTGGCGCTGTTGAAGATAACCAGCGTCGCCGTCACTAAGTGCAGCGCGGCCCCGATGATCGGAGTGATGAACCCCAGACCCGCCAAAACAATCAGCGTAACAATGAAGCCCACACCGAACAGGAGGTTCTGGTGAATCACCTCGCTGGTTTTCCTGGAGAGGCGGATGAGGAACGGAAGGCGCTGGAGATCGTTGTTCATCAACACGACAGTGGCTGAGTTTATCGCCACGTCGCTGCCCACCGCGCCCATGGCGATGGACAAATCGCCCGCCGCCAACGCCGGTGCGTCGTTGACCCCGTCTCCCACGACCGCCACCTTATGCCCTTTCCGCTTCAGCGCCGCGACCAGTTCGAGCTTGTCGGCCGGGAGCACCTCCGCCTGAACCTCGGTGCACCCCATCTCCTTCGCCACTCTCCGCGCCACCGACCAGCGGTCGCCCGTGACCATTACCAGTTCCTTCATTCCCAGGGCGCGGAACTCTTCCATGGCTAACCGGGCCTGATCGCGAGTGCGGTCTTCCAGACCGATCCAACCGAGCAGCTTTCCGTCGCGAACGGCGTAGAGGGTGCTCAGGCCTTCCGGTTCGGCGTACTTGGGATCGCTCATGGTGGTGAAACTTACCCCCTGCTCTTGAAGCCAACTTCTGCGCCCGACGAGCACGGTATCCCCATCGACCTTCGCTGTGACCCCGCGCCCGGAAATCTCCTCGAAGTCGCTCGCGTCTGAGAAGTTGATGCGGGCCTTTCGCGCTACGGCGACGACGGCCTGTGCGACCGGGTGTTTGGAAAGTTGCTCCACGGACCCCGCCGCCATCAGTAACTCCGCCCCATCCACACCAGGGGCGGGGAGTATTCGCGTAACCGAGAGTTCACCGGTGGTCAGCGTCCCGGTCTTATCGAAGACGAAGGCGGTGATATCCTTTGCGAGTTCGATGGTGGAAACATCCTTGACGTAGATCCCCAGCCGCGCCGCGCACGAGAGCCCCGCCACCATCGCCGTCGGAACCGCCAAGACCAAAGCGCACGGGCATGCGACCACGAGCATGGTCACGGCGCGGTCCATCTCGCG
>SDBV01012230.1_pt1 | contig 11009 bp, 19 predicted proteins | sample 2277081 | NCBI WGS metagenome assembly SDBV01 (sample SAMN10402039, study PRJNA504765) | marine sediment metagenome | isolation source: marine sediment core GS10_PC15, 223 cmbsf | place: Arctic Ocean: Southern Knipovich Ridge | collected 2010
CGCAGATTGGCTGGGCCGATAGTGCTGAGGCTGGATGGAACGGTGACCCGGCTATTCTCCCTATAGGGGTTATCAGAATAGTCAATGCTGTTGTCTGTGACGCAGGGGTGGTTGATTATTACATTTGCTACATTCCTTGCTCGCCAGCTTCTCAAGTAGTTGCAGCATAGTTCTAAGTTGACTAACTGGGAGAGAGAGCGATTTCTCTCCCAGAGGTGAGGTTAGAAATCTTGAAAGGAGGCTAATAGAATGACGAGGAAAGATCAAGCCTTTGAGCTTTTCAGTCAGGGCAAAACGCTTAGTGACCCTGAAGTACTTGATCTAGGGTTGAAAAAGAAAACCCTGGGGAGCTATTACCGGGAATGGGGGAAGCCCCAGGCTGAGGTTGCTCCAGCCGAGATAGTATCTGTACCGGCGGCGCCGGTAGAGGTTCAGCTTGGAAGTCTTAAAACCGCTACTCTTTTTGAGCTCAAAGGTGAGAGATATCGGATTGGAGAAAAAACCCCGGAATGCATTGTGTGTTATCGTTTACGCTTCTTTGATACTGGCCCATTGGAAATTGATAAAATGTGGCGGGTAGACCAGACGATTAGCTTGGCTACTTTCACCATGGTCAAACCGATAAAAAAATAACAGTAGTTTACTTCGAGTAGAACGAAGAAAGGAGTAAGAAAATGTCGGTAGTTGCGAACATTTATGACAACGGACCAATCTCTATCATTGCTAAAATCAGAGAGAACCTCTCCATCTGGACATTGGGTAAATGGTCTCATTATCAAATTAAGAATATTGAGCCAATCCCGCGTTCCAGTCCTACAGTAGTAGAGATGGTTGTTGCCTCAGGAGCAACCACTATCGCTGCCAATGGAGCAATTGCTGCACGGGTTGTTGCTATTCTCCAATTATCTGAATTGGAATTCACGCACCTGAGGTGGGAACCACTTGATGACATGGAGGGAGTCTTGTGGCAGCAAGCAACCACTGGTAGATTTGTCACCAGGGGGGTTCACGCCAGGGTCACCCGGTTTACAGCAGTTAGAGACCCTTACCTGGCCACAACAACCTTCTGGGTTCTTGGCAGGGACAGGGATATGAACCTTGAGGTGAGGAACCCCAATCCAGTAGCATTACCCCAAGCCCGGTTTGTCTTCTTTGGCTATCGCTATAAGCTGGAAGCTTTGGTGAAAGAACCTACTGTGACAACCTGGTTACCTGCCGAGGGGTTTTAATAGTGGTTCTAACTAATTCATAAAGGAGGATTTCATTATGGATCGCGAAGGCATACGCAAGGAAGGAAATGCTAGGCTGGTCACATCAACCGCTACAACCAACGGCGATCTGCTGCACACGATGCCGGCCGGCAGGACTTGTCGGATTACCAAAATCATGGCCTACAATAATACTGGCGCTAATCTGCCCCTCCTGTTCGGCACTCGCGACAGGTCGGTTGCCCCTCTTCTCGTTCAGCTACTACCGGATCTCGTAGCTATCAATGGTTTGGATAACGAGTGGACAGAGGAAGAGATACCTAGTGTTGAGTTTGCTGCTGACGCATCTTTACTTGCTGCTGGCAGATTGGGCGACATATATGTAGTGGCCGGAACAGTAGCAGTACCCGTGGCAGGAGTAATCATTGCTTTAGAAGTCGAAGAGTACGGCGCATAGGGGGTGAATCGTGGCTGGAAAGGTGAAGATAGCACCGCCAATCAATATATCCGCTGGTGGGAAGACAATAGTTCTTGTTTCCGGGGGGCTCAAAGTTGTTTCAAAGGATCCACGTGTTAAAGTTGAAAGGAAAGAATAATGGCTTTACCTTATGTTATAGAATATCTGCTTACTCTGAAACGGCCTTCAGGTGGTTTTTTGGCGCATCAGGGGGCAAGCCAAACAGTAATTCCGATAGTACCTCCACACACACAGTTTGTCCTGGAGGTTTTCCCTTTTGGCAGTGACTACTATGATATAATTTATGCCAGTTATGTTGACCCTTCTGTTGTACCCGGGGTGTATTATGCCTGGGGGCAATACTATGGTAGCAGAGTACAAGAAGGAACCCTGAACACCGGTATGATGACTTATCTGTTAGATTCCTTTGTTTTTATCAATCAGTCTGAACCGGGAATGGCCTTGATAAGAAATAACACTGCCTTAAATCAGTACTATGCTGGCTTTGTTTATTTTATTTCTATCTCCTCTGAGCATGATTATGATACAATTATTGCTGCTCTCAAGGGAGTGGGAACAAGTGAAACAAATCGGTTGCTTGGTATGCTGGCCAATGTTCCTCGGCCACCAATTGAGGAGAGTGTATAATGCCAGTAATCTTACAGGTTCCAGCTATAATTCTGCCAACAGTATGGGCACTGGGAACTGAGACAGAAACCATTGATGATCTCGTTGAGCACACTTCTATAGAGTTTCCAACTGAGTATTTGCAGGAAAAGCTAATCCATATATTTGCCACCGAGGTTGCGCTGGCACCGGCTGCCGTCCCGGGACCGCTATGGTGCTGGGTCGAACTTTCCCCGTATCCCTCAGCCAACAGTAATTATTGGCCAGTTCCACTACCAACGGCCACGGCTTACTGGGCAGCAATAGGTGGGGGCGGCGGAGCAATAGCTCCAACGGCACCTTTAATCGAAGTATCGGGTTTGGCCGGTGCACCCGGCACCCTGGTTCATACTATGATTCTGCCATGGGATATACATTCAGTTTGGGCACGTTTAGTAATTCAAACGCCGGTAGCGGCAGCATTGCCCGCGGCATATTGGGAGATCCAAGCGATGGTGAGTGCAAAGACTTCATGATGAGAGAGGACAATGATATTTCCAATAATTCTAGGTCTTGTAGCCTTAGGTGGCTTGTTGATAGTAGCGAAAAAGAAGGCTCCACCACCCCCTAGGATTCCACCGATCCCCCCGCCGGTGGTAGTGCCTTATGATGTAGAGGAGCTGGTACAGGAAATAAAGCAATCTGAGAGCTTGCCCGAACTCGACGCCTATTACAGGAAAATAGGCGAACTTTTTATAAACATGGAAATCAGCCATGTGGAATATTTAGCTTTATACCGAGCGTACGAATCTAGGTTCTATGAATTAACAGGAGAGGCTGAATGAAGATTCCAGGTTCAGGACTCAGGATAGACTCGCCAGCTTGGCCATTGCTTCAGGCTCATATAAGCTACTGGGGGATTACCGATGCTGCCGGCAATGCTTTCGGCACAACGATAGTCTGTGGTAACCTGGCTAATGAGCCGAGTTATCAGGGGTTGGCAGTTAAAATTCTTGATGGGGGTGCTGCCGGCCAAGTTAAACCGGTAGGAATTCACGTTGCTGGAACTAACACCTTAACAGTTGCTGATGCTTTCCGGGATAACGCTGGTGCTATTGTTCAGGTAGCTGCCGGCACTAGATTTGTTATTCTCTCCATCGCTGGGGCTGGTGGGGCACCTCCACCAGTAGCTCCCAGCATCGGGTTATGGATGTTTGGTGTCTGCGACCCGGGTATGGCAGCAAGCCTCAATACACTCGTTATGCCAAAACTAGCCGGCTTCCCTGACTCAATCTTTAATGGTGAGTTCTGGATACAGATTATTCACAACGCTAATGCTGCTGGTGTAGTACCGGAAAGAGAAATAAGGCACATAGATGCTGTTGGTGGGTATGTTGGAGCCACTGGAACCTTTACCACTGATGACTTCTCCGCAAATGTAGAAGCTAACGATTTGGTTTGTGTATTCCACGAGTCCATAATGGGTATGGAGATACTAGCTTATGGCACTTTGGACACCAGCTCAGCCACAGTGCCGATTGATAGTACCAGAACTGAGGCAGCTGATTATTTCAAAGGTGCTCTCCTCATGACAACGGAGGGAGCGGCTAGATTTCAACCAAAACCAATCCGGACTTCTTCAGCGGCTGGTGCTTTCACTTTAGATGAACCATTTACCATCGCCCCGGGTTTGGTAGACTATGTTATTATTGGGGCTGCTTACCCTGTGCAGCGACTATTGGACATTTTTAACTTGGTCAATGCGATACTGGTAGATACTGAAACTGGTGGGACTCTAACCACGACTGGAGCTGAGCAAACTCTTTATACGGTTGCAGCTCCAGCCGGAGTATTTGTACCCAAAATACTACTAATAGATACGACCCCTTTATTGATAGGAGAAACAATAGTAGTCAGGACCTTTTACCAGATAAATCCTGTAGGTGCCTTAATTCCATATGACGAAGTTACTTTTGTTGGACCTGGCGCCCCTGCAAACAGGTTAAAACCAGTAGATTTGCTCCCAAACAGGTTTGGCATGGAAATAACCCTAGAACAAACAGTAGGAGCAGTAGGCCGAGATATTGACTGGAGTATCATCAGCGGAGTATAAATGAGTATAAGTTTTGACAACTTAGCGATAAACAGGAATTTATTGTTAGGGTTACCATTTAGAGAGGGGGCCGGTGCCATAACCCAGGACTTGGCTAAGCCTAACCGGTTAGTAACCATGACTGACCCGGGTGGCGGTTCGTTCGTTTGGGGAAACCTGGCTACCGGTATCCCATATTTACAATTTGTAGCTGTAGGAGGGGGAGCAACGGACGGAGTTTATCTAAGTTGCCCGGCAGCTGATACTGTTGACTTAAACTTCACCTCAGGTGACTATAGTATAGGTGGCTGGATAAATTGGGATTCTACGGGTGGGGAGTCTGAATATATAATTGGGAGAGGTGTAGTCGAAACTGATGGTTGGGATTGTTACCTTGCCATTAGCGGAGGCAGAAATACTTTGTCTCACCGTCATGCCCATGGCAGCTTAGCTCCCAATTTAAAGAGCGAGTGTTTCTCGGAAGGCTGGACTCCAGGAACCTGGCATTTCTTTGGCATATCCAGGAGCGGACAATATCCCCTCCATTACAGAGATGCGGTTCCTCTCGAGATGGACTATGGCGGCGCTACTATGCTTGATCCAGATACTGCTCTCCGAGAGTTAGTAATAGGAGTTCGCAATAGTAAGGACGACCACTGGTACCGTGGTATGATGTGGAATCTGAGGATCTGGGGGAGAGATCTATCACGGGAGGATTGGAGTTTTATTCTCCATCAAGAAGGCCATTGGTTCGGGAGAAATTAAATGATAGGATACGATAACCTAGATATAAACCATAATATGATCCTTGATCTACCCTTTACCGAAGGAGTTGGAGCTGTTGCTCGAGATGTATCAAAAAGCCGATACCCCTTTACTCTGACCGGCGCCCCAGCTTGGTATACAATACCAGCCACTGGTATGGTAGTGCTAAACCTGACACCTATAGATTTCCTGGAAGCAGCGATAGCCGATGTTCCTAATTTAGACTTTACCACCGAGGACTTTTCGTATGCTGGGTGGGTAAACCCTTCTACCCTGGTAGGCGATTTAACGCTTCTATGTCATGGCTTAGCAGCTACAGAGGGTTTTTTCTTGGAATGCCTGGCTGATGGTAGTATAGCTTTTCACTCATGCCAAGGAGGTGCCGCGCAGCAGGATGTAATATCCGATGCCGGCTACGTGATTATAGATACATTCTCTCTTATCGGATTAAGCCGACACGGCACTCTTGTCCAGCTTTTCCTAAATGGGCAAGAAGTGACTTATGGCACACAAGATGATATTGTGAATCCCTTAACATCAGCTAGAAAAGTTCTATTCGGTGTTTACGATGATGAAGCCACCAATCCCTGGGCGCAGTATCTGGGAAGACAACGATTCTGGCTGAATAGACAATTAACGGCTGAAAATCACCGGCACCTATTCCAAACCAAAAGGCACTGGTATGGAGTCTAAGAAGTGTACAATATTTATGTGAGGGCTGCTTTGCAGGATTTGATTTTAGAAGCTTCTCATGAAATAGAAATTTATCCTGCACTGACTGTCAAGACAGTCTCCTTTACATCAGGAGGTGCAGACGCTTTTGGCGCTTGGGCAGAAATTACAGATAGCGGAGCGGTTACCCTATCTTCTTTAGCGACCTCCGATATGTATATCAGTGGAGTAATCATAGAATCTACTGATACAGTAGACAAGATGTATTTGCTGGAAATTTCTCATGGAGTTTTATATACAGTTGTTTCTAGGCAGCGATTTGGTTCGGGATCAAAATTCATTGCCCCCGCACAGCAAGTCAGGGTAAGGGCAGCGCATATCCCGAGCGGAGAAACAGTATATTACAGATTAGCCTGTGAAGCTGCTGGCGCTATAGTTACAGTTTCGATCAGGTATCACCTGCATTTACAGTAAGGGGGATTGTTATGGGAAACATAGATTTGGCAGGACGTGTAAGAAATTTAGAAGTATTAGCTAGCGTAGGGCTTCCCTACCTAACTGAAACATGGCAAAGCGCTATAGACGCTGCTGTATGGACGATCAATTTGGGTGGGCTAACAGGTTCGGTAGCCAGAGATATAACCGAAGAACCATACCAGAAAATTGTCCTGGAATCCGCAGCTATTAACGATGTACCACGCATATACACTGTGCATGAATGGCAGCTCGCTCCGGATACCTGGGACGTTAATACGTTCAATAAACTTCTCATAATGGAGTGGGAAGCTAAACTCGTTGTGCCAGCCGATATTCTTGAAACAAAGTTTTTCATGGGATTGGCGGCATCGAACGCAGCGGAAAGAGACAGCAACGATATAGCAGGGTTTATCTTAGACGGAGCCGGTGTCCTTAACTCACTAACAGATGATGGTGGAGCCGAAACCGCTAAAACGGTAGGTACCCCCGTCCTAACAAACTGGCACAAATATAAAATAGTGGCCTATAGCGCCTGCATTGAATTCTGGGTAGATGAAGTTATGCAGGCCCGACACACCACCGCGGCGGCAGAAGACTTACCGGATATGAATGTCCACGGCTTGTTCTATTGCCCGGCAGAAGCAGCTGCCTTTACAGGCGAGCTGCACGTGGGTATTACAAATATAAGACCCGGGGTGATAGTTTAATGGCGAATAAAGGTTCAGAAATAAGAACGAGAGTAGGCAATGCTGTACCAGGTGTAGATAGTGCTCTTAACGATTTAATGCGCGATGTCGTTGGGAACAAAGAAGATACGGCATTGACTGCTCCTACCGCCGCCGATAGCATCATGAGATATATCAAGGGAATACTTCTGTCTGTCAGTGGCACTACAGCAGAAACGGCAATGGGCAAGGCACAGATAGCGGCCACTACTATAGACCTTAATCAAGCAGCTGGTACATATGACCTATTTACTGGAGATACTGCAGCAGTTATTCTCGAAAGTCTGAATATCAAGCTACCTACCGGGGCGCCCGGCGGCACTACTGCGAGTCTGTCTATCCAGACAGATGATGCTACACCTGGAATAATTATCTCAGTCGCCCAGGGTGATATAGCCAATCTTCTCACCGAAGCTGACCTTAGCTGGACAGGGTCATTATATATAACAGTGGCCACAAAAATACAAATAACGTACGTTGGTGTGGCAGCAGCTTCCTATGTTTGTAATGTTACCGCTAAGTATCGGGCGGTAGTAGCAGGAGGCAATCTGACATGAGTCCTGTAGCTATAAACGGAGTTGACCACCAAAGCCCTGCTATAAACGGAGTGCAGGTCAAGCAGGCCCTGAACGCTGCCAATGAAACAGTAAATGAGGGCGTTTATGACCCCACCTTACTGAGCACTGTGGATGCTGACCTTGCTGCAGGCAATATCAAGGATGCCATAAACATCTTCGGCAAGGTGGGGACGCTACCAGCAGGTGGGGTTGAGACATTTGAAGACTATTATTTTGCAGTCCTTGGAGCGGGTGTAGAGTACACACCTGCTGACCCCGGGTTGTTCTCAGCAGCCATAGACATGATAGCAAAGCTCGCTGTAAATCTTTTTATCAACGGTGACAAGCTTATTGAAGAATGCAGAGGTATTGGTGCTGTAATTGGCGATGGCACTTACTTAGATTTTAAAAATACTGATGTCGCAGGTCATGCTCTCGCGGTTATGAGACAGTACTTGTCAACTGGCACCTATGAGGAGTACTCCCATGCTGACATAGTTGGAAATGGAACATATACGCCTGCTGATGAGGGTTTCTTCTCTCACGCTAGCGAAGCAAATCCTGATTTAAATGATGTACAGACACAATACAACTTAAAGTATTGGTGGATATATAATGATAGCGGCGCTTTCTGTGGAGCGACTTTGATTATTGGTGATGGAAGCAGTCTCAGTTTTAAGAATACTACAGCAGGGGCATTACGAGCTAACTTAATGCGAGCAGTAATGGTATAGGAGGAATTTTGAAGCATATAATTGATAAAACAAGCCCTGACTTTGACCATATACCAATGAGACTGAGGGAGAGCCTTGAGGGGAATGTTCTACTTGAGGAGGATAGGCGTGAGGACGGCTCACTTAAGGGAATAGTCTCTATTGAGCCAGAAAGCATGGCAGAGGTCATAACCGATGATACTGGAGGAGTTACCTTTCCACTAACAGTTAATGACCCTGATGAGTTAGCGGCAGTGGCTCGGATTGTAGGGCAAGCCAGACGCTTTGCGGGTGTGCCAGCCCAGTATCTCGGTAAGACATTTGAGGAATACCTTGCCGATGATATTGAGGGTGATGACAAATCAGGCCACAGGAAGTACGCCAAGATACATGAGGAATTGATGGCTGATGATTTCATTAAGACACTCCTTCAGGAAAAGGGTGTTACTTTACCAAAGATAGCAGAGATGAAAGCCAAGTTCCAAAATGCAGGAAAATGATGATATACAGTCCTCAATAAAAAGGAGTAAAATAGAAGAAGGCAGGGTGCTACGGGAAATCGTGGCTGGGGGGGGTTCCTTTCCTCCAATATTCTCCCCGTCCCGTGAGGTGCCACGACCGTAATCGGGGTCTAGCACTCTGCCTTTAGGAATAAAATGGAAAAGGAAACAATATCTCAAGGAATCGTAAACATAGTTAGGGGATGCACCAGGCCGTTCTGCACCTTTTTCGGGCTGGTATCCTGTGTGATGATATATGTAAACTTTCAGGAAGTTCCTACTTGGCTAATAGGCTTTACCGGAGGGATGCTGAGTTTTTGGTTCGGTGAGAAATTCATTAACCGGATAAGGGGGAAGTGATATGGCAATTTTAATTGAAGGTACAAATGCCATAAATGTCCAGTTGGTATCGATAGCACTGCCCTTTGACCCCTGGGTTTATGACCTCAATGGTGACGGGTATATAGATGATAATGAAAGGCTGAAAGCAACACAGGATTACTTTGACCTTATTATAACCAAACAACAAATGCTTCAGGTGCTTAATTTACCATCACCACCAGCTTCGCCGCCACCACCGCCGCCAGAATGCGCAACTAAAGCAGAAAAACTTAAGGCAGCACAGGATTACTTTGCCGGTATAATAACCAAGGAAGAGGCGCGAGCTGTAGCAAATCTGCCAACATGCCCTTAAGGAGGCAAACTATGCCAAAAGATGGGAAGAAAACAGCGATAATAGTCGGAGTTGGGGTAGCTGCTGTAGCTGGAGTTATTCTGCTCACCGCAGGTAAAAAACCGCCGCCTCCTCTACCTGGTTTAGCTAACCTTCACGGCAGAGTAACCGATGCTGATACCGGAGTGCCCCTGACAGGTGTTCTGATTGCACTGAACGGCCTCTCCGCTTTCACTGACTCCGATGGACTGTATGAGTTCACGGACCTTGAACCGGGTAGTTATGTAGTCGAATTTTCCAAAGAAGGATATTTAACAGAGGTGTTCTAATGCTTTTGCAAGAAGGCGACAATGTAGTAAATGTAACATTGACTCCTATCCCACCACCGATGGCCAACCACTTCATGGCGCTCATGGCGGTGTCCAGTCTACCGGCCTTCTCCTGGGCCGCTACTTGCTCCGGGGTTGGTTGATCCCCGATCCGTGCCAACATCATTTGGATCCACCCCCCAATATCATCGAGACCACCAACAACCCTCCAACCACCAACAAGGGTAAAGGAATACCTAGATTGTCAATAGCCAAGGAGAGAGTATTCCGTGGGCCATCACATACCGGACTGGACATCACGTAGCAATGTGTTTCACCGGTAGTGGGGTGCGGTTCACAAACGTCTTTCATCTCTATGTGGCTACAACCTGGGGGGAGCACATCTCCCACACCTTGGCCTCTGGTGGCAAGCATCACTGGGAGCCACCCGCCTTGAACAACATGAAGCCACCCACGGCAAGAGCGGCCAATACCATCCATACCTCTACCCGGCCTTGGCCTACCTGGATCGGGGTCTCTCTCTGATACCAGGACTTATCCGTAATAACCGAACCTCCACCCGGACACTCCTTATAGGTACAACCGGGCTTGGTTGAGTCATACCCTACAAATGATCCATCCGGACATTCCCCCATAACTTGGGCACACATGACACCCGTCCCAAATTCTATAGGTAGGGGAAATGTAGCGTTGTGGCCAACCGGTTCATGACCTTCCGGACATGAGGCAAACGCACAGTCCGGAGCCACGCGGCCAACAGTGGAGCCATCGGAGCACACCAGGGCGTCCTGGGTACACGGCATAGGCTCCTCAACTCCAGGATCCCTAGTCATTCCCATTCCTCTTACCAACATCATTCCCCACCCCCCACACCCATAACCAGGAGCACCACGAGACCTCCGCCAATCAATAGCACCATGTTGCTCACCCCAGGTATGATCCCGGATTCAGGTCCTAAACGTCCAACCGACAACCCGGTGCCACCAGTACTCACTAAGTTGCCGGTGGCGGGATCCGTGACGACATTAGGGTCCGGGTTCACTTGGGGATCGTTGCGGATGGGGTCCAAGTACATTTGGAACCAATTCTTGCCCCAGGGAGCTTGGCCGCCCTCTTGCCTCTCAGAGATGCAACGGCGGCCCGCGTCACCCAAGGCCGGATCGGAGCACTTGCTTACCACGATTTGCCAACGGGAGTTGAAGTTCTCCACGCTCTGGGCCTGTTCCAGTTGCGTA
>SDBV01012231.1_pt1 | contig 11008 bp, 4 predicted proteins | sample 2277081 | NCBI WGS metagenome assembly SDBV01 (sample SAMN10402039, study PRJNA504765) | marine sediment metagenome | isolation source: marine sediment core GS10_PC15, 223 cmbsf | place: Arctic Ocean: Southern Knipovich Ridge | collected 2010
GACTGGGGAATAGTGTAACGGTAGCACGACTGACTCTGGATCAGTTAGTCAAGGTTCGAATCCTTGTTCCCCAGTTTGTAAGCCCCCGTGAGACAAGAACTTGCGGGGGCTTTATAACGCCAAATATAACCTTTTGCGCTGCAATGGGGCTTGATATCGCCCCTGTGAGTGCTAGGATTCGCACATGGTTCGCAGGCGGAACACCCAGCGCGGTGCGCTCTATCTGAATCACGGGCGATGGTGGCTGAAGGTTCGACCACCGGGGGCAGAGAAGCCGGAATACTTTCCGATGGTCCCTGACGGGCAGATGTACGCCACCCGGAACAAGCAGGTCGCGGAGGTCCTGCGGCGGCGGAAGATCCTTGAGATATTCTCGGAGGGCACCCCTTCGCAAATCGAGGACCTGCTGCTGGCGTTCGAGCAGACGGAGAAACTTACCGGCTGCTTGGAGCACGTGAAGGCGAAGGTCCGGGCGGTCAAGGTCTTCTTCGAGGCGGCCGGGCTTCAAGACCCCGCACAGATCACCCCGGCGGTTGTCGTAGAATTATTGTTAAATCATGCCCATGTACCTCTTTCGTGCTCAACCCCGGCTTAATGGGGGTGTCGAGACGCTGCATGAGCAATGGGAAATGTCTTGCACGTCCACCGCTGAAGGGCATACTGCGAAGCAGGAACGGCTCCCATTTGCGGGCGGGGGCCGACCCGCCGAATCTGCCGTCGAGAGCTGCGCGTGACGCCCCTCAAGCTCGCCCGTTCGATACTTTCGCGGGGGACGGCCAAGATCGCACGACCGGCGGGTTGGGCTGTCTCTCTTGCCGAATCCAGTAGCCTCAAACGTGCCGTATCGTCCACGTGCTGACTCCCAGTTCGCTATTCCTCGGCGCTGACGTAGCCTTCCTTCTCCAGGAAGAGAATGATCTGCTGTACGCACTCTTCGGGCGTCAGGTCGGTCGTGTCGATAGTCAACTGGGCGTCGTCGGGCTCTTCGTAAGGATCGGACACCCCAGTGAACTCCTTCACGATCCCGGCTCGGGCCTTTGCGTACAAGCCTTTCCGATCGCGCTGCTCGCAGACCTCCACGGGAGTTGCGACGTGAACGAGAATGAACCCACCCCCCGTCTGTTCGATTTGCTGCCTGACCTCCCTGCGAACGTTGTCATAGGGTGCAATCGGAGCGCAGATTGCGACCCCGCCATTCTTGATGATCTCCGACGCGACGAAACCGATGCGACGTATATTCAAGTCGCGGTGCTTCTTTGAGAACCCGAGCTCCGAGGAGAGGTTCTTTCGGACTATGTCGCCATCAAGCAGCGTAACAGGCCTGCCGCCCATCTCGAGCAATCTGACCATGAGAACGTTGGCAAGCGTCGACTTGCCGCTGCTGGGCAAGCCCGTAAAGAAGACGGCGATTCCTCGCTTGCTGCGCGGCGGATGGGAGCGGCGCAACTCCTGCACGACTTCCGGGAAAGAGAACCAGGCGGGAATCTCTCGACCGGTTGCCAAGCGATTTCTGAGTTCCGTTCCTGACAGCGACTTGGTGTCGGCGCCCTCGGCCACTTCGTCCTGCGGGGCGTACTTGTCCTGATCCTGCAAGTACACCATCATCCTGAACGGGACCATCTTGATACCGAGCTCGGTTTCATGACGTTCCAGGAGCTCCTGCGCGTCATACGGGCCGTAAAACAGGCGGCCGTCAGAGTCGGAACCGGGACCGGCATGATCCCTCCCCACGATCAGATGAGTGCCTCCGTAATTCTTGCGGATGATCGCATGCCATACTGCCTCCCGCGGACCGGCCATCCGCATCGCCAGAGGAAGGAGACTGAGCATGACGGTACCGCGCGGATAATGGCGCAAGATCGCCTGATAGCACCGAACCCGAGTGTAATGGTCGATGTCCCCGGGCTTGGTCATTCCGACGACGGGATGGATCAGAAGGTTGGCCCCCAGTTCCTTCGCCGCCCGGAACGTCAACTCGTGGTGTGCGCGATGCATGGGATTACGTGTCTGAAACACCACCACCTGACGCCATCCCATGGCTGCGATCCGCCGCCGCAGATCTGCCGGTGTCAGCCGCAGTTCGACGAAGTCGTAATGGGGAGGCAGGTGCAGACCTTCGATCTGCCCGCCCACGTACCACGGGTGAGTATCATGTTCGAGATAACTCACACCGGGATGTTCTATATTCGTGGTCCCGTAGACCTGTTCGGCTTCGGCCGTGAGATCAGGCTGCCAGACTTCCTGGACGTGAAGTACCGCGAGCATCACACCCTCCGGATCCCGCAGCGCAAGCGAGGAGCCTGTCTCCAAGGTTCTCGCGATCTCTTCGGGGACGTCCAGTGTGACGGGAATCGGCCAGACAGTCCCATCGACGAGCCGCATATTCTTACACACGCTCTCATAATCCGCACGACACTGGAAGCCCCGAAGTGGTGAGAAGCCTCCGTTCAAGAGCAACTCTAGGTCGCAGAGGTGGCGCGCTGTAAGGTGCCAGGAAGGGCGATCTTGCGACAGTTCCTTGAGCTCTGCACTCCGGGCGTGATCCGCGACAAGCTGCACCAGTGAACCGCCATGAGGCGTCACTAAATGTGAAGGCATCGCTGCTTCTCCTCGTTCGTGCGTGCTGTCGACAATCCTTTGACCAGCCCGACAAGCCGATTCGACCGATCCGTCTATCGGGCGGATCCTGACAGCCGGAACACGAACACTCTATCTCGCACGTCAGGCAAATACACGCGTAGCCTGCCCCCGTTTTATGTACCACCCAAGATGCAAGAGTCCGTCAGGTTTCTGCGTGCGTTGCTCCGGACGGAGCGGAGCGGAGAACCGTGGCTTGATTCAGGCCGTCCCAACTCCCACTCTTGCTGACGACGTACAACCAGCACGTTACGACTGATCCACTCAGCGACCCACCTTACGGAATGCGTTCGGAATGCCCGGAATCGCCCGGCGCCTGAGCCGATCCAAGGACATCCCTCGAAAAAAAAACTGGAACTGCTTGACAGCGTTGAGTCCGGCAGCCTAAGCTACCTTGCCATTTCGTTCGTGTAAGAGGTCACATCGGTTTGCTGGATCCAACGGAGAGATGTCAAATCCAAGGGAAATTCGCGCGCGCCAGTAAAAGAGAAGGAGCGGAAGAATGTCCAGTTTGCCTGAGGTACGCATGGAAGCTCTTGAGCCTCGTTGGCTCCTGAGCACTCTTGTTGATCTTTCGGCGGCCACAGCGGCGCCGGACACGTTCACGTGGACCGATGCCGATGCCGACATCATTTCCATCCAGCTCGAAGGCACCGCAGGATCGGCCCTCATCACCTCCGATGATGCCGCGGTGGCCAACGCGGGTGATCTGGACGACGGCGAGGCAATTGTCTCGGTCGCCATCACCGGCGCGAGCAGCGACTTCGTGATGCGGTTCTCGGTCAACTCCACGACCAACGTCCTGACGGCCGACGGTAACGTGTTCCTCGGCGACATCACCTCGGACAGGACGATCCTGGGGCTGTATACCGTCGCCGACATGACAGGCGGCGCGACCCCGACCAGCGATTTCGAACTGGGCAGCTTCACCGGTACGACCTTCAGCAGCGGCGGCGGATTGAGCGTGGACACGATCTCAGGCAGCGGCGGCGGAGTTGCGTTAGTTCTGACGCAAGGCCTTGCCGACTCACGTGTGATCAACGTCAGCGGGGGTTTGACCGGCGACGTGACCATCAGTCGTTCCTTCGGCGGCACGATCAGTGTGGGCGGCGGAGTGGGCGCAGGCCAGTGGACGCTCCCCTCAGTACTCTCCTCCGGGTTCCTCGGGGCTGTGATAGGCAATTTCGCCGCGGATGTGACGATCCAGGGCAACTACTCGGGCCTCACGACGATCGACGGGGAGGCGACTGGCGCCTGGAGCATCGTCGGCAGCGTCACGCGGGATGGCAGACTGCAGGCCGGGACGTGGTCCGACCTCACGGTAAGCCGCAACGTAGACGGAGCCATCCTAGCCGTCGATAGCGGTGGCACCCATGAAGGCATTACCGCTGCTATCGGCGGCAATCTGGGCAGCACTGCCCGGATGATATCGAGCGACGCTCTGGAGCTGAACATTACGGGCAGCGTCAACGCCGGCGCGGTCGCAGCCGCCGATTCCGACGGGATTATCGCCACGGTCGGCAGGAACTTCTCGGGCGAGTTCGTGTCCTATACCGCCATCACGATGGGCGTGGGCGGCAGCATGACCGGTGGGACGCTTGATGCTTCTAACGACATCTCCCTGACCGTCGGCGGGTCGATGTCCAATTCGAGGGCTACGACCAGCGACGATCTTTCGGCTGACATCGGCGGGGCCATGAATAATTCGATCCTCTTCTCGGGCGGAGACAACATCAGCCTTGCTTTAGGCGGGAACATGACCGGCTCGACGCTGATCGCCGGCCAAGGCATCACCGCGGCCATCGAAGGCGGCGTTACGAATTCAGTCTTCGAGGGAAGCGAGGAAATCCTTACTCTGGACATCGGCGGCAATCTCCGCGGATCGCGCGTGGTCTCCGGGTCTGAGCACACGAGCGTAAGCGTCGGCGGCAGCGTTACGAACTCGCATATCTCCAGCTTGGAGAGCGATGTAAGCCTGGATGTCGGCGGCTCCCTGACCGGGAGTCAGGTGGTAGCGGGGACTGTCGCGTATGTGACCGTCGGAGGATCGATGACCAGCTCCCGTGTGGAGGCGGCCTCCGAGGCAAGCGTCGATATCGCAGGAAACATGACTCGTTCGAGCGTCTTCAACGACGAGAGCGGCGACGTATCGCTGGAAGTCGGCGGAAACATGACCGACTCCCGTGCGCACTCCGGATCGGACAACGTCTTGGCGACCATCGACGGAAACATGGTCCGCTCTTCGCTCCTTTCCGGAGAGAGCAATGTCACGGCCACCGTGGGCGGCAGCATGACCGACTCCTACATCGGAGCCGAAGGTAACGCCAGTGTGGACATCACAGGCGGGATGCAGGGCTCGACCGTTACCTCCCTCGACAGCGATACGGAACTCACCGTCGGCCGAGACATGCGCGATTCTGAAGCGTTCGCTTCCGATACAGTGACGGCGGATATTGGCGGGAATTTCCTGGGATCCAGCCTCACTTCCGGCAATCAAGCAACCGTAACGATAGGAGGCAACTTTGGCGGTGCTGTCCAGGCCTTCGGCGGCGGACGGCTGACTCTGACTGTCCGTGGAACGATGAGGAACGGCAGCTCCGCAATGGCCGGAGGAAACCTGGTGTTGGATGTGGGCACACTGGACGGGACGGTTCAGGCCAACCGGTTGGACCTGGAAGTGAGCGGCAACGTGGGACGCACCGCCACGATCCAGACCGCTGAGGTTATCGATATAAATGCGGACAACAACGCCTTCCACGTCGGAGGGAACTTCTCCGGGCGTCTGAACGTGATCACCCAGTTTGATACAGGCACCGGCGCCACGGCCTCCATTGTGGACGGCAGGGTGCAGCGCGGTGCGGTGTTCAATATCCCAGGCCAGTTCGGCATAGGCGCCTCTGCGGCCGAGCTGACGTTCGGTGGACCGTTCCAGGGCGAGTTCAATCTGGGTACCAGCCTGGAAGTTGATCTGACATTTCTCAGTTCGCTTACACAGGCGACCATCGGCGGCGCTGTGAATTCGACCCTGACTGTGGGCGGCGCGTTGACCTTCCTTTCGACGGGCAGCTTGTTCACGGCAACATCGGCTACCGGCGGGAACTTCGTGGACGGTGTGGGAACGACCACCGGCACGCTGGTAACCGGCGGGCTGGGTACGGTGACGCCGTCATCGGCCGTCATCGGCCCGGCGGCCGCGGCGCCCTTTGCCGTGCTGGATCTGTCCGGGGCTACGGTGGATCCGGACGTAGGCACCTTCACGGACGCCGAAGGCGACATCATAACGATTCGCCTTGAGGGCACATCAGGAACTGTCACGATCGTATCCGACGAGTCCGTGGCAGCCAACAACCTGCTCGATGACGGTGAGGAGATCGTATCGATCGCCATCACCGGTGCGAGCAGTGATTTCGTGCTGAGCTTCTCGGTGGATTCCACGACGAACGTCGGCACGTCCGACGGCAACGTGTTCCTCGGAGATATCACCTCCGACAGGAAGATCCTGGGGATATACCAAGTGGCCGACATGACGGGTGGAGCAACGCCGCAAAGCGATTTCGTACTGCGCAGCTTCACCGGCGTGACGTTCAGTAGGTACGGTGGAATCAGCGTGGACGATATCTCCGGCAGCGCTGCCGGAGACGCTCTGGTTCTCACGCAGGGAATGCCGGCTTCGACGGTAATCAACGTCGACAGGGGAGATCTGAATGGCGACGTAACCATGCCAGGATCGTTCGGCGGCGCGATTAACGTGGGCAACTACGTCGGCCTCCCCGGCGACCATTGGGAGTTCACGGGACAGGTGCTGAGTTCCGGATTCCTCGGCATCGGCGACCATTTCAATGCAGACGTAACGGTCGACGGCAACTTCGCTGGCATCGCAACGATCGGCAGAGAGGCCAATGGAATCTGGACCATAGGCGGGAGCGTCACCAAGGACGGCAGGCTGCAAGCCAGCACGGACTGGGACGACGTGACCGTTACGAGGAATTTCGACGGAGCCCTCGCCAGCGTAGAGACCTTAAGCAACGGCGTCACGCTGGACATCGGCGGGAATCTGGGCCGTGCGGCTCGTGTCCTCAACAACTCAGGGGGGCTTGACATAGACGTTAACGGCAATGTCACCCGCGGTGCGGTCGCCGGTTCCTATAGCGCCGTTACTGGCACTGTAGGGGGCAATTTCTCAGGTAGGTATGCCAACACTGCGGAGAGCATGACGCTGGACATCATTGGCGGAATGTCAGGCGGGCGGATCGATGTCTATGCCGAGCTGGAGTTGACCGTCGGTAAGAACATGACCAACTCGAGAGTTTCCAACTCAGGCGCCACGATCGACATCATGGGCAACATGACCCGTTCGACGGTATTCGGTGGCGACAGCGACGTGTCCCTCACACTGGGCGGGAACATGACGTCCTCAACGCTCAGTGGCGGAGGTGGCATGTCGGCCGACATCGCAGGCAACGTGGTCGGATCGTTCTTTGAGGGAAGCGAAAGCAGCAACTCTTTGGATGTCACTGGCGACTTCCGCAACTCGCACGTCACTTCCGGTTCGGAGAGCGTAACTGCAGCTATCGGCGGAAAGGTGGTCAACTCGACGCTGTCAAGCCTGGAGAGTACCGTGGATCTGACCGTGGGCGGGTCGATGACCGGGTCTCGCGTGTCTGCATTAACTGACGCGAGTGTGACGATCGGCGGCTCGATGACTAATTCCGTGGTAGAGGCTGGAACTGAGGCATCCGTCGACATTTCGGGAGACATGGTGCGATCGAGCGTGTTCGGTGATGAGAGCGCCGACGTGGTGCTGGACGTCGCCGGGAACATGACTAACTCCCGCGCGAACTCCGGATCGGAGGACGTCTCGGCGACCATCGGCGGGGACATGACCCGGTCCATGCTGTTCTCCGGCGAAAGTGAAGTGACGGCCACCGTTGGCGGGAGCATGACCAGCTCCACAATTGTCGCTTACAGCGGCGTCAGCGTGGGCATCGGCGGAAGCATGACCAATTCGGTCGCGATAGTAGCCTCTGATGGTGTGGTGGTGTTGTCTGTCGGCGGGAACATGACCCGCTCCAGGGCGCTCTCGCCCGACAGTGGCGTAAGCCTGAATGTCGGCGGGCACTTCCTCCGGTCACACGTCATCGCTGAAGGCGACGCGATTGTGAACATCGGCGGTGATCTCGGCAGCCTGGTTTCCACACATGATGGAGACGTGGTATTGACCGTAGGCGGCGCGATACTTCCCGGAAGTGCGGCAGTTTCTTCCGACAACATGACAATTAAGGTGGTCTCGCTGGGCGGCAATCTTAACGCGGATAATATCGACCTCACCGTGACCGGCGACGTGGGACGCACCGCCTCCATTCAGGCCGCCCACATGGCCGATCACGATGCCGACAACGACAGTTTCCTGGTGGATGGAGGTTTCTCGGGTCGCCTGGACGTGGGCACCTTCGAGACGGGCACCGGCGCCAGTGCAACACTTGTCGCCGGGGCAGTCTCGTCCGGAGCCAAGTTCAATGTCACCGGAGCGTTCGGCGGCGCCGGGGCTGCGGAGTTCGTCTTCGGTGGGCCGATCGACGGCCAATTCAACCTGGGCAGCGACCTCGACGTCGACCTGGTGATTCAAGGCCGGTTGAGGCAAGGAACCATCGGTGGTTCAGTGAACTCGACGATCACCGCGCAGGGTCACGTCGACTTCCTGTCGACCGGCAGCTTGTTCGACGCGTTATCCGCGACCGCCGGCGACTTCCTGTTCGACCCGGGCTTCGCCACGGGCAACTTGGTCGCACCTCTTGGGTTCACCGACGTCCTGCCCACGGCGTGATTAGACCAAAGCGATAGCTGGCGACTGATGATTCTCCGGCCCTGTCGGGCTTGAAGACCGGCGGGGCCGGTTGACCCAGAATCGGCCATTGTGGACGTTGCGTCCACGGATGTGCCTGGCGGACTCGTTGCGGGCGCCCAGGCCGTCAAGCTATACTTGGCCCCTGCGATTCCAGGCTGTGTCCCAAGAAGACGGATATAGAGGAGAGTCTGCTTGTCAAGATCGGAGACAAACCATCCCTCAAAGGCCGCATTCGACGAGGCGGTCGAGCACCACCAGGCCGGACGCGTCGCCGAGGCCGAGGCGATCTATCTCCGCATCGCTCAGCAGTACCCCAACCACGCCGATGCGATCCACATGCTCGGTGTGATCGCTCATCAACAGGGCAATCACGGCAAGGCCGCCGAGTTGATACGACAGGCGATCGCCCTGAACGGCGACAGCGCGCCGTACTACTCAAACCTGGGAGTCACTCTTCGCGCCATGGGGCGTCTGGAAGAGGCAGCAGAACAACTTCAGCAGGCAGTGACGCTGAATCCGGACTATGCCGTGGCACAGAAGAACCTGGGAGTGACCCTCAGAGGGCTGGGGCGATCCGAGGAGGCGGTGAAGCGCTTCCGTCGGGCCCTCGAAATCGATCCTGACGACGTGGGCACCTGCAAGAGCCTGGGAGCTTCATGCATCGATCTTGGCCGAGCCGAGGAAGCGGCCGAGCTGTTCGCCAGAGCGGTGGCCCTGGTACCTGACGATCCCGAGGCACACAACAATCTAGGTGTGGCGATGAAGGATCTCGGCCGGTTCGGCGAGTCGGAACAGAGCCTGCGGAAGGCTATCAAGCTGGACCCGACCAGGGCCGAGGCCTACAACAATCTCGGCCTGACGCTCAGCGCCCAGGGAGACTACGACGAGGCGGTCGAGTTGTGCCGCCAGGCGATTGATCTCGCGCCTGATTTTACCATGGCTCACAGTAACCTCGGGGTCGCCCTGAAGGAGCAAGGCAAGCTCGCCGAATCGCTGACTGCTCTCCGGCGGGCGCTGGAGTTGGACCCGAAGCACGTGGCCGCCCACAACAACCTCGGCGACGTCCTCAATTCCCTGGGTAGGCACGAAGAGGCCGTCAAGCACCTGACCCGTGCGATCAAGCTGGACCCGAACTGCCACGAAGCCTACAACAATCTGGGCCTCGCCTTGAACAATCTGGAACGGCCTGTGGAGGCAACTCGTTACCTTGAGCGGTCACTCGAGCTGAGTCCGGTGTATGTGCCGGCACATATCAATCTCGGCAACGCTCTGGTGTCGCAAGGCCGCATCGAGGAGGGTACCGCCCACTATCTCCAAGCCCTGGATCTCCAGCCGGACTGCGTGGCCGCCTACTACTCTCTGGCGATTAACAGCAGACGCACTTTCAGCGATGAGGAAATCCACCATACGGAGTCTTTGCTGTCGGCCGACCGTCAGTCGGAAGATGACCGAATGCTGCTTTCATTCACCCTGGCCCAGATCGTGGCAAAGGAGGGACGCCACGACGAAGCGTTCGAGTACTGTCGACAGGCCAACGACCTGAGGAAGGCTCGCTATCGGAAACGTGGCGTCACGTTCGACATTGACGCACACGTGTCTCTGGTCGATGGAATAATCTCGACCTTCAGCGCGGAGTTCTTCGAGAGAACAAGGTCGTGGGGGATTGAGAGCGAGCTGCCCGTCTTCATCGTGGGCATGCCCCGGAGCGGGACAACGCTGGTGGAGCAGATCATCTCAAGTCACCACTCAGTCTTCGGGGCTGGGGAGCTTCCCGACATCGAATATATGGTGGCGGACCTGCCGACAACTCTCGGCGTACCGGACCGTTACCCCGGCTGCATTGTCCAGGCCGCACCCGAGGAATTGCACAAACTGGCGCAAGCCCATCTGCAGCGCCTCAGGGGGCTTGGTGGCGAGGCTACAAATGTCGTCGACAAGATGACGGTCAATTTCCTCCATCTGGGCCTGATCGCGACGTTGTTTCCGACAGCGCGGGTAATCCATTGCATGCGCGACCCCAGAGATATCTGCGTGTCGTGTTACTTCCACAACTTTGCCCGCGCGGGACTATGCTTCACCTTCGATCTCGAGCATCTTGGCGCATTCTACGCTCAGTACGAGCGACTGATGTCCCATTGGCGGGAAGTGTTGCCGTTGCAGATGATGGACGTATCTTATGAAGAACTGGTCCACGACCAGGACACTGGGACGCGCAACCTCGTTGCGTTCTGCGGGCTGGAGTGGGATCCGGATTGCCTGGCGTTCCACAAGAACCAGCGAACGGTCAAGACCGCCAGCGCTTTGCAGGTCCGCCAGCCTATCTACACTACGTCGGTGGGACGCTGGAAGAACTATCAGCGGCAACTCAAGCCATTCACGGACTGGCTGAACTCGCCGTAATCTGGCGCGGCCGGCCGGCGGCTTGGCCAAAGGGAATTAAGTTGTCGATCGAGAATCTCTTCACACAGGCCGTTCAGCAACACCAGGCTGGCAGCTTGGCGGCGGCGGAAGACCTGTATCGACAGA
>SDBV01012233.1_pt1 | contig 11008 bp, 8 predicted proteins | sample 2277081 | NCBI WGS metagenome assembly SDBV01 (sample SAMN10402039, study PRJNA504765) | marine sediment metagenome | isolation source: marine sediment core GS10_PC15, 223 cmbsf | place: Arctic Ocean: Southern Knipovich Ridge | collected 2010
CCCGCTGTTAAGTGCGGGAATGGATACGGTTACCGAAGCAAAAACAGCAATTACAATGGCCCAGGAGGGGGGTATGGGAGTAATCCATCGAAACCTCAGTATTGAAGCTCAGGCCTCGGAGGTGGAAAAAGTAAAGAAGTCCGAGAGCGGAATCATTACCGATCCTATCACCGTCCAGCCCAATCAAAAGATCTCGGAGGCCCTGGCGATTATGAGAAGATATAATATCTCCGGAGTCCCGGTAGTGCAGGGAGAAAAGTTGGTTGGGATCTTAACCAACAGGGATCTTCGTTTTGAGAAGAATATGGATCAGAGGGTCTCGCAGGTAATGACCAAGGAAAATCTGATCACCGCTCCCCCGGAATTTACTATGGAGCAGTCTATTGAGATCTTGCATCGAAATCGAATCGAAAAACTTCTGGTGGTGGATGATACCGGAAATTTAAAGGGATTAATTACTGTTAAGGATATAGAGAAAACCATCAAGTTTCCCTTTTCCAGTAAAGACAAGCAGGGAAGGCTTTTGGTAGGGGCAGCGGTTGGAACAACCAAGGATGAATTGGAAAGAGTGGAGGGATTACTTGCTGTGAGGGCAGATGTTATTGTCATCGATACCGCCCACGCCCATACTCAAAGGGTTAGAGAGACGATTAGAGATATTAAGAAAGCCTTCCCGGAATGCGAATTGATTGCCGGAAATGTAGCTACTAAGGAGGGAGCTGAAAGCCTGATTAGGGAGGGAGTTGATGGGTTAAAGGTCGGAGTTGGGCCCGGCTCGATCTGCACCACCAGGGTAATTGCGGGGATAGGGGTGCCGCAGATGACGGCAATCAAAGAATGTACTCTGGCTGCCAAAAAGTATGGGATTCCCCTGATTGCCGATGGGGGAATTAAGTTCTCTGGGGATATAACCAAGGCTCTGGCAGCCGGGGCCGATTCAGTAATGATTGGAAATCTTTTTGCCGGAACCGAGGAGAGTCCCGGAGAGACAGTATTCTTCCAGGGACGAAGCTTTAAAGTGTATCGAGGGATGGGAGCGCTGGAGTCAATGAAACAGTGAAGTAAGGACCGCTATTTTCAAGAAGAAATTGAAGAAGAAGTAAAGTTGGTCCCGGAGGGGATCGAGGGAAGGGTGCCATACAAGGGAGCACTCTCTTTCATCATTTACCAGTTATTAGGCGGCTTAAAAGCAGGTATGGGATACTTAGGGTGTAAAAATATCGAGGAACTGCAAACCAAAGCTAAATTTATTCGAATAACCACCTCCGGGCTCAGGGAAGGCCATGTGCACGATGTGATCATTACCCGAGAGGCCCCAAACTACCAATTAGAGTAATTATGCAACACAGCAATTTCGCTCACCTCCATCTCCATACCCAGTACAGCCTTTTAGACGGAGCAATCAAGATTGATGATCTGATGAGCCTGGCTAAAGATTATCGGATGCCCGCCTTAGCCATTACCGACCACGGCAATATGTTCGGAGCCATCAAATTTTACCAGGCCGCATATAAATACGGGATCAAACCAATCATCGGTTGCGAGCTCTACCTGGCTCCCCGAGGTCGTCTGGAAAAGTCGGTCAAAGAGAGTCCATATCACCTTGTCCTCCTTGTCAAAGATTCCCACGGCTACCAAAACCTGCTGAAATTGGTTACTGCCGGGTATCTTGAAGGCTTTTATTATCGACCTCGGGTAGATAATGAGCTTCTTGAGAAATATAATAAAGGCCTTATTGCCTTGAGTGGGTGTATTCATGGAGAAGTCCCCTACCTGCTCAGTATCGGAGACAGAGAGAAGGCCATCGGGATAGCCCGGTATTACCAACAGATCTTCGATAATCAAAGGTTTTTTCTGGAGATTCAAGAAAATAAAATTCCCGAACAGGAGAAAGTAAATCAGGCTCTGGTCGAACTGAGCCAAGAATTATCCATTCCTTTAGTTGCCACCAATGACTGCCATTATTTAAGGAAGGAGGATGCCGGAGCTCATGAGGTACTGCTCTGTATCCAGACTGGGAAGAAGCTCAAGGATGCTAATCGGATGAAATTCTCTACTGAAGAGTTCTATTTTAAGTCGCCCCAGCATATGGAGGAACTTTTTCACTGGTGCCCGGAGGCGATTGAAAATACAATAAAGATAGCCCAGATGTGTAATCTGGAGCTTGAATTAGGCGGACACCATTTTCCAGTTTTTTCCATTCCGGAGAAGACAACCCGGGAAGATTATCTAAAGAGTTCTGCCCGCGAAGGATTAGAAAAACGCCGTGATTCAATTAAAAAAGGCCGCGATGTGGAAGATACCTACCGTCACCGCCTGAAGGAAGAGCTTGAAATCATTAATAAGGTTGGCCTCTCGGATTACTTCCTGATTGTTGCGGATCTTATCAATTACGCCAAATCACGAAAGATCCCGGTGGGACCAGGAAGGGGATCGGCTGCCGGCAGCCTGGTAGCCTACGCCTTAAACATTACCGATATTGACCCTATTGCTTACGACCTGCTTTTCGAAAGGTTTCTTAACCCGGAACGTAAAAGTATGCCTGATATCGATATGGATTTCTGCATAGAGGAGCGGGATCAGGTAATCCAGTATGTAATCGAAAAATATGGAAGGCAGAAAGTAGCCCATATCACCACCTTTGGAACCATGATGGCCAAGGCGGTAATCAGAGATGTGGGGAGAGTTCTCGATCTACCCTATGGTGAGGTGGACCGGATTGCCAAATTAGTCCCCAATGTAATCAAGATTACCATTAAAGAGGCCCTGGCCCGGGAGCCGGAGCTCCGAAAGCTGGAGACCGAAGATGAGCAGATAAGAAAAGTCCTTTCTATTGCCCGCTCGCTGGAAGGTATTACCCGGCATGCCTCCACTCATGCCTCCGGCGTAGTTATCTCCGACAAACCCTTAGAGGAATATGTACCTCTTTACCAGGATAACAAGGGGAATCTCGTTACCCAGTTCGATATGAAGTCACTGGAGACAATTGGGCTCGTTAAATTTGATTTTCTGGGTCTAAAGACACTGACGCTCATTGAAAAGGCCAAGAGGCTGATTAGTCAGAACCGGGGGATAGAACTAAAATTTGAACAGATTAGTCTGGAGGATCCTCTGACCTATCAGTTACTCGGGGAAGGAAAGACTATCGGGGTATTCCAGTTAGAGAGCTCAGGGATGAGAGACCTCCTGGTTAGGATCCCGCCGGAACATTTTGAGGAACTCATCGCTCTGATTGCCCTTTACCGACCAGGGCCATTGATGAGTGGAATGTTTGATGATTTTATTGAGAGGAAACAAGGGAAGAAGCCCGTCCGCTACGAACTGGAAGAGCTCCGGGAAACATTGGAGGGCACCTTCGGGATAATCCTCTACCAGGAACAGGTGATGCAGATTGCCCGAAGGCTTGCTAACATTTCCCTGGCAGATGCTGATATCCTGCGCCGGGCTATGGCTAAGAAATTACCTGAGGAGATGAATCAGCAACGGGAAAAATTTATAAAAGGGGCTAAAAGCAACAAGATAGCTCAGCGAAAGGCGGAGAAGGTCTTTGATCTTATGGCCAAGTTTGCCGGGTATGGTTTTAACAAATCGCACAGTGCTGCTTATGCAATGGTGGCCTTCCAAACTGCCTATCTCAGTGCCCATTACCCCTTGGAATTTATGGCCGCCCTGCTTACCAGTGAAATGGGAGATAGTGATAAGATCATTAAGTATATCTCCCAGTGCCGAGAACAAGGGATCGAGGTTCTCCCTCCGGATGTCAATGAGAGTGATTGTGATTTTACCGTAGTTGGGGAGAGGATTCGCTTTGGTTTGGCAGCCGTAAAGAATGTAGGAACCGGGGCCACTGAAGCAATACTGTCTGCTCGCCATCAGGACGGCAATTTTATTTCTTTGCTCGATTTCTGTCGGAGGGTTGATCTAAGAAGGGTCAATAAAAAGGTGGTTGAATGCCTTATCGGGTGTGGTGCCTTTGATTTCTGTGGGGCTCATCGTTCCCAATTAGCCTCATTCTATGAGAGGGCAATGGAATTAGGGGCCAGAATGCAGAATGATAAGAGCCGGGGCCAGCTTAGCATGTTTGAGGCCTCTGGTTACGATAGGTCGGGGAATGGCGTGATGGATGAGCTACCCCCTATGGAAGAGTGGCCGATAGATCAAAAATTGGCCTTCGAGAAGGAGGCACTGGGCTTTTATATCACCGGTCATCCACTCACTCATTATGCCGATGACATAAAAAAATACACCGACACCGATACCGCTAAGATAACAACCCTTCCCAGCGGCCATGAAGTCTGCCTGGGAGGGATTATTTCTTCGATTAGAGAGATCACTGACCGGAAAGGAGAACGAATGGCCTTCGTGATTCTGGAGGACCTCAAGGGCTCTGTGGAAATAACCGTTTTCCACTCCCTCTTTGAGCGCTCTTCCCAGCTCCTGAGAGGCCAAGTGCCAGTCCTCCTTAAAGGGAAACTGGATAAAGTAGAGGAGAATATAAAGATATTGGCCTCGGAGATTATTCCCCTTTCTCAGGGAAAAGAGATCCTTACTAAAAGCATTCACTTCACGCTCTCGGTCCCCGAGCTGACCAATGATAAGCTGAACGGGCTTAAAGAGATTTTACAAATTTACAAAGGAAACTGTAGGGGTTATCTCCATCTGATTATTCCCAATCAGAGTGAAACGATTATCTCTCTCCCGGATGATTTTAAGGTAAATCCCAGTGATTTACTAAGGGAGAGGGTGCAGGAGCTTTTTGGAGCCAACATAATCTACCTCCAGTAAAATGCTTATTGACTTAGCTAATAAAGTCGGTTATCCTCTGAGTCAAGTCAATGAGCTATAGCAAAAATTAAAGATCAAAAAGTAAATATCCCCGTGATACTGCACGGTAATATTTACCTCATTTTGAATTTTGATTTGTCATTTTGCATTTAACGGTTAAGGTATTATGGTCTTAAAGTATAAAATTGGAGAGAGTTCAAAGGACTCTCTCACCAACAAAATTCCCCCCTCCAAAAAGGAGAAAGAATCTATGTCAAAGGGTCAATTTAATGTTCAGGATCAATTCTTAAATCAGGTGCGAAGGGAGAAGCTAAAGGTAATTATTGAGCTGCTTTCCGGGGAAAAGGTTGAATGTACAGTCACCAGTTTTGACAATTTCTCTTTGATTGTAGAAGCTAAAGGATATAGATTAATATACAAGCACGGGATCTCTTCCATCTATACGGCCGAGCCATCGCCTAAGCTTAAGTTCTTTGAAAAAGGAAGCTAAATAGGATTTAATGACAAATGTCAAAACCCAAAGTTCAAACAAAGTCCAAAATTCAAATGACAAATAAAATTTTTTTGATATTTAGTCATTTGACATTCATTTGGCATTTGGGTTTTGTAATTTGGATTTAATCCCGCGTGCACGCGGGACAATTCGTGATGAGCTAAAAATATTGGGGATAGAGCCTATGGAGAAATCAACTCATTCCCTGGTCATATTCCTTGGGTTAATTTTTATCACACTATTTTTTGGAGAGCCTTCGCAGGGAGGTTTATTCAAAAGTAACCCTTTGGAGGTGATTGAGGTTGTGGGCTACGGCGAGGTTAATTGGACCAGACTAACAATCCGGGCCAAGGGCAATGGAATACCAAATCCTCAGGTCTCCAAACTATCCCAAGCCCCCTTAGGAGCGGATCGGGAAGCAAAAAAGGAGGCCCTGGAGAATCTGCTAAAGACAATTAAAGCAGTACCAATTGACTCTCGGATAACTTTCCAACAGAAGGTCGAGGAAAGCGATGTGATCAGTTCAAAACTGCAGGAGTTAATCCGAAATGCCGAGATTATCGAGACCACATACTTTTCTGACGGAGGAGTAAAAATAATTGTTAAGCTTCCTCTTTTTGGTCCCCTAATCAATCTAATCCTTCCTACCTCAGAAAGAAGAGCTGCGGTTAAGGCTGATGAGGATGTGAATACGGGTGTGATTATCGATAGTAGGGGATTGAAAACTACTCCTATTCTGGCTCCAAAGATCCTGGATGAGGAAGGAAAGGAAGTTTATAGTAGTTCATTTATCTCCTCTGAGAGCCTGGGCAAGTGGGGTGTGGTAGAATATCTTCGAGATCTACCCTTATCCCAGAAGGAGAAGCGGGTAGGTAAAAATCCCTTGATTGTTAAAGGAATTGGGCTTGCCGGTCCCCGCTCCAGCGATATTATTATCAGTAATGCAGATGCCCAAAAGATACGGAGCCTGATAAAGGATCATAATTTTTTAAGTAACGGAGAGGCCATTGTTGTCATCGATTAGGATTGCGCTAACTTTATTTCTGGTGATTGGAGTAGGGGCAATTTATGAATTGCCTCTACTTACCTTCCCCAGTAGTCTTAGCTGGGCCCAGGATACCTTTCAATCAAAACAGATCTGCGTGGAGGGGGCGGAGAATATTAGTCATCAGGATATCGCTTCCGCCCGCAGTATTGCTAAAAATAAAGCTTTGCGAAAGGCAGTTGAACGGTCAATAGCTAATCTGATTTTTTCCGAGATAATAGCTGAAAACTACCAATTGTTAATAGACAGGATCTATACCCAGAGCTCAAAATACATTAGAGAATATAAACTTCTTACTGAGGAAGTGGTGGGAGATATTTATAGGGTCAAGGTTGAAGCCACAGTATCATTAAGTGATTTGAAGGCTGATCTGAACGCCTTAGGCCTCTTGCCGCAAAAAGGGGGAAAGCCCAAAATAATGATTATAATTGCTGAGCATTGGCCTGCCACTGATTGGGGGCAGTCCCCGGGAAGCCAGATTGAGTCAAACCTGGCAGAAAAAGAAATTGTGGAAAGGTTTAGCCAGGAGGGCTTTGCTATTATCGACCGGTCCGCTTTTGTCGAACCAGGTTTGGCCGAGAATACCTTCATTGCCCCCTTGAATGACCAATCAGCTCAGAGGTTAACCCGTGGATCCGGTGCCGATATAATAATCTATGGCAAAGCCCTGACCAGATTAGTGGAGAACATCCCGGGCTCCACGCTGAGCTCAGCTCAGGCCAATATCTCTGCCAGAGCCATTAATGCTGATGCGGGGAAAATAGTAGCTACTTGCACCAAGACTGCTATTTCTATTGGGATTAATCCGGTAAAGGCAGGGAGTGAGGCTCTGAAAAAAGCTGCTGTCGAGACCACTGATACCCTGATGGAGGAGATTTCAGACCAATGGAGTAGGAGGCAGATAATAAGAACAAGTGCTGTCCGGATGGCAATCTCAGGAATCTCCAATCACAATGATCTGGTAAAACTCGAAAAGGCCCTCCAGAATCAGATCCAGGGCCTTCAGGGTATATATTTACTAAGCATCTCTCCCGGGACAATAACCTTAAAGCTTGAAGTAATGGGCACTGCTTATACCCTGGAGAATGAACTAATTAACCTTTTACAAGCTCAAGAGTTCCCCTACCGTTATGAACTTACCCAACTGCCTTAGCCTGCTGCGCATTCTCTTAGTCCCGTTTTATATAATCCTTTTGTTTCGCGGCAATTATCAGGGGGCGGTAATTCTCCTGATAGTGGGTGGATTAACCGATTTTCTTGATGGTGTCCTCGCCCGTGCCCTTAATCAGATTACTAAATTAGGTTCCTATCTTGATCCAATTGGCGATAAACTGTTTTTAATTTCCTCATTCATTGCCCTGACGATCATCGGATCTCCCAACACTGAGGACAGTCTTATTCCTCTCTGGCTTACAACCATCGTTCTTTCCCGGGAGCTAATTAACCTTCTTGGGGCACTAATCATCCTTGCTTTCGTAAAAAAACCGGACAGATCTGTAACCGCCGCCAGTAAAGCCGCCACCTTCTTTCAGATGTTTACCGTTGGTTTTATCGTCTTATCCCTGGCCTTTCCCGGGCTATCTTTTATCGTTTTAAAAATTGATTTCTTGAAGTTATTCATCTGGCTGACAGCAATCTTCACCTCTATCTCGGGGTATCAATATGTCCACCGGGGAGTAAAAATGCTAATCTTAAAGGACGATAGGGGATAATAAGACGAAGGAGGAACTAATGAAAAAAATTTACCAAATTTCTCTTTCCCTTTTATTCCTTCTTCTTATCATTCTCTGCTTTTATTATTTAAAATCGATCTTAATTTTACTGCTGATCCCTGCTATCTTGGCCTATGTCTTAGACCCAGTCGTTGATTTTTTTGAGAAAAGGAAAATCCCTCGGACCGGAGCAATCTTCCTTCTACTAACCTTCTTATTGATAGTCCTCACTTTGCTATTCCTATCCATCGGCCCTACTATTCAAAGAGAAATCGGAGATCTCCAGGAATCCCTCCCTCGATATTTAGAAACCATCCAGGAAAAGGTAATCCCTGGAATTGAAAAGACCTTTAAGATCAAATTCCCCTCAACCCTTCAGGAGGGGTTAGCAGAGATCATTAACGGGTTTCGAGGGCTCCCTTCCGCATCCATCAAACCCTTTACCACCATCATTGCCCGGGTCTTCTCCAGCACATTCTCCTTTCTCCTGAGTATACTGGGCCTGGTAATTATCCCCTTGTTAACCTTCTATTTTCTCCGGGATATTGATCGAATCAAGCAGACTACGGCCTCCTATTTCCCCCTTAAATACCGAGATAAACTGATTGAGAGATTTCAGGAGATAGACCTTGTCCTCGCTGGTTTTATCCGGGGCCAGCTTACTGTCTGTGCGATCCTGGCAGTGCTTTATAGTATCGGTCTGGTATTAGTTGGAATCGATATGGCAGTTGTCATTGGTATTATTTCCGGAATCGCCGCGATTGTTCCCTATCTGGGAACTATTCTGGGGATAGCCTTAGCCTCGATTATGTGTGTTTTAAAGTTCGGCTTCGACCTTCATCTCCTTGGCGTCTTCGGGTGCTTTGCTTTTGTGCAGGTTCTGGAAGGCTCGATAATCAGCCCCAGGATTGTTGGCAAAAAGGTGGGATTGCACCCGGTATGGGTGATCATCGCCGTGCTCATCGGAGGGGAGTTCTTCGGATTTCTGGGCATCCTGCTGGCAGTCCCGGTGGCGGCGGTTCTAAATGTTGCCTTCAAGTCAGTTCTGGAGGCCTACCGTAAATCCCCCCTGTATCTGGTGTAGGGGCAATTCATGAATTCCCCCTACACTTGTCCTGAGCCCCGCCTGTGACGGGGTCGAAGGAATTGACCCCCACATTTACGCATTATTTGGGTTAAAATATATGAACGGCGGTGGCCTTGAAGGACAGCCAGACCTCGGCTTTTAAGGATAGGCCCATCTCCTCGAAGGAATTTCTGGTCAGCAGAACCTTAAAAGGGATCCCGGCGTCAACGGTGATCTTCATCAGAACCCCCTTGGGAGCTGTCTCAATGACGGTGCCCCGGAGGTTATTGCGGGCACTGGAGTGAATCGGCTCCCGGGATATCAGAATGTCTTCGGGCCTAAGGGCAGCCCTAACTCTGCCAGTCCGATCAGTTACCACCGAGATTTTCACCCCCCTGGATTTTAAAGTAGTTAGGTGTACCTTATCATCAGCCCCGATCTGCCCCTGACTGCTCGGGGGGACAATCTCACCCTCGAACAGGTTTTCCGCACCGACAAAGGTAGCTACGAATTCAGTTGCCGGTTGTCGAAATACCTCCTCCAGCTCACCCACCTGAACTATTCTTCCCTCTTTTATTACTCCAATCCTATCAGCAAGAAAGAGGGCTTCCTCAAAATTATGGGTTATATGGATAGTTGTAGGCTTAAGTTTTCGATGGATCTTCTTTAACTCCTCTAAGATGTCAAACTGAGTGGAAGGATCGAGAGCACTCACCGGCTCATCAAGAAGTAAAATACTGGGTTCAATTGCTAATGCCCGGGCCAGAGCTACCCGTTGCTTTTCTCCACCACTTAAGGTGTCGGGGTATCGGGAAAGCATTTCTCCAATCCCGATAATATCTGAGATCCTGCTCACCTTTTCTTTAATCTCTCTCCTGGAAATCCCCCGGCAGCGGAGCCCAAACTCAATGTTCTTTTGCACGGTTAAATGGGGGAACAGGAGATAATCCTGATAAACGAAGCCTACCTCCCGCGCAGCCGGAGGGAACTCAGTTACCTCCTTGCCCTCAAACCAGATCTTTCCGGTCTTCGGAGATCTGATTCCAGCAATAGTCTCCAGAAGAAGGGTTTTTCCAGAACCGGTCGGCCCTAAGATTACAAAATACTCCCCCCTCCCTACCTGAAAGCTGATATCTTTAAGGGAGAATTTCCCTACAAGTAGTGATAAATCCTCTACCCTGATCATCTTTCCCTTTTTCGACCTCCAGACGTCTGTATTCCCTGCTAAAGTTAACAGGACTCAAGGAGTCAAGGATTCAAGTCCCTGCTATTCCCTTCTATTCCTTGCTACTCCCTGCTATTCCCTTCTATTTTGATCATCTTTTCCTTCCAAGTCCCCCTTTTAATCCCCCCATACCCCCCTTTATTAAATGGGGATTAAGGGGGACTTTACAACCTTCGCCCCCCGGAGGCCAGCATCCGGAGAATAATGAATAATGATAAGCAAATCAGGATCAGGAGAACGGCAACCGGTCTCGAATATTCAAGCCCGTAGGATTCAAATCTCTCAAATGTTAGGACCGAGGCAGTCATCGGGTGGTAGGCCAGGATCACAATTGCCCCGAACTCGCTTATCCCCCGGGCCCACATCATAATCCCCCCCGAGAGAATACTCCGGGAGGCCAGGGGAAATGATACCTTCCAGAAGCTTTCCCAGGAAGAGGCACCTAAGGTCCGAGCTACATTCTCCAGTCGAGGATCAACGCTCTTAAAGCCCTCCTTGGCAGAATTGATCAGAAAAGGAACACTGACGAATAGCATGGCAATTACAACTCCCGCGATCTCGTCAACAAAGCTAATGCCCAGAAAAGAGAATGCCCTTCCGATAAAAAGCCTCCTGCCAAAAACGAAAAGAAGGGCAATCCCGGCAGCGATGTGAGGGATGATTATCGGAAGGTCGATCAGGC
>SDBV01012234.1_pt1 | contig 11008 bp, 7 predicted proteins | sample 2277081 | NCBI WGS metagenome assembly SDBV01 (sample SAMN10402039, study PRJNA504765) | marine sediment metagenome | isolation source: marine sediment core GS10_PC15, 223 cmbsf | place: Arctic Ocean: Southern Knipovich Ridge | collected 2010
TTTATCTATTACAGGAACTACTTTACCGGATTCAAGAAGTTCTGTCAAAAAAAGCAAATCTTCTTTTTTATTTGGTCTCCATACCACAATAGTCATTTTTTTATTCCTTGAAATCAATGGTCCGAGTAATGCAGCTTTGAAAACTTTTTTCATAGAACCTCCAACCATACGAAGAATCCCGCTGGGATTCAGAACGCTCTTGTAATCTGAAATCGAATGAGATACCACAACATCAAGTATCATGTCATAACGTTGCTCATTTTTAGTAAAGTCCTCCTTCGTGTAATCAATGACGTGGTCAGCACCAATCGAGCGTACTATTTCTAATTTTTCCGGGCTGTCTACACCAGTCACTTCAGCCCCAAATAATTTGGCAATCTGTACTGCAAAGGTACCCACACCACCACCTGCACCATTTATCAAAACTTTTTTTCCTGGCTGAATCTGTCTTTTATCGCGAAGACTTTGCAAGGCGAGGATTCCAGCTTGAGGTAAGGTTGCTGCTTCTTCGAATGTTATGCTGGATGGTTTCAGTCTTAATGCATTTTCAGGAACACAAGCATACTCAGCGAAAGCGCTAAAACCGCACTGGGATGAGTCTAAGAATATCTCATCACCACGCTGGAACTCCTTTACATTGCCGCCAATCTCTTCAATAACCCCAGCTATGTCAGATCCAAGTATTTGAAATTTTGGTTTTCGAGTAAATTGAATCTTTCCTTTCAGAAAATCCAAATCAGCGGCATTTAAGGTTGATGCATGAATTTTTATCAGTACTTCATTACCCTTGGGAGTTGGTGTATCTAACTCGCTGAACTGAAGAACTTCCGGCCCCCCAAATTCTTTATACACAATCGCTTTCACAAATATTCCTCTAAAGTTATAGACACATTTCCTGTTTTCTGTCCCTTTTCGACATAGCTATGAGCCTCGACAATTTGTTTCAGTGAAAACGTTTTATCTATCACCGATTTTATCTTATTCGCCTCAATAAGCTCTTTGAGCTTATACAATTGTTCAATCCTTTCATTTGGTTTGTCCATGTTCCTACTTATCAATTTTATTCCGCTTCCCTTTGAAACCTTTTTTTGATGATTAATCAATGTCAGCTGAGGATTAGCATTAATAAAAGCTCCTCCTTCATTTAACGAACTTAAACAATTTGTAAACGAGCTTTTACCAATCACATCAAAAATAAAATCATAGGTCTCCCCACTTTGGGTAAAATTCTCTTTAGTATAATCAATTACTTTATCTGCACCCAGAGATTTCATCACCTCTAAACTGGTGGGATTACCAACTGCGGTAACATCTGCTCCATAATACTTTGCAAGCTGTATCACAACAGTACCTATACTTCCAGAAGCTCCACTGATAAGCATTGTTTGCCCTTTCTGGATATTTGCTTTTCCTATATAGTGTAATGCCTCCATCCCCCCAACAAGAATAACGGCAGCCTCTTCATAAGTTATATTTGTCGGTTTTATTGCTATCTCTGCATCTTCAGGTAGACATACATATTCAGCATAAGCACCAAAATGAAAACCGGTCGAAGCATAAACTGAGTCACCTTTCTTAAACAGCTTTACTTCACTGCCGACTTCTTCAACTTCCCCGGATAACTCCTGTCCTGGTATAGAGTATTTTTTTTTTGGTCCTCTGAAACCAAGTCCGAGTCGCATTAGGAACTTGAGCATCCCAGAGAATTTGAGGCCTCGCATCTCACAGTCTCCCATGGTTACTGATGTTGCATGTATTTTTATGAGTATTTCATTATCCGCAGGAATAGGTTTCTCTACATCTTTAAGCTGAAGAACCTCAGGTGGTCCGTATTTGGTGTAAACAATAGCTTTCATAATATTCCTCCTTATTTGAAGTATTAAACTTTATGATTACTTAAACTTATAGAATATCAGTTTTTTTTTTTTTTATTATTTCTTATTATTTTTTATTATTTTTTATTAATTTCCTACAATTACAATTAAATTCATCGTTTTTCTAAATAAGATTATTGTTAAATTTAATAAATTTTAAAATTATACAAGACAGTCGGGCAAAGAAACAATGTCAAAATACTTATAATAGCGATCATGTGGACAGAGTATGGGCCTCTGGATGAACTTCAACTCAGAGAGGTCGATAACCAAACAAAAAAGAAGATCTAGATTTTTTGATAGAGCTTATTGAAACTAGCAAAATAGTACTTGTTATAGATAGACGTTACCCTTTAAATGAGGTTGCTGAAGCTTTCCGATATTTTGAAGAAGGATACTTTAAAGGAAAAATTGTAATAAAAAAAAAAGATAATGACACTCGACCTCGATGGGAATCAAGAAACGATAGTAGAAATGCAGAACTCTCCTTCGGGTTTAGGATGGACACCAGACAATAAATTGCTGGTAGTTTCTATGCAAGATCAACGTTTATTTATGTTAGATAATGAAGAATTGACAGAAGTTCTTGTGGATGTCTTATTCAGATCAGTGTTATTACGCATTACTACAAATTAAGAATCTAAGATATTTAAAAGAGTTGCAATATACGAATCACCTGATATTTGTAAGAATGGTGACAAACTTTTTCTGAGAGTTTTACATAAATTTGACAATCTTCACCGTGAATTGAAATTATAATATAATTTCAAAAGATTTTAATTATCGTTAGTTTGAATACCAAAACACTGAATGGGTTAACTAGCTAAGTTAATAAAGATTATATTATCCCCACGAATGACAATATCTCCAAGATCTTCATGTTCCTCACGGATATTCCCTTCATCATCTTGATACTCAAATAGTTGACGGGCATCCTCTAGATACACGTTGAGGTGCTCATCGAATGCAAGTAACACAGCTCGAAAAAGTCTATTTCGCTTTACTTTAATGAGAATTACTTTGTTAATTGAAGCTTTTAAATAATCAATTGGTCTATTTGATTGTCGTCTTTCCATTGGCGTCTTTCCATGTTTTAAAAACAATTGTAATAAAAAAAAACTATATAATTACATTTAAAAAAAAACTAATTAAAACCTTTGGATTCGTGCTCATTTTTTCTCAAATAACTTAATTTTGTATTATAATGTTTTCTGTATAAAAATTTAAGGAAATATAAAGACCTAATTTTAAGCCGTAAAGTAAAGATATTCAAAATGATTTAAGGCTTAATTATTGGAAGGAATAAAAAAAAGCAAAGATTTTAAAAAATATCATCCGGCGAAAAAATTTTATTATCTTAATAAATTATTTAATTTTTCTCAGAAAGGAAAATATTAAGAGTGAATACCTCCAGAAATGGGATGGATTAAAATAGCCTACCGATTTATTTATTTCGAAGGAGCAAGTTAGCAAATGGGGGGAATATTTTTAAGAAATTAAATTAACGCAAATCTAAATATACATTTGATTTTCAAGTTTTTGCAATTAATAATTTAATTTTGGCTAAACAATTTCATTTCTTAAGTCAAAAAAGATGTCAATAATTCCAGATTATAAATCAGCATACTATAATTTACTCTCTAATGTTAAGAAACAAGGGGAAATTATTATTGGCGATATGCAGTTAGCATCTGGTCGGCTTGCTCGTTTAAAGAGCAAACTTACCATATCTCTTGCAAAAAAATATGGTGGAACATATGAAGGTCATCAAAATAGCCTAGAATTATACTCTATGATGAAAAAGGAATTGGTCGATGTAAAAAAGAGGGAGTTCCTTCTTAAGTCGTATTTTTACTGTATTGGGAAAAAAAAATAAAGAGAGATTATTTCTAAACTAAATCCTAAGGCTACTATTCCTACGCATTATGGAACATTTTTTTAAAAAAAATCGATTATAATATTTATTCAAATTAAGAACCTTGTTACTATAACTATTTAGTATAGCCTTAATTATATTTTTAGGTCTGGATTATTTTAGTAATAATAGTTTAAAAATTTGTAAAATATTAAATTATCAGAGTTATAAATAGCGAGTTATTTTAAAATTGAATAGTACAATAATCAGTCCAAATTTGGGCCAACCCAAAATTTTAGGAATTGATCGGAAATTAAAAAACAAAAATTTTCAAACTGATTTACTCTTTATTAGTAACCATACTGATCCAGATAAATTTAAAGAATATATTGTAGATACACTTTCTCTCATTCCTTTATTTGACTATAGTTGGGCATATAAATTAATTCTCCCCAAAAAAAAAGGATTTTGGGCAAGACGGAAGGAAAGAAAGGCTAATAAAAAGAAGAAGAAGGGCAAAAAAATAGAACAAATAAAATCAAATGTAGATAATAGAATTGAACAACTAAAGAATTTAAAATCTCGGCTCTATAGAGCTAATCCTATTATTCCAAACATAGTAAAAGTTGAAGTAGCTTCTATAATCCCAATTCACAGCGTTTCTTATATAAATAAACCAAAACCTCAAGAATATCTTGTAAAAAATCGTGTTTTTGGAGCTCTAGATAAATTTTTTAACATAACAGTCGAATTTGCTTTGAGCAAAGAAGTACTGAAATATCTAAAAGAACGGCAATTTGTTATGTTCGATATTAAAAGTTCTAATATTCGAATTAATTATCATTCACTCGTAATTTCCAAGCAAAAATGGAGTGATTTTACAGTTATTCATGCGACTGATTTACATTTGGCAGAAAGGAATGATCGGATTTATGGGATTGTTAAGCAGTGGACTGAGTCTTCACTTAAAGAAAGTGTCGATGATTTTTTTAAAATAGTAAAAAAGAAATTAAAACTTAACCCAAAGAAGAAAACACCAGATAAGATATTATCTGATATTAAAATTCCTTTAAGGAAACGTTTGGTTAACCCAAATAATCAATTTAGAAAATTTATAAAGTTGAGTAATAGAAAAGTCCTTAGAAATGATTTAGACTTCATTGTGCTAACAGGTGACCTTGTTGATTATACACTGTTGAGTAGAATTTCGAAAAAACTTCGAAAGCTCAACGAATTCAGATATGAAGATAGTAATTGGCAAGTTCTTAAAAATATCATTTTAAATACACCCCCTCAAGAAAAATATAAAGGTGTTAAAAGAGGGGAGGAATTAAATTGTCCTATTTTTACTACATTAGGAAATCATGATTATCGTCCATTCCCTTACGATATAACTTGGGGAGAGATGTATAAAAAGATAGGATTAAACGCTTCTGAAGCAATTGCCTTAAATAAAATGTCTTCTGCTTCGCCTATAACAGCAATAACAAAAACTTCATTGGCTTTAAAAGGCTATTTATCAGAAATAAATGCATTTTTTGATTTTTCATTAAAACTTGGGAATAATTTGTTTATAATCTTGAATTCTGGTTCCGATTCGTTTAAAAATCTCAGAGATTTAATAATTGGTCATCCTTCTGTTACTGGAGTTTCATATAAACAGATACAATATCTAGAAAATTTAATGAATAGTGTAATAAACGAAGATACAAATACATTTCTATTTTTACATGGTCCTCCAGTAAATACAGGCGTTAAAAAATACAAACTCAAGCTTTTTGAGAAAAAAGGGGCTCGTTTTATAAAACACAAGATTCACGAGATTAAAGAATCTCTTATAAAAAAATTAGGAAAACCGTTATCAAACGCTCGTGTTGATGCTCTTTTTAATGTTAAATTTGGAGGTGTTTCAACTAATTGGGAAAAATTATTGGAATTTTGCAAAAAATTCACAGTATTAACATTATGTGGGCATACTCATGATGACCAAGAATTCCGATTAGGAGATCCTGGAAAATTTAAGACTCAAGTTTATGACGCTCCTCCATTTAGATTGAAGAAAATTGAAAATCCCGCAGCAATTTATTATGATAATTACTCTGAAATAGATACCAATGCTAAGGCTATCAGCAATAACAGGCCATATGTTGTTCAAACTCCCGCACTCGGATTAGGTAGTTATGGACACCCTGAGACTGCTGGTGGCTATAGAGAGATAATTGTAAAAAATAGAAAATTATCTTCTTTTAAAGTAAAATATATTAATCGATGATCTCTAAAACTTTTATTATTTAGCTAATATTAAAGCTAATTGACCCTTTGGTGGATTGGTCTTCCTTTTTTATGAATAGCTTTTCCAACAACTGCTTCACAACCCTCGTTAACCATTTCTGACACAGTTGGATGGCAATGTATTGTTTCTGCGACATCGTATACCGTTAAACCATTTTTTATTGCTAAACTGAGCTCAGATATCAGTTCAGAAGCTTCGATACCAATGCAGGAGGCACCAATAATTTTCAGAGTTTCTTTATCTGCTAAAGTTATTAAAAAACCTTCTTCTTCTCCCATACACTTTGCTTTTCCTAGAGATTCAAATGGAAATTGCCCCATTAATACATCCAGACCCCTATTTTTTGCTGATTTTCTTCTCAAACCCACAGATCCAATATTTGGAGAAGTAAATATTGTAGCAGGAACTACTTTATAATCAGTCTCTATTGCATTAACTGGAAAACCTCCGATACTGGCTAAAGCATTAGCTACTGCGACATCTGCCTCATAATATGCTACATGAGCTAACATTAATCCTCCCGTGACATCTCCTATAGCATAGACACCCTTTACCGACGTTTCAAGAGTCCTGTTATTACATTTAATTGAGCCTCGTCGTGTTTCAATCCCTAATTTTTCTAATCCCAAGTTTTTTGATTCTTTAACTCGCCCTATAGAAACTAAACATAAGTCTGCTTCAAACTCACTTTTTTCTGCGTTTTCGATTTGATCTCTCGGAATAGAAGCTGAGCATGTAGTGGCTTTCACCTTAGATCCCATATTTTTCACTGATAATACATTAAGGGATGTGTGAATCTCAATTCCTAATTTTTGGAATTTTTTTATTAATTCTTTAACAACTATTTTTTCTTCTGTAGCTATGATATTGGGAAGATATTCTAACATAATCACTTTACTCCCAAATGCGGCAAATATATTCGCAATTTCACATCCAATTATTCCCGCTCCAATGATTAATAGTCTATTAGGTATAGTTTTGAAATCTGGATGCAAAACATCATCACTAGTTAGAATCCTTTCATGATCAATATTAAAAGCTGGAAATAAGGCAGGTGATGACCCTGTAGCTAGAATTACTTTTTTAGTCTTAATTATCTTATTGTCTTTTCCTTGTATCGAGATTTCAAACCCAGAAGAAGTATTTCCTCCATAGATACTACCATGTCCATAAAAAAAATCATTTTTCCAAGCTTTTTCTAGGGCAGCAATACCTTTAACTAATTCATCAACAACCTTATTTTTCCTCTCAACTGCTTTTTCAAAATTGAGACAGTAGTCATTAATTTCTAATCCAAAATCATCAAAATCTTTTATTTTATTAATTAATTCAGCAGACGCATGTAAAGCTTTGGTAGGAATGCAACCAAGGTTAAGGCAAGTCCCCCCTAGTTTATCTTCCTCGATTAATGCAACCTTAGCACCGTACTGGGCAGCTCTGATTGCTGCATGATATCCTCCCGGTCCGGCCCCTATAATAGCAATATCATATAAAGTATCAGACATTTTATCTCAAGAACGCTTAATGATGAAAAGAATTATAAAATTCGGTTAAAGTAGTAAATAATTCAATAAGTAATAAATTTATTCAAATTATATATTAACTGGTAAAAGGATATCAAAGAAAAACTAAATTGATGTGTTATTTTTGTATATTAAAAATGCTTCACAATTCCTTATAAGTGATCTTAATGAAAATCAATTATATTTAAGAAAAATCGCTCTCGAGGCGCTTGAGAAATCAATTGAAGCTGTAAGACCTAAAAATTTAATCGAAAAATCCATTAGAATCCAAAGTAATAAATTATTAATACACAATGATGAATACAATTTAGAGAAGTATAAAAAAGTATACATTATTGGTGGAGGGAAGGCTGCTGCTGAAATGGCGTTTTCACTTGAAAAAATTCTGCATACCATTCAAGTTATTATTTATGAGGGAATAATAAATATTCCAAAGGGAACAGCAACACTAGAGCAAATAAACACGAGTAGAGTCTCTATAAACTATGCGTCTCATCCAATACCTGATGAGAATGGATTAAAGGGAGTGAAATTTATGATGGAAATTGTAGAGAAATCAGATCAAAATGATTTGATAATTTGTCTAATTTCTGGGGGTGGCTCAGCGTTATTACCATTTCCAAAAAAAGGTATTTCATTAAGAGATTTACAAAATCTTAATTCTTTACTTCTAGCATCTGGAACATCAATTCACGAGATTAATACGATACGAAAGCATATATCAGAGTTTAAAGGCGGTAACCTTGCAAGAAAAATATATAGTATAGGTAATACAACTTTAATTTCATTAGTTATTTCAGATGTAGTAGGAGATAACTTAGATTCAATAGCTTCTGGTCCTACTGTTGCTGATACCACAACTTTCAAGGATGCTCTGCGAATTTTAAAAAATTATAGAATTCTTGGAGATATACCATTCTCAATTCGAAAGGTTTTAGAGAATGGTGCAAAAAATATTGAATTGGAAAATCCAAAACCTAACGATATCTGTTTTAAAAGTGTTCATAATTATTTAATAGGAAGTGTGAAATCAGCAGTTATTGAAATAACATCTTTTTTAAAAAAACATGGGTTTGAGATAACATATTTTTCCGATGAAATAACAGGAGAAGCTCAAACATTTGGAAAATCACTTTACAATGTAATATCACAGAAAATAGAAAGTATCACATTATCTGAAGGAAATGAAAAACAAGCTTTGATCGGAACTGGTGAATTAACTGTAACTCTTAAAGGAAAGGGGAAAGGTGGCAGAAATCAAGAGATGTTATTAAGTTTTCTTAACTATGTTAAAGATAAAGAAATAAATTACGATTTTTTAATTATCGGGTGCAATCTTGACGGTATCGAAGGAAATAGCGAAGCCATGGGAGCATTAATTGATAATTATCTCTTAAATCAATTGAATGAAAAAAATATCAATTTAAAGAAATTTTTAGATGATAATGATTCATATAGTTTCTTCAAAACTCAAAAAAGTGAATTAATTACTGGTCTAACTGGATGTAATGTAAATGATCTAATCCTAATTCTAACTTCGAGATAATTCTAATAGAAAGTTAATAGCATTAAGTTTAGAAAATTTAAAGAAGCCTTATTAACGTTAAATTCTAATTAACAAAATTCTATTCTCTAGAGTAATAAATTTTTTAAATATTGTAGTTAAAATTATTTTAATAATTAATTTTTATTAAATGATAAATAAATTTCAATTTATTAAAAAAAAATAATTTCTTGGTAAGTAATCATGGGAAAAAAAGATAAAAAGAAGAAAGAAAAAACAGAACGTGGAAGGAAATGGGATGATTCTGAAGCTGGAGAAGAAATTATAGCAGATGCATTAAAAAGAATAGATATGGATGAGGGACGCGTTGCATTAATTGATAGGGACACTTCAACACCCGTTATTGAAACATATGATGAGGATACTGGAAAACTTGAAGGAAGTATTATTTTAAAAGATCGCAATCGAGAAGGATTATTAGCTTTAGTTAAAATAATCGAAGATGTTGAAGTAAAACAAGATCATGATGCTAATATTGAATCTTTTGAGTTTAGTGGAAAACTTAATATAGAAAATCCAAGTTCAGTAGACCGATTGTGGGATATTGACATATCGCTTGAAAATATTAGAAGTACAGATTTGAAATCGAAAGATATTTCTATTAGAGAATTAGGAACTACAGCACCGGACAATATTGACTCAAGAGAATTTCAATTAAAAAAAGAGGTAAAAAATCTTTTACTTGTTAAAGAGTTTATTAGCACACTCCCTGATGCAAATAATGTTTTAAATATCAAAGATATTGAAAATGAACTCTTAAAATTAAAGGATAAAACTAGTAAAAATACTGCTAAAAACACAAGTAAAAAAGTAAAGCCTGCACCAGTAGTTAAGGAAAAAAAAGAAGAAGAAGATGAGGAAGAAGGAGAAACATGGGAAGATGGCGGAACTGTTGCTGTAAGTGGTTTAGAATCATACGGAATTTCGATTGATAAAGAAAATAGTGTTTCATTTGCCATAACACTCAGAAGTCTGTTTGATAAACCTCTCTCTAACATTAAAGTAGTAAAAAACATCGCTGATGACTTTACAAATCCTGTAATTCGAGATACGACTGAAGGAAGAGCAGAAGTTGAAGGTAATCAAATAGTATGGACAATTGATAGACTAAACCCTGAATATACAGTATTACTTAAATTTACATGCGATATAATGGTATCCGATATTACAGCAAGAAGAACAGGAACAATTGAAGTAAAATATCAAGGAGCTTCTTCTTTTGCTGAAGGATTAGCCATAGATAAATTCGATGCATATACTCGAAATAAATTCTATGTTGATACAGTTGAAAGAGACGAGGAACCTGGTATGTTTGATTGCAAACTTGTGTTTGATAATTCTTCAGAATTTATAATTCAACTTTTCAATGCAGATGTTTATTCTCCGGAAGATGAAACAAAAAAATTCGTAGACATTGATCCAAATGACGTACCATTATTACCAAGCGGAGCTCAATGGCATTCAACAAAATGGGAGTTTGAAAGTGATGAATATCCAACCTTCAGAAAGAAATTAGAATTTAGAGTAATGCCTGATTTTCAAACAATTGTAAATGGATCAGTTTCTCTCGCAGATGTTATATTAGAGATTGGTAGTATTACGGGTGAAATGTCATATAATCTAACAGAAGTACCAACTTACAGGACTAAAGATGTAATAGCAAAACTAAAAATGGTCAATAATGGTTCAGCTCCTCTAAATGAAGTATCTGTTGTACAACAATCTTTCTCAGATGAATATCAACCACCAAAAGCAAATGAGATTAAATTATTATGGGACGGTGAAGAAGTCGAAGTAGCTCCTGGAGCGGTAAATTTCGAAAGTAATGTTTTAAAAATTGCGCTTAAGGATCTAAAAGAGAGTAGCACTGGTATGTTTAAACCACAATCAACTTTAGAA
>SDBV01012236.1_pt1 | contig 11006 bp, 14 predicted proteins | sample 2277081 | NCBI WGS metagenome assembly SDBV01 (sample SAMN10402039, study PRJNA504765) | marine sediment metagenome | isolation source: marine sediment core GS10_PC15, 223 cmbsf | place: Arctic Ocean: Southern Knipovich Ridge | collected 2010
TATTTGATTCAAGTGAGTTTTTACTCTTAATTTGTTGATTTATATATATATCACAAATTATCGTATCTTTTCGTACTTAATAAGATTAATAGTATAGATAAGGTATGCTAATTTATATTTTCGAGGTCGGACGTCGATAATTTTCCAAACCTGCATTGGAACTTTACCCCTTAAACCCACCTACGAGGTGGGCTCAAAAATCTTTAACCTTTTGTAAAAAATAAAAAAAAGGAACGGTTCTGTTTTCTCCCTTACCTCAGGGCGCTTCTACTTCGGCTCCCAAATTTCAGGAGTTGTAATCCCCATAGTTCCAAATTCGATTCTGGACGGCTTTATTATTACTATGCAATAACTGGGATCATCCGGACCGGTAAAATAATTATTCAAATCATCAAACCAGAACGAGTCACGCTCGGTTTTATCTGTTGAAACTTTCGCGGTTCCTTCAACCTGCACCCAGTTCTTTGCGGTCTCAAGACTTGTCACTCCAAGGGAAATATGTACATCCGGGGTTTTCCTTATCTGAGCAACCTTTCTCGATTCCAGGTGCGTACAAAACCGAAAAACCAGTTCGCTGTCGGCTTTTCCCATTACATAACGCACCCAGGGCTTCCCATTCTCCGTAATGGTTGTGAAATTGATTAACTGCAACTCCCTGACCACATCAACTATCCTCTGCTTCAAATCACTCATTTGATACCTCCTCATAAAGAATAAACTTTATCTTCTCCCTTACCTCAGGGCACTTCTACCATCTTATCCTCTTGCTGCCTTTTCACGCTTCTTTTTCTCAGTTACACAATAAATGCCGCCTTCTTCAAGGCCAGGCTTGAAGCAGCTATTGCATGATATACACTTGGCCGGGCTGAGGTCGCCCTGCATCCATCGGTTGGGCAACCCTGGTTCCCGGATCAGCGGTCTGGCCATGGAAATATAATCCATGCCATCGTCCCTGACTGCTTTTTCAGCAACCTCATATGACCTGAATCCACCAACTACCATTACCGGACAGCTGACTGCCTCCTTGATACGTCGGGCCAGTTCCAGGTTATATGCCTCTTTTTCAGGTTTGTTTATTTGTGTGCGCGCTGGGCTTTCTTCGCCAGAGGCCGGAGTCCCAGCAGAGACTTCTATTGCATCAATGCCGACTTCAGAAAGTTTTTTAGCAGCGTAAACCGCATCATCAATTTGCAAACCACCATCCAGGTTATCCGCAGCGTTCAGCTTGATAAGCACAGGATAATCAACACCGACTGTCTCCCGAACCTTCTGGTACACTTCGAGCAAAAACCGGCTGCGGTTTTCAATACTGCCGCCATATTCATCAGTACGGCGATTGGTGAGCGGAGATAAAAACTGGTTGATAAGATAGCCATGGGCGCCATGCAGTTGTACTGCATCAAATCCCCAAGCCTTGGCCCGGCGGGCTCCCTCTCCAAACGCTGTAACAATGTCACTGATTTTATCCTTTGTGAGTTCGGCCGGCATCTCTGGAAATTGGTCAACCTTCACGGCCGAAGGAGCAAGGGGCTGCCGACCGGCGTTGGTAGAGTCAGTCTCGCCTCCGGCATGGACCAGCTGGACAGCAATCTTACCGCCGGCATCGTGGACAACACTGGTCATTTTTTTCATGGCATCGCCAAAATCATCCGTATGGATTCCCATCTTCCCGGGCAACTGCTTCCCGTCCGGCCGAACAAACGTATAGCCAGTAATAATCAGGCCTATGCCGCCCTGTGCTAAATCGCGATAGCAGTTGATCAATTTTTCCGTAGGCCTGCCTTCCTGGTCACACATCCCTTCCCAGGTAGCTGAACGGACGAGACGGTTTCGCAGGGTCAAGCCATTAATAGTAGTTTTATCAAATAAAGCTGTCATAATGTTCCTCCATGTGAATTGTTTTTTATATTTCCCTAACTTGTAATTATGCGGCCGAAATGCTACAGAGTTTTACGTCATTTCGGACGTATGATTCCGGGGATTGATGTTATTATACGTCACTTAAGCCGCCTAATCCAGAGTTTTTTGCTTTTTTCAATAAAAATCATCTATCATATAATCCATTACTGCTTTCTTTTAAAATCTGTTCAAATTAAACCTTTAAAGCTTCTTACAATTCAAAAGAACGAGGGATAATCTATGGTTAAAGTAGGAATAATAGGAGGGTCAGGGCTTGAAGACCCAAAAATCCTTAAAAATACAAAAGGAATTGAAGTTGAAACGCCTTATGGCTCGCCTACATCTTTTCTTACCTGCGGTACAATTGAAGAGGTCGAGGTAGTTATCATAGCAAGACATGGCAAAGACCACTCAATCTATCCCTCAAAGGTAAATTTCAGGGCTAATATCTTTGCGCTTAAAGAACAGGGCTGTACGCACATCCTTGCCTCAACTGCAGTTGGTTCTCTGCAGGAAGAGATAAAACCAGGCCATCTGGTATTCCCTGATCAGTTTATAGACCACACAAAAAAAAGAGAGACAACCTTTTTTGACGAAAATGTTGTCGTACATACCCCGATGGCAGAACCTTTTTGTTCTAACCTCATAGCGTTACTCTCATCATCTGCAAAGCAGATGGGAACATCTTTCCATAAAAACATGACGGTGGTTACAATTGAGGGGCCCAGATTTTCCACCAAGGCTGAAAGTCACATGTTCAGAAGCTGGAATGCAGATGTCATAAACATGAGCACAGTTCCAGAAGTTAATCTTGCCAGGGAAAAACAGATGCATTATGCAGCAATTGCCATGTCAACAGATTATGATTGCTGGCGGGAGGGTGAGGAGTCTGTAACATGGGAGATGATAACGGAGACTATGAAAAGAAATGCAGACAGTGTAATAAAGCTTTTTTTAGATGTCATACCGAAAATCAAAGATTATAACGATATTTGTGTGAAATGATATTAATCAAGGAGAAAAAACATGCCTATTAAATCCAGAATCAGGACTATACCAGATCATCCCAAAAAAGGCATTATGTTCAGGGATATAACCACTCTTATCAAAGACCCTGTTGGATTCAGGCTGGTTATTGACAATCTTACTCAAAGATATATAAAAGACGATATTAATTTTGACATTATAGTTGGAATAGAGGCGCGAGGTTTTATTATCGGTGGAGCCTTATCTTATACACTGGGGAAGGGGTTTGTTCCTATTAGAAAGCCCGGCAAGCTCCCTCACGAGGTAATAAGTCAGGAATATCAGCTTGAGTATGGTACAGATAAAGTAGAAATCCATAAGGATGCAATTAATAAAGGCGACAGGATTCTATTGGTTGATGACCTCCTTGCAACAGGCGGTACTGCACTGGCCTCTGTTGCACTGGTTGAAAAACTTGGCGGTGTTATCTCTGAGATAGCATTTATCGTCAACCTTCCGGATGTTGGAGGATATAAGAAGTTAAAGGACAAGGGTTATAATGTATTTTGTCTGACAGAATTTGAAGGGGATTAAAGAATTATTTACTTTGGGGCTTTGCCTCACATAAAAAAGTAAAAACAACCCCCTATTTTTAACCACTAGGGGTCAGCCTAACTGCTTTGCCGGTTTTATCATCAACATATATATAAAAATGTTTTCCCGGAGCAAAGAACAGTTTTTTTGTCTCTTTATCACGTAAAGGCACCTGGCCATAAAAAACATGCCACTCCTGTATTTTTTCATCGTATTTTACAGCAGGCTCTAAAAATTCTTTCAGGTCATAACCCTCTTTTTCAGCGTATGCGTCAGCAATTTTACTAACCTGAGATTCTTTAAGCCGGGGCACTTCATCATCAGATTTCTCGTACCTGACCATAAACAATAAAATTACGCCTGCCGCAAGTAACAGTAAAATTATCTTTTTCATAAAAACAATCCCCATATTTATTTAAAAATCCAATTATTTAACCCATTTTCGTGTACCAGTATATTAATACTCTATCAGTTGAGTTGACAAGCTCAAAATCCTGTAATACACTTTCAAGTGAGAATACGTTTACTCTTAAAAATCTTGCAATTTAAAACAATTAAAAGGGAGATGAAATTATGTTGAAAATCAGAGATGTTTTACAAACAAAAGGTAATGATATCTGGTCTGTACCACCTCAGACAACTGTATACGAGGCTCTGCAAATCATGGCTGACAAGGACATCGGGGCTATTCTTGTTATTGAAAACGAAAAGCTGGTCGGTATATTCTCGGAAAGGGATTACGCTCGCAAGGTAATTCTTAAAGGAAAATTATCCAAAGAAATTTCGGTCGGAGAGCTAATGACCACACACGTATATTCCATAAACCCGGACATGAGTGTTGAAGAGTGCATGGCACTGATAACAGAATCACACAGCCGCCATATGCCGGTATTTGAGAACAATAAACTAACCGGCATAGTATCTATCGGCGATATTGTCAATGCGATAATTACTGAACAGAAAATTACGATTAAGGATTTAGAAAGCTACTTCTCGAGCTGAGGGGGATATTGGTGTAGCAAAAAATGGGGGTGAGGCTATATTTCTACTATTTTGGTAAAAGTATTTTGTTGCCATCTTCATCTGTACAAACAAAAGTCACGCGAGTAGAAAAAATCAAATTCTCTTTACCTCCTTCGCCTCTGCCGCTAAACACACTTACTGAATATTGAATGGAGGTATTTCCTGTTTTTGCTTTGTCAACAATGAATCTCAGTATGGTCCCTTTTTTTACATTCTTCTTAAATTCGACTTTATCCAGCCCTACTGTAACAAAATTACATTTCGGATAATCCAAGCTTGCAGCTATCCAGGCATATTCATCTACCCATTTGAGTAAATATCCCCCAAAAAGAAAGCCGTACTGATTTAGATTTTCAGGTAGTACTAATTTATGATTTTCCATGTTTCTATATTATTTCTAACAGTATCTTTTATACAAGAGTTATATTTTTTGATAACAATTAAAAAAACCAGGGACAACCCCCGTGTTTTCTTTAAAAACCCCTTTTAGAATTATGCCTTGAAATTGGATTTTTTTCATTTCTAATTATATCAAATCTTTATTCCTTATTTTCTTCGAACTTTTCAAAAAGGTCTTTTTTCTTTATGCGTCCGTGCAGGGTTGAGCTGTCTTTGAATTCAAACACAGGAATATCAAATCTGTACAGCTCATAAAGTTTGTCGTCTGACTCAATATCAACCTTGTTGACTCTGATGTCGTACTTTTCCTTGAATCCGTTCAGCATTTCTTCTGCTGCGTCGCACAACCAGCATGCTTTTTTAAAGTAGAGAATCACTCTAACCATGTTTTTATTAATATCTTACCAAATATATCAAAAACAACCCACTTTCAAACCTTTACATTCAACATCGGCAATCCAAGCCGCTTTCTTTTGTTTTCGCCCCGGAAAAGGGCTGTTCTCCTCGCAGGGATGTCGCCTCTTTCACCTGCATGTTGTGCATGGAGTTTTGCTGGGAGGCTTGAGGCATGCTGGACAGTATGTTTGCCAAACCTGGCTGACAGCCTGTCTATGGAGATATAAATCCTCTCCATTTTTTCTATCTTTGTAGTGTCATCAAAGAGTGAATACTGGACGCTGTTCCCCGGCACAATGCCTGCAAGCACCACTCCTGTTGAACGGTAAAGGGTATCCGGGGAATAAATATGATGAAAAGCCTTTGTTAACGGCTCGAAAAATTCAGCAGGGTAAGCAGTGGGCCTGTTTAGTTTAATCTCAATACCAATATCTCTGAAGTTTTGTTTTCTCAGAAAGACCATCAGCCTTGATGCTGCAAGCCTGTGGCGCCTTGCCTTTATACAGGCATTTTCAAGGTTTTTGGAAAGCTGGGCAAAAACAAATCGCTTTTCACAGGACGGAGGGGTAAAAGTCTTTGTCTTGCTTATGGACTGATAGTCGCTCTTTGATTCAGAGACAACAGGATACACGCTTCTTCCATTAAGCTCGTGCCAGATTTCCTGGTAGGGTTTTGAGAAATGCTTTTTTATAAACTTTTCATCTTTTTTTGCAAATTCAAGCGCAGTGAATATTCTAAGTTTTTTTAGAAACGCTGATGTATTCGGTCCTATACCCCAGACCTTGTCCACTGGAAGTGTACGCAGAAAAATATGTATATCTCTGCCGGATATTACAGTAAGCCCTTTGGGTTTTTTGTGCTTTGAGCCTATTTTGGCAAGTACTTTTGTAAGGCTTACTCCGACAGAGACAGTAATCCCGAGTTCTCTCTCTATTGTCTCCTGCATTTTCCCTGCAATGTGTCCGTAAGAGCCGTGAAAGCTTCTTCTTAAACCTGTAAGGTCAATAAATGCCTCATCTATTGAGTATTCTTCCACATCCGGTGAGAAACGCCTTAGTATCTCAAACATACGGACGGAAAAAAGACTGTAGGTTTCATAATCAGAAGGAATAAGAACAACATCAGGACAGACCTTTTTTGCCTCAAAAAGCCTCATCCCCCTTTTAACTCCCTTGGCTTTTGCTTCGTAACTGGCAGCAGCAACTATTCCACGCTCTTTGCCTGTTATAACAGGTTTACCTTTTAGTTTAGGGTTGATTGCCTGCTCGCATGATGCAAAAAAGGCATCAGCATCCAGATGAAGAATGGCTCCGGGCCAGGAATGTATGGTTAGAGGTTGATTATTCATAGCACTAGTAGTTAATCATTTCACCTGTCCGAGTTGTAAAAAAAACCATGTTACCGGTATTTTCTAATTACAGCTGTTACTATTCCCGCAATTTTAAGCTCATTTTTGGGCTTCAGGGGTTTATACTTCGGATTTGCAGGCATAAGGGTTATACTTTCTCCCTTTTTTTTCAGATACTTTATTGTCCACTCTCCATCCACCTCTGCAATAACAATATCACCGCTTTTGGGAACTTGCCCTTTGTCCACTATCACCATGTCTCCCGGAAGTATACCTGCTTCAGACATAGAGTCACCGGATATCTTAAGGAGAAAAGTAGCATCACGGTTCTTTATGAGGAAGTCGTCAAGAGACATGGTATCTGCAAGTTCTTCTTCAGCCGGGCTAGGGAATCCTGCCTCCACAGTTCCAAGTATCTTTACGGAAAATGCTATAGATCCCGGGATAAGCCTGCCTTTTCCATCTCTCTCAAGTACTTTCAGATTCTCAAGTTTTTTTATAAGCTTGGAAACTGCATTCTTTGACCTCAACCCCAGCATCTGGCCTATTTCTGAAAAACTCGGCATCCTGCCTCTCTGGCGGTAGAAAAGCGCTATTTCTCTGATTCTGGATTTTAATGTTTCTTCTCTCAAAGCCCGTGTCATGATTACAGTATAGGTAAACAATCGTTCACCTGTCAAGAGAAAAAAATATAAGGGGTCAACTTTAAATATTTCTGTTACAATTGATACATGGCGTCAAAGTCCGATAAAATAAAGATAATCTCTAAACTCTCACCTGAATTCAGCAATAACATAACTATAGATAATATCACCTATCATGCCCTGACCGAAGACCTGGGAATAAAGGCAGGCGTAATAATTACCAATATATATTTAAAAGGAGAGATTGTTTTTTCAAAAAAATTCCCTTATTCTCAACTTGCAAAGAACAAAAATTTTAAAAATGAAATTATGGCTGTTATGGAAAAACAGCATAAGGCTGCTGTTGATAAATTCATATCAGACCAGTTCAAAAAAAGAAAATTAAAGTCAGATTATTTTAATGAGGTCAAGGACTTTTTAAAAATGGGAAAGGGAGAAGCAGCGCTCGCTACCCTTAAAGATGCGCTTGACAGTTTTCCAATGGACCCTTTCCTTCTTTCATATTACGGCTGTCTTGTCGCTATTGTTGGAAACAATCCCCAGAGGGGAATAAAAATATGCAGGGATGCCTTAACCAGGCTGGGAGAGGATGTTCCTTTTGGCCATGAACTCCTTTACCCTGTTTTTTATCTTAATCTGGGCAGGGCATATTTGAAAGGCGGCAGGAAAACAGATGCAATAATGGTCTTTAAAAAAGGATTAAAAACCGACCCTCAAAACAGCGATTTGTTAGGCGAGCTTAAAAAACTGGGGACAAGGAAAAGACTACCGCTCCCATTACTTAAACGTTCCAATACGGTAAATAAATATATCGGGAAGCTTCTTTCCAGGCTTTCCAAATAACACTCAAGGCAAAGCTCTGAAATGGTTTTTTTTCAAAAGCCCCTTTTCCTTTACTTTGTTAAGATTTATGATTTTCATTTTTTTGTCTATGCCATATCAACAGAAACTAATATATATTCGTTCTTTTTCCTGAAGTATACAACAGTTGCCCCATCTTCATTTTCATAGATGATAACGTCATCGTTAAACTCTTTTACCTTCTTTAACTTCATCTTTTCCGTCTTTATCAGTTGACCACCCTCAATAACCTGTACGTCTGCGTACATATGCCCTCCTTTTTAAAATTCTTGATTCCATCTTACCCCATTATATCAAATATCAAAGAGGTTAAAAAAATTTTCAACGTTTTTAAAATAAATATGGTAAAATTTGCATATGGAAAGAAGATACTCTATTAGGAAAAAGGTTAGTTTAAACGTCGAGCTTATCTCAGGAGATATAAGCCATTTGGGATTTATAGAGAATGTTTCCGAGGGAGGCTTACATTTAAAAACCGCTCCTTCACGTACTGAAATAGATTGTGCTCCTGGAACAATACTTGAACTGAAATTTCAACTCCCTTCAAAAGAAACATTAAACCTGCGCTGCAAGGTAGTATGGGCATATAAAACCCCGCATGAGGGTTTAAGCAGCATAAAGGTAAACCCTTCTCCGGAGTACACAGCAATGGGCATGCAGATTATAGACTCGCCTCCAAATTACAGGACATTTATAAGCTCTCTGAATTAAGTCCTTACCCGGTCTTTACCCCGTTAGAATGCCCCGTGGCTTGCCATAGGGATAAAAATATCTAAGCCCTTTATAGTGAACACGGCATTTAATGCCCCCTGTTAACCTTCCTGTTAAAAGCTTACCCGCCTGTCTTCACCGGCGAAGCTTGTCACGCCTATAAGGTGTGGGCAAAGGTCTTCTAACGGGGTTTATTTTTTAAACAGCGGGCCGTATTTCTCAGGTCTTCTGTCTTTCAGGACATCATTAAAGGGGTTTAATGCTTTATTTTTTGCTGTCTTTGGGTCAATATCTGCAAAAAGCAACTCCTCTTCGTCTGCTGATGCCCTTAAAAGAATTTTTCCTCTTGGTGAAACTATCTGGCTCTTGCCAATGAACGTGAGTGGTTGGCCTTCTTTTCTCTCTTCCATGCCGATTCTGTTTGCAGTTACAGCATAAATTCTGTTTTCAAGGCATCTTACAGGCATGGCATCCGGGCAATAAGGCATGACAAGATTTGAAGGATGTGCAACAACCTCTGCACCCAAAAGACTAAGACTCCTCATGGACTCAGGGAAAAACCAGTCAAAGCATATCATAATGCCAATACGGCATATTTTTGTATCCCATACCCTGAATCCTGTATCTCCAGGGGTGAAGTAAAGCTTTTCTTCAGAATAGAGGTGTGTCTTCCGGTATACACCTATTAATCCGTCAGGCCCTGCAAGCACTGCTGAGTTATAAAACTTGTCTCCGTGTTTTTCAGCAAGGCCTGCTGCAATGTAAATACCCTTTTTATGCGATAAATCTAAAAGGAACTCAGTGGTATATCCCTTTGGAATCAGTTCGGAAAGTTCAGCTACTTCGTCAACAGAAATAAACTGGTAACCTGTTGCAAAAAATTCCGGAAGCACAAGAAGCTCTAAATCAGCATCTTTTACTGCTGTTAAGACCTTTTTAAGGTTTTCCTCTTTTTTTCCGAAAATCGGATTAAATTGATAAAAACCAGCCTTCATGGAAATAAGATATCATCAAAAACCAAGGATTGTCTATTAATAGTTTTATGTCTAATTATTTTTTTGTATTTAATTCTTGGACTGACAACCGGCACCTCTACGAGCCAGCGGCTGACAGCTAATAACTTTTTAATCTTCTTCACGGACAATATCAATCACTGTTACTTCAGGCGGAGCAAGGAAACGAATCGGCGGTCCCCATGTGCCCGAACCCCTGCTCACGTACAAATGAGAACCATCAGCAAGCTGTGAGTAGCCTGCATCAAACTCGTAATATATTTTTGTAATCAGGCTGAAAGGGAAAATCTGTCCTTTGTGGCTATGCCCTGAGAGCTGAAGGTCGAAAAGCCCCACACTGTTCTTATCAACAACAGGCCTGTGTTTAAGAAAAAGCGTGAACTGCTCTTCTGGAAATTGAGAGAGTAATTCTTTTTCTGAAATGTTTTTTGAAAGGCCTTCACGATTTCCTGCAGGGTCGTCTATTCCCGCAATATTGATCACACCCCCAACATTAAGCCCTTCTCCCCGTAAAATTGTAAATCCTGACTTCTCTATAAAATCCAGTGCCAGTGAAAGCCCTGCATAAAACTCATGGTTTCCTGTTATGGCAAATTTTCCATACTTTGGATTTACTTCTTTAAAAAATCCCGAAAGGCTTGAAAGGCTGTTTACCTGCGCATCCACAAGGTCTCCTGTTGAAACCAGAATGTCCGGGTCAGCAATTTTTACCTGTTCAAGGATTTTTTTCAGTCTTGACTCCCTTACAATCAACCCGATATGAATATCTGAAATCTGCACTATCCTTAGTCTGCCGATATGTTCGGGAAGCCCGGAGGTTTTAACTGTTATTTTTTCAGTCCTGATGTTTCCTGCTTCAAAATGCCCGTAGACTGAAATTGAAACTGAAAGCAGAAGGGCTATAAAAAAAGAAACGCCTGCCGAAGGTCTCAGATAATGAAGATTTTTATGAAAGACAAATTCCCCTATGTAAACAAGGAAACGGAAAAAATCAATTGTAAGTGATAATACAAAAAACATAAAAAGAATACCCATCCACATATACCCTGCATAAGACATCAAGCGCGCAAAAACCTCAAAGCCCTGTCTTTCAGATAAGCGCACAATAAAAGGAAAAACCCTGATAATTAAAAAAGGAGTAAATGTCATGAC
>SDBV01012237.1_pt1 | contig 11006 bp, 4 predicted proteins | sample 2277081 | NCBI WGS metagenome assembly SDBV01 (sample SAMN10402039, study PRJNA504765) | marine sediment metagenome | isolation source: marine sediment core GS10_PC15, 223 cmbsf | place: Arctic Ocean: Southern Knipovich Ridge | collected 2010
GCGTCGAACTCGACCATCTTCGGCGCACCGGTCGGCTCGGCTGGGTGGCGATCCGCGCCGCGTGGCGGCACCGGCGCGGCCGGTGGAGGCGCGGGTTTAGTGGCCGGCGCCGCGCGGGGTGGCTGGGGCTGCTGGGGAGGCGCCTGCCAGCCAGGTTCGCTCCACGCGCCATAACCGGGCGCAAGCCGCTGCGGACCTTCGGGGGGCGGCTTGCGCGTGTGGCGCTCGCGCACGCCAGACGAATACGGCGCCAACAAATGCGCCACGTGGCTGGCCGTCTGTGCGCGCAACATCGGCTCCTTGTACAGCATTTCCTCGACCAGATCGGCCACTTCCTCGGTCACGCCGGGCACCAGCCGATCGAGCCGTTCGGGAGTCTCGCTGGCGTGACGCTCGAGTTTCTGTTGCACGCTGCCGCCGGCGAAAGGAACGCGGCCGACAATCAACTCGTAGAGCGTGCAGCCCAAGCTGTAAATGTCGGTAAGCGCGTCGGGGGGCTGGCCTGCGTCGGCCAACTCCGGAGCCAGATAATCGACCGTCACGGGCCGGAACCGCTCGTGGCCCGGAACCGGGCCGGTCAGCGGGAATTGCAACAACTTAACGCTCGACGACGGTTCGATCCACAGGTTGTGCGGTGTGAGATTGCCGTGAACGCCACCTGATTCCTGGATGGCCAGCAGGCCCAGCGCCGCCTGAAAGCCGATCCGGCAGGCCTCGTCCGCCGTCGGTTTCTGACCGGCCAACCACTCGCGCAGGCTCTTTCCCTGCAAGTCCTCCAGCACGAAGAACGGCGTGGCGGCCGCGGGCTGATACTGGTAGACGCGCGACACGTGCGGGCTCTTGATCGCGCGGGCCGCTTCGAACTTGTCGATCGTGATGCGAGCTTGCCGGGGACTGTCACGACTGCCCGCGGCGAAAACGAGTAGCGCCTGCCGGGCGTTCTTATACGTTGCCCGAAAGGCCCGCGACAGCCGGCCCTCGTCGATGCGCTCGTGGATCACGAAATCGCCGAACACGAACGGGCCAGGGCGGCCGGCCAGCAGCACCGAGGCCTGGTATCGGCTAAGCGCGCCGCACGCGATCAGCCACTCGGTCAGGCTGGCGGCGCCTGCCTGTTGGGCGGCCCCCTTGAGCCCCAGGAATTCGGTTTTCAATTCCCCGCACCGCTCAGGGGACCATAGTCCGCTGGCAATGCAAAGTTTCCAGAGCTCATCGGTGGAGATTGCCATCGAGTCAGCGACCGGCACAACGGCGCCCTGAAGGGCAGCTTGCTCTTGGAGACGCGCCCCGTGGCGTCTCTGTAGTTGCTTGGCGGTAGTCTACCACGTCGCACCCAGGCGATGCAAAGCGGGGGCGTTTCGCCTATCCTTATAAGCTGTGGCGCGTCGTCGCGCCGCGCGCGATCGTTCGCACCCGGTCATCGTCTTTCCACGGTCCATAGATGGCGACTACCGCCGAAGCCTTCGAAAACGCGTTTGCCCACCATCGGGCCGGCCGAATCGCCGAGGCAGCGGTCCTCTATCGGCAGGTGCTCGAGTCCGAGCCTCGCCACGTCGACGCGTTGCACCTGATGGGAGTCGCCGCCCATCAATCCGGACAGCACGAAGCGGCGGTGCAATACATCGCCCGGGCGATCGCGCTGCGCGGCGGCGACCAGGCCTTTCACGCCAATCTGGGCGAAGTCTATCTGGCGCTCGACCGGCTCGACGAGGCCGAACGATGCTACGCGCAAGCACTGCGGCTGGACTCGAACGTGCCGCAGACGCACTTGCGTTTGGGAGACGTGCAGCGGCGGCGTGGGCGCCTTCCGGAGGCGGCCGCCGCATACCAGGAGGCGCTGCGCCGGCAGCCCAACTTCCCCGATGCGCTGGACAAACTGGGCGTCGTGCTGGGCGAGAGCGGCGATTCGGCCGGCGCGATTGCGCGGTTCGAGCAGGCGATCGAGTTCGACCCGGCGTTCACCCGGGCCTACGAAAACCTGGCGACCACGCTCGTCGGGCAGGGGAGAGGGGCCGAGGCGATCGACTGCTACCGGCGAGCAATGCAACGCAACCCCGGCGCCAGCCAATTCCACTTCGGCCTCGGCGTGTTGTACCACAACGCACGACAATTCGAGGAAGCCGCGGCCAGTTATCGCGAAGTGCTGCGGCTCAATCCGCGCATGGCGATCGCACACGTCAACCTCGGCACCGCACTCAAGGAGCTGGGCCGATTCGACGAAGTGCTGACCTGCTATCGAGAGGCGTTGGCCATCGACCCCAATCTGGCGGCGGCGCACTACAACATCGGTCTGGCCGCTCGCGACCAGGGCCAGATCGAAGAGGCCATGCGTGCCTACCGCGAGACGCTCCGGCTCGAGCCCGATCACATCAAGGCGTTAGTGAACTATGGCAACTTGCTCGAGCGCCAGGGCCAATTGGACGAGGCGCTGGCCAGATACCGGCGCGTCGTGCAGGTGCAGCCCGAGCTGCCGCTGGGGCATTTCAGTTGCGCCAACGTGTATCGCACCAAGAAAACGCCCGCCGAAGCCATCGCCGCGTATCAGGAGGCCATCCGGCTCAAACCGGACTACGGCGACGCCTACAACAATCTGGCCGTGATCTACATCGACCTGATGCAGCCCGACGCGGCCGAAAAATGTTGCCGCAAGGGACTGGAGTGTGCGCCGAAGCAGGCCGCGCTGTATTCCAACCTGGCCACGGCGCTGCTGCTCGAAGGACGTCTCGACGAAGCGCTGGAAGCGCGCCGCCAAGCGGTCTCGATGCGGCCGGACAACCCGAGCGAGCACAGCAATCTGGTCTACGACATGAATTTCGTGCCGGCAATGCCGCCCGAGACGATCTTTGCCGAACACCTGGAGTGGGCCAAGCGGCACGCCGAGCCGCTGGCGTCCCAGGCGGCGCCGCACTCGGGCGACCGAGATCCGAACCGGCGTATTCGCGTGGGCTACGTTTCGGCCTTCTTCCGCACGCACGCCGTGAACTACTTCACCGAGCCGATCCTCGTGGCGCACGACCACGGAGAGTTCGAGGTCTATTGCTACAGCGACGTGTTGCAGCCCGACGAAGCAACCCAGCGGATCAAGGCCGCCGTGGACGTGTGGCGCGACGTGTACGCGATGTCCGACGCCGAGCTGGCCGAAGTGGTGCGCCGCGACAAGATCGACATTCTCGTTGACCTGACCGGCCACATCGGCACCAACCGCTTGCCCTTGTTTGCCCGCAAGCCGGCGCCGGTCCAAGTGACGTACATCGGCTATCAGAACACGACCGGCATGTCGGCCATGGACTACCGGCTGACCGACGCCCATGCCGACCCGCCGGGAGAAACCGACCGCTATTACACCGAGAAGTTGGTACGGCTACCCCGGGCTTTTTTCTGTTACCGGCCGCCCGACGACTCGCCCGACGTGACGCCCCTCGGTGCGCTCGGGCAGGGCCACGTGACGTTCGGTTCGTTCAACAAGTTCGTCAAGGTGACGCTCCCGGTGATCGAGGCCTGGTTGCGGATTCTGGCTCGTGTGCCCGAGGCGCGGCTGTTTGTGCTGGCCCACCGCGGCGGCTTCGCGCAGAATCGGCTCCACGTGGCTGCCGCGTCCAAAGGCATCGATCCGACCCGCATCGAACTGTTCGACCGCCAGGGGCACGTCGACTACATGAAACTCGTGGCACGGACGGACATCGCGCTGGACCCGTTCCCGTTCAATGGGCACACCACAACTTGCGACGCGCTGTGGATGGGCGTGCCGGTGGTGACGTTGGCCGGCGCGATGTATGCCTCGCGGTACGGCGGCAGCGCGCTGGTGAACCTCGGTCTCGAGTCGTGGATCGCCCGTTCGGTCGACGAGTACGTGGATATTGCGGCGCGCGCCGCCGGCGATCTCGATGCGCTGGCTCGTTTGCGCGCGGAATTACGCCCTCGGATGGCCGACTCGCCGTTGTTGGACTTCGCGGGCTTTACGCGGAACCTCGAAACAGCCTACCGCCAGATGTGGCGCACCTGGTGTGCCGACGGGTCGTGAGCACCGAGGCCGGCTGTTCGCCGAATCGATCGCATGCACAACGTCGCTCAATGGTTCGATGCCGCGATGGCCCACCACACCGCCGGCGAACTGCCCCAGGCCGTCGATGCCTATCGCCGTGTGCTGGCCGCCGATCCGCGGCACGCGCGGGCCATGCACGGCCTGGCCATGATCGCGCTGGGCCAGGGAGAGCATCAACAGGCGGCGCAATACGCGACTCAGGCCATCGGCGTGGAGCCGACGCAAGCCGACTACTACCCCACCTTGGCCGAGGCGCATCGTGGTTTGGGTCAACTGGTCGAGGCGATCGCCTGCTACCAACGCGCGATTGCGATCCAACCGGACGACCCCGACGCGCACAGCAACCTGGGTACGCTGTTTCAGGCCCAAGGCGATTTGGCGGCGGCCGCCGACTGTTATCGGCGTTCGCTGGCCGCGCGGGCCGACTATCCCTTGGCCCACCACAACCTGGCCATCGTGCTGCAACTCCAAGGCGATCTGGACGGCGCGGCCGCGCATTTCGCGGAAGCGGCCCGGCTGAACCCAGCGGGCGTCGAGTCCCAGGTCGCGCTGGGCTACGTGCTGCAGGCGCAGGGAAAGCACGTGGAAGCCCTGCGGTGTTTCGAGGACGCCGTGCGCAAACACCCGAGTTCCGCAACGGCCCATTGTGGCTTGGGATACGCATTGCAGAGCACCGAAAAGCTCGGGCAGGCAGTCGAGCACTACACGCGCGCCGTCCAGTTGGCCCCAACGTTTGCCATGGCCCATTACAATCTGGCTACGGCGCTGCGCAGCTTGGGTCGCCCGGCCGAGGCCCTGTCGTGCTTCGAGGAGAGTCTGCGTCACGATCCGGATTTCCGTGATGCGATCGTCGGTGTTGCCGGTGTGCAACTCGAGCTGCGCCGCGTGGACGAGGCCGTGGCCGCCGCCCGGCGTGCCGTCGAGTTGGCGCCCAACTCACACGCGGCCGCGGCCCAACTGGCCGCCGCCTTGCACGCACAGGGAGACCTGGAATCGGTCATTGCGACGAATCGACGCGCAATCGAGCTCAACCCGGCCGACGCCGGAGGCCACAGCAATCTGCTCTACGCCCTGTTGGCCCACGAGGCGTACGACGCACAGATGCTGCTGGCCGAACATCGCGCTTGGGCCGCGCGTCACGCCGACCCGCTCACGCCGGCCGCGCCCGGTCACGAGAACGACCCCCAAGGCGAAAGGCGGCTGCGAATCGGCTACGTGTCGGCCCATTTTCGCCAGCACGCCGTCAGCTTCTTCAGCGAGCCGCTGATTGCCGCCCACGACCGTGCCGCCTTCGAGATCTATTGCTACAGCGACGTGAAGAAACCGGACGAGGTGACCGCGCGTTTTCAAAGCTATGCCGACCATTGGCGCGACGTGACCGGCATGTCGGACGACGCGGTCGCCCAGTGCGTCGCTGCCGATCGGATCGATATTCTGGTGGACCTGACCGGACACATCGGCGGCAACCGGCTGCTGGCGTTCGCCCGCAAACCGGCGCCGGTTCAAGTCACGTACCTCGGGTATCAGAGCACCACGGGCATGAAGGCCATGGACTACCGGCTGACCGACGAGCACGCCGATCCGCCCGGCGAGACCGATCGTTTTCACACCGAAAAGCTGGTGCGGTTGCCGCGCTCGTTCTTTTGCTACGCAGCGCCGCGCGTGGCGCCGGAGGTGAACGAACTGCCGGCTCTGGGGTCGGGCTGCGTGACGTTCGGCTCGCTCAACCAGACCATCAAGCTCCGGCCGCGGACACTACAAGCCTGGTCGCGGATTCTGGCGGCCGTGCCGAATTCCCGGCTGCTCGTGTTGGCCTATTCGCCGGGGCAGTTCGAACGGAATATGTCGGATATAATGAAACGTGCGGGGGTCGATCCCCAGCGCGTCGAGGTGGTCAACCGCCGGCCCCATTACGAATACTTGTGCCTGTGCAACCGGATCGACGTGGCTCTGGACTCGTTTCCGTTCAACGGGCACACGACGGTCTGCGACGCGCTTTGGATGGGCGTGCCATCGATTATGCTAGAAGGGAGCAGCTACGCCTCGCGATTTGGCGGCAGCGTGCTGTTGAACGTCGGTCTGGCGGACCTGATCGCGCGGACGCCCGAGCGATACGTCGAGCTGGCCGTCGAGTTGGCCGGCCAGCCCCAGCGGCTGGCCGAGATGCGACGCACGATGCGGGATCGGATGCGCGGTTCGCCCCTTCTGGACGCGGCCGGCTTTACGCGTAACCTGGAAGAGGCCTACCGCCGAATGTGGCACGATTGGTGCAAGGGTGCGTAGCACCCGAGGCGCCGAGGTGCAAACGACCGGCCGCGGGCGCTCGAAATCGACCGATTCTTGTGAGATTCAATGTTCACGATCAATGAAACGCTGCAAGCCGGGCTCGACCACCATCACGCCGGCCGATTGCACGAGGCGGAGAAAGAATATCGCCGCGTGCTCGAGCTCCATCCGCGCCATGCTCAGGCGGTACACTTGCTGGGCCTGATCGCCTATCAAATCGACGAGCCGGACAAGGCCATCGAGTACATCGGCTCGGCGATCCTGCTCGATCGTTTCAACCCCGTGTTTCACGCCGACCTGGGAGAGATTCTGCGCGTGCGAGGCATGACGGCCGAGGCGACGGCCGCTTGCGCGAAAGCGCTGGAGCTGGATCCCAAGTTGGCCGAAGTGCGCAACTGCCTCGGCCTGTTGCAACAGACCGAAGACAACCACGCCGACGCCATTGCGTCGTTCCGCGCGGCGCTCGAGCTCAAACCCGAGTACGCCGGCGCGCAGGCCAACCTGGGCACGTCGCTGCGAGCCGTCGGTCAGTTGAGCAAGGCCCAGGCGGCGTTCGAAAGGGCCGTGCAACTGGCCCCCAACAGCCCCGACAACTATTTGAGCCTGGGGGTCGCGCTCTACGATCAAGGCAAGCTGCTCGACGCGATTGCCTGCTATCAGAAGACGCTGCGGCTGTCGCCGGCCAACATCCGGGCCCAATACAATTGCTCGCTGGCGCGGCTGGCGCTGGGCGACTTTGCCAACGGCTGGCGCGAGTTCGAGGCCCGGCACGCGTTCGAAGAATTGGTCCGCCGCCGCTACGACCTTCCCATGTGGCACGGCGCCGCGCCGCAAACCGGCTCCGTCTTGATCCACGCCGAGCAGGGCTTTGGCGACACCTTGCAGTTCGTGCGCTACGTGCCTTTGGTCGAACAGCGGGGCTTCGACGTCGTCCTCGACGTGCAGCAGGAATTGGTTTCGCTCGTCGAGCAGTCGGGCTACAAGAACGTGCGCTGCGACGGCGTTGTGCCGCCGAACTGCAGCTACCAGGTTCCCATGCTCAGCCTGCCTCGCTTGCTGGGCACCACACTCGAGTCGATCCCGGCGAAGATCCCCTATCTTTCGGCCCGCGACGATCTGATCGCAAAGTGGCGCGACAAGCTCGCGCCGCATCGCGGCTTGCGCGTGGGCATCGCCTGGCAGGGCAGACCGACGTACTACAACGATCGGGCACGATCGATTCCATTGCGGCAGTTTGCGCCGTTGGCCGCCGTCGAGGGCGTGCAACTCGTGAGCCTGCAGAAGGGCGCGGGCGCCGAGCAACTGGCCGAACTGGCCGCGAACTGGCCGATCGTCGACGTGGCCGACGAACTGGTGGACTTTCACGAGACGGCGGCCCTGGTGTGCAATCTCGACCTGATCATTGGCTGCGACTCGGCCGTGGGCCATCTGGCCGGCGGACTGGGTCGGCCGGCCTGGCTGGCGCTGACCGTCGGGTCGGATTGGCGCTGGTTGCAGAACCGCACCGACAGCCCTTGGTATCCGAGGATGCAACTGTTTCGGCAGAAAGAGCTGGGGGGCTGGGAGGACGTCTTTGCCGAGATGGCTGGCCAACTGACCGCCTTGGCCAGCGCGAAAGACGCCCCGCCCGAATGAGGCCGTGCAACCGATTACCCAGACCGGCCTACGGGCGCCGTATGAGCCGTTGAGTCACCGTTCATGCCAACCACATCCGAAGCCATTCAAACCGCTCTTTCGCACCATCGAGCCGGCCGGCTCGCCGAAGCCGAGCGGATCTATCGTCAGGTGCTCGCGGCCGATCCCCGGCATGCCGGCGCATTGCACCTGCTGGGGCTCGTCGCGTTTCAGTCGGGCAATTTCGACGCCGCGGTGAAGGCCATCAGCCAGGCCATCCGGCTCGACGGCGGCCAGCCCACCTTTCATGCCAACCTGGGCGAGACCTACCGCGGCTTGGGACGATTGGACGAGGCGCGGGCTTGCTACGTGCAGGCACTGCGACTCCGTCCCGACTTGGCCGAAGCCCACAACAACCTGGGCACCATTCTCCAGGTCCAAGGCCAAACGGCCGAAGCGATCGCCTGCTACGAGAAGGCCATCGCCCTCAAGCCGGCGTACGCCGACGCGCACAACAATCTGGGCAACACCCATCAGGATCTGCGGCAATGGGACGCGGCCATCGCCTGCTACCAGCGCGCCGCCGAGGTCGCGCCAAGCTATGCCAAGGCCCACTTCAACCGGGGACTGGCCTTGCGGGCGCTCGACCGGTTGGATGAGGCGCGGGCCGCGCTGGAAGAAGCCGTCGCCTTGCAAGACAACTATCTCGAGGCCCGCTTCACGTTGGCCACGATTCTGCAAGGCAACCAACAGTGGGCCGCGGCCGAAGCACAGTATCGACGCGCCTTGGAGATCAACCCGCGATTCGCCGAAGCCTACAATGGACTGGGCACGCTGGCACAAGCCCAAGGCAAATTGGACCAGGCCATCGGCCAATACGCCGAGGCCCTGCGCGTCCGCCCCGAGTATCCCGAAGCCTACTACAATTGGGGACGGGCGCTGGTGGCCCAGGACCACTTGACCGACGCGGTGACAAGGTATCGCCAGGCGCTGGCCTGTAAACCCGACTTCGCCGACGCGCAATACAACCTGGGTACGGTGCTGCAGAAGCTCAATCGACTCGAAGAGGCGGCGACCTCCTACGAACAGGCGATCCGCATTCGTCCCGACTTCGGCACGGCCCACAACAATCTAGGCAACGTCTACCATGCGCTCGGCAGATCGTCCGAGGCCGTCGCCAGCTTCGAGCGCGCCTTGAGCGCCCGGGAAGACTATGGCGAGGCGCTCAACAACCTGGGCAATGTGCTGCAAGCAGAGGGCCATATCGCCGAAACGGTCGAGTACTTCGAGCGGGCGTTGGAACACAAGCCCGGCGCCGCCGAGATCCACAACAACCTGGGCAACGCGCTCGTCTTTCGCGGCGAATCGAAGAAAGCGCTCGAGTGTTACCAAAAGTGCCTCGAACTTGCACCGAACTTCGCCGAGGGCCATTACAACTTGGCGCTTCTGTACCTCAGCCAAGAACGTTTCGCCGAAGGTTGGCCCGAATACTTCTGGCGACTGAAGTGCGAGGGCGTGCCCATTCGGCCGTTCGAACAACCGCTCTGGCAAGGCGAGCCGCTCGAGGGACGTACGCTGCTGGTCCACGCCGAGCAGGGATTGGGCGATACGCTACAGATGTTGCGCTACGTGCCGTTGGTGCAACAGCGCGGCGGCCGGGTGCTGCTGGAAGTGCAACCGAAACTCGTGCCGTTGGTCCGCTGTTCCGGCTTTCCAGACGTGTTGGCCGGAGGAGCTGAGTTGCCTCCCTTCGACGTACAGGTGCCGATTCTCAACCTGCCGGGCGTGTTCGGCACGACCAGCGAGAACATGCCGCGCAACGTTCCGTACCTGTCGGCCGATCCGAGCCTGGTCGCGGCGTGGCACGACAAGCTGGCCGAGTTCGAGGCGTTCAACGTTGGCATTGGCTGGCAAGGCAGCCGGGGATACTCCTTCGACCGGGACCGGTCGATCGCACTTGCGCGCTTCGCGCCGCTGGCTGCCGTCCAGCGCGTGCGCCTCTTCAGTTTGCAGAAATACGACGGCATCGAACAGTTGGCCGACGTGGCCGATCGGTTTGCCGTCCACGATTTGGGGCCGGAGTTGGACGAGCAGACCGGCGCGTTCATGGACACTGCCGCCGTGATGAAAAACCTGGATCTGGTGGTCACGTCCGACACCGCGACGGCGCATCTGGCCGGTGCGTTGGGCGTGCCGACGTGGCTGGCACTGCCGAAGACGCCCGACTGGCGCTGGTTCCTGGACCGTGAGGACTCCCCCTGGTATCCGACCATGCGGTTGTTCCGCCAGCGCGAAGCCGGCGACTGGCCCGACGTTTTTGCCCGCATCGCCGCCGCACTGGACGAACTCGCGCGGACCGCGATCCCCGAAAAATCTTGACCGCTACCGGCGCCGTGTTGAGCAATATGTCCACGCCTTACGAATCCCTGCAATTGGCGTTACACCTCCATCAGTCGGGCGACTATGCGCAGGCCGAAGCGTTGTACCGGCAGGTGCTCGACAGCGATCCGCGCAACGCCGATGCGCATCATCTGCTGGGACTCTTGGCGCTCGCGCAAGACGAGCCGGAGCGGGCGGTCGAACACGTAAGCACGGCGATCGAGTGCAATCCCGCGCCAGCTCAGTTTCATTTTCACTTGGGCACGGCGCTGGCTCGCGTGGGACGCAACGTCGACGCAATCGAATGCTTTCGCCAGGCGGTGCGGATCGACCCACGTTCCGCCACGATGCACGTCGCGCTGGGTACGGCGCTGCGCGAGGCCGATCAGCCGAACCAGGCCGAGGCGGCCTATCGCGAGGCCGTGCGACTCGATCCACTGTTGGCCGACGCGCACAACAATCTCGGCAACGCGCTGCAGGACCAGGGACGACTGGAGGATGCCGTCGCCGCGTTCCAGGCGGCCGCCCGGTCGCGCCCCGACCTGGCCGAGATCCAATTCAACCTGGGCAACTGCTACAAGGAACTGGGCAAGACGTCCGAGGGAATTGCCGCCTTCCGACAAGCCGTGGCGCTCAAGCCCGAACTGGCCATGGCCCACCAGAATCTGGGACTCTTGCTGCAAAC
>SDBV01012238.1_pt1 | contig 11005 bp, 9 predicted proteins | sample 2277081 | NCBI WGS metagenome assembly SDBV01 (sample SAMN10402039, study PRJNA504765) | marine sediment metagenome | isolation source: marine sediment core GS10_PC15, 223 cmbsf | place: Arctic Ocean: Southern Knipovich Ridge | collected 2010
AAGCTATGACGCCATCACCTGCACCGAAGTCGCCGAACATCTCCACCATCCGGCCGACGAATTCGACCGCTTGGACGCCTTGCTGCGTCCTGGCGGTTGGCTGGCGGTGATGACGAAGTTTCAGACCAAGGACGCGAGCTTCGCCGACTGGCATTATCGCAAAGATCCCACCCACGTCGTCTTCTACCGCGAGGCGACGTTTCGGAAGATCGCGGCGCAACGCGTCTGGCATTGCGAAATCCCGGTGGAGGATGTCGCCCTGATGCGCAAAGCCAAGACGGAAGCAAAATGATGGACGCTTCCGAATTGGCCGCGCTGCGCGCCTCATTGGTCGCGCGCTTAGAGGCCCTTCGCGTCACCAGCGAAACCACGGCGGAAAATCGCCGTCCCGTCGAACTCGACCAAACCTCGGTGGGGCGTCTGTCGCGTATGGACGCCATGCAGGTGCAAGCCATGGCCCTGGCTACGGAACGGCGGCGCCATGACGAAGCGCGCCGTGTGGAGGCGGCGATAAGCCGGATCGACGAGGGCGAATACGGCTATTGCGTTTCTTGTGACGAAGAGATTCCGGCCAAGCGCCTCGCCGTCGATCCCATCATCCCGACCTGCATTCGCTGCGCGTCGGGCGGGAACCGCTAGCTCGGCTCAAGCCTTCTCAATGAGAATCGCGCGGAGGTCGTTGACGTTGGTGAGCGTCGGGCCGGTCTCCAGCAGATCGCCGACCCCTTTGAAGAAGCCATAAGGGTCGTTGTTGGCGAGCATGGCTTTGGGGTTGATCCCGGCCTTCTCGGCGCGGGCCAGCGTATCCGGATAGATCAACGCGCCGGCATTATCTTCCGACCCATCGACGCCATCGGTGTCGCCGGCCAGGGCATAGATATGTTCCATGCCGTCGAGTGCGATGGCGAGCGACAGCAGGAACTCCGTATTGGGCCCGCCCTTGCCGTTGCCCTTTAGCGTGATGGTGGTTTCGCCGCCGGAGATCAGCACGCATGGCGGCTGCTCGGGTTGGCCGCGCATGGCGCATTGCCGGGCGATCCCCGCATGAACCAGCGCCACGTCGCGGGACTCGCCTTCGATGCTGTCGCCGAGAATGACTGGCGTGACGCCAGCTTTCCGCGCCACTTCGGCGGCGGCTTCTAAAGAGGCCTGCGGCGTGGCGATCATGATGTTCTCGACGCGCTCAAAACACGGATGGCCGGGCTTGGGCGTTTCCTCGGCGGTATCGAGCAGGCGGCGCATAGTCTCCGGCACGTCGATGCCGTATTTCTCGATGATCTCGAGAGCGTCTTTATTGGTGGACGCGTCGGGCACGGTCGGGCCGGACGCGATGATCGAAGGATCGTCGCCGGGCACGTCGGAGATCATCAGCGCCACGATCTTGGCCGGGTAAGCGGCGGCGGCGAGCCTGCCGCCCTTGATGGCGGAGAGATGCTTTCGCACCGTGTTCATTTCCGAGATCGTCGCGCCACTGGCGAGCAGCGCCTTGTTCATGGCTTGCTTGTCTTCAAGCGTGACGCCTTCAGCCGGAAGCGCCAGCAGCGACGAGCCGCCGCCCGAGATGAGGCAGAGCACGAGGTCGTCCTCGGTGAGCCCTTGCACCAGTTTGAGGATGCGCTTGGCGGCGTCGCGGCCGGCCTCGTCGGGAACGGGATGGGCGGCCTCGATCACTTCCAGACGCTCCGTCGGCACGCGATAGCCGTAACGGGTGACCACTAACCCATCGAGCGGCCCGTCCCATGCGTCTTCGAGGGCTTTGGCCATGGCGCCGGACGCCTTGCCGGCACCGATAATGACAGTGCGACCCTTTGGCCGGGGCGGCAGATGGGCCGGCAGGCAGAGAGATGGCAGCGCCGCGTCCACGCCCGCCTTAAACATGGCTTTGAGAAGCTCTTCTGGCGTCATTTTGTGTCAGGCCTCGCCCTTGATCGGTGGGCGATGAACCTGCACAGACGATTGCAAGAAGGCAAGTGAATGAATAACGTGCTCGCTTCTTTTGTCAGGAACAGTGCGTGTAAATTGGGGGCGAACGACCAATGTCAGCCGGATCGAGCGAACAACACAAGAAGCCGAAATCCGATATCGAGATCAGCCAAGCCGCCACCATGCGGCCGATCGTCGATGTTGCGGCGGACAAGCTTGGCCTTAAGTCCGAGGATCTGATCCCCTACGGCCATTACAAGGCGAAAGTCTCCCTCGATTACATCGACACGTTGAGCGACAAGCCCGACGGCAAGCTGATCCTCGTGACCGCGATCACGCCGACGGCTGCTGGCGAAGGCAAGACCACGACCACGGTGGGCTTGGGCGATGCGCTGAACATCATTGGCAAGAAGGCCATGATCTGTGTGCGCGAGCCCTCGCTTGGGCCTTGCTTCGGGATGAAAGGTGGGGCGGCTGGCGGCGGCTTCGCCCAGGTTGTGCCCATGGAGGACATCAACCTTCACTTTACCGGCGATTTCCATGCGATCGGCGCCGCCAATAATCTGCTCGCGGCGATGATCGACAACCATATTTATTGGGGCAACAAGCTCGACATTGATGCGCGCCGGGTGAGCTGGCGCCGCGCTGTCGACATGAACGATCGGGCGCTGCGGATGATCGTCACCTCGCTTGGCGGGGTCGCCAACGGCTTCCCGCGCGAGGCTGGCTTCGATATCACCGTCGCCTCCGAGGTGATGGCCATTTTCTGCCTGGCCACGGACTTGGCCGATCTTCAGCGCCGCTTGGGCCAGATCCAGATTGGCCAGACCCGCGATAAGAAGGCGGTCACGGCCAAAGAGCTGTCGGCGTCCGGTTCCATGGCGGCGCTGCTGAAAGATGCGCTGGCGCCGAACCTGGTGCAGACCCTGGAGCACAACCCAGCCCTTATTCATGGCGGTCCGTTCGCCAATATCGCCCATGGCTGCAACACGGTGATCGCCACCAAGGCGGCCCTGAAGCTCGCCGACTACGTGATTACGGAGGCTGGATTTGGCGCCGATCTCGGGGCCGAGAAATTCTTCGACATCAAATGCCGCAAGGCGGGGCTGAGCCCCGATTGCGTGGTGATCGTGGCGACCATCCGCGCGCTTAAGATGCATGGCGGCGTGGCCAAGGACGATCTCAAGAAAGAGAATCTTGAAGCCCTGGAGAAGGGTTTCGCCAATCTCCAGCGTCACATCGAGAATTTGCGGAAATATAAGGTGCCGGTGGTTGTAGCCACCAACCGGTTTTCATCCGATACCGATGAAGAGATAGCTCTGCTGAAGCGGTTGTGCTCGACGGACGGCGCCGAGTGCGTGATGGCCGACCATTGGGCGCTTGGCGGCGCGGGCGCGGTCGATCTGGCCGAAGCCGTGGTTAAGACCATCGACACCAAGCCGTCGGAATTCGAGCCGCTCTATCCCGACAATATGTCGTTGTGGGACAAGACCCGCACGATTGCTCAGGAAATCTATGGGGCCGAGGACATCACCGCCGAGAAGAGCGTCAAAGACAAATTCGCCGAGCTGGAAAAGCTGGGCTTCGGTAATTTCCCGATTTGCGTGGCCAAGACCCAGTACAGCTTCACCACGGACCCGGCCGCTAAGGGTGTGCCGCTCGGCCATACCATCCCCATCCGCGAGGTCAGGTTGTCGGCCGGGGCGGAATTCGTGGTGGTGATCTGCGGGAGCATCATGACCCTGCCGGGCCTGCCCCGAGTGCCTGCCGCCAACAAGATCGAACTTGCGGCGGATGGCCGCATCAGCGGCCTGTTCTAGCGCAGGCAAAGGGGTTGCCAGGGGCGCTACCGGCGGCTACCACCTCCTTTCGCGCGCGGCATAGGCCCGGCAACGACCAGGTAGCCCGAGATTTCTAGGAGACGAAACGATGGCTGGAGCCAGACGGCCGGGCCGTAACTTCCTATTTGTGCCGGGGCCAACCAATATCCCCGACCGAATCTTGCGCGCGATGCATGTTCCTATGGAGGACCACCGGTCCTCTGACTTCCCGAAGCTTACGGTCCCGCTTTATGACAACATGAAGAAGGTCTTCCAGACGAAGGAAGGCCAGGTTTTCATTTTTCCGTCGAGTGGCACCGGCGCTTGGGAAGCCTGCTTCACCAATACCCGCTCGCCGGGCGACAAGCTGCTGGCGTCGCGGTTCGGCCAGTTCAGCCATCTGTGGATTGATCTCGCCCGCCGTCATGGGCTTGAGGTCATCGTGCAGGAAGAAGAATGGGGCACGGGCGCCAACCCGGAACGTATCGAAGAGGCGCTGCGCGCCGACAAGAGCCACGACATCAAGGGCGTCATGGTGGTCCACAACGAGACCGCCACGGGCGTCACGTCCGACATCGCCGCGGTCCGCCGCGCCATCGATGCCGCCAAGCACCCGGCGCTGCTTTATGTGGACGGGGTGAGTTCAATTGGCAGCATCGACTTCCGCTTTGATGAATGGGGTGTCGACCTCGCCATCACCGGCTCGCAGAAGGGCATGATGCTGCCGGCGGGGCTGGGCATCGCCTGCGTCAGCCAGAAGGCGCTGGGGCAGATGAAGGATGCCACCTGCACCAAGGCCTATTTCGATTTCGCCGACCAGATCAAAACCAACGAGGGCGGCTACTTCCCGTATACGCCGGCGCTGTCGCTGCTCTACGGTCTGCGCGAGGCGCTGGATATGCTGTTCGAGGAAGGCCTCGACAACGTGTTCGCGCGCCATCGCATGCTTGCTTCGGGCACGCGCGCGGCGGTCGACGCTTGGGGCCTCAAGCTCTGCGCCAAGGACCCGAAATGGAATTCCGACACGGTGAGCGCGATCATGGTGCCCGAAGGCATCAACGGCGCCGATGTCATCGACCGGGCCTACCGGCGTTACAATCTCGCGCTCGGCGCGGGCCTGACCGAGATGGCGGGCAAATTGTTCCGCATTGGCCATCTTGGCGATCTTAATGAGTTGATGTTGCTCGGCGCTATTTCCGGCGCGGAAATGTCGATGTCCGATGTGGGCATCGAGGTTGTGCCCGGTTCGGGTGTTGCTGCGGCGCAGGAATGTTTCCGCGGCGCGCAGGGCGCGGGCGAACAGCGGCTCGCTGCCGAATAGATCGGCGGCGCGAGGGCGAGCGGCTGGTGCCACTGTCCTCAACGAAGTGATTTGTCTGATGCCGTCTGGCGCATCGGTTTTGCCGAGGACGGCTTACTTTGTGGCGTGGGCGAACCCCACGATTTGAGGTGAAGGGGAGCCCCAGTGGAACACACGATCGTCTTCCTCGATCGAGAGTCAGTCGGCGCCGATGTGCGCAAGCCCGGTTTTCCGCACACATATAAAGAGTACGACTCGACCTGGACGCCTGAGGAGATCGTCGATCGCCTCAAGGACGCCAGCATCGCCCTGATCAATAAGGTGCCGATGCGCGCCGACGTGCTGAAGCAGCTGCCGAATTTGAAGCTGATCGCCGTCGCCGCCACGGGCACCGACGTGGTCGACAAGGCCTATTGCAAAGAGGCCGGCATCGCCGTCGTCAATATCCGCAATTACGCCTTCAACACCGTGCCCGAGCATGTGATCGCGCTGATGTTCGCGCTGCGGCGCAATCTGCTCGCTTACGTCGCCGACGTGCGCAAGGGCCGTTGGGGCGAGGTCGATCAGTTCTGCTTCTTCGATCATCCCATCCGCGACATCGCCGGTTCGACCCTTGGCGTCATTGGTTATGGCGCTATCGGCAAAGCCGTGGCCAAGCGGGCCGAATGTCTCGGCATGAAGATCCTGCCTTATGACGTGTTTCCGCAGGACGGCCTCGTTGACCTCGAGACACTGATCAAAGAGAGCGACGTCATCACGCTGCATTGTCCGCTGACGCCCGAGACCAAGAACATGATCGGCGCCAAAGAGCTTGAGATGATGAAGTCGACGGCGATCCTCATCAACACGGCGCGCGGCGGTCTGGTGGATGAAGCGGCACTCGCCGAGGCACTCAAGAAGGGCACCATCGCCGGCGCGGGCTTCGACGTTCTGACCACGGAGCCGCCGAAGGAAGGCAATGTCCTCCTCGATCTGGATGTGCCGAATCTCATCGTCACGCCCCATGTGGCGTGGGCAAGCCGTGAGGCCATGCAGATCCTGGCCGACCAACTCATCGACAACATCGAGGCGTTCGCCGCGGGCAAGCCGCAGAACGTCGTCGAGTAGATTCTAAGGGCAAGTTGAAATGAAGAAACTGCTGTTCCTGTTCGACACCGATGAAACGCCGAGCGTGTTCGATACGGTCGTCGGTTATGATGGCGGCGCCGACCACGTCACGGGCTATGCCAATGTGACACCCGACAATGTGGGCGCGCTGGTCGACGGCACCATCTACACCCGCGGAGGCAAGGATAAGCAGAACACTGCGATCTTTGTCGGCGGCGGCAACATGGCCAAGGGCGAGGCGCTGTACGAGAAGGTGAAGAAGAGCTTCTTCGGTCCCTTCCGCGTTTCCGTCATGCTCGACTCCAATGGTTCCAACACGACGGCCGCGGCCGGCGTGGCGCTGCTCGCCAAGGCGGGGTCGCTCAAGGGCAAGAAGGCTCTGGTGCTCGCGGGCACCGGCCCGGTCGGCATGCGCGCGGCAGGCTTTCTCGGCATGGAAGGCGCGGACGTGACGATCACCTCGCGCACCAAGGATCGCGCCGAGGCAGCCGCAGAAGTCATCGAGAAGCGTTTTGGCATCAAGGTCACCGGCGTTGCCGGCGGCACGGATGAGGAGCGGGCCGAAGCCGCCAAGGACGCCAATGTGGTGTTCGCGGCCGGCGCCATCGGCATCCAGCTCCTGCCGGAATCAGCTTGGAAGAACAATCCCAACATCACGCTTCTAGCCGACGTGAATGCTCAGCCGCCGCTCGGCGTCGAGGGCATCAAGGCCACCGACAAGGGCACGGAGTATGATGATAAGGTTGCCTTCGGGGCGCTCGGTATCGGCGGGCTGAAGCTTAAATTGCATCGCGCCTGCATCGCCAAGATGTTCGAAAGCGCCGAGGCCGTGTTCGACGCCGAGGAGATCTACGCGCTGGCGAAAGAGATGGCCTAAATGACTGAGATCAAAGACACCGCCATCGAGCCGTTCCTCGATGCGCTCGCCTCGAACGCGGCGACCCCGGGGGGCGGCAGTGCTGCCGCCATTCTCGGCGCTATGGGCGCGGCGTTGGTGAGCATGGTGTGCAATCTCACCATCGGCAAAAAGAAGTATGTCGAGGTTGAGGGGGAAATGAAGGACGTGCTGGCCAAGGCCGAGGACTTGCGTCATCGGCTGACCGGCATGATCCAAGACGATGTGAGAGCGTTTGACACGGTGATGGGCGCCTACCGGATGCCGAAGGAAACCGACGCGGAAAAGGCTTCGCGCGGTGAGGCAATCCAGGCGGCGCTCAAGCTAGCGACCGACGTTCCCATAGCCTGCTGCCGCGTGGCGCGTGAGGTCATCGACCTGGCGCTGGTGGTTTCCGATAAGGGTAATCTCAACGTCATCTCGGATGCTGGTGTGGGTGTGCTGGCTGCGAATGCGGCGCTACGGAGTGCCGCGCTAAACGTTTTCATCAATGCGAAAATGATCTCTGACAAGAGCTTCGTGGACGCTAAGCTGAAAGAGTTGGATGGACTTCTTGCCGGCGCGGAAGCGTTGACCGAGAAGACCTATGACATCGTCAAAGGCAAGGTCAGCTGACGCGATTTGGCGTCGAGCATTTGAGACGAAGACCGGGCCGGAGAGACTAGGGAGGAACGACGTGGACGTTCATGAGTATCAAGCGAAAGAACTTCTGAGTGGCTTCGGCGTGCCGGTGCCGAAAGGCGCCGTCGCATTTAGCCCCGATCAGGCAGTTTATGCTGCGACCGAGCTTGGCGGCTGGAACTGGGCGGTAAAGGCTCAGATTCATGCTGGCGCCAGAGGCAAGGCCGGCGGCGTCAAAATCTGCAAGGCCTATAACGAGGTCCGCGAAGCGGCGGAGGGCATGCTCGGCAGACGCATGGTCACGGCGCAGACTGGCCCCGAGGGCAAGCCCGTACAGCGCGTCTATATCGAAGTGGCCGAGCCCTTCGATCGCGAGCTTTATCTTGGCTATGTGCTGGACCGTAAGGCCGAGCGCGTCCGGGTGATTGTTTCTAAGCATGGCGGCATGGAGATCGAGGAGATCGCCAAGGCGAACCCCGAGGAAATTCTTCAGGTCATCGTCGAGCCCGCCGTGGGCTTGCAGGCGTTCCAGGCGCGCGAACTCGCGTTCCAGCTCGGCTTGAGCATCAAGCAGGCGCAGAGCGCAACGTCCACGATCATGAACGCCTATCGCGCGTTCCGTGATTGCGACGCCACCATGCTTGAGATCAACCCGCTGGTTGTGACCAAGGACGACCGTGTTTTGGCGCTTGACGCCAAGATGTCGTTCGACGACAACGCACTGTTCCGTCGCCATAACGTCGCCGACATGCACGATCCTTCACAGCAGGATCCGCGCGAGGCGCAAGCGGCCGAGCACAACCTCAACTATATCGGTCTCGAAGGCGAGATTGGCTGCATCGTGAATGGTGCGGGCCTCGCCATGGCGACCATGGACATGATCCAGCACGCGGGCGGTACGCCGGCGAACTTCCTCGACGTGGGCGGCGGCGCTTCGCCGGACCGTATTGCCACGGCGCTGAAGCTCGTCCTGTCGGACACCAACGTGAAGGCCGTTCTGGTGAATATCTTCGCCGGCATCAATCGCTGCGACTGGGTAGCGAAGGGTGTGGTGCAGGCAACGGAGACCGTGGACATCAAGGTGCCGATGATCGTTCGTCTGGCGGGCACCAATGTCGAAGAGGGCCGGAAGATCCTGGCCGAAAGCGGCGTCAAGCTGATTACTGCTGAGACCTTGGCCGAGGCGGCCCAGAAAGCGGTTGAAGCCTGCGAAGCTGCCAAGAGCGCGGCCTAAAGGTCATCGGAGAGAGATAAGTTATGAGCATTCTGATTGACGAAACCACACCGGTCGTCGTGCAAGGCATGACCGGTGACAAGGGCACCTTCCACGCCAAAGAGATGATCGAGTACGGCACCAACGTGGTTGCCGGCGTGACCCCCGGTAAGGGCGGTGGCAGGCATCTCGACCGGCCGCTGTTCGACACCATGAAACAGGCGGTCAAGGAAACCGGCGCAAAGGCGACCATCACTTTCGTGGCGCCTGCGTTCTGTTCCGACGCCATCATGGAAGCGGCCGACGCTGGTATCGAGCTGATCTGCTCGATCACCGACGGTATTCCGGCTCAGGACATGATGCGCGTGAAGCGTTACCTGATGCGTTACCCCAGGGACCGCCGCTCGATGATGGTGGGCCCGAACTGCGCCGGTATCATCAGCCCCGGCAAGGCCATGCTCGGCATCATGCCCGGGCATATCTATCTGCAAGGCAAGGTCGGCGTGATTTCGCGTTCCGGCACGCTCGGCTACGAAGCCGCTTCGCAGATGAAGGCCGAGGGTATCGGCATCACCACATCCGTCGGCATCGGCGGCGACCCGATCAACGGTTCGTCCTTCCTGGATCACCTCGCATTGTTCGAGGAAGACCCGGAGACCGAAGCCGTGCTGATGATCGGTGAGATCGGTGGTCCGCAGGAAGCCGAGGCTTCGGCCTGGATCAAAGATAATATGTCGAAGCCGGTTATTGGCTTCGTCGCTGGCCTGACCGCTCCCAAGGGGCGGACTATGGGCCATGCCGGTGCCATCATCTCGGCGGCTGGAGACAGCGCGTCGGAGAAGGCCGAGATCATGCTCGCTTGTGGGCTGACTGTTGCGCCCAATCCGAGCGAGTTCGGCACGACCGTGGCGAAGGTGCTTGGGAAGTAAGGGAAGGCCCGCGTTTTTCGCAGGGTTTCCTGAAGGTCTCTAAAGGTTGCGGGTGGGGCGCGTGTCGTTCCACCCGGCCTTTCCACGGCGGAGCCGGCGCTAAAGGAACATGGATGCCGAGGCGGTGTGGTATCGCCCGGACCTAACCTATCGAAGCCGATCGATGCGGTCGGAGTGCCAGCGTTTGCCAATGAATGAGGTTCCTAAACAGTCCGCGCCGGAGACCAACACCGGCGTAGCTCCGCTCATCAGCGGCACTTCGGCCAAGGGCGCGGCCGATATTCTGTTTCAACTCCTCATGGAGATTGTCCGCCGGCATCAGCCCGAGCTTGTGGGCGTGTTTGACGGCAGTGCCGATACCTCCGGCTTTTCTCCCGAGATGATGGCCCGGGCGCTGCAAGCCCAAGGCATCTGGTTTCAACTTCTTTCCATCGCCGAGCAGAACGCGGCCATGCGCCGCCGTCGCCATATCGAGCGCACGCGCGGGCGCGACGCACTGCGCGGCACGTTCGACAATGTGCTGGCCGAGGCCTCGGCTGCGGGCATCGCGCCGAAGGAGATCGAGGATCTTCTGTCGAGCTTGCGCATCCGCCCCGTTATCACCGCGCATCCCACGGAGTCCAAACGTGTCACCGTGCTGGAGAAATACCGCAAGATTTATCTCCTCATGCGCGAGCTTGAGGCGACGCGATGGACGGAGCGGGAGCAGCAAGCGTTCCTCGACGACATTCGCGACCAGATCGAACTCGTGTGGATGACTGGCGAGCTGCATCTGGAGAAGCCAACCGTCGAGCATGAGGTTCTGCGCGGGCTCCATTTCTTCGACGAGACGCTGTTTGAGAAAGCGCCGGAGATGATGGCGCTGCTCGATGATGCGCTGACGAAGCATTATCCGAACGAGCATTACGAGCTGCCGCCCTTCTTCCAGTTCGGCTCGTGGATCGGCGGAGACCGCGACGGCAATCCTCACGTCAACACCAAGGTGACGGGGTGGACCTTGCGGCAGAACGCACTCGCCGCCCTGCGCCACTATCGGGAGCGTCTCGTGCAACTGGCGCGCACGCTGTCCATCACCGAGCGCGCTTTGCCGGTGCCGAAGGAATTCGCAAGCGAGCTTGCCTTGGCGCTTAAGCTGAGCGGCGAGGCGGAAACCATCGCGGCGCGAAATCCGGGCGAGCCCTACCGTCAATTCCTGAC
>SDBV01012239.1_pt1 | contig 11005 bp, 16 predicted proteins | sample 2277081 | NCBI WGS metagenome assembly SDBV01 (sample SAMN10402039, study PRJNA504765) | marine sediment metagenome | isolation source: marine sediment core GS10_PC15, 223 cmbsf | place: Arctic Ocean: Southern Knipovich Ridge | collected 2010
GAAGTGACTGATCCGTCAACCTCAAGTGAGCACTGCACTGGGCGGACAGTGATATGCCCCAAGTGCGGTCATCGATTCAAGGATCGCTTGGCAGATGAATGCTATGATGATGATGAGTGCCACACAGAACGAAGCCATTTCCGGAATCCAGTCGTGGGTGCCTGGGGTTGTATTCTTGACGTGACAGCTCCATGTGAATACGGACAAGAGATTTGGAACGAGTGCGAGGCCTTCAACCGATCTGGGCGAGATCAATACTCCCCCGATCGGATGATCTGCAAATGCGGTCATGTGTGGCCAGCTAAGGATGCAGCGTTCGTGGGCGAGGAGGTTCCTGCATGAAATATCCCCCTTGCGGTGGAGTCCGTGGCGCGAACTACACGCTCGCAGAATTGCAGAGAGCGCACGACGCTATCGGGAATCTGACGCCTGCCGGAACCTTGGATGGCAGTCTGAAAGGCCGCACCGTGGTTGTCGCCGGCAACTCGCCGACGCTGAACGATGCGCCGTGGAGCGAACTGAACAAGTACCCGGTCATCGGGTGCAACCGCGGCCTCCGGAAGAAAGGCGTCAACTACAGCCATCTCGTCATCGCAGACCGCCATCCCTACTGCCAGGAGCGGGACAGCGGCAGGCTGGAAGCCTTTGTGAATGCGGGCGGCACCTTTCTCGGCTCGGATAGTCTGTTCCTGCCGGATGTACTACTCCGCGGCCCGAAGGAGGATCCCCAGCGCCTGGCGCAGCCGACGCCGGACTTCCACATGTACGTCTACCACATCGGGACCGGCGGCGAGAAGAACGCGCAGGCGAAAAGGGTGGGCAGACGACCGGCGCCGACCATGAATTTCACGACCTTCAACAAGGGGCTGGAATCATGTCTCAATATCTGCGGATCGATGATGCAGGCGGCCGTCATCATGGGCGCGAAGCGGATCATCTTCACCGGCATCGAACTGAAGTGGCAAGACGAGGCAACCAGCCACTTCTTCGGGTCAGGCAGGAGGGCCGGGGCGTATCCGCAGAACGAAGACACGATGAAGTACATCGTCTACTGCCTGAACGAGGCGAAGAAGCATTTTGAGAAGATCGGGATCGAGTGGATGAACCTGTCGCCGGTGAAGGACTGCCCGTTTGCGTCGGTGTTTGGGAACCAGAAACTGGTCAAGTGATGCTCACTGTTTGCACCACGTACTTCAAGAAGCCGGATGCTGCGCCGACGGCGCTGGTGCGATCCTGCCAGCGGCTGGGGATTCGGCTCGAGGAGTTTGGTACGCAGAACGCACATGATACGTTTCTGCGAACGAAACTGATTCCGCTCCACGCCTTTCTGGGACAAGTGCAGACAACCCATGTGATGTTCATTGACGGCAATGACACGTTTGTGCTCAACGATTTGGACGCGATCTCTCAGACCTACGAAGGTCTGGCAAGGGGCCGCGTGCTGATCGGCTCCGAGCTCCAGGCGTGGCCCTACAAGAGCAAGGCCGCCCAACTGGAACATCTCGCGCACTTGAAAGGCACCACGAGCCGCTATAGGTTCATCGATACTGGACTCATCATGGGTCCGACCGCTCTGGTTCGGCAGATGCTGGCCGTTTTGATAGATAGCGTGGAGCAGTACCGAAAACAGTATCCCGCCTATTCTCGGCGGGTCCTGGAAGACGACGTGGGGCTGATGGTACTGAATCTGTGCGATGGCAAGGTCCACCCGGTGATCGATTATGAATGCCGGATGATATGCGCCCTGCGGAATCTGGAGGACAACAAGTTCCTCGCGATTGCTGGCGACCTTCACTGCTTCGAGACAGACTCCCATCCGCACATCATCCACTGCAATGGCCATCGCCGGGTGGACAGACTGCGTTTGGAGAAGGTCTACAGATGCGTGACTGGTGACCTCCTGCCGGCGGTCAAGGTAGCGAAAGAGGGCTATCACAAGTAGGGAACGGCTGTGACCAAAGACGATGTGATCTTCGTTTCCTTCTATACGGCAACCGCGGACCCTTTTCCGCGGCAAGTCGCCCGCAAGTTGCAGCAGATGGGCATCACCAGGGAGGAGTTCAGCTATGCAGCGCACGCGAAATTGCTGATCGAATCGATGGAGAAGTACGAACTCCACTATGAGGTCGAGAAGATCGACGACGTGGACTGGCAGGCGGCGGTACGTTCCAAGCCCGCGTTCATTCTGAAGATGATGAAGAAGCACGAGGCGAAATACAAGGCCATTATTTGGGTGGACGCGGATTCCTACTTCGCGAAGAACCCATACGAACTCTGGCACATCCGCGGAGACGTTGCCTGTCGAGTCGTGAAACGCCCTCGCGGGCATCCGCGCCCGCGAATAACCGAGGTCCACATGGGCCTGCTGTACGTGGCGCTTAACAAGCGGTCGTGGGCGCTCGTCGAAGAATGGGTGAAGCGGATGGATGATGTCCATCCTGCGGAACGGTGCCCAGAGCAGGAGGCGCTGTACACCTTGCTCCTGGAACGTCGCGGCTCGATCCGCTGGGTGGACCTCCCGGATCGCTTCGCCCAAGCGGTCGGCTGGGGGCATCAGTTCGCCGTCTGTGTGCAGTTTCAGCAGAGCCGCTACGAGCGCGAGGTGGAGAAGTTGGTGGCACGTCTTGATGCACTTGAACCGATAAGGCCGCACAACTGGGCGCGTGATCCGCGCCTGCACGCGCCGCCGGCCCGCTCAATTGAAGAGACCAGAAAGCTACAGGCTTGGGGCCGAGCGAAGAGGAAGTCCACAGCGGAGGAATAGCGCATGAAGCCTCGCTCGTTACTAGGTCCGGGGCAACGCAAGTCGGGCTACGGGAACCGGGTTGCGTGGTTGTCCTTGCTGCCTCCGAATTCGGTTGGTGCGGAGATCGGCGTCCTGAAAGGTGGCTTTACCCAGCACATCGTCTCGACCGTGAAGCCTCGCTGTCTCTATTTGATAGACGGTTGGTGCGCGATCAAGGACTCCTTCGGGTACTCTGTGGACATGCGAATGGTATACTTTTGCTCGCGGGCCTTGCGCGACTTGGCTGCGGAGTCGGTCGCGGGTCATATCAGACCGCTGTGCGGCTGGTCTGCCGAGGCCGTGGATCTGATCCCTGACGCAACACTGGACTGGGTGTACATCGACGCCGACCACACGATGGAGGGTTGCCTGGCCGATCTGAAGGCATACTATCCAAAAGTGAGGCAGGGAGGGATCATCGCGGGGCATGACTACAAGTATGGTTGGGGATGTTCGGTGCCGGAGGCGGTGCGGCGCTTCATGTGGTCGTTGGACCGGGACATAGATTCCGTCCATACAACAGATGCGCAGGATACCCCAAGCTTCTGGTTCAGGAAATAGGAGGAATCATGGTTGCGACGAGGCGCGATTGGCTTGCTACGCTACCGGAGCATTCTGTCGGTGCGGAAATCGGTGTGATGGAGGGGCGGTTTTCTCGCGTGATTCTCGACGTTGCCAAACCTTCACGTCTGTTTCTCGTAGACCACTGGGCATCAATCCTGCCCGGAGAGCAAGGAAAGAAGCGGCATGCGGAGCAGGCGGTGCGTCTCAGAACAACGCTCCGGGAAGTACGGAAGGAGATCGCAACCGGTCAAGTGAGAATCGTGGTCGCCTTCTCCGTTGATGCGGCCAAACTCATCAAGAATCGTTCACTGGACTGGGTGTACATCGACGCCCACCACACCTACGAAGCCCTCATGGAGGACCTCACGGCCTGGTATCCGAAAGTGAAACTCGGCGGATTCGTGGCCGGGCACGATTATCACAAGGAAGAAATCCGCCGTGCTGTCAAAACGTTCATGGAGCAGGCGGGGGCACGCGATCTTCAGCTGACAACCGCCCCATATCCGCAGGACCGGAACGCGCCTCCGAGTTTTTGGTGGAAGAAGGGGTAGACATGGAGTTCCCCCGGACCCGGATGGACTGGATCGAGACACTTCTCAAAGGGAGCGTCGGTGCTGAGATAGGGGTGAGCAAGGGTCGATTCAGCAGAATGCTGCTTCAAGTGGTGAAGCCACGCTTGCTCTGGCTCATTGACTGCTATGAAACCCAGCCGGATGTCCCCTACAATCTTTCAGACGAATGGTATCTATCACGCCTCCGCGTTGCGTTGTGCAGATTGAGGATGGATTTCGCAGACGGGGTTGTGCGCTTGCTCTGCGCATATTCATCCGAGGCGGCTCCTCTCGTCCATGATGACTCGCTTGACTGGGTGTACATCGACGCGGGGCATACCGAGGAAGAGGCTTTGATGGATTTGCAGTTGTGGTATCCCAAAGTGAAGTCCGGTGGAATTGTGTCCGGGCACGATTACCAGAACGGGGTGAAGGATGTAGGAGTGGTCGAGGCTGTTGCAGAGTTTCGGCAGAATCTCCATGATGGTCCCTTGCATGCAACCGAGGAGCGCGTGCCGACGTTTTGGTGGGTGAAATCGTGAAGGTCACAGAACCCGAAATGAAGCCGACGAACAGATGCGAGCTCATGTATAGCCTCCCGAAGGGGGGCGTCGGCGCTGAACTCGGCGTAGCAAAAGGCGTCTTCTCGGAGCGGCTACTGGAACTGACGAGTCCGAGGCTGCTCTATCTCGTCGATTGCTGGGTGCATCAACCGAAACCGGGTGATACCACGTCGGACGTCCAACACTTGCAGAGAATGCGCGTGTGCTTGTCACGGATGAGGTTTCACATCGGGATTGGAATTGTGCGGGTACTGTGTGGCATGTCAGGGCATGTGGTCTCGATGATCCCGGAGCAGTCCCTTGATTGGGTCTTCATTGATGCTGACCAGAGTTACCGCAGTTGCATGTTGGACTTATCGCTTTGGTCGCCACGAGTCAAACCCGGAGGCATCATCGCAGTCCATGACTATACGACGCCGATCAAGGCGCTCAGGGGCGTGAAGCGGGCGGTAGATGACTTCCTGAAAGTCAGGTGCGCGCAGTTGCAGGGGATCACGCAGGAAAGAAAGGGCACTGCCTGGTTTGAGAGGACATGGTAGATGCGGCTGCCACTCGTCTACATCGACATCGACGGCACTCTGACGGAGAGTCCGCGGAAGCATGACGGCAAGGTCAAGCCGAAAGCTCTCGCGCGCGTGCGTGAGTGCATCGCGTCCGGCCACAAGGTCATCATCTGGAGCGGTGGTGGGCGGGTGTACGCCGAGCGCTTCTGCAGGGAGCACGACCTGCATCCGTGGCTCTGTCTTGGCAAACCGCAGGTGATCGTAGACGACAGGCCGATGGACGCACTTGGCGGGCCGTACATGGAGAAGCTCGACCCTGAGACGTTCGCCAAGAATGGTATCCCCCCGGGAAGGTGGCCTCGATGAGACGTATCCTGTTGCTCGGAACGGCGAAGCAATCGAGCACGCGCATGCCCGATAAGCTGACGCGGCCTTTCGGCGACACGACACTGATGGAGCTCTACGTCGAGAAGTTCCGGGCGCTTCAAGCTTCGGAGCAATTCTCGGAAGCGGTCATGGCGATCCCGACAACCGACACGGATCTCCGCCTGATCGCGGCAGGGCTTCCCATCTACAACGAGCGCCCCCGTGACAGGCGATGCACCAGCCCGCGGAACGAGCAACTGTACTACCTAAAGGAGTATCGTTCCGAGTACGTTCTCTGGCTGAACGCCTGTCTCCCGTTCCTGAAAGTGGAGACGGTGCTGGAGGCTGTGCGGAGGTTCCAGGCAGACGGCACGATACGGTCGTTGACGACGGTGAGGGAAGCCCACAACTGGTTCTGGACGATCTACGGAAAGCATCCGGTCAATAACGTGGACTCCCGATGCTGCTCAACGCGGGTATGCACACCGCTCTACGAGAGCACGCATGCCTTCCACATCTTCAACCGAGAACTCATGATTCAAGAGGGGGCCTATTGGATGTTCAGCCACTCGGACCCCTACCTCTGGGAAGTGCGCGATCCTTACGAGTGCATGGACATTCATTCGGGGTTGGACTTTCTCGTCGCAGAAGCGCATTACAAGCGGGTGCAGGAGGAGGCGAGCAAATGAGTCTCCCCGTCATCGTCGCCGACATCGGCATCAACCACTGCGGCAAGCTCCGGCTTGCGAAAGCCCTGTGCTCCGCCGCGAAGGACATGGGCGCCGACTACGTGAAGTTCCAGAAGCGCTGCGTCGCCAAGGTCTACACGAAGGAAGCGCTCGACCGCCAGAAGATCAGCCCGTGGGGCAGGCTCAAGTACCATCAGAAGATCGGGCTGGAGTTCTGGCGCGAGGAGTTCGACGACATCGCCGCGCACTGCCAGCGGATCGGTATCCAGTGGTTCGCCTCGCCGTGGGACACCGAGAGCCTTCAGTTCCTCATGTCCTACCGGCCCCCGTTCATCAAGGTGTCCTCGGCTTGCGTCTCGCACGAACCACTGCTGAAGACAATCGTCAAGAGCGGCATTCCTATCATCATGTCCACTGGGATGTCCACGCTCGCGCAGATCGACAAGGCCGTGCGGATTCTGAAGGAGAACGGGAAGCTTGTCTACATCCTGCACTGCGCCTCAGAGTATCCGACGCCGGACGGCAAGATGAATATGCGAGGTCTGGAGACGATTCAGAAGCGATACGGTAAGGTGGCGAAGATCGGCCTCTCGACCCACAACCGGAACACGATCTACGCGGTGCAGGCCTGCGCGATGGGCGCGGAGATGATCGAGTTCCATATCACGCTCGACCCGAGTCTCCCGGGGGACGACCAGATGGCGAGTCTCGGGCCGGTCGAGATGTTGAAGATGGTCGAGGACATGGAGGCGATTGACCGCGGCTGGGGTGCGGGCGCTATCGCGCCGACGGCGGCGGAACTGGCGAAGAAGGGGCAGTATCAATGGGCACGCCCATGACGCTATACGAAGACCGCGCAGGCGACCGTAGTCGCCATGTCGTCATAGCGGCTGGCAGCCAGAGCGAGTCGCATAATCATCCTACAACCGTAATGATGGCGGATGGGAAGACGATCCTCTGTGTGTGGACGCGCGGGCATGGTGGTTACTGCGGGCCAATGGCAAAAAGCATTGATGGGGGGTTGACGTGGGAAAGCGTGCCAACACCTGCAGACTGGCGTCAAGCCAAGAACTGCCCATCGATCTACCGCCTCTCCGATGAAAAGGGCAAGGAGCGAATCATTGTTTTTGCGGGCCGACCGGGGATGGCGCAGATGATAAGTGAGGACGAGGGCGAGACGTGGTTGCCACGCAGATCACTTGGAATTGATTGCACAATGGCGTTCACGTCAATCGCCAGAGTGCGAGATGGGCGACACCTCGGGATGTTCCACTCGCGGAAAGGACCGGAACGTCTGGTGTGGCGGGCGTTTTCTCGGGACGGTGGTGTCAATTGGGGCGAACCGAAGATCGCCTGTGCCATCATCGGGAAGAAGCCCTGCGAACCAGAAATCATTTCGCTGCGTGATGGGTCTGAAACACTCTGCTGTGTGATGCGCGAAAACACGAGGTCTCGCTACTCGCTTCTCTCCTTCTCAAAGGATAATGGCGAGACGTGGTCGCAACCAGTAGACACGCACCCGAGTCTGACTGGGGATAGGCACAAGCACGTCTACAGGGAGGGCGGGGAACTTGTGGTGGTCTTCAGGGACGCCGAACCCAACAGCCCTTTCCGCGGCCACTTTGTGGCATGGATGGGCGAATCGCTGCTGCAGAACCCCAGGGCGAAGATTCGGTTGTTGCACACCCACGAGAACCCCAAAGCCCGAAGCCTCAAGCAGAAATTGGATTGTGGATACGCAGGTCTGGAACTTCTCGCCAGCGGGGAACTCCTTGCGACTACCTATGGGCACTACAACAAAGGTGATGTTGGCACATCTATCGTTGCGATACGAATCTAGGAGGAGGTCAGTCATGGATAGGCCGAACATCCCGTTGCGCAGGGACTTGGACGGCAAGCACAAGGGCGAGACGATTGTCCTTGTCGGCTCCGCTCCCTATCTGAAGGACATGGACCTGCACCCGCTGGATGGCATCACAACGATAGGCTGCAACCGGAATCTGCTGCATCCATACTTCCGGCCGACCTATCTCATGGCCTCAGACAGGCGCCCCTATATCAAGGAGATGCAGGCCGGGCGGTACAAGGAATGGGCAGACCGTGTGAAGATGATGTTCTCCACGTCGATGTATGACCCCATCGTCAAGTGCCACGGTTCCCCGATACAGACGCCGCCGACTGATTTCCCCTGGTTCCCTTGGCGCGCGCGTGGTTCGTCCTCGGCAATGAACTGGACGACACTCTCAGATTCCCTCAACTCGTTTGCGAACGCAGCCGGTCCGATGATGCAGGCGGCCGTCATCATGGGAGCGAAGAGGATTATGATGATGGGGCTCGGCCTAGTGCCTGCTGGGTCCAAAGGTCGGTTCTACGCCAAGAAACCGGAAGCGTGGAGTAGTGGCAGAGGCTCATCCCACAACAGCGAGCGGTGTTTCAGGCGAGCGAAGCCGGAACTCGACAAGTTGGGGATCCAGGTCGATGTCTGCTCGTTGGAGAACGCGGTGCTGGAAAGCATCTACGGCAAGTACCCATACAAGAAGTTCCTCAAGGAGGAAGCCCTCAGTGGCTAATTACGGCGGTCCCGCTCTGGTTGATGTCGTTGCCGAGTTCGCTTACGAGAAGCGGCCGAAGCTCGGCGTGCCGGCATGCCCGATATGCGCGTCAACCGAGCGCGAACCTCTGCGCGAGAAGGACCGCTACGGTTTCCCGCAGCCGACCGTCCTCTGCATGAATTGCGGTCTCGTCTATCTCGACCCGGTGCTGACGCAAGGTGGTTACGCGCGGCTCTACAAGTCCTACTACCGGCGGCTCGTGAGCGGATACTGGAAGCGCATGTGGGGCATTCGCAAAATCGTGAAGGATCAGAAGTCCTACGGGAACTCGCTCGCGGGGTACTTGGAGAAGTATCTCCCGTCACGTCCTCCACACCTTCGGATGCTCGATGTCGGCGGTTCGGCTGGGATGGTTTCCGGTGAGATCATCGAGAGGTGCAAGGGCCGTGTCGAGATTGAGACAACCATCCTGGACCCCAGCCCCGATGAGTTGGCGCACGCGAGGAAGAAAGGCTTTCGAGTTCTTCAGGGCATGATCGAAACTACCGAGAAGGTGAAGGGGCCTTATGACTTCATCCTCCTGTGCCGCACGATAGACCATCTCTACGACCCTCGGGCGGCGCTTGTGCGAATGCGGCAGATGCTGACGAAGAACGGGTTGCTCTACATCGACTACGTGGACTTTGGCCGCTATGCCCGGAAGGGCAGAATCACCCTCGGCGTCCAGCTCGATCATATCTGCAATTTCAGCGGGCCGAACTTCTATCCGCTGCTCGGGCAGATCGGCTTCCGACAAATGGGCGGTCTCTTCGCATTCGGACCGGAGATCGGCCATCTCTTCAGGCGCTGCCGTCCAGGGCAACAGGGATTTTCCAAGGCATTCGCAAGGGAGATGCACAGGCTACTCCCGGAGTGCAAATGATGACAGCCCCACTGATATGCCCGTGCTGCGAAGAGACGATGGTCAAGTCCATCAAGAAGCGGTGCATGTCTGCACCGTGGCATCGCTGCGTCAAGTGCGGTCACTGGACGTTGGACCTTCCCGAGAAGAAGAACAGCGGGTTCCATCGAACCTTCCACGCTCAGATGCCATTGGGCACCGACATGAGAGTCCCGGCGAGGCGGGCGAAGGATGTTCTCGGGTTGGCGAAAGGCAAGGTGTCCATCCTCGATGTCGGGTGTGGCGACGGGTCGTTTCTGTCAATGTTGCCCGACACCTTCAAGCGTACTGGGGTTGACGTGGACACAACCATGATGGCGAAGTGGGAGTACCCCGGAGTCAGCCTCCTGCAACGCGACTTCATGGACAAGGACTTCAAGGGCAGTTGGGGGGTCGTGACGGCCTTCCATGTGATGGAGCATCTGAAAGACCTGCGGGCGGGCATGAAACGTCTCATCAAGTTGACGCGCCCAAAGGGCATGATCGTCGTCGAGGTTCCCGTTGACCGCCATCGGAGCCACGCTTCCTTCAACGGTCATGTCCAGGAGTTCACCCCCAATTCGGTAGCGCACATGCTCTATTCCTTCCGCGACGTGCTGCAGTACCAGGCGGTTGAAGCGGGCCTGCTCTTCCCCGCTGTCAAGTTCAAGGCGAAGAAGAAGGGTGATCCCTCTGTTACGTTGGGATGGTTACAAGGGCGCTGCGAGCGGGGCGGCAAGGCAAGGTTCCGGGGCCGGTGTCGCGGGGAAGGCAACCTCGAATGAAGCAACGAGCGACGATCAGGGCAAGCTGCGCATGTTGCGAGGCGAGACCCATGCAGACGCTCGGGGTGAAATGCCTTGGCGGCGAATGGCTGCGATGCGGCAGATGTCACCACGCTCAACTCAACGTGAGCGAAAAGGCTATCGCGCAGTGGCACCAGACATGCGACACGAAGCGTGTGTGGAAACCACTGTACGATGACATCCGAGAGCGACGCCTAGATGTGCTGGGGGACCTGGCCCCGCGTGCAGGCAGTGTGCTGGATATTGGCTGCGGGCGAGGAACGCTGCTCGGCTTGCTCAGATGGATTCCCAGAAAAGTCGGGATTGACCCTGATGCCACTGCAGCAGGGTATTGGTCGGAACCGGAGGATGTGGAGTACATTCAGACAGGGCTTTCTGAATACGCAAAGAAGGATCAGCAATTCGATCTTGTCATGGCGTGGCATGTGTTCGAGCATGTGCGCGACATCCGACAGGCGCTGGCGCAAGCCCTGAAACTGACGGCGCCGAAAGGCTATCTCATTGGCGAAGTCCCAATCGGTATACGGCTGCGCGTGAAGAACTACGACGGCCATGCCCACCGTTTTTCACCGGCCAGTGTGCTGCATTGGCTTGCGGTGCATGGGGCAAGTCTCGTGCGCGGCGGTCCCGGCATGCTGGAGCCGTCATTCATGTTCGTGTTGCAGAAAGACTGAAAGGAAAATCCCGTGAAAGCTCCAGTGCCGGAC
>SDBV01012240.1_pt1 | contig 11005 bp, 13 predicted proteins | sample 2277081 | NCBI WGS metagenome assembly SDBV01 (sample SAMN10402039, study PRJNA504765) | marine sediment metagenome | isolation source: marine sediment core GS10_PC15, 223 cmbsf | place: Arctic Ocean: Southern Knipovich Ridge | collected 2010
ACATGGATCGAAGCCCCCACTGATGAGGAATTGTGCTGGCCAGAAGGAGTGATGGGGGCATACGAATTCTTACAGCCACCACAACATGTGGTAGTTTCCTTACCTAACCCGATAGTCATATAATATAATACGGGGCTGCAGGTCAAGCCCGGCGATCAGTAATCAGGCCCGCAGAGAGATCGGGAAAAAAAGTTAGTTGGGGCGGGCGATCGTCTGGGCGCTAGCAAATTACCACACCGTAAAGCCGCCGTCGATAACGACAACCGAGCCCGTCATGTAGTTGGAAGCATCCGAAGCCAGGTACACGGCCAGCGGCCCGATTTCCGGCGGCTCGCCGCAGCGGCCCATCGGGATCTGGTCCAGCACGGCCTTTCCCAGTTCGGGCTTTTTCCGGAACCACTCCCGGTTGATGTCGGTCAGGAAGTAGCCCGGCGCTATGGCATTGACGTTGATGTTGTATTGGGCCCAATCCGCCGCCAGAGCTCTGGTGAAATGGGCCACGGCGGCTTTGGCCGTTTCGTAAGTGCGGCCGTGGATGCCTCTGTTGATGATGATCCCGGACATGGAGGCGATGTTGATGATCTTGCCTTTCCTGCGTTCGATCATGGTTTTGCCGATGATCCTGGAGCAGAGAAAGGTGTGGCTGAGGTTCAGATCGACGACGCGCTGCCAGTCCTCGAAGCTCAGATCTTCGGTGGGTATGTCGATGGTGCGGTTGCCCACGTTGTTGACCAGGATATCGATGGGGCCGAACTCCGCCAGGGCTTGCTCCGCCATGCTCTGCGCGTCGGCCGGCCGGCCGATATCTCTCTGGATCGTGCCGACCTCGTGTCCGAAACGGCGGAGATCTTCCGCCGTTTTGTCGAGGGCCGCCTGCTTCCGGGCCACGACAACCGTGTCGGCCCCCGCTTCGGCCATGGCCAGGGCCATCTCTCTGCCCAAGCCCCGGCTGGCGCCGGTCAGCAGGGCTCTCTTTCCTTCCAGGCTGAAGAGCGACATGACTCCCATCGATAGGCTCCTTAGTTTCTTTTGTCTCTATTGGGGCGCGGCCGGCTGAGGTGTGGCCGGCCGCACCTCGTTCAGCACTCGCCCGGGGAGCGCGGCCATTCGATCGGCCAGCGCGCTGAGCGAGCGTTCGTGGAAACGGGCCAGGCCCGTGCGGATTTCGTCGTTGAAGGGCGCCAGCCAGCGGTCCTCGAGGTGTCCGGGGCCGAAGAAGGCTCCGAGCAAGGAGCCCGCCGTGGCGCCGAAGCTGTCGGTATCGTTGCCCTGGGCAACCTGCTTGCAGATGCCGTCGCCCACACTTTCAGCGAAGCGCAGCGTGTTGATCAGCGTGCCCACTTCCTGGAAGATCCGGCAGTGGCCGTAACACTCGTATTTGCCGTGTACCCGTTCGTATCCATCTATCCAGTCCGATGCCGCAGTTATCTCGGTCAGGCAGTCCGCCGTGATCTCGTAGAAACGGCTCTTGCGGGGCACGAATTGAAGGGCCGTCTCGAAAACCTCGGACCAGTTGTCCGTAACCTGGGCGGTGGCGATCGCCGCGGCCGTGAACATCGTGCCGTAGATACCCGTCCTGCGGTGAGTCCAGCTGGCATCCCGCCAGGCCAGATCGGCGGCCAGTGCCGGCCATCCGGCGCAGGCGTAGCCGTACGCATCGGCCCGTATCAAGGCGCCGCAGAACTCGTCCATGTGGTTCCAGACCGTGACCCAGCGCTCGAAGTCGTTTTCCTCATCCCTGAACAGCGTGTCGATACCGGATTTGAGCAGCATGCTGCGCTCCGGTCCGAAGGTGATCAGCACCGGCAGGTTGTAGAGCCACTTGTCCTTCACGTTCTGTTTGGTAAAACCGGCGCCGTGGTCCTCCAGTATGAGCATACCCATGATCGTGTAGTTCAGGTCGTCGTCGGGGGCCACGTACCGTATGCGTTCTCGAACGGTTTCGCGGAAAGAGCGGTGGCGGCGGCCCAGTTTTTCTATCAGCTGTTCCGAGATGTAATCATCGAGCGGCCAATCACCGCAGGCCGCTGCGGCCGCGCGTATCTCATGCATGGTAGGCATTATTTCAAGCGGCTTGCCAAGAATGCAGCCGCATACGGAACCGAGGAAAGCGGCCCGCACGCGCCGCGCCGCGTCCTCGAGATCGACCTCGGCCAAGGGGTCGGTCGGCCTTGCCGGATCGCACTCGGCCTTGATACCGTCGAGCTCGCTGGGTTCGACGTACGGCCAGTCATCGCGCAGGGGAAGAGCCGCCAGCTCGAGTGCGAAGGCTTCGAAGCTGTCGTAGCTGTCGGGCAAAGCGTCCACTTCCCGGTCGAGACCCGAGACATCGTGTCCCTGTTCTCCTTTTGCGGTGATAATTTTTCTGAGCTGTTCTCTTAGCAGGCGTTTTGACGGAAGCATGATGGTTTCCCTTTGCGCGAGGTGCGAGTTTGGCCTCATCATGCTAAAGAGCATTCGACCCCGTGTCAACGTGACATTCACCGGGTCAGCGCTGTCCGCGGCGGCAGCGCTCCCGAGAAACACACCCTCCTACGCGTTTGCCGCAATAGTCTCTCGGCTGTGTTCGTGCTATATAGGGGCATGAACGTTCACAAAGAATTTGCGGATCTCGGTGACTACGATATTACGGACGCCCACATACACTTGTGGGACCCCGCTCTCGTCGACGAGGTGCCTAAGTTGATGCAGGAGGCGGGCATCAAGCGCTGGAATGTGGCTTGTACCATCAAGGGCCGTCTCAACACCAACCCCTGCGGATTCCTGCTGAAACACCGCTACTCGCAGCGTACCTACCTGTTCGCCGCGTTCGACCAGGGAGCGCGCCTTCCCGATCTGGATCCCGCATTGATCGTGCCTCCCCGCGAGCAGATAGACCGGCTCGTGGAATTGGGCGCCCAGGGAGTCAAGATGTACCACAATTTTACCCGCACCCGGGACGATTCAGAGCGTTTTTTCCTGCGATATCAGGACCGTATCATCTTCGGAACGGACACCCTGGACGATTTCATCTCGGACCGGGCGCGGGGCCGGGGGCGCATCAGCATGGTACGCCGGTGGCTGGAAACGCGCGACACCTTCCCGGTGCCTTCGGACCCGCTCATGACCCCCGACCACAGACCGCACCTTGCTGGAATCGGCCTGCCGCGGGAGGTACTCGAAAAGATCTACCGGGGCAATTTCGCGCGAATCGCGGGAGAGCCGAGCGAGACTTATTCATTGGACCTCTTCCGCAGCGAGACCGACAGGCTGCGCAGGATGGCGAAGACCTGCGGTGACGGGCAGTTGGCCACGGCCGCAGCGGATGTCCTGAAAGGCCTCGTTTAGACTCCGGTCGTCAGCGCGCAGTGCAAAGTCGGGGCGTACCCGATGATGAGAGTCTCACGAGTCTCCTGTAGAAATCTTTCCAATAGATGCGACCCGACATTGCCGATGAATCCATAATATCCTGTTACGGGTCCTGGTATGTCCGCCCAGACTGTCTGCTTCGCCGGTTCACCGACCAGCATTGAGGTCGAGTTGCCTCCGGGCAAAGACAGGCTGTTTACGCTGCAGGCTTACATCGCTGGTGAAAGCGCCTTGCCTGCCTACAGCGGAGCGGTGACGTCGCGGACACAGTGGGCACTTCCGTCGTCATATCGGAGAGTGAAGGCTTCAGGATCGGGGTCAATCCCGTGACCAACAAGATCTATGTAGTCACCAAGTACTCTCCCTCCGAAGGCAGTGTTTCCATTATTAACGGCGCCACCGATACAGAAATTACCAATTTGGTGATCGGCACTTCAGGCATGATTTATCCAATCGGAGCCGGGGCCGTTACCTCGACAAACCGGATATACGTGGCGTCCGCTTCGGATAGCTAGGTGGTCGTCATCAACGGGGCCACGGATACCTGGGTCACCGGCGCCGGTTACCCCATCCCGTGCAGCGGCGGGATTATGATAATGACGTGGTGGTCAATCCGAACACCACAGGCTGTACGTGCCTAACGACTCAGGTGACGAAGTATCGGTCATCGATGTCACGGCGGACGTGGAAATCACCGGACCCGGCTACCCAATTGCCGTCGGCGACGGGCCGTTCGCATTGGCGGTGAATACGGTAACCAACCGCATATTCGTGGCAAACTGGAATGGCGGAAACGTTTCGATTATCGACGGGTTGACCGATCAAGTGATCGGGAGCGTTGCAGTAGGCACCAATTCATCCTTTGTGGCCGTTTTTCCGTAGCGCGCTTCATCTCGAGCGGATCTATGAATAGCATGCTGTTGACGAAATAAGTACGACGCGATACAATTGATAATTCTGAGATACAGGGAGGATTCTGCAATGCCAGTAAGTCTCAGGATTCCGCCCGAAATAGAAAAAAAAATCCAAAAAATAGCCCAAAAAGAAGGCATAACCAAGACAGCTGTTATTCTCAATGCAGTAGATGAAAAACTCGGCTTAACGAAAACCCGAGAACAAACTATTCGAGAGCTTGCCGGTTGGCTATCCCATGAAGAAGCGGACGAGCTACGCAGATCCGTTGATGTGTTCAGTCAGATTGGCGAGGGAGATTGGGGTTGAAACTGGTTTTCGACACCAACATTTACTGCGATTACGCCGAAGGGCTCTCAGACATTGTTGACTTTTTAGCTGCCCACGACGAAGAAGATATTTTTTTGCCTTCCATCGTTGTTGGAGAACTGACCTATGGCTTTATGAGAGGAAGCCGTCAAGAATTCAATGAACGTAAGCTTCAGCAGATTATAAAAGCATTACGAATAGGAATCTTAGATGTCAGCCGGGATGTTGCCAGAAAATATGCACTTATCTATTCATCTCTGGTCAACAAGGGAACCAAGATCCCGATCAATGATGTTTGGATCGCAGCTTGCTGCATGGAAATCGGGGGAGTTCTTTTAACACGAGATAAGCATTTCCTGCAGGTTGGACAAATTGAGACCAGGATATTGAATAGCTAGTGCCTGACCGAAAATCCCGGTTTTTGAAATGCGGGGCGATGTATTTCACGGATCTGGTTTCCGTTCGCAAGCAAAGTAAGCGTCTCTTCAGCTCTTTCAAGATGCCATTCAGCCGCAGAGTGCCAAGAACAAAGATCTTCCACAGCAGCATCCCAGGTTTGCCCTTATCGGCAGCGGTTTCCGCGGGTACCATCTCTTCCAATATCTTGAAAACTTCTGCGCGGATCTCCGGCGTGCAGTAAATATACTGCAAACCCATCAGAAGCTTGGGAATCTCATCCCGTGACCTGAGATCAAACTCTATCTTGGAAATGTCGACTTGCCCAAAATGAATCTGCGGCTCTGTAGCTTTTCGCATGATTTCCCCTCCTGAAGATCTGCCATTCTGCCTATGAAAACAAAATTCTGTTGGATTTGCGATCTGCATGAAAAAAAGCGCCTTGGCCGCAGAAAAGAAAAGCTTGATTGGATATAGAAAACAAGATCGCCCCAGTCAAAAGGGAATCCGCGTCCCTGGCCCTGCTTCTTGCCGGCTAAGGCCCACTTGATTAGCAAGTATGTTGTTAGCCCCATATGCTCAGTGAAACAATCTTTCAGTTCTTTTCCACCTTCCATCATGGCGGCGAATGCGTCTACAATCTCTGGTGTGACGTCTACAGGCTTTTTCAACTCAAGCGCTCTTTTCCCTAAGAGGGTCTGGATGCCATGGTATTTCAATCGCTTTCTCAGACACCGGTTCATAGCGATCGCGGATCCAGTCGAATCTGGCCAATTCTGTCATGCCTTTTCTGCCGCCGCAGGATTTGCGTAGGTTTCACGATCGACGGACATCGATACCACCAATTTGCCGCTTTTGGCGTTGTAAAACGTCAAGCTGCCGTTGAAAGAGCCTCGCGCCGGCATTCGGCTGCCGTCGATGCTTTGTCACAGGGCTCTGCGTGAGGTTTCCGCCCGCTATTTCGTGAATAGGCGTTCGAAATTACGGAAAGCAATATCCTCCCTGGCTTTTTTGCCTTCGACCATTGCCAACCTCAGGAGTGCCGGTTCCCCCGCCTTGAAAAGCATGCCGCTTCCGAAGAGCAACCGATCGCTTCCGAGCGCAGCGACCATCTTCGAAACCGCTCCGAAAGGACGGCAATAGATGCGTGAAATCTCGAATACCAGGTGGGGGACTTTTCGCAGAGTTTTTAGCAAGGCCGTTTCGATCCGGAACTGCAGCTCCGCGGCCACGATGCATACGCCGGTAACGCTCTCAGCAAAGGCGATCAACTGCTCCGGCGCGACGTTCTCTTGCACATCCATCCAGTGATGCTGCCGTGCGTCCACGACGCGGTGGGGTATGGTTATGCTTACACCGAGCTCCGCGGCGGCGTGGCCGAAGTCCAGGGATTCCGGCTGCAGAAGGCTATACCCGTGATAGGTGGGAGCAAGACGAAGCGCCCTCATCGAGAACTCATCGAGACATATCTTCAAGTCTTCCAGGGCCCTCGGATACAGAGGATTCAGAGTCATAACCGGAACAAGCCTGTCGCGATAGGATTTCGTCCGGCGAAAGAGCTCCTCGTTGGCGGCCTGGGTATTCTTGTAGAAAAGGCCGGCCGTGTTGCACACCGCCGCTTTTTCGATCCCCAGACGATCCATTTCGCGTAACAGGCTTTTCTCGTCGTAAGAGGGAAGAGAGCGGAACGGCCAGCGGCCGATGTGCGCGTTCGCATCGTGCACTCTCATTGTCCGATTTCCTCCAGCAGGCGCTCGACATTGCCGGCGAAGATTTTCTTTTTGTCCGAATTGGAAAGGCGGGCGGCCAGGATCTTCCCAACCCCTTCGGGCAGAGACATATCGGTAGCAAAGAGAAGCCGATCGACACCCAGTTCGGAGACGGCGAACTCGACTATTCCCGCGTCGATGACGGTACCGCTTGTGTCGAAGTACACGGTGCCGGCGTCCCGCACCGCCTTGATAGTCCATTCCCAGTCCCCGCCGCCACCGATGTGACCCGCTATCAGGCGGGCTTCGGGAACCTGTTCCGCCAGTGCAGCGATATGAACGCCGTTCGATACCATTGGTTGCCGCTTGCGAATGTCCGGCTCGTGGAACTTACCCTGATGCAGTAATACCAGCGCCCGGCGTTTCGCCGCTTCCCGCACCAATCGCACGACGACTGGGTCGTCGTAAAAGTACTGGTGATATAGCTTGATCCCGACAACACCGGGGCAAGCCATGCACCGTTCCATCTCGGATACGGACCACGAGAAGTAGCCCGCGTGCACGAAGGCATAGCCGTACACGACGCCGGGGTAGCGCTGTACGAGTTTTACCACGTGGCTATTCGCCCGCTCGATCGATGCCAGGTCACGGACCTCGCTGCCGATGCCGGTGAAAGGACTGGACAGGAAGATCTTGTTGATACCCAGTTCGCGGCTATTCTCGAGGTATTCCACCACTTCTCTGGCCGGGCGTTTCTGGACGCCAAGCCCGATGTGGGTATGCACGTCTATTTTCGGAAAGGCAAGAAATTCTTTATGCATGGGCAAAAAATCACCAACCATCGTACATTCTCCTGCGAATCCGCGCCAGTAAGCCGCTCACGGGGTATCTAACCCTTGATCCCTGTAAGAGCGATGCCCCTGACGAAATTTTTCTGCAATGTCATAAAAACAACCAGCGGCGGGCCTATGATGATCACCGAAGCGGCCATCAGAAACCCCCAGTTAACCATTCCTTCATCCTGCCAGCTAAGAAAAGCCCTCAGAGCGATGGGCAAGGTCATTTTATCCAGGCTATTAATGACTATGAGGGGCCACATGAAGTCGTTCCATGACCCCAGAAAGGAAAATATCGCCAGCGTAGCCAGAGCGGGCTTGGACAGAGGCAAAGCCACGATCAAAAAAATTCGCCACGTTCCACACCCATCTATTTCCGCCGCATCCTCCAAATCCCGCGGAATGCTCATGAGAAACTGCCGCATGAGGAACGTCCCGAAAGCCGTAAACATGGCTGGTACGATCAACACCTGGTACGTGTCCAGCCAGCCTATCATCCTGAAAATGATAAACTTGGGAATCATCGTAACGACAACGGGTATCATGAGCACGGCCAGGTAAGAGAGAAAGAGCTTGTCTCTGCCCGGAAACTCGAGGCGGGCGAAAGCGTACCCCGCCAACGCGCTCGTAAACGTTCTTCCCAGGGTCACCATTACCGCGACGAAAATGGAGTTGAGATACAACCTGCCGAAGGGCATTCTCTGCCACGTCTCGGCGTAGTTGCTCCACATGATCGGCTTGGGTATCCATTGAGGCGGGACCCGAAAAAGAATATTATCCGCTTTCAACGATGTAGAGATCATCCAGAAAAAGGGCACGAGCATGGTGACGGCCCCCAGGATGAGCATGACATACTGTACAATCTTGTAAATCACCTCTCTGCTAGGCCGCCGAGAGGCCGATATTCCTGCTTGACTCATGAGACCGGCATCCTTTTGACTTTGCCAACTGCCCCCGACAGGCAGTTAGTAAGTGACTATCCTTCCCCCGAATTTCCAATTGATCAATGTAAAAATGAATATCACGCTGAATAAAAACCATGATATCGTCGCTGCATAGCCCATCCTGAGCCAGACGAAGGCGTTGTTGAAGATGTAGTAGCTGATCGTAGTCGTCGATTGCAGCGGGCCACCTCCCGTCATAAGGTAGGCCTGAAGAAACCCTCCCTGAAAGCCGTTGATAATGCCCATGATGAGAATGAAAAAAGTCGCCGGCGCAAGCAGGGGAACGGTAATGTACCTCAGCTTCTGCCAACCCGTCGCCCCGTCTATATCCGCCGACTCATAGAGAGACAAAGGGATGCCCTGCAGGGCGGCCAGGTACACGATAGTGTTGAAACCGCCCATACCAGCCCAGAGGCCCATGAACATAAGGGCAGGCTTAGCCAAGGCTACCGAGTCCAGCCAGCCAGGAGGATCGCTGACTCCCAGTCCCATCAGAATATTATTGAACAGGCCGTAGACCGGATCGTAGAGCCACAACCAGACGATCGCGACGGCCACGGCCGATGTTATGGTGGGCAGGTAGTAAATGCTTCGGAATACGACCATGCCTCTCAGCTTCTGATTGAAGAGCAGGGCTACGCAGAGGGAAAGAACCATGCCCAACGGGATATTGATCATCAGGAAGACGGTATTGTAGACGTAGTACCAGAAGTTCCCGTCTTGCATGAGGTCGATGTAGTTTGAAATACCGACAAAATAGGCAGGAGTAATGATTTCCCACTCATAGAAAGTCAGGATAAACGAGGTTACGATCGGCACCAGAATAAAGCACAGAAACCCTGCATAGTTCGGAAGGATGAATAGATAGCCTGCGATAGCTTTTCTGGTTTTTCTCGTCAGCTTCAAAACAACATCCGCTCAGTAAGTCCTATTACTCTGCGCCAATTTTGGTTGCAGATGGTTTACCCGGGATCGGGTGAAGGCACGAACCGGCAGGGGCGAACCGTGCGAAGCCCCTGCCGCATTCGTTTTCCAGACCGTTATCAGAAACTACCGGCCCGTTCTTTTCAGTAAGGCGTCGTTTATGTCTTTGGCAATGGTCTTGCCCGCCTCGGGCGCATCAATATTGCCCCGGATCAGCAGCTCGATATTTTTGGCGAAGGTTTCGTTGAATTCTTTGAAAATTTTCGCAGGGTAATAGAGAACGCGCGTGTTGGGAATCTCTGTCAGGAAAGCCATATCGTGCTCTGGTGCCTCCCCGGGATGAATGAGCAGCCGGTATGCTTCGTCTTTAATCGCGGGGACGGCTCGATACGTTTTCTTCAGCAGCTCGACCTTATGGTTATAGGAGAGATATTTCATCAGGTCCCACGATCCCTGAGGGTTCTTGGTTTTTGATGTCACCGCATAGTAGTTGATTATCAGTATGGAAGCTCTTCCACCCGGGCCTCGCCACAAAGCCGATACATCCCAGTTCATATCCTCCGGCGGAGCATAGTAACGGGTTGTGTAGTCTATGGCCGCTTTTCCGCTGCCGAAGAGCTGCGTGGCGCCTATACCCGATATCCCCGGAGCCCTTTCCGTGAGCGATGGGGCCACCTTGTACTTGCGAACGAGATCGCTATACATCTGCAGCCCTTCGATGGCTTTAGCTTCATTGAAGGTAGACATTGGAGGGTCATCGTCTGTCCACATCCTTCCGCCGGCCTGCCATACCCACAACGGGAAGCGATGGTAGCCGCCCCTATGGGTAATGCCGAACTGATCTGTATTGCCATCGCCGTCCGTGTCTTTAGTCAGCTTCTTGGTATTGGCCACAAGTTCTTCCCACCCCCAGGTTTCGGATGGGTAATCGACACCGCCCTCATCAAAAAGGTCTTTGTTGTAGAAAGCCAAGATCGGTGAGTAGGTCTGCGGGAGGCCGTGCAGGGCGCCATTGTATTTCATGGCACCGAGGACTTTGTCGATATAATCGTCTTCATTGAATTGGGTGTCTGCATCGGCAAGAGCCGTAACATCCAGAAACGTCCCGTCAGCTGCATAAACCTGGAAGTAATTGTAGCTGGCGAAGTAAATATCCGGCGCGGCTCCCCCGGCGATCGACACCAGGAATTTTTGGTTGTCCCCTATTTGCAACTCCGTTTTGATGTTAGGGTACTGCTTCTCGAACTGCTCCAGGAGCTCTTTGTGCCCCCTTATCCATCCTTCCGCGTTCCAAATCATGAGAGACACGGTTTTTTTTGCCGCGGCCTCCTCCTTCTGCGCTGTTTTTTCTTCTTTCCCACTCGCGAAGCATACACCGGCGAGCAATAAAAGCCCCAGCCCGAGAGTCAAAATACTCTTCATAATTACACCGCTCCTTTGTAAGTTGGGTTTCCAGCAACGTTATATGAGACATAGCTGTTTTGTCAAGCTTGCTTTCTTGGCGGGCAGCAGTTCTCAATTTGAACTTGGCAGTTCACCACGTGCATCATTTTCTTGCGATTCGCAGGCTAATATTGGGCGAATCGTCGGAATGCCGATGGCCGGGATGCCGTACCACCGCCATCGC
>SDBV01012241.1_pt1 | contig 11004 bp, 8 predicted proteins | sample 2277081 | NCBI WGS metagenome assembly SDBV01 (sample SAMN10402039, study PRJNA504765) | marine sediment metagenome | isolation source: marine sediment core GS10_PC15, 223 cmbsf | place: Arctic Ocean: Southern Knipovich Ridge | collected 2010
CGCGGCCTGTCACGCGAGTCCGCCACCCGCATGGTGATCGACGGCTTCATGGAGGCCCTCGTTGAGCGCCTGAAAGATGGGCCCATGCGCACCGCGGTTGCCGAGGCACTCGAACGGCGGCTGGCAGAGATCCTGAATTGATCAGATCAGCAAGAGCCGGTTATCTAATCGTTTCTATTTCTGTCTCTGTTTTGTTTACGCCTGTCTGAAAGTGACATCCAGACAAGCAGTGCCACCAGCAGGACTAGGGGCACGAAAAAGATGAGCGGCTCAAGCCAGTGACCTGCGTGAGCGAAATACAAGCTACCCGCTGCACTAGGCATTAGCCTGAGACAGTAACCACAGCCCCAAGGTGGTGAAGCCGACCATGATCACCAGCATCCAGTACTGCGATCTGGTCGCCACGTGGGACTCACGGTACAGCTCTAACGCCTTGTCATGAGCCAGGATCAGACCGCAGACATGGCCGGTGACGAGTACGCCAACCTGTATGTACCACACTGCCGTCGCGCTGAGAATGCCGTAGTCGATTGTCACGGAAGCGGTACCGAATATATCTGACCCGTCACCCAGCGGATCGGAGATGAGCAACGCCATCGCCTGACCTTGATAAGCAAGGAAGGATGCGTAATGAGCGATCGAGTACGCAGCGGCAATCGGCACGAGGGAGTGCACGAACCGGCCTGCAAGTTCTTTCGTGTTCAGCTCTCCTCCCACACTCCGAACGCCCCAGATCCCCAGCCGGTAGAAGCCGTACACAATCAACACGGCGGCTATCAGGCCCAGCGTGAACGAGATCGTTACCGGTTCATCGCCTCCAAACCCGATCGACTGGGCTCTGTCAGCTATCCACTTTCCCACACTGGTCCACAGTGGGCCCTCGCTGGCACCGTCGAAACTCACGGACCCGATCAATAGCGCGAGCAGCGGAACCGTGCCGGGCACATAAGCCATGCGTGCAAGACCGGCAAGAGGCGTCCGCACTCCTATTCGATCACCTCTTCGCTCCCAGATCGAGATCCGTGAGAAAAGGTTGAAGTAGACCGAAAAGCCCTCTCCCCTCTTTATCCATGTGTCTATGCCGTAAACGCTCATCGCCAGCCAGGTGATTACCGAGTAAACCGTTACGGCAGTTGCCAGTGAGCTCGGGTCATCTCTGCCAGAAAAGGCAAGCTCAATCCAGACAAAGCCAAATAGAACCGCCACCGCTGGCCAACGACCCAGTTTCTTCGGATATGCCATCGGGGCCGGCAGAGGGCTTCTCGACACAAACTTTGCAACCCCGGCCACGGCCCTTGCAACCGCACGCCACGGATTGAATGCCTTGAAAACGTCACCGAAGAGAATGCTCGCCGGGACGAACCCGACCCAGAAGATCACATAGACAAACGTGGGCCCGAAGTTCTTGGTCGGCACCTGCGTTCCGGCAAAGCCACTCCAAACTGTCAAGACCAGCAATGTCACTCCGATCAGCCCGGCAAGAGCTTCGGTGACCGGATTGGTTATCAGATCCGAGAGAAATACAGGCAGTGGACGCCATCCAGAACCGGCAAGCCTGGGAGACTTCCAGGCAAAGGCGAGAACCACGAATGAAACAAGCAAGACCACGATCGCGGCCCAGGCAAAGAGCCACTCCGGTATCGGCAGATCGGCCCTTCCCACCAGTCCGTGGGCAGATGCGGAGCCGGGGAGCACAAGCAGCGCGATCGCAACGCAAGCAACTACTGCAGTTGTCTTTACTGTCAAGCGCCAGACAAAGCCAACGTTGCAGTCAAGGCCCAACGACTACCTCCGCTATCGGCTTGTGCTTGCCGAAGTGTGCCTCCACCTCGAAGCGACCGTCAAACTCGGCCGGAAAGCTGAACAGAACCGATCCACCGGCTTTGACATTCTTCATCTTGTTGTAGCCGTGCACGTGGACGCTGCCCTTCATGTCCGATTCAACCCTCAATTTGACGGTCTCGCCCGTCTTCACCTTGACTTCCTTAACACCGCCCACGGGAGCTCCGTCCTTCACTTGGACCGTTGGCACACCGTCCTTGTCCTTCGTGCTTTGGGAGGTGTCTTTTTCGGTCGTTTTGGCTTGGGTTTGCGTAACCGTCGTCGAGCTCGTCGATTCATCGTCGGAATCGTCCCCGTTCAGAACCAGGAACAGCACGACAGCAACAGCTACGGCACCCAGCAGGACAAGTAGTTTTGCCCCGGTCGAGCTCAAGATCAGGAATCGCTGCTTCTGCGCGAGCAGTTCACATTGTCAGAGGCACTCAGCAGCACCTTGTTCTGCATTCTGAAATCTCCTCGGAAGAACCAGCGCCCGCTGCATCGAGTCGGTGTCGTGAAGTAGTTGAATGTACGCGTGCCGCTCTTGGTGCGCTTCTTCTTCTTTGCCTCCAGATCGAATTGGAGCAGCGCCATCGTCGGTACGACGCCTTCAACCTCCGGTAACGCCATGTTGTCGAAGCGAATCTGATAGCCGAAAGGCGCAGTCGTCGTCTTTGTGATGTGACCCACCAGCGGCGATTGCAGACCCACCACAGGAGAGATCACCTGAAGCACCAACCGGCCGACATTTCCACTACCGCGCTTTGTCCGCTTGGCGTTATACGCGATAACTTCACCTTCCACCTCGGTGTGTGCACCGGCAAAGAGTGAGAGCTTGACAGAGCCTGTCCCGAGTTTGCTGCCGGTCGGACAGACACCGGATGCCTGGAGTTGCCTGACCGAGCAGAACTTTGCCGCCCGAACATCGATCCTCGAGCCGGCCGGCAAGAACCATGACGCTCTCGCAACGTTAAGAGGCCTTATATTGCCCGTATCGACTGACTGTTGCGTGAGCGTAAGCTTCGCCGCACGGTCCCGCTTCTCGGTACTTACGCCTACCGTAAACGACTGGATCGTGTCCGCAGAGGCTGTCGAGACAGCCACGAGCAGGCTTAAAAATGCCACTATGAAGATTGATAGACGATTCATATCAGCTCTTGATCCTAGCTACTTGCTTAAAAACCCCTGCAGATAGCAGTTGTTTCGCCCCTACATGCCACTTATTTCGGCAAATTGTGTACCACTCCTGTTGCATTTTCGTTCATAATTCAGTATCTGGCGCCGAAACTGCAATTGAGCGCTGATGATAAAAAAATGCCATATCCCAATGATTCGATATACGCTCCCGACTTTCCAGAGGGACTTCACTGGATAGGCTCCGAGCCACTCAGTCGGGGGCAACTATTTGACCAAAGGACGGTTCTGGTCGACTTCTGGGACTACACCTGTGTCAACTGCCTGCGCACGCTCCCGTACCTGAAGGAGTGGCACAGGCGTTACCGCGATAAGGGGCTGGCAACAATCGGCGTGCATTCGCCGGAGTTTTCTTTTGCAGCGGATGACGGAACCGTGGAGTCAGCCGTGAATCGACTCGAGATCGAGTATCCCGTCGTAGTTGACTCCGGGTTTGATACCTGGAAACTGTACGGCAACCGCGTCTGGCCGGCAAAGTACCTGTGGGACGACAAGGGCAAGCTCGTCTGGTTCCACTTCGGAGAGGGTGAGTACGAAGCCACCGAGCGTGCGATTCAGCAGGCATTGCAGCAGTTGAATGCCGCTGTAGAGCTGCCCGACCCGATGAAACCGGTACGCGACACCGACCGGCCCGGTGCTGCCTGCATACGCCCCACTCCGGAGCTCTACCTCGGCTCCGCACGCGGCCAGACACCGGTGCCGATCGAACGTAACGGCAGATGGAATGTTGCCGACGAGTACAGTGAGGTGGTCGAACCGGAAGCCGAGATCGGGGTGCAGTATGAAGCTGCAGGGGTGAATATAGTCCTCGCCCCGCCCGACGGAACCGGCGCCGCTGTCGATGTCGCCCTCGACGGAGCGAAGATCAGCACACTCGACGTATCGGAGCCCCGAATGTACGAGCTCGTAGCCGGCACCAAGCACGAGACACACCACCTGGCGTTGCACTTCAAAACTCCCGGGACGCGGGTATACGCGCTCACCTTCACACCCGGCTGTACGGACGCACAAAACCGCTAGTTGACAATACTTTTATACAGGAGTACCTTGGCCTTAGGTCGTTTATCGATAGGCCTGCACGGAAGCAATGGCGAACTATCAAAAAGGCAGGAAGCTCTCAATTGCCTTGAAAGCCTCGTTTGGGACCCTTCTGGTTTCCCTGCTGCTGAGTGCACCCGCCCTGGCAGACCTGATAGGGCCTACGCTGCCAGGCATTGCGGATCGCCGCTCAGCCCCGGGAGTTGACACAACCTTTGTACAGACCAGCCTCGACACGCCTGGGCAGGTCGCCTCGGCGCCTACCGCGGGAACGATAACCGGATTCAACATGCGTATCGGGACCGTCTACAACGCCGGCTCGACCATACAGTTCTGGGTTCTGAGGCCGATCGCCGGCGGTTATGCGCCGGTTGCCAGCAGTGCTGCCCAAACAGTCCAGGCCAATGCATTAAACCACGTTACGGCAAGTATTCCGGTGGCAGCAGGAGACCGAATAGGACTCTCGGAACCTGCCGCAAACGACTTTGAAACACCCAATATCGATAGCCAAGGTGGCTCAAACACATGGTTCAACGGAATCCCAACCGTCGGGGTTGCGCTGACTGGTGGCACTAATCAAGTTAACAACGTGTTCCCCTTCAACGCCGACTTCACTCCTGCCGGCGGTGGCTCCACGCCACCTGGCACCGCACCGCCCGACACGACCGCACCCGACATCAACCTGACCTCTCCCGGGAAAAAACGCACCTACCGTAGGCTGAAGAGCATCAGCCTTACAACCGAAGCAGGCGCCAGCGTCAAGCTGGCGCTGCTGAGGTGCGTTGGCCGCAAGTGCCCCAAGTCTGCCAAGGCAGCCAAGAAGTCGAAGAAGGGAAAGGGCAAAAGCAAGGTCATGCACTCAGTCAGCCTGAGTAGCTCCGGCAAGGGCACGTTCAAGCTTGCCGGCAAGCTGCGCGGTCGCAAGAACCGCAAGGGACTGGCTAAACCCGGTAAGTACGTCCTCTACGTGCAGGCAACGGATGCTGCGGGCAACTCAGCGGTCACGACCAAGAAGTTCGGAATCAAGTCTTCGAAGAAGAAGAAGAAGAAGAGCAGCTAGTCGCCAGGCGACTTGACTAAAGAGGAGCCTACATTTACTGCGGCTTCACGCCGCCGAACATAGCCACCTCGAGCCACTTGAAGTAGACATCCACGTCTTTGAAGCCGATTTCGCCGAGCCAGCGAACCTGGTCGTCGATTGGGCCCTGCTTATCCTCGTTATCGTCCTCGTGCATGAATTTAGTTATCTCCACGCGGCTTCTTCCGTTCTCTTTCTGCTCCTCGTTGCGGAGTCTCTCACCGGTGACCAATCGTTGAAACAGCTCTTCTGTCGAATCCTCGCAGACCGTTACGCAGTCCAGATTAATGAAGACCCCATCTGGCCCAAGCAGCTCGAAGGCCTCGCCATACAGCTCTCGCTTCCGTTCGTGCTCCAAGTGATGGATGCAAAAGGCGGAAAGGACCGCGTCATACTTCATTTCGCTTGGAATGGCAGCCATCCATCCACTGTTCGTGAGATCGGCCCTCACCAGCTGTATCCGATCACTGTATTTGGCCAAGCGTCTACCAGCCGCTTCAAGCATGGCATCGGAAAAGTCGACCAGCACCACTTCAGCGTCCGGAAAGCTTCTCAGCACGAGCTCGGCCACAACGCCCTCACCGGCTCCCAAGTCGAGGCATCTATTCACGGTACGGCCCCGTGACTGCAGTAGCTGCGTCATCAGGCTGAGCGTTTCATCGGCAAACGGTAACCACTCACGCAGACCGGAAACCCAGTCGTCAACCATCTCCTGGCTCTTCCAAGCGCTGTCGCCCATTGCGAAATGGTACCTGTGCTCGAACTCGCGAAGAAGCTACGTTCATTCGGGCATCTACGCCGCAAAACTGCCCGCCTCCTACCCCACCTCCGTCCCTGGAGCCGCCTGGTAGTCCTGGCGCCAATTGACGAGCGCTGAGCGTTTGACCGCGCTCTTGCCGAAGCGGCGCTCGATCTCGTCGCAGGCGAACGCCAATCGCAACTCGCGGTCGCCGCCGAAGGAGAGCTGGATGCCGGTGCTCAGGCCGCTGATGCTGATGCCCAGCCCGGTGACCGGATACTTGTCCGTCAGGTGTTCGTATCTGTGCAGGGTCCTGCACGCAAGCCTGTAGATCGGTTCGGCGAGCACGACCGGCTGGGGCGCGCTGGCCCTACCCAACTTCGAGAACTTCCGGTCGAAGTTGATCCAGGTCGTCACCGCCCGGCCGGATCGGTGCTGGCGCCGGAGCCTCTTGGCGACGCCGTCCGCGAGGCCGAGCAGCGCGCGCTCGACCTCTGCCACGTCGCTCACGCCGCGCATCGTCAAGGAGTGCCCCACTGACCGCACCCTCTGGCGTTTGAAGCCCGGTTCAATCCGTCCTCCCCCGTACCCTCGGCCCGCGCGCGACAGCGACCAGCCGTTGACACCGAACTTCTTGACCAGCGGCAGGGGATCGGCACGGGCGAGGTCTGCGATCGTGTATATGCCGAGCGTGGCCAGATGCCGGGCGAGAGGCTTTGCAATACCCTGCACGATGGTGACGGGCTCACGCCCGAACTGCTCTACAAAGTGCTCCGGGCTTTTTGCCTCGGCGAGACCGCGGGGTTTTACGGACTCGGCGGCCACCTTGGCCGAGCGCTTCGAGTAGCCGACGCCGACCGATGCCGGCAGGTCCAGTTCCTCGTGCACACGCCGCTTCAGCTCGGCGGCGGCGAAGAGCTCGAAGCCGAAACGGCCGCGCGGGTCTGCCACCTCCAGGTAGAACTCGTCGACCGATACCGCCTCGGTCGGGCCGTAGCTTTCACAGATGCGGTATATCTGCCGGCAGATGGCCAGGTACTTCTCGAAGTCCGAGCGCACGAACGCGGCGTCCGGGCCCAGCCTCCTCTTGACTTCAAACACGCTCGAGGGGCCGCGGATACCGCGGCGGCGCGCCTCGTAGCTGACGGCGATGACCGCACCGCGGTTGCTGGCGTACGGGTCGTCGGTCTTGTGTGTGACGAGCGTGGGCCGTCCACGCAGGTGGGGATGGTCGCGCTGCTCAACCGAGGCGTAGAAGGCGTCCATGTCGAGGTAGATCACGGCCGTGCCTCCCCCGAGTTTATGAGACCTCTGTGCGTGGCACGGCGTGGTACTCGCGCCGCCAGTCAACGAGTGACGAGCGCTGCACCGCTCTTGCACCGAACCGCTTCTCAATCGCGTCACAGGCAAGGGCGAGGCGCAGATCACGGTCCTCGTCGAATGAGAGCTGCATCCCGTTGCGCAGGTTGCTCACCCGAACGCCAATGGCCGATACCGGCCACGGTTCAACCAGGTGGGCAAACTTGTCCAGGGTCTTGCATGCAGTCTCGTGGATGGGCCCGGTAAGTGCGACCGTGCGATCCAGGGTCTTACCCTCCCTCTTCGAGAAGGTACGGTCAAAGCAGATCCAGGTGGTGACCGTTCTCCCCTCGAGGCCCTGGGCCCTGAGCCTTCTCGCGACCCCATCCGCCAGGCCCAACAGGTTCGTCTTCAGCTCGCACAGATCGCTCACCCTGCGCAGGCTGGCGGAGTGGCCCACCGACCTCACCCTGCGGCGCTTGAACCCGGGGTCGAGGCGTCCTCCCCCCTCTCCCCAGCCGGCACGTGACAGCGACCAGCCATTGACGCCAAAACGCTTGACCAGCTTCAGAGGGTCGGCCTCGGCAAGATCTGCGATTGTGTATATGCCGAGCGTGGAGAGACTACGAGACAGACGCTTGGCTACCCCGGGAATCACCGTCACCGGCTCGTTACGGAAGCGTTCAAGAAAGTCCTCACGAGAGCGGACCTCGACCACCCCGCCCGGCTTCACCGTCTCGGCGATCATCTTGGCCGAGCGCTTCGAGTAGCCGACGCCGACGGTTGCGGGCAGGTCGAAGCGCTCCCTGACCGCACGTTGCAGATCGGCGGCGGCGAAGAGCTCGAAGCCGAAGCGGCGCTGGGGATTGATCGCCTCGATAAAGAATTCATCGACAGATGCCGCCTCGGTATAGCCAATGTCCTCGCAGAGCCGGTAAACCCCCCGGCAGACGGCCAGGTACTTCTGATAGTCGGCACGGACAAAGGCGGCATCGCGACCCAACTTCTTCCTGGCCTCGAGCACGGTGATTCCGGAGCGCACACCGTAGGGCCTGGATTCGTAGCTGGCAGCGGCAACCACACCGAAGTTGGTCGACTCCGGATCGTGGTCGGTGTGACACACAAGCGTAGGCCGGCCACGCAGGTGGGGATGATCGCGCTGCTCAACCGAGGCGAAGAAGGCATCCATGTCGAGGTAGATCATCGTGCCGGTCAGATCCCGCCGCACTTACAACTAAGAGGTCGCTCCTCGATGCTGGTCATACAACCAGTATACGAACATGTGTTCGCTTTTCAAGCGGGACGATCCATAAAAGAAACGTTCTCCTACTGCCCTCTACTTTTTAGATTTCCTTTTTGACTTGGACTTCTTCTTTGACTTGCGCTTGCGTATCTTGAGTTTGGTTTCTGCCTTCGCGTTCATGTTTCCAGAGAGCTTGAAGGTGCCCTTGAGCTTTACCGTTCCGGCTCTACCGGGATTGCGCAGTAGTCGGTATTTCTTTCCGTACAGCCTGAGGGAGATGCGCTTGCTCGCCACTTTCGGCAGTCCCTTGACACGTAAGGTATTGCCCTTCAGGGAGAACCGCGACTTCTTCTGCAAGAGCCTCTGAAGCCTGCGAACGGTTTTCAGATCCCTCTTCGCCCGATTTAACTTTATATTCAGTGCTGTGATGTTTTTCTTGTTCTTACCCTTTGATTTCGCTGCCTTTTTCTTTGCTCTTTTTACCTTTTTCCTTATCTTCTTAACCTTTTTTGAAAGCCTGCGTAGATTTCGCTTGTCCGATCTAACCTTCACGCGCTTGTTTTTCCCATAGATTCGTGCTCTGACGCTCGGGCTACGCTTGGCTGGGGAGATCGAGATCTTGCCGATCAAGCTGCCCTTCCTGCGGGCACGGCCCTTCCGTGCCAGACGCGATGTACGAAAGCGCATCTGCTTCGCCTTGCCACCGGTACCAAGCTTGATGCTGAAGCTGCTGATGCTCTTGGGCGATCGACTCTGGGTAACCGTGAACGTCGCCTTCGGGTAAGCCTTCGCCCTATTCGGCTTGAGCTTTGCGCTCAACTTCACGCTTTTACGGCTGCAGAAAAAGATATTGCCGACAGAGGTGGCCGTGTGACCCGCGTGAGATGTGAACTCACCCCTGTAGCCACCTGCGTCGCAGTCGGAGGGATTCTTGAAAAGGCCGGGCCTCAAGTTGACCGTTGCAACGCTCAGGGGTTGGGCCGGCAGATCGGTCACCTCGAAGCCTAGGCCGCCGCTCAAATCCAAACGGCCCTCGAGGTTGAGCGAAACGAGACCGGCAAGCTGCATATATATCTTGGCGCCTTCACCCAAGTAGACCGGGCCCTTGAGCTTCTCGTTGAGCAGCGGCGTCTCGACTTCCATGCCGCCGAGCCTTGTTTCTGCAGGACAGCTGCGTGCGGCCCACTGTGCGGCGGAGCAGCCCTTGGCAAATGCAGCCAAATTCGGGCGTAAGCCCTTCGGCAACGTGACCTTGATCTTCTCGGTGGTTGCGTCGCCGGCCGGTTGTGAAATCTTCGTTGTGATCGCGGGCTCGGCGTTGGCCTTCGTTGTAGACAGCGCAAAGTCGAGCCGAGGCCTGTACTTCAGGTTCTCGCAGCCGGATGAGCTGTAGGCTGCTTCGCTGGGCACGACATTGCCAGCCTCACCCGTAAACTTGGCTCGCGCCGGATTTGCACTGCAAAAAGTCGGGGTGGTGTTGCCCTCAATCTTCATTTCCAGCTCGACATCAAACTCCGTTGGAATGTCTTTGACGATAATGACGATCTTTTCCGCGTTGTCGCGGACCAGGATCCCGCCTTTCAGTCTCAGGTGACCGCCCCCTGCGACCCCCGGCAGAAGCAGGTCTATGCACGCTGCCGCGGTGTCGTTGCCCTCCGGCTCGCACCGATGAATAGTTCCGTCAACTACAAGCCTCGGCAGGAACTTGAAGATCCTCACGTTTGCCTTCACCCGGCCGATACGCGACCCGTTCGGACAGGCAGATCGGTTCGCCTGGTCGTTAGAGCAGACGAGCTTGGTCAGGACATCGGCCGACCATCCTTTGGGAAGGGTCAGATCCACATCACGGGTTGTCTGAGTGTTTGCCGCCCGACTGAAGTTGATTGAAAGATCGGTCGGCGTTCCCGCTGCATTTGTCTGGGAGGCGAAGTCCAGCCCAGGCGAGTACGGTAGCGGTGCACCGCAACCCTGAAGTCTCTTGCTTGATCCGGATGCGTGAGAAAGGCCGCTGTAGCTTGTGAAGTCCGCCTGCGAATCGAGCGTTGCGCCACCACAGCGCCAAGGATTCCGCAGAAGCTTCTTTGCCAGCGTTACCGTGAAATCGGTGATCGGCAGTTCTGGCAGGTCGAGGTCGGACTCGATCTGGAACTTGCCCTGGCCATTGCGTTGCATCTTGATGACGCCCTCCTGCTTGATCGTCAGGTTCAGGCGGTCGTTTGTAAGCGCCGTGGCAACCTTCAATGGCTTCCCCGGCTCGGTGTGCATCAGGTGCAGATCGCCTCGCAATTCCGCGTCAAACGGAGCGCCGGCAAGAGCAGGTGAGTTGGCCGTCGCAGTACCGATCGCGCTGCGCGCGTCGCATCCGCTCACATCTGCAGCACGGCACGGCGTGACGCCGTCAAGCTCGCCGTTTGTACGGAAACCCTGCGCGAAAAGAAGGTGAGTGGCCTTGGCGTGCGCCTGGCCCTCGGGCTGCTCGACCCTGATTTCGGTATCGGTCGTGCGGCCGGGCTCGGGATTCGACAGATCAAGCGTGAAGTCAGGAGTAAACGCCAAGTTACATGCCGTTGCCTGAAAGTCGCTTTTCACCTC
>SDBV01012242.1_pt1 | contig 11004 bp, 9 predicted proteins | sample 2277081 | NCBI WGS metagenome assembly SDBV01 (sample SAMN10402039, study PRJNA504765) | marine sediment metagenome | isolation source: marine sediment core GS10_PC15, 223 cmbsf | place: Arctic Ocean: Southern Knipovich Ridge | collected 2010
TTCAAAGACTATATTAACAACAAAGCTAGATACGACCGTTTATATCTCAATCAACATACAATACTTTGGTTTTTAGCACAACCTAAAGGAAAGAAAAAAGAGCAAATTGCTAAAATCGTTGGCTATGAAGAAATTATAAAAGTTAAATCATCAGTATCTAGCGCTTTACGTGAATTGGAACGCAATCCGCGGCTAGCAGAGCTACAAAGACATATAGCAAACAACTCTGGAATAATGACTAAACAAATTTATGGTGAAGCAGTAAACGATATTCCCAGATTACTTTCGAAAAGCAATAACCTTCTAAAAATTTTTGGAATCGAGAAAGAACTCAAAACATTAGATGAACTTGATATTGCTTTAAAGGAAGCTATTCAACGCTTGCCTAGTCCAAAGCGTGCTAAGGAAAGAGTGGTTGTCGAAGGCTTAAAAACAAAAATCTCTGTATTAGAAAAAAAAGCGAACTTTTTACCTGCAATGATTAAATGGATTACTGACTTCAATGTATTAGTTCAAGATAAAGAAAATGTGAGTAAACTAAATTTGGACGGTTTGTTGCGACAAGCCGAGACTGTTTTAAAATCTGACCCGAGCAGAACAATATGTCCTCTGTGTGAACAATCAATTGAAGACCCTGAAGCGTTGTTAAGACACATTATTAAACGATACCGGAAATTAATAGATACTCGTAAAAAATTAAGTGCGTTATCGCGCGATCTTTCAGGATTAGAAAGCTCGATTCAACAAAATGAAAGAGAATGGGGCGAGGCATTACAACTATTGAAGGAAAAAAAAATTCCCTATGTAGCCGACAAATTTCAGACATACTTAAAAGGTCTGAATGAAAGTATATTAATTCTCAATAGGCACTTTAAAAATCTTACCAATGTTTCTATTGATGTTGATGCTCTTGAAGTGACATTGCAAGAAGTAGGCGTTGCAATCAGGAAGATATACCCCAATCTTAATTCGAAACTTTCCAGTTTATCTATTACTAAGGATGAGGAAAAGAGACAAGTCGCTTTTTTAAAATTAACGCGTGGCAAAGAGCTGGTTCTGGATAATATAAAATACAATAAAGAAATTTCGGCTTCGAAATTATTAATCGCTAATATGCGACAAATTGAAACACAACTTCTCGATCTGCAAAATTCAACAATGAGGAAAATCCTAGAAGCGTTATCAACAGATGTAAATAATTACTTTTGTTTGTTAAATAAAAAAGACCATATTAAGAATGTTAAACTAGAGATTGTTGGAGAAGAGGGGATAGAATTCTCTCTAGAGTTTCACGACATTGAAGCATCTCCTCCAAGAAAATTTCTGAGTGAATCTCAATTAAATAGCCTGGGCATAGCTTTCTTTTTAGCCGCAGTAAAGAAATTTAATAAAATAAATAAATTCTTTATATTAGATGATGTATTAGTGAGCTTTGATAAAAATTATCGCTTAAGGCTACTTGAACTAATAGACGAAGAATTCGAAGATTATCAGATATTATTATTGACCCATGAGGAATATTGGTATGATATGATAAAAAGAAAGTTTCCAATGTGGATTTTTAAAGAAGTAGCTTGGAGTTTTGAAAATGGTATACGCTTTAAAGATGCAAAACAAGATTTATTAGAGGATATCGTTGAACAACATAAAAAAGGCCAAAAAGTAGGCAATGACTTAAGAATCTATGTCGAAGGATTGCTAAAAGAAATTTGTATAGCACTTGAGGTTAGGCTTCCATTTAGACTTGGATCAGAGAATGAAAGAAGAACAATAGGCGAACTATTTCCATTTCTTACAAATACACTCAAAAGCCATAAATGCGATGTTGCTAACAATAAACAATATAAAGATTTGGAGGTTTCTAATTTTATTATGACCGCTTCATCTCATCATAATCCCGACCTTGATAGTTTAGGCGATACTGATGAGACAATAAAGAAGATTTTTGAGTTCCGAAGCATATTCGTATGTAAAAAACATCAATTAGTAAGTAGAAATAATGTTGTGCCAGGAAAAAATCAAATCTCATGTAAATGCGGGTGTCTAAATATCAACTGGAAGAAATAATTGCATTTATTTTTTTAGAAGGCTATTAGTAAAATAAGCCAAATTTTCAGATACGAACTTACTGTAATTTTATGACTCAACACCAAGCATTTAAAATTTTAAAATTGAGTAGAAATATCTTTTTAACCGGTCCTGCTGGAACCGGCAAAACCTTTTTATTAAATAAATTTATTGAATATTCTAAAAAAAAGAGAATAAAGATAGGAATTACGGCTTCTACTGGAATTGCTGCTACTCATATAGGAGGAAGAACAATTCATTCTTGGTCTGGTATGGGAATAAAAAACAAACTCACGGATAAGGAAATTAAGAGACTTCTTAGGAAAGATGAATTGCGAATAAGAATAAAAGAAACACGAGTTTTAATTATTGACGAAATATCAATGCTGGATGCCGCGCGGCTCAATTTACTCGATAAAATTTGCAAATTAGCCAGAGAGCCATTTTTACCATTTGGCGGGATACAAGTTATTATGTGTGGAGATTTTTTTCAGCTTCCGCCAGTTAATCCAAAAAATCAAAATCCAATTTTTGCCTATGATTCTTGGGTCTGGAAGAATTCTGATATTAAAATATGCTATCTTGATAAACAATATAGACAAAATGATTTCGAATTCATAGGCATTTTAAACAATATAAGGAATAATCGGGCGGGCAAAGACACTTTAATTAAATTAAAGACAAGATTATATAAACCTGTTGCGCTTAAAATGATCAAACCAATAAAGCTTTATACTCATAATATTGATGTAGACGCTATTAATAATTATGAATTATCAAAAATTCCAGGCGATGAATTTAACTATAAAATGATGAGTTATGGTCCTAAAGAGTTAGTTAAATTTTTAAAGAAAAACTGTCTTGCACCAGAACATTTGAGTTTAAAAATTGGAGCCATGGTAATGTTTATTAAAAATAATTTTGGTCAAGGTTATGTAAACGGTACTTTGGGTAAAGTAATCGATTTCGATGAAGGTGATTATCCTATTATTGAAACTGAATCAGGAGATAAAATTATAGCTACTCCAACGAGTTGGAGTATTGAAGAAGATGAAAAAATTGTTGCTAGTATTAGTCAAATACCATTGCGATTAGCTTGGGCGATAACGGTTCACAAAAGTCAGGGCATGACTATAGATGCAGTAGAAATTGATTTAAGCAAGTCGTTTGAATACGGTATGGGTTACGTGGCCTTATCTAGGGTAAGGACCCTAGATAGTATTAGGCTTATGGGTATAAATGAGATGGCTTTGAAAGTTAATCCAAAGATTGTTGAAAAGGATATGGAGTTTAGATCTTTATCTCAAAAAAAGAATTAAAATTAATTTTTTCCCGGTTTGTCTCTTGAGGCATTGCTTAACTAAGTTAAGCAATAGGTTCCAAGCCCCGCAACTTACATGTTTTGCCCGAGAGTTTTTCTTGGGTTTTTGGTATAATAAAACAATGAAAAAAAGAGAAGAAAAAATATTAGCTACAATTAAAGAATTCGCTAAGAAACTGCCTAAATTTCCAGATGGAAGAATTAATTATTCAGATTCTAATATAGCTCCAGTTGTTATTGTTTTTTTGAGGTATGGCAAAAAATTTCTTTTGCTAAAAAGAAGCGAAAAAGGATTAAATTATAAAGGAAAATGGAGTGTTGTTGCTGGTTTTCTTGATGAGGTCAGGCCTATTCGAGATAAGGTTTTAGAAGAGATGCAAGAAGAATTAGCAATACAAAAAGATGATATTTTGAAAATCCATATTGGTGAACCATATGAATTTGAAGACGAAGAAATAGGTAAAACATGGATCAGGTGTCCTATTTTAGTGGAGTTAAAGAGACAAATAACGCCAAGGTTAGATTGGGAGCATGAAGAATACAAATGGATTGAGTTAGAACAATTTAAAGATTTTGACACAGTTTCTAATATTACTAAAAGCTTAGACCTTGCTCTTAAATAATAGGTAGGTTTAACATTAGTTTGGATGAACTAAGTTCGTCTGAATAAAAATCGCCATTAGGGCGGTTTTTTGATAGAATTAGAATATGATAATTAAGGAAATTGAATGTAAAAAAGCTTTAAATCCCTGTAAAATAACAGGGTTTGATTATAATCTTAATCCTTATGTCGGTTGTGTCCATAGGTGTATTTATTGTTATGCTCGTTTTGTGTGTCGTTTTAGAAAAGGAAACCAAAAGTGGGGTGATTTTGTTGATGTAAAAGTAAATGTTGCTAAGGTTTTAAGGGAGCAAGTTAAGCGATTAAAACCTGGCTTAGTAATGATTTCTTCTGTCACTGACCCATATCAACCGCTTGAAGCAAAATATGAAATTACTCGTCAGTGTTTAGAAATTTTAGCAGATAATAATTTTCAAATCTCCCTATTAACTAAATCGCCCTTAGTAACAAGAGACATTGATATTATTAAAAGATTTAATACTTCTGGTCGTTGGGCTCAGCCAGGCCTTACCATTACTTGTTTGGATGAAAAAGATGCTAGAAACTTTGAACCTAGAGCCCCTTCAGTCAAAAGTCGTTTATTGGCTTTAGAAAAAATGAGTCAAGCAGGAATTTCTACTTTTGTTTTTTTGGGCCCTTTTATTCCAGGAATAAGTGATAAAAATTTAGAAGAATTATTTAAGCGGTTTAAACAAGTAGGAGTAAAATCAATAATTTTAGATAAGCTGAATATCAAATGTGGTAATTGGATAGAAATAAAAAGGGTTCTTGAGAAACATTATCCAGATTTAGCTTTAAATTATCGTAAAAAATGGCTTACCCAAGAATACTATCAAGGAATTAAAAATAAAGTAGTCAACTTATGTGATAGACATAACCTTTCCTTAGATATAGTATTCAAACGATAGGCTAAGCCTATCATAATTAGAAAATCGCTAATCAGGCGGTTTTTTGATTGTGTAACATTTAAGGGTCGTTTTGTAGCTTTGTTGACATATAGCTTGATTCTTATTAGTAGTGAAGATAGTGACGAGAATGGCTAGAGAAATAATTACTCAATATTCTGGCATATTCAGTCAGCCTCCAGAAGACTCGAATGGAGACCCAGACAACATAAGGATCGTCTTAGTAAAAAACGACGGAAGCCAAGAGGAGCTCTTTAGAGGAAGTAAGTTCTCTGAGGAAAAACTAGCAGAGGAGCTCAAGAAGAGAAACAGGACTTCCAAGCTATATCCCCTTCCTTTTTTCAAGTTCATAATAAATATTATTAATTTGAAAAAGGGGATAAGTGTAAAAAATCGCCATTTAGGCGGTTTTTTGATAAAATAGAAATATGGAAAAAATAAAACCTCATTCAAGGTCTATTAGGCTACTTTTCTTTTGGATAGGTATTATAGCTACTTTAGCCTATAGATCTATTATAGTATTAAATTTCTACGATTCCTTATGGGTAAAGATTGCTTGGTATATTGGAACAATAGGTTTTACTATTTATTTCTGGCATCGTTATAATATTCAGGAGAGACGCTCTAAATTAGTTGAAGATTATAAATTAGTTGATTTGGTTAAAAAGAGTAGTTATGCAGATAAAAAACGAAAAGAAGCGCTTGTTTACGTTGTTGAAACTAGTTTCTCGTCAAGAGCAAAATGGAATTCAGCTTTTATTTGCTGGCTTTCTGTTTTGGCGTTGATTTTAGGTATTATTATGGATATTAGATAAAGTGTTAAAGATAGAATAGACCAGGCCTATTCTAAAATTGGAATATGGAAAACATTAAATTAATTTGCTTTGATATTGATGGAACTCTTGTTGATGGAATCTCCTGGTTAATATTATCAAAGGGTTTAGGTTGGTCTTCTAGAGAGGCCTCTGATGTTTTTAAACAAGCCAGAAAAGGAGAAATTTCTTTTATTGAGGCCGAAAGAATATTTACTACAAAGTATCAAAAGAGCGGCAAGGCTAATAAATCATTTATTGAAGAAATATTTAATAGAGTAGAGGTTAAAAGGGAAGCAAAGGATTTAATTTCTTACCTTAAAGAAAAAGGATACATAATTTATCTTATTTCAGGAGCGATTAATATGTATGTTGAATCTGTTGCCAGAAAACTTGGTATAGACGGGTTTTATGCGAATTCAACCTTAGAGTTTGATAACAAAGGAGTTCTTCAGAAAATTAACTATCAAGATAACCAGAAAGAGGTAAAAGTTGAACAACTTAAGATGTTGGTTAAAAAACTCGGCATTAATATAGATCAAGTTGTTTTCGTAGGAGATAGCGAAAATGATATAGAGGTTTTTAAAACTACCAAGCATGGAATTGCGGTTCATAGTTCTAATGAGGAATTAAAAAAAATCTCTTGGCGAGTAGTAGATTCATTATTAGAAATAAAAAATATTCTTTAAAAGAGGAACTAAATTCATCCGAATGATTGTAATTTGTGTAAACTTGACGTTGTTTAGAAAAAAAGTATAATAAATAGCAGTTTATTGAGTGGGCTCTTTGAACAATAAGGGGATTTAAATGAGTGAAAACAATAGGTTTAAGTCAGGAGCAGGAGCAGAGGCGCTTACAGGAAACTATGAACCACTAAAAAATCTTGGTCCAGGTCGATTCTTCTACCTGAAACTTCTGACGTGCGTGTTAGCGTCGGTGCTTATAGCTGCTTTTGTGTCAGTATGACACCCCCACATTTTTTTAATTATTTATGGACCGAGAAAAATCTTTTTTTAGGTCTTTTCCTTTTATTAATAGGTTTTTTATGAAAATTAGAAAAGAATACATTACAATTTTTATTATTCAGGTTACTGAGGTTTTGGGATTTTCTTTAATCCTGCCTTTTTTACCATTTTTTGCTGAAGATTTAGGAGCCAGCCCATTTGTGGTTGGTTTAATTTTATCCAGTTTTTCTCTTTTTCAGTTTATTTCAGCTCCAATTATGGGAAGATTAAGTGATTTTTATGGCAGAAAGCCCTTATTAATTCTTTCTCAGATTTCTACTTTTATTAGCTTTTTAATTTTAGGATTTGCCAATTCTTTATGGATGATTTTTTTATCAAGAATTGTTGATGGCTTATTGGGAAGTAATTTTACCATTGCCCAGGCCTATTTAAGTGATTTATCTTCTAAAGAAGACAGAAGTAAAGTATTTGGCTTGAGTGGAGCAGCTTTTGGGTTTGGGTTTTTAATTGGGCCGGCTATTGGTGGATTTTTATCTCGTTTTGGTTACAGTCTGCCTGCTTTTTTAGCAGCTGGCGTATCTTTAATAACTATTATTACCACCTTTCTTTTCTTACCAGAAACAGTTAAGAGAAAAGAAAATGTAAAGTTTGATTTTAAGATTTTTAATACAGCTGATTTTAAAAAATATTTCTCTAACCCCAAAATATCTCTTGAGTTGGGGCAATTCTTTGCTTATATTTTAACTCATGCTCTTTGGGTGAGTAGTTTTGCTTTGTATGCCAGAAGACAGTTACATATTGAAGCAAGCGATATTGGTTATATGTTAGCTTATGTTGGATTTATTAGTATAATCTTGAGAGGGGTTTTATTGGGCAGGATAATAGATTTTTTTGGAGAAAGAAATCTAAAAATTGGAGGCAGTATTTTTATGATTATAGGATTAGTATTATCTGTTTTTATTAATCAATGGTGGATGTTTTTAATTGTAATGACTTTTTTCGCTGTTGGTAGTGGTTTATTAAGGCCTATAATCATGGCTGATATATCAAGAAGTGTTTCAGCTGAAGAACAAGGAGCAATTATTGGTTTTACTAATTCATTGGGAAGTCTATCTCGTATTTTCGGGCCTCTGATTGGTGGCTTTATGATTAATAACTTTTTTCCAGGAAGCTTAGGTATTATTGCTGCTCTAACAATGGGGGCAGGATTAGTGCTCGTATTAAAAGAAAAAACTGATTGATTAAAATATGTTAAAATATAGATATATTAATTAAAAAATTGAAATTGACAGGAATTATTAGTAATTTATACTAAATTAATGGCCAAAAAGAAAATAAAAAAATCTGCTAAAAAATCTTTAGTTGGCAAGAGTCGAAAAAAACCCAAACAAAGGGTTTCCAGACTCAAACCTTACCAAGCCAAGAGAATTAAAATTAGAGTGATTGGTATTGGAGGAGGGGGAAGTTCAATTGTCTCAGAGTTAGCTTCTCGTATGACAAGAATTAGTTTTGTAGTAGCTAATACTGATATTCAAGCTCTTAAAACAGCCAGCAAAAAAGCTCTTCATTTTCAATTTGGAACAGAACTGACTAGGGGATTGGGAACAGGAATGAATGCTGAATTGGGTAGGGAGGTAGCTCTGAAAGAAAAAGAGAGGATTAAAAAATTATTACAAGGATATGATTTTTGTATTTTAGTGACTTGTTTGGGAGGAGGAACTGGGTCAGGAGCAATTCCTATTTTTGCTAAAATCTCTCAAGAATTAGGCAATATTACTTATGGTATTTTTACTTTGCCTTTTCAATTTGAAGGAGAAAAAAAGATGGAAATTGCCAGAAGTGCTCTTCAAAAAACAAGATCAAAATTAGATATTTTTTCAGTTATTCCCAATGAAAGAATTTTCAGAATAATTGATAAAAAAACACCTTTGAGAAGCGCTCTTTCTATGATTAATCAGAGTTTAGCTCAAAGCTTAGAGGGTTTGATTGACATGATTTATAGCCCAGGTTTAATTAATATTGATTTTGCTGACTTTAAAACAGTTATTTCTGGTTCCTTGCTTTCTCAGAAAAAAAGAAAGGGCCAATTAACCTATTTGAATACAGTAGCTATTGCCAGAAGAAAGGGGACAATTAAAGATTTAATAGAAAAAGTGCTTTATAATCCTTTGTATTCTTACAGTATTAATGGGGCTAAGGGCGTGCTACTTAATATTAGTGGTGAAAAGAATCTTTCTTTGGCTGAAGTAAGCAGAATATCAAAGACTATTTCTGGATTAGCTAATAAAGAGGCAAAAATCATTTTTGGAGTTTCTCAAAATAAAAAATATTCTGGCATTATTAAAACAACATTATTAGCTACTGGGTGTAAAGCAAGAATGTTTTCTTCAAAACCAGGATCAGTTAAAAAGAAAATAATTTCTAAGATTTCTAAAGTTGCTTCTGTAATTATTCAAAAAGAAGAACCTCCTAAAGATATTCCGAAAAAAATTAAAAAGAAATCAAAACCTAAGAAGAAAAAAAAGGTTAAAAAACGCAGAAAAAAAGCTTCTTCAACCAAAATAATTCCTATTATTCGCAAGCCAAAAGTTAAAGTTTCTAATGTTCAAAACGAAACAAAAGTTAGAAAAAACGCCCTTCAAATTAAAAAAGAAATAGAAGCAGAGGAAAAGGAAATATTGGATAAAGAAAAGTTTTGGGAAACCCCAGCTTTTTTGCGAAAAAAATAAGGTAAAAACATAACTATTAACAGGGCAAGAAGTCTTCTCGCTCTGTTTTTGATTTAGAAAATTTGTGTTAGAATAAATAAATTATACAATTAACATTCAAATTTTATGATTCAAGTAGATAAAAAAATCTTAAAAGATTTGTTCAAATTAAGACCTCCAGGGACTTATTTTCCAAAATACAGCTTCGGGCTTTTATTAGTTATTGGGGGAGGGGAATTTTATTCAGGCTCTCCAGCTCTTTCAGCCATGGCTGCCTTTAATACTGGAGTAGATATGGTAAAAATTATTGCTCCTAAAAGAGCAGCTGATATTGTGGCTTCTTTTTCGCCAAACTTATCTGCTTTTCCCTTAGAAGGAGTGCGATTAGAAAAAAAGCATCTAGCAACTTTACTTACTTTTACTAATTCTGCTAAGGAGGTTGCCAGAGGAAATGTAGCTGTATTAATTGGTGGAGGAATGGGCAGGTCAGAAGAAACAAAGGAAACAATTTTAGAATATCTTTCTCAGATTAATATTCCAGCTGTGATTGATGCTGCAGCTATTCATGCTTTAGAAGGTCATGCTGACATTATTAAGGGGAGGCCATTTTTGATTACTCCTCATAGTTTTGAATTTTTTGTTTTAACTGGAAGAGAAATTTACAAACTTTCTCATGAAGAGAAAATTAAAGCAGCACAAGAAGAAGCAGCTCGTTTAGAAACAACAATTTTATTAAAAGACAAACCAGACATTATTTCTAATGGAAAAGAAATTGCTTTAAATAAGAGCGGTAGTCCTTATATGAGCGTAGGAGGTACAGGAGATGTCTTAGCTGGAATTTGTGGAGCTTTATTGGCCAGAAATATTGATCCTTTTTTAGCTGCCCAAGCAGGAGCTTTTATTAGCGGGAAAGCAGGTGAATTAGCGGCCAAAAGATTAAAAGAAGGATTATTGCCTACTAATGTCATCAAAGCTATTCCTGAAGTTTTACATTTATGACTTATGATTTAATTATTATTGGAGGAGGACCAGCCGGGATTACGGCTGGGATTTATGGAGCTCGCCAAAAACTTAATATTCTTTTAATTACTAAAGATTTTGGAGGGCAATTAAATAAAAAAGCTATTGATATTAATAACTATCCTGGTTTAGATGGGATTTCAGGTTTAAAATTGGTTCAGAAATTTCAAGCTCATTTAGAAAAGCAAAAAATTGATGTTGAAAAAGATGAGGTTGGAAAAATAGAGAAAACCGAAAAAGGATTTTCAGTTTTGACTGATAGCAAGAAAACATTTAAATCAAAAGCAGTTATTATTGCTTCAGGAACTGATCCCAGGCCACTTGAGGTTCCAGGAGAAAAAGAATTTCTTGGCAAAGGATTAAGTTATTGTGCTATATGTGATGGTCCTATGTTTCAAGGTAAAATAGTAGCTGTGATTGGCGGAGGAAATTCAGCGTTTGAAACAGCCATATTTTTAAGCAAGATAGCCAAGAAAATCTATATTTTAGAATATAATCCCAAAGTTCATGCTTTTAAGGATAACCAAGAAGCTGTAAAAAAGATGGGTAAAGCAGAAATAATTACTAATGTTGCTTTGCAGAAA
>SDBV01012243.1_pt1 | contig 11004 bp, 10 predicted proteins | sample 2277081 | NCBI WGS metagenome assembly SDBV01 (sample SAMN10402039, study PRJNA504765) | marine sediment metagenome | isolation source: marine sediment core GS10_PC15, 223 cmbsf | place: Arctic Ocean: Southern Knipovich Ridge | collected 2010
ACATAAGGGCAGCGATGGCAGAAGATGTTATTACCTGCGTAACCCCTCCAGGCAGCAGATGATAATGAAATACTATTAATCGCACGATGTAGGTTTTCTTCCCCAGATATCCTCGACTATACCTCTCAGTTTGTTCTTCAGTACAGTGTATGAATAATGTTTCAGACTGAGCTGATAGTTTTTATCGGTAATCCTTTTGATTCTTTCAGGATCATCCAGCAGTTTATTAGTAGCATCCACAGTACTCTGGGAGATAAAATTATCCATCTCAATCGCTTCGAAACCTTTGGGTTTAATATCAAAGGAATAAATTGAATAATTATTTACCAGTATTGGTTTTCTGAAATAGACGGCTTCCAGAAAGGCATTCCCGAATCCCTCCTGAATAGACGGATAAGAGACCAGATCTGCATGGGGATATATGTCCTGGAGGCTGTATATCTTTTCTCCTTTTTTGGTGTATCCTCTATCATCGTCTATCCGCTCGCTGATAAAGAGAGCCCTGATATTAAGAAGAGCGGCAAATTCTTTTACCCTCTGTTCGTACTCGTATCCTTCATCTCCGGACGCGTGACTGATAACAAGAACAGCCTTCCTGTCAAGTCTTGCTACAAGTTCTATTGCATGCTCGATTCCCTTTCTTTGAACGACCCTGGTTGGCTGAAGTACGAAGAGTTCATCATCGTCAATGCCGAAATTCTTTCTTACATCCGCATTGAACTCATCAATGGGAGGTTCAGGGTCCTCGAAGTTCATAACATTTGGTATTAAAGTCGATGATATGCCTGTTCGCAGGGCCAACTGGTTTTGTGCGGATGAATTTATTACTACATGATGGATGGAATTAAGATGGGGCGGGTAGCAGGAGTTCAGATAATCCCAGACACAGTTTCTTAAAAATCTTTTGCGTTCCCAAAAGAAATCGTGGTGATGGGCTATTACCGGAATATTTGTTTCGGCAATTACTTCTGTTAATGCCATGGCAAGAGGCACATTCAGAGGAATGGTCAGGGTGTTTTGAGGTATCAGCATGTCCAATTTGAATTTATTAATAAACTCATAAATTTTTACTTTAAGAAGTTCCCGTAATGCATGCATATCTTTTGTCAACTGTGGAGGACGTGAATCTCCTCCGTTAAAGGACTGCTTGTATAAGCGTAATGCTTCAGGGTGTCTGAAATGAGTTTCCCCTACAATGAATGATACTTCAGGATCAGTATCCAGCTCTCCAGCCATATAGAAGCTTTTAAAGTCAAATCGATCGAAAATTTCTGCCCATTTTTTTGTTTCCAGAGAAACACCATCTGTTCCGGATATTCTAAATGAAATAAAGCCTACGTTCTTACTGTCCATAAAGCGCCCTTTTTTAGAAGATTGATAAACCCATTCTAGTATAAAAGCGTCAAAGGTCAAGAAAATATAGATATTTTATTGTTTTTCATCTATTCTAGGCATCATGACAGATAAAAAAAGACTTCTATGGACAGAAAATTCGAGGAAACTGCTTAATAACTGCCGGATATTCGATCTTTATCAGGTGGAGAAGAGTTCTCCGGAAGGGAGTACAGGAAGTTTCTATATTCTTGATTCTCCCGACTGGATCACTGTAATTCCTATGATCACCGATAGCCGGGGGAACAATTGTTTTCTAATGGTGGAGCAGTACAGGCATGGAAGCGGTAAAATAACTCTGGAATTCCCTGCCGGAATGATAGATTCGGAAGAGCTGCCGGAAGATGCTGCTGTCAGGGAGCTTCTTGAGGAAACCGGATACAGGGCAGGACAGGTTTTAGAGATCGGAGCTGTGTCTCCTAATCCTGCATTCATGAACAACATTTCCCATACCTTTTTGGCCCGTGATCTTGAGTTAAATGGTGCACAGAATCTTGATATGCATGAGTATATCCATTTTCATCTGATTCCTGTCACAGAGGTCTTAAAAAAGATGGGTACGGGAAGATATTCAAATGGTGTTATGATGATGGCGCTGGCATACTATCAAAGATTTATATCTTCTTCATCATCACCATAAAAAACCGGATCATTTTTCCGAAATTCTCAAGACTAATAGACTCGTTTACTCCATGTATTGTTTTTATATCCTCGGGAGTTAGCATCATCGGACTGAATCGGTAGATATTCTCTGTTATCTCTTTGTAATGTCTTGAATCGGTAGTGGCTGTTACCAGGAAGGGAGCTCCTACAGCATCAGGATATACTACTCCGACAGCTTCCATTAGCAGTTTATATCCATGTCCGTTGATATCTGATTCCTGCACTGGATTTGACACATAGTTTTTATCAAGGTAGCTGACTTCTACGCTTGTATCTCCAATAATTTTTTTCACCCTTTCAAGGACCATTTCCTTGTTATCTCCGGGAATAATTCTGATATTTACAATGGCTTCTGCTTTGTCAGGCAGAATGTTGTCTTTTGCGCTGCCTTTCATAACTGTTACAGCCTGGGTAGTTCTTATCATTGCAGCAGTGACGGGGGACTTCGTAAACATAAATTTTACAATTCCCCCGAAGAGCCATAGGTTGCTCAAACCTACTGCGGTAAGAAAACCGGTGTGTGGTATTAAGGCCTTTAGATAATGTAACACTGTTCCTGTAAGAACAGTTGGAAAAGGTTTCTTTTCTATTCGTGTCACTGCTCTGGCAATAAGCCCTGAGGCTGTATGGTCTGGCGGCATGGAAGCATGCCCCCCTGAGCCGGAAGCAGATAGAAGAATGTTTGCAAATCCCTTTTCCGCAATTCCGATTAGTGCCATGGGTTTATCGGTAATCAAGGCCATGTTTTTTACGACTATTGATCCTTCATCCAGAACCCATTCAAAATGAATACCTTTTCCCTGCAAGAACTCTACAGTTTTAATAGCCCCCTCAAGGCCCATAATCTCTTCATCTCCACCGAAGGCAAAATATATTGTTGTAGCCGGTTCAAATCCTTCAGTTAGAAGTATTTCTGCTGATTCCAGAATGGCAACCAGGGAATTCTTTGTATCGAGAGTTCCTCTTCCCCAGAGTATCCCTTCTTCAATATCTCCGCTGAATGGTTCATGTTTCCATCCTTCAGTCTGAACTGGAACAACATCAAAGTGTGCCATAAACAGTACTGGTTTTGTATTTCTTTCTTTGCCGTCCCATTTAAAGATATATGCAAAATCGTTAAGACATGTTTTCTCCATATGTTTGTGTACCAGGGGAAAATTCTCTTCCAGATATGTATTGAATTTTCTGTGTTCATCCATATCAATAAGAGTTCTGTCTCCAAAAGAAACAGTTTTTAGTTGAATGGCTCTAACTAGCTTCTCTATAGATTCTGTAGAAGGGGAGAACTCAATATCTTGAGAGCTTTGATCTTCGGCTTTTGATTTTCTGAAATAGCGTGTACGTCCAATTAATACAGACACAAGAAATAATACAAGAAGTAAAATGATACTTACTGCTGCCATTTTTACAGTCCCAGTTCCATTATCATTTGGAATATGCTCATAATATCTTTTGCCGGAATATTTGTACTACTGTGTAATGACCCCTCTTCAAAGCTTGAGAATCCTGACAGTTCGAATGAGATATCACCAAGGAGGGCCAGTTCTTCCAATCCCTGGATCTGCCCCATTGATTTTATCATTTTGGATAGAGAAAAGTTCCATATCAGATTGGCGTTATCCGGAGCCGAGCTTATCCAGTCCTTTTCGGGAGAGTCTGCAAGGATCAGTTTTTTGAGGCCTTCGATTCCCTGGAGACCAATATAGGAGTACATTTTCTCATCCGAAATGTGATACCAGAATTCCATCTTATTCAGGAAGTCTTTTACTGGTTCCATTTCATCAGAGCTATTTCCGGATTTTGTTCTCCTCTCCTGCAGTTGGTATGTCATCCTGAAAACCGGAGAAATTTCATTGATATTAAGTTCTTCAATAGTTATGTGAACGGAAAAATCTAAATCTGCGTATAGACTATCTATAATACTATTTATTGATTGATCTGAATAATATTTTCTGAATTCCCGTAAGTATCCCTCTGAATCAGTAAGACCAGTTACCATACTCAGGGTTATTCCGAAGGGAAGACCGGCATTACTTATTTCTTTTTGGGGTGGGTCATTTTTCTTTATGCCTATTGCTTGAGTAAAGGCGGGAATAAAATCTATCGAGAATGCACCACCGGTCCCCATATAATCTGAAAACATTTCCATGTTTCTTATTAATTCTGACATAATTGTATCATTCTCACTGGAAGGAAATAGATAATTCAGTATACTCTCCATTATTATTTTCCGGTCTTCAGAATTCATTGAATAGATACTCTGTATGAAACCTTCTTCCGGAAGATATGAATTCCATTCTTTAATATTATTTACAGTTTGAAAGGATTTTATAATAGTTTCCATCTTATCACTAAAAAAAAGATCGCTTTGAAAGGTAATTCCCTTCCTGTTAAGTGTAATATTGGAAAAAAGTACTTCCAGCTGACTGAATACATGAAAATAACCTTCGATTATCCTTGTTGCAGGATCCGATCCACTGAAGTCCTGATATTTTAATTCTTTTACTAACTCAGATGTATCAATACCGAAAGAGTTCATCAGGTCCTTTATATTAAGGTAAATACTAAGTGAATCATTACTGTAAGAATCCATGTGGGAAAGATCGCTAATATTATTTGAAGGAAAATTTTTCTTAAGATCTTCTGAAGAAAAATAAACAAGGTAGTTCATAAAGATTGTATACCAGAAATCGTCCTCTTCCAGCGTGTTTTGAATCAAATCCAATATATTCATAGAAGTGTTTATTGGGATAAACAACATAAAATCAACATCATTTTCTGCCGAATATTTATCTTTGCCAGGAGAGGGTAGAATTGCAAAACCAGCAGGCTTTGAGAGATCAAGATATTCCAGGGACAAATCATCATCTTCAGATGCCAGAAGCATACCAATAAAATCCTCCAGGGGCATATATCCTACAATCTCATTCATCCCGGTAGCGATGAGAAAACTATCCATACTTTTCATTAGCTTTTCAGGATTTGCTATTTGGAAATATATAAGTGCATCTTCGGGCACCAGGGTGTCAATATCCGGTGTTATTTCGAAACTCGCACTGGAATAAGCAGAAAATGATATGGCGAGGAATAATATTAATGTAATTAAACTCGTTTTATTTTTCATGGGTCCTCCTGATACTTAAAAACATGATAACAGAAAAACATAATAGAACCAAACCCATTTTGGTGGAGTAGAAATAGATGCTGTTACAGATTATTTTTTTATTTTTTTGCCCGGAGAAACAATTTCACAGCCACTCTAACTGGATAACCTCCATAGACTATAATCCAGCCCATGATCGCGAAACGCTCCTTCCATTCCGGTCTTATCTGGAGAGGGTAGCTGAAATTCTTCGAACCTGAAGGATCATATATAAATAACGCACCAAGGAGCAGGATGAAAATCAAAGCCAATAATTCCCTGATAAGTATATTTTTGACTTTTTCACTCATGTTTAACCTCTGTTATAGAATATAGTCATGTTTACAAGGTTAATCCAATATAATTACCAATAATTGACCTTATCTTTATTGCATGGTTGCTCATGAATCAGCTCCTTTAATGTCTTAACGCTATTGCTGCAGACTTCTGATTCAGTAAGAATTTTTTGGGTTATCCAGTCTAACTCTCCAATATTGTTATATCCATTGCTAAACAAAAAATCAGCAAACTCTCTATAAACTGTATAGTATTGTTCTTTGGCTTTACTTGTGAGAATCGGATTTATGGGTTTGAATAAAAGGGTGAAAATCTGTTGATGATTAATGGCTCCAATGAGAGTAAATTCGTTTTCAATACCTATTTCAATATCATAGTGATATGTTCTCTCTCCATTAATAAAATTTGGGATGATACCAATGTAAATATAATCTGTTAAGACAGTTACTTTTAAAAGGAATCCACCTTTTTCTGTCAGAATTGTCTTATTGGAGATTGCCTCTATCATGGCTTTAATTGTATTGCAGTCTGCTTTTTTATTATTTATGTAGATCCGGCTCATTGGTGGTAATCATACCATAGAATTTTCGATTTCTGTTTTCAGGATTAAAATAAAAAACCGTTGTAGGGGTAGGTTTTATGCCTACCCTTACAACGGTTTTATTTATATTTTGTAAAGGCGCCGACCGGATTCGAACCGGTGCATGAAGGTTTTGCAGACCTCTCCCTTACCACTTGGGTACGGCGCCATTCCGTAGAGGCAGGTTTCAAACCTGCCTCTACTGCAGGGAAAGATAACAAAAAGATCATTGATTGTCCAGTAGGGGCAGTCACCCAGGAGACCTTTTGGGTCCCCTGGGTGGCTGCCCCTACAGCAAATCGCGTTCAAATTAGACAATTCTCTTGCCAAACCTGTTTTATTAGGTTTATCTATATTGGTATGGGCTACAAGTCGACCAAACCCCGATTACTCTTATTTCAGCCTCCAATATACGATTTTGCCCTTTTTGATCTTTTCTTAAAGCCCTATGGCCTTCTACGGTTGGGAAGATGGTTTGCAGAATCAGGCTATGATGTTTCTTTCCTGAATGGACTGGATTACAATGAACCTGGAACAAATAGAATCCTTGGTTCACCCAGGCGTCTGCCTAATGGAACAGGTAAGTTTCCCAGAATGAGGGCCCCCTTACCCAAAGGAGTAGAATCTGAACGTTACTTCGGAAGGTATGGAGTACTTCAGGAAACCCTAAGAAAAAAGTTGAAGGAAGTTAATCCTGATCTGATTTTTATAACATCCGGCATGACCTATTGGTATAAAGGAGTGATTGAAGCAGTTAAACTATCAAAAGAAGTATATCCGGATACTCCTGTAGTAACAGGTGGTATCTATGCCAGCCTTATGCCGGAACATTGTAAGACACAGACCTATTCGGATTATGTGGTATCCGGGAATACTATATCTGATATTAAGACTATTCTGTCAGATCACTCACTTCCTGAGCCAACTGGCCAAATCCCTTCAGCTCCCCTTATGATAGAGGGCGTATGGAAGGATGCCGGGATAATCAGGTTAAATGAAGGCTGTCCCTTTCACTGTGATTACTGTGCATCTGATCTTCTTTGCAGCAGTTTTGTTTCAGGTAATGCAGAAACTGCCTTTGAAACTCTTGTGGAGATGCATGAACGATTTAATACCAGGAATTTTGCCTTCTATGATGATGCCCTGTTGGTTAACAGCAGCCGGAGTATCAATCCTTTACTTGAGATGGTGTTAAAAAAGGAGCTTCCCATTAAGTTTTACCTGCCGAATGCAATCCATCTTCAGTTCCTGGATAAGGAAACAGCCGATCTCATGAGAAGGACTGGATTCCAGGAAATACGATTGGGGTATGAGTCTTCCTCCACCAGCTTCCATTCTATCTATGATGATAAGTTCCCGGAAGATGATTTACACAGGGTAGTTGAGACTCTAAAAAAAGTGGGCTTTACCTCCAAAAGCATAACTGCCTATGTACTTGGAGGATTACCTGATCAGTCCTGGACGGATGTAAAAAAATCAATAAGAACAGCCTCGTCCACCGGTATCAGAGTCTCTCTGGCTGAATATTCCCCTGTCCCTCGAACCAGTCTCTGGAAAAAAAGCCTGGAACTTTGTCCTTTTCCCCTTGAGGAAGAACCACTTTTTCATAACAACACTTTTTTCCCAATGAAGTGGGAAGGGTTTACCCTGGAAAATATGAAATATTTGAAGAATCATGTTCAGGAATTGAATGCAAACCTGTAGTAGAGACGTAGCGTGCTATATAGCACGCTACGTCTCTACAGGTTCATCCCCCTCAGCATCTCTTCAAGACCTTTTGATGGTTGAAGTTCCATATTGAGAATTCTGTAAACCATATTACATATTGGTAGCTTGAGATTGTGTTGGGATGCGAATTTGTTCACAAAACGAGCTGCAACTATTCCTTCAGGCAGATATCCGATTTCATCTATATGTTGAATAAGATGGTCAAGATTCTCATATTTGGCTATTCGCCTGTCATTTATAATTTCCTTCCCGAATCTTCTGTTTCTGCCGTACTTACTTCTGCATGTTACATCCAGATCGCCTACACCGGCGATAGATGTAAATGTTTCCGGATACTCAGATCCAAGTGTTGCTCCCAGGGTTTGAATTTCGTTTAGTCCTGCTGCAAGAAGGAGGGATTCTGAATTATCGCCAAAATTTTCCGTTAATTCCATCAGTGCATCCAGCATACCAAAGGCAATGGCGATTATATTTTTAACAGCTGCTGAAGTCTGAACTCCCTCGACATCAAGAGAGGGGAAGACCAGCATATTCTTTGATGAAAGAAGTTCTCTGATTTTGATTGCATTCTTACCGCTTTTTGATGCACTTATAAGCCCGGTCAGTTTGCCTCTGGCCACTTCTTCTGCATGGCTTGGACCGGATATATAAACAAGGCTGTTTCTATAAAATCCAGGAAGATAATCTTCCAGAGATTTGAGGATCAGTGACGGTCCGGCGGGGGTTTCAATAAATCCTTTTGTAAGAACTCCTATTACAGTTTTGCCTTCAGCAATACCAGGAATCTGTATAAGTCTTTTTACTAAATCCATGATATAGAGTGATGGTGTTGCAATCAGAAGAAAATCTTTGTTTCCGGCAGCATCCTTAATATCTGTAGTTCCAGTGAGTGTTTCCGGAAGAGATACTCCCGGAAGAAAGCGATCATTTACATGTTCATTGTTAATATTATCGATAACAGATTCCATGAAATCCCATATCTTAACAGAGTGTCCATTATCAGCGATCAGTTTTGCAACTGCCGTACCCCATGCTCCGGCACTTATTATGCCGACTTTTTTTCCAGTTGTATTATTTGTCATATTAATACCACTCTTCTAAACTGTCAGAATAATTGATGATCTCATCCTGCCTAAAGAAAATTCCTGTTTCCCGTACTGCACTCTCCATAGAATCTGATGCATGAACTATATTTTTTCGAGTGCCTATTGCATAATCCCCTCTGATGGTTCCAATTTCAGCATTCTCTGAGTTCGTAGAACCTGCAAGCCTCCGTAGGGATGCAACAGCATTCTCCCGCTCTAAAATCATGACTATGACCGGGTCGGAAGTCATATATTTTAGAAGGGGATCGTAAAATTCCTTCCCTTTGTGTTCGCTGTAATGTTTTTCTGCAATTTTATCTGAGATCTTCATTGTCTTCATGGCTAAAATTCTAAATCCCTTATTTTCAAACCTGGAGATTATTTCGCCTACCAGTCTTCGCTGAAGAATTCCCGGTTTAATTATAGTAAATGTACGTTCAATCGCCATTGTATCCCCCTTCAACAATAGGTATAGAGGATATTCTATTGATATTCAACCCGACCGATAAAATGACTGTTGGTTCGACAATAAAATAATTTTTAAAATACACTTCAGTGGTCGGGTTGAAAAATATCGAATTTGTGATAATATCTCCAATAACAACTTATAGCAAGGAATCCCCGTGAAATTTTCCCTCATTAGATCAGTCCTGCTGATTACTATTATTTTATTCTTTTATCCTCTCTCTTCATTCTCAGTTGAAAAGACATTATCCACAAAAGGAGACCTTGTATCGGGCCGACTTACATCAGGCCGCATTGATCTATCAGGAGATGGTATAGCATATCAAACTTATAAATTCAGAGTTCCGGCAGATACTTTTGCAGTTAGATTAACAGTTAGTAATTCTCCTGCAGATTTAGATATTTTTGTAAAGAGAGGAGAAGAAATTCAAAACTATGAACTTGCCGATTATTCCAGCAACAAGGAAGACTATAACGAAAGTCTGCTTATAACAAGGCTGTCTGATCTGCCTTTGGAGGAAGATGTTTATTATGTCGATATCAGCTACCAGAGGGATACTCTACCTGTTATTGATGGAAGTCGGAAAACAAGTATTCCTTTTACTATAATGATGGAGCTGGAAAGCTATAAGATTACTGACACCCTTTTACCTGGAGTACCAGCTGAGTATGAGCTTTCTCCTTACAAAGGAATGGCAGCTCTTTTTGCTCTTAAGATTCCAAAAAACACAGATGTATTTCGTATCGATTTATATAATACCACTGCAGATCTGGATCTAATGGTATCCTATGAGAATAAGATAATTACCAGGAGTAATAGTGATTACTTGAAAGAGAGTCTTTTAGGTAAAGAAACACTAATTGTAGAAGGATTTGATGGGAATCCTGTAAAGTCCGGGATTTATTATATTTTGGTATTTGATCAGGTTTCCAATGATCATCCTATAGGTTTTTCTATGATAGCCGGGATAGGTAAAGAACCTCCATCTGTATTGACTGGAATTCCCCGGTTTCCGGCGGTAGACGATGAATTGCAGAATGTGTTAATGGCTACAGCAGAAATTATTGGGAATGCAGGGAAAGGATCCGGCTGTTTTGTTAGTTCGAAAGGACATATTATTACCAATTGGCATGTAATAGAGGATTTTACAGGTAAAGTATCTGAGGATATATTTGTAGCAATAAACCTTTCAAATGAGCTTCCGCCAGTTGAACTTTTTAAAGCTGAACTAATTGATTATTCGGTTGAAAAAGATCTTGCACTACTGAAAATCTCATCAGGCTTATATGGAGAACCTGTTCCTTTTGGTTATTTATTTCCCTATTTTACCCTGGGGAATACAGAATCTCTTAAACTGGGGCAGCCCCTGACGTATTTGGGATACCCGGGAATAGGAGGCACCGGATCCAGGGCATCAATATCTCTGACCAGGGGTATTGTAAGTGGTTTCGAAAGAGCCAATGGTAATCTACTTGTCAAAACTGATGCGGAAATAAACAGTGGTAATTCAGGAGGAGCCGCAATAAATACATATTATGAACTTGTAGCAATTCCTACTGTAACAATTGGAGAAGATGCAGGGCAATTGGGTTATTTAACACCAGTATCAATGATTCCTAAAGAGTGGTTTCAGTACATGGGCAGGTAGGGG